>ERZ808277.113-NODE-113-length-40263-cov-5.427228_pt1 | contig 40263 bp, 24 predicted proteins | sample MGYA00521240_ERZ808277 | MGnify/ENA primary metagenome ERZ808277 (study PRJEB31516, sample SAMN03275599) | gut metagenome | biome: mammalia-associated habitat; material: feces | host: Papio cynocephalus | place: Kenya | collected 2012-07-17 ... | reverse complement strand
ACAGGAGGGGACTTTTATGTTATATCCAATCGGAATACAGAGCTTTTCCAACATCCGCGAGAGAGGGTTCGCCTATGTTGACAAGACGAGGTTGGTCTATCAGCTTGCCTCAACGGGAAAGTACTATTTCTTGAGCCGGCCACGCCGGTTTGGGAAGAGTCTGCTGGTGTCAACGCTGGAGGCTTACTTCAGCGGACAAAAAGAACTGTTCAAAGGATTGGACATCGAATCTCTTGAAAAGGACTGGACAGAATACCCTGTCCTTCACCTGGACTTCACGGGAAGCGGGTACACCTCGACATCCGATCTTGACGCGAACCTTGATTATTCGTTGCATAAATGGGAAGAACGGTATGGAATCAACAATGGATCCAAAGATTTCCCGACACGATTCAAGACTGTCATTGAAAAGGCGTACGAAAAAACGGGCAAAAGCGTTGTCATCCTTATCGATGAATATGAAAAGCCGATAATAGACAACCTCGACAATCCGGAGCTGATGGAGTCTTTCCGTAGGGAACTTCATGGGCTTTACAGCGTGATGAAAGGCGAGGACAGCATGATCAGGTTCGCATTTCTGACCGGAGTGACAAAACTCGGCAAGATGAGCATATTCAGTGGGCTGAACAACCTAAATGACATCTCGATGGACAATCGCTACGCAGACATTTGCGGAATCTCCGAGGCTGAACTCCGAAGTAATTTCAGCGAAAGTGTCGCAGAACTGGCCAAGGCGAACGATATGGAAATAGAGGAATGCTATCGCGAGTTGGCAAAAATGTACGACGGCTATCATTTTCACCCTAATGCTACTGGTATCTATAATCCTTTCAGCCTGTTAAACACATTCTACGCTCAAGAATTCAGAAATTATTGGTACGAGACCGGCACTCCGTCTTTCCTTGTCCGTTATCTGAAGCAAGGCAACTACAATCTGGATAATATTTCCAAGAACGACGTTCCGATAGAGACTCTGACCGGTGCGAACTACAAAAGCCCAGCGCCAATAACCCTGATGTACCAAACCGGCTACTTGACAATCAAGCATTACGACAAGCGCTTCAACACCTACAATCTCGACTACCCGAACGAAGAGGTAAAAAGCGGCTTCCTCAATTCACTCAGCCAACTTTTCGCGCCAGCCTTGATTCAAGGAGAACTCTCTGTCTATCAGTTCATCCGCGACATAGAGAAAGGTGACACGCAAAGTTTCATGAATCGCTTCACCACCTTCCTGTCGGGCAATGATTATGAGATCCAAGGCGATCTGGAGCTCTATTTCCAGAATGTGATGTCCGTGATGCTCAAGATGATGGGGCTCTATGTCAAGACTGAATATCACACCTCGAACGGAAGGATTGACATCGTCTTCGACACCGACCGCTTTGTCTATATCATCGAGTTGAAGCGCGACCAATCACCGGAAACCGCCCTTCGACAAATCGAGGAAAAAGGCTACGACAAACCTTTCCTGAACTCCGGCAAACAGATAATCAAGCTCGGAATCAACTTCTCCTCCGCAACCCGCACCGTTGACGGCTGGGCTGTGGCGTGATCTTCTGGTCGCAATATCTCCGGTATAAACCTCTTTGGACGGACATAATGGCCGAGTGTGGACGAATTGTCCGGCAGGAATGGTGTCCGGCCGGACAAATGGATGGATCTTACACTTCTTGTTCATCCTTACTCGTGACGATAAACGCCCTGATGCTGCCGTCAGTTATTCTGATGTCGGAAGATACCTTTATGACAGAACGCTTCAGGGGTCTTCCTGTGATCAGCAGTTCCTCAACAGCGGAACACAGAGAAGGGCTCACCTTGGCGGCATCCGAAGAATAAAGCACGATCACCACACTGTCATATTCAGATTGCGGCAGGGGGCTGTATTTGAATATTGATTCACATAGGGTCGCTGGCCTATAGTCTACGTTGCCCGCCTGCTGGCGGAAGTTCGACTCGGTAATTGAATATGTTTCAAAAAGATATTCAAGATTGCGACGGTCAATGTCAGGGCTGAGAGCCAGCAGCCTTTGGATGCAGTCCTCGACCTTCGCCATTCTGCGAAGACGTTTGATAGACCGTTCCATACGTGCGTCACGCATACGTTTGGCACGGTTTCTTTTCCGCTCACGTCCGTCAATCCTATCGACAATACTCAAAGACATTGCACCTTTGAAACATTCACGCTTCTCGGATTTGCCTCGGGCATACATACTGATTTTTCGTGAATATAGTTCCGATGCCTTTCTTGAATATTTGTTGGCCAGCCTCTTGCGGTTTGTGAAAAAGAAAGATTGTTCCGCCTGAGAGAATCCGTAGAAGGTCAGCTCCCAAAGAATATAAGCAGCCAAAGCATTGTCATCCAACCGGATACCATCTTCCGCTCGAATATTCAAATCGAGAAGGTTCTCCCAGACATCGTTGCATCCGCTCACCCCGATATAATGTTCCTCTTCGTCCCGGTAAACCTTGATCTCTCCATCGCCCCGTCCGGTCGGGCGGAGAAGATTCAGCTCATCGAAAGCCTCCCTGTAGGCATAGATGTCGGTTTCGACATCGTACACTTCCTTGAGCGTAGGTATCAGATCATCGAATGACACCTTGTGAAGCAGCTCGAATAATGTCATGGCATCTCATGTTTAATATCTTCGGCAAAGATGGCAAGCCTGACTGCAATTTTCCGGCAGTAATGAGAATGGGGTGACATTACGAAGTGAATAACTCCACCGTCATCCACTTTTACAAAAGTGATTTTATCTAAAAGATTCGCTTTTACAAAAGTGATTTTATCTAAAAGATTCGCTTTTACAAAAGTGATTTTCCTAAAATATCCACAAAAAAAACGCTTGAAGAATTCATTAGCCAAAAAATGACAAAATCTTGGCTAAGGGCAACTGAACGGTATTGGCAGTACGGTTGAATATCTATTTCAAATAACTCAAAACAGTTTATAAATGTCAGACTCGTTCGTCTGTATGCCTACTGTAGATGTCCGGTGGCGCGGAGGTAGTCGGTGAGGGAGATGTGGTACTGGGTGACGGCTTCGACGAGGTTGCTTTTGGACTGGTGCCACTGGAAGCGGGCGGTCAGGTAGTCGGAAAGAGGGCACATCGAGGCGGAGTAACGGTTGGAGACCACACGGAAATTCTCTTCGGACTGGGCCAGGGCGTCTTTCGCGCAGGAAATCAACGCTCGGCTGTCACGCAGGTTTGTCTCGGCCTGACGGGCCTCAAGGGTCATCAGTTTCTCGTTCTTCTGATAGTCCAGGACAGCGTTGGAAACATCTGTCTTAGCCTTGCGGACTTTGTTGTAGCCTTCTCCCCAATGGAAGATCGGGATGGAAAGGGACAGCATCGCCGCGCACATTCCTTTCTGGAGTTTCTGCTCGTACGGAACGTAGGTACCGTTGCCGGCATCCACCATGGAACTCAGCTTGATGTTGCCGTAGTTCATGTAGGCGCCCACAACGGCAAGCGAAGGGAGGTACTCCCCTCTTGTCATCCGGACTTGGTTCTTGGCCACATCAATCTGAGCCTGAAGAAGTTTGAGTTCCGGCCTTGACTCTACTGACAAGGACGTGACATCCTCTGAAAGACAAGACTCGACATCGGACAGGAAAGCGTCACCGGTGACTATCCGTGTGTCGAACGGAACACCGACCACACGGCACAGGGCCATGCGGCAGAGTTCCACTCCTCCGGCCACTTTCTGCAACTGGTACTCGACCTCCGAACGTTTTGCCTTCACGGTCAACAGATCTGCGTCAGTGGCCATCCCGGCTCCGGCAGAGACAGAGACCTGTGACAGAAGGGTGTCCATCTGAGCCTTAAGTTCCTCGACCATCCGCATCTTCTCCTGAACGGAGACGTAGGTCCAGTAGGCGTTGTCGGCATCGGAGATGACTTCCGCACGGGTCATGCGCATCTTCTGACCGGCAGCCTCCTCGCCTATCTTGGACATTTTCTTGCCGGTCACAATCCGGCCACCGGCATAAAGAGGCTGGGTAAGCGTGATCCCGGCCATGTACGTGCCCTTCATGATAAGGTCCATTCCGCTCATGCTCTGGTTCGGGGTCACGTATATTCCAGAACCATTGGCATCCACGGAAGGGAGAAAGGCGGACGTGGCGACCTTGCTGTCAAGCCGAGACTTAAAGATTTCATTCTCAGCCTTCTGAATATCCTCGCTGCTCTCAAGGGCCATCTCACGGCAAGTTTTCTGGTCAAGGATCAAGGGTGCTTGCGCGGAGGCGGAGGCACAAAGAGACAGGGACAGCGCCAGAGCGAGCATATTCATAGATAACGTCTTCATATTCATTGAATTATTTGGCAATATGGTAGAAAGTGGAATAGAGGACCGGCAGCAGGACAAGGGTGATCAGCGTGCCGACAGCGAGCCCCGCCATGATGCAGACGGCCATCGCTCCGTACATCGGGTCGCCGAGCAGAGGGACCATGCCGACGATGGTGGTCAACGAAGCCATAAGCACCGGACGCACCCTTGACACGGTCGCCTCTATGACGGCTTTGTAAGGTGAGAATCCCTCCTCGCTTTGAAGCCGCGCGATCTCGTCCACAAGCACGATGGCATTCTTGACCATCATCCCGATCAGGCCTATCATTCCGATCATCGCCATGAAGGTGAACGGCTGCCCGGTGATCAGAAGCGCCGGTGTGATTCCGCAGATCACGAACGGGAAGCAGATTATGATGAGGGCCACCTTCTTCCATGTTCCGAACAGAAGCAGCAGGATTCCAAGCATCAGCATCAAAGTCAGAGGCAAGTACTTGAACACATTGGCCATAGCCTCGTTCTGGACTCCCATGTCCCCGATCCATCTCATTGAATATCCTTCCGGAAGGTCGATGGCCTCGATTGACTTGCGGATCGAGGAGACCACTTTCGCGGCGGTCGCGTCCGGGTTGTCCAGATCCGGGTCACATTCGGCCTCGATCGCCCGGCGGCCATTCAGCCTGCGCACAACACTTTCCTCCGGACAGAGACTCACGCTGTCCGCCACAGAGGCAAGTGGCACGCTCCGGAAAATCCTGTCCTGAATGTCATCTCCCAACTTGCCGGAAGCCAATGCGCCACGCAATTGATCATCAGGGATATGCATGTTCATCATACTCCACACGGGAATGTCCTTCATCGCCTGAATTCTCGATCCGTCAGAGTTCCTGACCTTAAGATCGACAAGCACCATCCTGTCCTGATTGTTCAGGACTCCGACCGGCATTCCGTCCCCGGCGGCCAAAACGGCATTGCCCACATCACCTCTGGAGACTCCGCTGCGAAGGGCGTTCAACTGATTGAAAGACACCACATAGGATTTCCCCATCGGTTTCCAGTCATTCTCGACAGAGTACTTGTCCACATAAGGACTTGAGCGCATTATCTCCTCAGCCTGGGCGCTAAGGTCGCGAAGTACAGCCGGATCAGGGCCGGTGAACTCCACCTCAACGGTGTGGGAGGTGCTTATCGAGAAATTGTACTTTCTGATTCTGATGTAAGCCTCCGGGAAGGCGTCACGGAAGCGTCTGCGCACCTCCGGGATGACCTTCAACACATCCTTGTAGTTCTGGCAATCCAGCATCAACTCTCCGTAGCAGTCGCCTCCAGAGGTCATCGGCCTCACAAGGCAATAGTGGGCCGGGGCGCTGCCCTGGCTGGCGGAGACCCTGGTGATCTCCGGGGTGTCCTTGAGCATCCCGCGCATTTCCTCAAGATTGTCCCGGACAGTCTCAGGAGAAGTCTGAGCCGGGAAGAAACACTCCACGACAAACTGATTGTAGTCGAAATCAGGGAAGAACAGATTCTTGACCTTGAGCATCCCAAGGGCACAGACCACGAGCAGGGCCACAGCAGCGCACACGGTTGTCTTCTTGTAGGCGACCAATGTGGAGACCACCTTTCTTATGGCCCGGTGGACCGGAGAGTTCATGACCCCGGTGTCTTTGCCGTCTCCGTCCTTGTAATGTCTTGGCAGCCAAGACTTGGCGCAGAACGGCACCTGGACGAGCGCCAGAAGCCAGCTGGCCATGAGGCTGACACAAAGCACGAGGAAAAGATCGCTGGCATATTCCCCGGCAGTGTCAGGAGACAGATAGACGCTGATGAACGTTATGGCCGCGATCACGGTGGCTCCAAGAAGCGGCACAGCCGTGTTCTGGCCTATTCTGTAGAGGTAGGTCTTCGGGCCGAGGCCACGCTTCTTGTCAACCAGAATGCCGTCCATGATCACCACCGCATTGTCCACAAGCATTCCCATCGCGATGATGAACGCTCCCAGTGAGATTCTCTGCAATGTCGTGCCCATCACCAGCAGGATCGGGAAAGACACCGCCACCGTCAGCACAAGGCCGAAACCGATTATCACTCCACTGCGGAAGCCCATGGCGAACACCAGCACGAGAATGACAATCAGCACCGATTCAAGAAGATTGAGCATGAAGGAGCTGATGGCGGACTTTACCTTGTCAGGTTGAAAGAATATCTTCTCAAGCGTCATCCCTGCCGGAAGATCCTTCTCGATCACGGCAAGGGAAGCCTCGACCGCATTACCGACATCAGGCACGATGGCATCGTCTTCCATCGCAGCGCAGATCGCCACAGCCGGACGCCCGTCCACAAAAAAGCCGTTGCGCTGTGGTTCTGAATATTCACGAGCCACCGTCGCCACATCTCCCAGCCGCACGACCTTCCCATCAACGGTGGAGATGACAAGATTCCGGACATCGACCTCATTTCTGACAGCATTGTCCACCCGCACAGCGATCCTGTCCTCCGATGAGGCCACCGTGCCTGCGTCCACACTCTTGCACGCTCCCTGAAGCGCCATCATCACCTGCGTGGGAATCAGACCGTTACGGGCGATTCTTTCCTTGGAGAGGGTCACGCTGATCACCTCGTCCCGGACCCCGACCACATTGACCCGCTTGACACCTTTCACATCCATGATCGCCCGGCTGACATACTTGGCGTATCTGTTCAGATCGGAATAGTCATAACCGTCCCCGTAGAGGGCATAGAATATTCCGTAAGTGTCTGTCATGTCGTCTATCACGATCGGAGTCCGGCAATCCTGAGGAAGATAGACAGAAACATCGTTCACCTTGCGGCGAAGCAGGTCAAAATGCTCCTGAAGCTTGTCGTTGAGAACCGTCATCTTGAACTCCACGGTGATCATCGCGACTCCGTTCTGGCATTCCGTCTTGACCTTGTTCACGTCCGGGAGAGCCCTCAGAGCGTCCTCCATCCTGATGGCCGCCTTCAACTCGACATCATGGGCGCTGGCACCCGGATAAGAGATCACGACCATCGCCTGTTTCGCGCAGATGGCCGGGTCCTCCAGTTTCGGCATGCTCAGGAAAGCAAGCACACCAGCCACCAGGATCGCAGCGACCATCGACCAGAAGATGACCGGCCTCTTGATGAAATATTCAGTCAACTTCCTCATAGCAGGCCTCCGACATTAGACTCCGGCTGCCTGCCGAGGATCCTTACCTTCTCTCCCTGCTTTAAGGTAGCGGCTCCCGCACAGATGACTTCCGTCCCGGAGGCGACTCCGCTGACAAGCACTTTGTCAGCATGGTCTGTGGCGGAGACTGTCACGTCAGCCCTGACAAGCGTGGAATCGTTCCCGACAGTCCAGACAAAGGCTTGAGCCCCGTCGTAACGCACAGCCGCGAGAGGCAGTGTCAGCCCAGAGACTCCAGTCTCTTTATCGCCCCTGTCAATGAGCACCTCCACATTGGTTCCAGGCAGGAGGTCAGCGCTTTGGGTTCCCGAACACCTCAACGTCAGCCTGTAGAGCTGGTTCCCGTCAGCCTTAGGAGCGACGCTCACCAAGGACAATGGTACGGAAAAGCCTTGCGGAGTACTGCAAGTGAACGACTTGAATGTCTCTTTCAAACGATACTCCGAGACCGGAATGTCCACCAGAACCTCGACTTTCGAGACATCCATCATCGCAAACACAGGAGTCCCCGCGTCCACCATCTCGGAAGCCGCGAAATTCACAGCCTTGATGTAGCCGGAGACTGGAGCGTAAAGTTTTGTGTAGGCAACCTTGTTCTGGTTCAGCCTCAATTGGATTCCCAACTGCGTCAGACCGGCCTTGGCCTTCTCATAGTCATTGGCCGAAAGGCTCTTCTTCTCGAAGAGTTCCCTGAGCCTGCCGACCTCGTCAGACAACTGGTCGTACTGGACCTGAAGCGCCTCCAATCCAAGTTTGTAATCCTTGTCGTCCAGCCTGGAGAGCAACTGACCCACGCGGACATAATCCCCTTCCTTGACATTCACACTCTCGATCTGACCTGCGGTCTTGAAAGCCACATTGATGGAACTCGCCTCCTTGACAACTCCAGGATAGGATGACACCAATCCAGCTCCGACCTCTTCGACACGGACTGTTTTCACGGTGCGGACCGATGGAGTGGCCGGCTTTCCTTTCACCGCGCATCCGCAAAGGATGGCCGGAACCGCCAGCAATAAGAATAATAACGGACTCTTTCTCATGATATTCTAGATTTTCAAGCGGCAAATTTCAGCATTCCGCCCAGAATCCCGTTATTCTCAAATCCCGCAATATTGTTCAATAGTTCGACATTTCCACGATTGTTGGCACGAATAGAGCAAAATAATGTCCAATTAATGACTACCTTTGTCAGCATGGACAACGACAACATAATCCGGACGCTTGGTCTGATGACAATCTCCGCCATCGGCCAAGGAAGTGCCATCGGCAAGGATCTGATCATCGCGGACACCGAAGACGGGAATGATGTGCTTGACACAGAGGAGGTCAGGCCACTTGTGAAATCGGAGCATCCCTACAAGCTTGAGGCGGCCCTGTGCCTCGTCTGCAAGGGCGGCTCGATGAAAGTGCGGATCAATCTGATTGAATATTCCATCGCATCGAACGATTTGATGGTCACGATGCCGGGAGAAATAGTGCAGTGTCTGGAGATCTCCCCGGACTGCAGGCTTACGCTCATAGGGTTCTCCGACAAGTACTATTACCCGATAACCAGCGGTGAGCAGTTAAACACGATGTCATCATTTTTTGCCCAGAGACCCGTGAATCACCTTGACGATGAAAAAGTCAGCGACCTGCTCTCGATAATCGGAATAATGAGAAGAAGGCTCTCCAATCCCGCGACCCGTGAGAAGGAACTGATCATCAAAGGCTACATCAACGCCCTGATCATCGAGGCCTACGAACTGATCAGCGACATCCTGACAAACACCCCAAAAATCAACCGGACCAGAGGCGAGATCATCTATTCCGACTTCATGTCCCTCCTGCAACGGCACTACACCTCGGAGCGCTCCGTCACCTTCTACGCCTCCAAGCTGTGCATCTCTCCCAAGTACCTCTCACAGACCATCATCGAGCAAAGCGGAAAACCAGCGACAGAATGGATCAAGGAATATGTCCTTCTGGAGGCCAAGGCTCTTCTCGGCACGCATCGCTACTCAGTGCAGGAGATCAGCGACCGCCTCAACTTCGCCAACCAGTCCTTCTTCGGCACATGGTTCAAAAAAGCCGTAGGACTCTCCCCACGCCAGTACCAGCAAAATCCTTCGTGGCGGCCAAATAGCTTACAATCAAACAAATAAGCAATTACCTTCAGCGGAAACCAACCAAAGACAATTACCTATTTCTTTGAATATCAAAGCGTTTCCAGACACGGCCATCCATCGTTCGTTCTCGGGTGCAGGCTTTTACTTTTAGCACGCCAGTCATGAAGTCTGGGGGCATCTGGGGGCAATGTCTCAAGTATGGCACCCCAACCAAGACGATTGGCTGATTCCGGGGGCAAAAACCCCAGTTTCGCACCCTGACCAAGGTAGTCGGCAAACTTCGGTGGCAGACAGATGCGATTCGCACCCGGTAACTTTCAAGAAGGGACTTTACACGTCACTTGACATAGTAGCCAGACTGAAGTTCAAGCGTCTCTCCCCTCTTGACGGTGATGTTTTTCCCGGTGTATGAAGTGCCACCAAGTTTGTACTGGACAACATAGGTACCCTCCGGAAGGGTTGTCTCGTAGCACTCCTGATAGGAGTAGGCACTGCCTGACGGATCGAAATGATAGCTTTTAGGGTCACTCAGGCTCTTTGAGTCAATGAAGACGATGTCTGTCATAAACTTTCCTTTCTCGCTGTTGACAAACTTGACATTGCCGCAAGGGACTCTGTTAGGCACAGGCAGGTCTATGAAAAACTCTTCAGACTTGATAGACCAGTCCTTGACACCTGGCAATTTACCCGGAACATCAGAGAATATGCTCTTATATTTCATGTCGCTCAATGTCACCTTCATCCGGTAGCGGGTGGCCGCGTCAGACTCCGCAGTGTTCTCGACACTCCAGACCCAGCCGCAATGGAAATCAAAAGTTGACCGGGAGATCGCAGGAGGCTGAGTGTTGATGAGCTCCGGAAGATTCTTTATCTCCAACTTATAGTTGATGCCACCGTCCTTCGAATTGTCAATGATTGACAAATCTCTGATCTCACGGGTTCTGGAACTGCTGAAGTTGCAGCCCGAACTCAGGGAAAGTCCCGCTCCGGCAGCGCCTCCCGACAAACCGGCGTCAAAAGACCATGTCACTCCGGATGTGTAAGTCTGAGAGTTTATCGTGGTCGAAGGAGACGGAACCTGATTGAAACGGACCGGAACAGAATTGCCTTTGTCATCGACCAGTGAGATTTCAACACGGTAGCCGGTCAAGAAAAAGCCCATGAAATCACCCGTCCAGTCAGGCGGTATCGTCTTCCTGAACATGCCCAGATACATTCCGTCAGAAGCAACCGAGAATGTGGCGTCGACAATGTAGAAATCCCCGATGTAATTGCTCTTGGTCGACCTGAACGCATACAGCGGGATGATTGAATAGTACTGCTCAAAGCGTCCGTTGCCCGTCAATCTGAGTTCGTTCTTCCTGTACTTGTAGATCAGGGCCTTGTCTATTTTATAGTCATGGGACGAGTACAGATGAATGGATTGAAGCAAATCCTCGCCTGCCGTGTTCGCGGAATTAGCATCTCCAACCCACGACACAAGTCCGTTAAGGTTTGTCGGCGGGAAATCGTCCATCGTGAAGACTTTCCCGCTCCTGTGGAACGCAGCAAACAGGCAGTCGTCAAGTGTCTCCGCGGACAGGAATCCGATGTTCCGCTGCGAAAGAACCGACAACAAAGTCGAGGTCGGGGAAACCACAATCACCGCCGCCCCGCGTTGGTAAGCATTCCAAATCTCGTCATCCTTGATGTCCTTCTCGCTGACAAAAACCACCTTGGCCTCATCGCACGAGACCTTCTTCCCGGTGAATCTTGAATATATCAACTCAAGAATGTCATCCTCCAGTTCAGACCAGACACAATAATCCAGGTCAGATGTGTGGTTCTCCTCGATGACGCCCGGTTCCGGTTCAGGATCAGGATCCAAATCTGATTTCCCTCCGCAGGATGCCGACAGACCGAAGGCCGCGCAAAGCGCAAGTATATTCAACAAATCAATTATTCTTCTCATAATCATCTTTCATTCAGATAGTTCATGAATATATTCATTGGTTTACTTGAATCCGTAGCCGGTTGAAAGTTTCACCGTTCCGCCTGTCGTCACCCTTATGAGCCCGGTATATTTCCGGGTCTTGGTCTTTCCGTCCGTTCCCTTGATGTCGCATTGGAGTTCATAGTCTCCAGCAACCAGGAACATGGAGCAGGTGCGGCCTTGGCCATAAACGCTTTCGTCATGGTAGCTGCCGGTTTCAGGGTAGCTCTTGTTGTACAACCTGACATTGGTAACGAATGTGCCTTCCTCGGTGTTTGTAAGGTCAAATTTCCCGGTCGGAGCCCTGTTCGGCATCGGAAGGTCAAGGGTGACGGAATGCTGCTTCTGAACAAACTCAAGATCGTGGTAGTTAACGCTTCCCGAGTAGAAATAAGACGCGCCATAGACAAGATTGTAAAGGTCGATCATGACCCTGTACTTGGTCTTCACATCGTAGTCTCCCGCAGGAACGGCCCACACCCATTGGCTGTAGAAACTGATGGTCGAAGTCGAGACAAGAGGCGGGTTCGTGATTTTATTGGACTTGAAGCGAGGAAGATTGTTGATCACGTAGTCATAGCCTACCGTAGGTCCCTCATGTCTGCTCAGCACATCACAGTCGCTGATCGTACGGGAATTGCTTGAGGAGATGGAGAACCCCGTGGTCGAGGAAATCAGCGGAGACGTGCCACCCGTGATTCCTCCTCCGATTGAAAAGTTCCAACCCGTCGTGTAACTTGTAGACCCGATGACCGTCTCTGGTGACGGCACCTGCACAAAACGTCCGACGGGAGAGCCAGAAGTGTTGATTATGGTGAAGTTAGAACTGAGCGACTTGAGATAGAATCCACAGATTCTTGCGTTGACCGCTCCGTGCTTCTTTGAGAAATTCCCGGTGTACATCTTCCCGGAGGCGATGGAGACGGTGGAGGAGACAAGGTAATAGTCCGTTGCTTCAGAGTCGCTCCCCTTGAATCCGTGCATCGGGGTGACTTTCAGCTGGACATCAATCGCGTAATCACCTTCAAGATAATCATGTCCGGACGCCACCACATTCGTTATCTTCTCCCTGACGTGATCAGAATGCGTCGTGCAGAGGCTTGATTCTTCCCAAAATGACGACGGATCGAAGTTACCGGTTGATTTCTGCAAGGTGCTGTTTGTCCAAGAGACAAGACCGTTAAGACATTCGTCCACATCCATTCCCTCTGAAGGGTTGTTCACGACACATTGCCCGGCACGGCCTTGTTGGAAGGCCACACACAGGTAGTCCCCGGCTTCCACACCAAGTTGGTCAAGGACATACGATGACGGTTTGCAGACAATCACAATGCGATCTTTGCGGACATTCAGCGCGGAGCAGCCGGCCATGTCCGTGACAATCACCAAGGCGTTGTCCGCTGAAGACGCGGTTTCCTTAAGACGGCCTTTGACCGCAGCGGTGAATTCCCCCGGAAGACCAGAAGTCACATAAGCCGGAAAAGAAATCTTCTCGTCACTCGCTATGGATGACGGATCACGATAATCTCCCTCGATAATCACTTCGTCACCATAGTCTGTATTGTCCTTAGAGCAAGAAACCGGTAGAAGGACGAGTGCCAGCAGACACACCGGCATAGCCAGATTGACGGGCAGAGAGTGTTTCATATTCTTCTATAGGTTGTAAGGAATTCTGCGTTTGTAGTCCTTGTCCACACAGATAGTCGCTGTCTTCTTGGTAAGATTATAGACAACAGACCATTGCGTGTTGCTTGTGATGTCACCTCCCTCGGAATTCAAGTCCGTGTGCACGTCATCAAGCAGAGACATACACTCATCCTCAGTCATCACACGGTTCTTCTTTTCCAAAGTCTCGTGGAGTTTGTCGTAACGTTCCCTTCCACCGCCGACATTCTGCCACCCCTCGGACAGATAGAAGTTGGTGACGTGATCGGTGTCAAGCAGATTCATCGACCAATCCTTTGCCGCCGGATCGCTCAGCGGAGGCACTTCCCCCGGACGGTAATATTCAACGACTACACTCTTGCCGCTTGCGTCGGCTATCAGGAAATGATAGTTCGAATCCGAGTTCTCACCATCCGCGAAAAAGTTGTGGGACCGGAAAACCTCCACCGCCTCGTCAACACTTGTACAGCCGTCCAGAGCCAACCGGATAGCCAAAGTCGGCACGATGTCGCTCTTCTTCGAATCGTGCTGCACCGCCCCACCGGTTCCGCGAAGGGACAGCACACCAATGAACAGTCCCGCGTCATTCATTCCGTCCAGACAGCAGTAAATGGAAGCGGTAACAGGAATGGACAAGTCGGTTTTCCCATCCGACAACGCCCCGGCCACATAAACATCCTTGTCCAGAAACGGCAGGGCTGAGATACAGATGGATTCACGCGCTCCCTTTGTGACATTGTGCACCAGCATATTGGAAGATGACACAAATCTGTAATCAAAGTTGCGACCTACCAGCACGTCCCCTTCAGGGGATCTTACACAGAAGGCGCTGCATCCAAAATCCAGACCAGCACCGGACTTGCCTAAAGGAACAGTTGTCAGACGCGGAATTGCCTTTCCTAAAAGCTGAACGCTGGAACTGGCACCTCTGCTCTCCATAATCTCATCAAGGCAATAGTCAGCGCTATATTCCACTGAATATATATGCCCGTCCGCCAGATCCTTCAATGTGGACACCATCGCCTTCTGGTCATCATTTTTCAGATAATCGGCAGGGTTGGCAGCGGTCACGTCCTTTCCTTTGTCACAAGACGACAGAAAGCAGACCGACACTGAAAGACAAGAGACAAGATAGATAAAACGCTTCATAGTTTGATAATATTTAAAACAACTCCCTGACGCACCACACCAAGGAAGCAAGGCAAAAATACTAAATAAAGATCCCGAAGGAAAGGCGGTTCGGGTGAATTTGCCGAGCCGCCAAGAAATTGTCGTACAGACAACCCTATTTTGTCAAATCAGCATTATTTTGCCGAACCGACAACCTGCTGATTCTCCATTTTGCTGGAGTCATACCCTCTCTATCCTTGAAGGACGCATTGAAATTGCTCAAAGAAAGGAATCCGGATTTCTGTGCGATTTCAGCTATTGTCACGTCCGGATGTTCAAGCAATTCTCGCTTCGCATAATCAAGCCTCAATCCGCAGATCCATTCCCGGAATGTCACTTTGCAAATCTGGTTTATGAAAGACGAAAGGTACGTTCTGTTTGTGTACAAGGTTTTGGACAGGGCTGAGATCGTGAGTCCAGGCTTAAGGTAACCTTCCGCCTCCACCCATTCCTGCACAAGGCGTTGCATTTCGGGATTGCAGGAGACAGTCTCTACAATTGGGGCTTCTGATTCTTGGTCGTTTTCGATGGCCTGTTCGATTGTCTCGTAAAACAGCAGATAATTCTGGTAGCTTACATACAGATAACTGTAGAATGGAACTGAAGACAGCACCCACAGAAAGACCAGATTGTCAGGCAGAAACGTCAACGCCGAGCAGCTGATGCCGAAAATAAGCATCCAATATGTCAGGACTGACATCCAACTCACATAGGTCGAGATATTGTCAGAATGTGTGTTGTCCATCATCTTGACCGCTTTGTGATAGGCTTTGAGAAGATGGGAAGCCAAGATGAACCCATACACGGCAAGCATCACGCCTAAAAGATAGATCATGCTTGTCTTAAGCCAACCACCTTTTGCGAAGACAAGTACAGAGACGGACAGGATGGCATACAATAGCCATGACAGACAATGTCTTGCGACTACCTTACGGCTTATGAAAGAGCGGTCCAGAAGCATGTGCAGAGCCGCGACAAACAATCCGTAACTGAAAAAGTAGGTGGTAAGGTTCATCACAATCGCAGCATTGACGTCAATCTGCCTGATGTCAACGCACAGATGTACGGCATAATTCGCCGCCAGCACCAATAGAGCCGCTCCCATTAAATGCCTTGAGCGCAGATAGTTGTCGAATATCCTCTTGTCCGGGACCTTCCCGAAGAAGAACCTGTAGGCAAAAAATGCCATCAAGGTCAAGGCAATGCATAACGAGTATCTGTATAAATCAATGTTCATAGCGTCCATATCTTCATTATCCCGCCCCTTTCATAGGCGACATAAATTTTCTAAAGTTAGGCATAATTCCATAAAAACAGCGAATATTATACGGAAAGGTGAACTTTACAGCGGAATCAACAGCCCTTGTTTGTAGTACCCCCTCGGTAGATAACAATAACAATAACAATAAAAACAAAAAGCAGGCATCCCTTTTAGGGGAAAGATGCTTGCTTTTACTTTCTTCTTTCAATAATTTATTACCGCTCCAAACGTAAGGAAATTTCTCGGATTGTCATGTATAATCTTTCATTATTGATTATTAATCGTAGCGACGCTATGTAATTCAACGAGAGCATTTTCGCATAACAATACTTCTGTCGTGGTCTTAATAAACCCCGACGGGAACAATTATGCGCTAAAATGACACCGTACCTTTACTCAATGCAGCTGGTGAGGCAGGTCATTGCGGTGTCGGGGCGGAACTCGATGCCGGTAGAGGTGGCGGGGATGAGGACGGTCTCGCCTTGGCGGAGGGTCACTACGTGTTCCTGACCGTCATTCTCATGGTCCACAAGGCTGCCTTTTCCGGCAACACACATCACGACAACGAATGAGTCCAGTTTGGAGAGATCCTTAGAGCAAGGTTTATCGAGGTCGAAAAGAGAGGTGGTAAAATACTTACAGCTAACCAACTCTGTCTCAGCATCCTTAACACGGGAATATTCAGTCCTGTAGTCAGGATAGACATCGTAGTCGATGGCTTCCTTGGCTTGCTCGATGTGAAGTTTGCGAGGTTTTCCGTCAAGCCCCAGGCGACCGTAGTCGTAAATCCTGTAGGTCAGGTCGGAAGTCTGCTGGATCTCGGCGACGAAGGCTCCGGCTCCAATGGCATGGATGCGACCGGCAGGAAGGAAGAACACGTCTCCGGGAGCGATCCTGTAGCTGGCCAGCACATCAGTGATTGTGTGCTCGTTGACCCTTTCTTCATATTCATCGGGAGTGATCCACTCGGTGAGACCGCTCAGCAGATGAGCTCCCTCATCGGCTCCCACAACGTACCACATCTCGGTCTTGCCTTTCATCCCGGGGTGGGTCTTTTCGGCAAGCTCATCGTTCGGATGGACCTGAATGGACAGGTCGCTCTTCGCGTCGATGAATTTTATCAACAGCGGGAACTCCGTGCCGGTCTTGGAGAAGACCTTCTTGCCGACGAGTTCGGAACCATATTCATTCATCACGTCGGTCAGGCTTTTGCCGGCAAGAGGGCCGTTGGCTATCGTGGAGACGTGGCCCGGTACAGCCGAGATCTCCCAGCTTTCCCCGATGTGATGCTGCTTTGTCTTGATGCCCTTGAACGGGGCGATTTTTTCTCCGCCCCACACCATCTCGCGGAGATAGGGCTCAAATTTCAGAGGGTACATATTCGTTAAGTTCCTTTATAACTATTTCTTGTCCAATTCGGTGAGGGCGAACGCATAGGCTCCGAGCGAGATCGCCTTGCTGGCGCCGATCTTCGAACGCATCACGCCGACACGCTTCTGAGGATCGTAAATCACCTCACGGTCGCTGCCGTAGACCTTCAAGGAACGAGCCTCGCCGCGGGCGAACTGCTCAAACTCGGTAGGATCATCAAGGTTATAGACCTTCATCTGGACACGGTTCAGTTCCTCGCCGGTGAGTTGGTGCATCTTGCCGCGCATAGTGCGTAATATTCCCGGCATCAGGTACTTGTGGTTGTTCATCACACCGCCTCCGATCACAATCAGGCCATCAATCAGGGTGACTGCCGTCGCCATCGCGTCTCCAGCGACCTCGCCCATCTTGTCGAACGCCTTGATCGCGGCCTCACGGTCGCCGGGCCTCTTGCCCTCGCAGACCTCGGCGATGTCCTTCGGTTCAAGTCCATGATTCGGATTACCGGTCAACTCGCCGTAAACTCTCTTCACGGCGCGGATCGATGCCCCGTCCTCAACGATGATGTCCGGCATGTCAGGATGCTTGAGGCAGAAGGTCTCCACGCAGGAGTTGTCGCCACGGTTGAGTTCTCCGTTGATCACCGTGCCTATTCCCAGACCGGTGCCGAAAGTGTAGCCGATGAGGTTGTGGTAACGCTTGGCGCTTCCGGCCTTTGCAAGCCTCTCATTCACTTCCGGGAGCACTCCTCCGAGAGCCTCTCCGTAGGCGTAAAGGTCTCCGTCGTTGTTGATGAAGACCGGAATCCCGAACGTGTCCTCAAGGAACGGTCCGAGAGCGACTCCATCGCGGAATGAAGGGAAATTCGGGAGGTAGCCTCCGATGATTCCGTCAGGGTAGTCGGCTGGGCCAGGGAAACAGAAGCTTATGGCCACAGGTTTCGCCTCACCCAACTCCTCTTTGATCTTTGTGAAGCCCGTCACCATCGTGCCAAGGCAACGGTCGAGATTGTCAGCGTTGGAAGGAAGGGTGATAGGTTCGCAGCAGAACTCGCCGCCTTTCATCGCGCCGAACACCATATTGGTGCCGCCGGCGTCTAGTGTCATGACGATTCTGCTGTCGTTCTTTATGTCAGACATATTCTTGAGTTTTTAATTATTGTCGTGCCTGTGTTTGGTTATGAAAATTCAATTAAAACTCCGAAGAAGCCAAATTTTGAATATTCATAAAATCAAGCCACTTTCGTTGCAAAGATAATCATAATCTGTCTTTCGGGCTCATCGTTTGCAGGGAAAATTCGTACCTTTGCACCATTAATATATTCGTAATGCAGAAAAAAAGAAATCGCCAGGGTGGCGAGAAAGGCGGCAGGAAGAGCCGCGACAGGAAATTCGGTTCCAGACAGAAGACAAAAAGAGTGCTGGAGGAGGTAACCGGTAAAGTTCAAATGACAAGGGACGGCTATGTCTTCGTGATCATTGAAGGCGAGCCGGACAACGATGTGTTCGTCAAGGCGTCCAAAACCCGTGGCGCGCTGAACGGAGACATCGTGAAATGTGCGGTGACAAGCGAAAGGAAAGAAGCCTCAGAGGGCGGACGCGGCAGGAAGGATGCGGCCAAACGTCGTGAGGGTGAGATCATTGAGATAGTAGAGCGCAGCCACAAGCCGTTCGTCGGTGTGCTGCATATTGTCGGAAGGCAGGCATGGGTGCTGATGCAGTCCAGGAATATGCCGTACGACATCAGCATAGATTTCGACACCCTTCCAGAGGGCGCGAAAAGAGGAATGAAAGTGGCGGCTCTGGTCGACGGATGGGACAAGGGCGAGCCGACTCCGAAAGGCCATATCGTGGATGTGCTCGGAATGCCGGGAGAGAATGACACGGAGATGCACGCCATCCTCGCTGAATATGCCCTGCCGTACAGGTTTGAGCCAGAGGTGGAGAACGCCGCCGACCAGATTTCGGACAAGATCACGGAACAGGACATCAAGGAGCGCAGGGACTTCCGCAATACGCTGACATTCACCATCGACCCGACAGACGCCAAGGACTTTGACGACGCTTTGTCGTTCAAGAAACTGGACAACGGCAACTACGAGATCGGAATCCACATCGCCGACGTGTCCCACTACGTGCTTCCGGGCACCATCGTGGACAAGGAGGCTCAGGAGCGCGGCACATCTGTCTATCTCGTTGACAGAACCGTCCCGATGCTCCCGGAGAAACTCTGCAACAAACTCTGCTCTCTCCGTCCTCACGAAGAGAAGCTGACCTTCTCGGTAGTGGTCGAGATGACACCTCGCGGAAAGATCGAGAGCCGTTGGTTCGGCCGCACGGCCATCTGCTCGGACTATCGTTTCGACTACGACGGAGCACAGCAGATCATTGAGAGCGACGGCAAGGAGCCTGCGGATCCGGCCATCGGTCAGGACATCAGAGAGGCCATCGTGACGCTCAACAAACTTGCCTCCATCCTGCGCAAACGCCGTTTCGCAGCCGGTGCCATCAGCTTCGAGCGTCCGGAGATGAAGGTGGAGGTCGATGCCACAGGCAAGCCGATAAGAGTTTACGAGAAGATAACGAAAGAGGCCAACTGGTTGATCGAGGAGTTCATGCTTCTCGCCAACCGTTCCGTGGCTGAGTTCATCGCGACTTCCGGCAAGATGGACGGCAAGGCGGACAAGAAGGCCAAGACATTCGTGTACCGTGTGCACGGCGAGCCGAACACCGACAAGATCGCGAGCCTCGGGCAGTTCGTCAGCAACTTCGGATTCAAGTTCGGGCCGAGCGGCAACGGAAGAGAGATCGCCAAGTCTCTCAACACATTGCTTGCTGAGGCCAAAGGCACGCCTGAGTGCGACGCCTTCCAGATGATAGCCCTCCGCTCGATGGCGAAGGCGATCTACACCACCGACAACATCGGCCACTACGGCCTTGCATTCAAGTTCTACACGCACTTCACCTCCCCTATCCGCCGCTACCCTGACACAATGGTGCACAGGCTGTTGGCCCTCTATCTTGACAATGCGGAGAGCCAGAACAAGGAATATTACGAAGCGCAGTGCCAACATGCCTCCGAGCGCGAGCAGATTGCGGCCAACGCCGAGCGCGACAGCATCAAGTACAAGCTCATCGAGTTCATGCAGGACAAGATAGGCAATGAATATGAAGGTAATATCTCCGGCCTTACCGAATGGGGAATGTACGTGGAGATCAAGCCTACGATGATCGAGGGAATGGTCGCCCTGCGCGACGTGAAGTCCGACTTCTTCGAATTCGACGAGCAGAACTACCTCATCCGCGGCCGCCGCACCGGCAAGATATTCCGTCTCGGAGATCCGGTGAAGATCCGTGTCAAGGCCGCCAATCTGGAGCAAAGGCTGCTGGACTACGAGCTGGTCGATGTCACGACATCAGGTGACAGTTCCGGCAAGGATTCCGCAGACGGCAAGGCCAAGAAAAAGCCTTTCTACGCCGCCGTCGCCCACAATGACAGCCAGCCGCAGCGCAAATCCTCCAAGGGCAAAGGCCGTCCCCACAAGAAGTTCGGTCCAAAGTCCTCCAGGAGCGAAAAGAAGAAAGCCAGATAATTCTTTGATGTAATCTCTAAGAGTGACCGCAAATTACGGTCACTCTTTTTTTGTCCGGTGAGAGCTTTACTGGCAGGATGAGATCGTAAATTCTCAGCAATCCAGCCCTAATAAGCCCCACCTCTACTTACACATTGACGTGAGTCGCTGCAATCCTGCTCATATACGAGCTTATCTTATTTCGGGTGCGAAAGAGGCTGTTATGCACCCAAGGAGACTTTCTGATTGGTTCCGGGGTGCGGAAAGCCGACTTTCGCACCCCGAAAATACCCACCAAACTCTTTCCGCTTCTATCTTGTCTTTTATGCATAACATAGAGGGTGGTTACAAGGAAAATTAAATCATCAGCAGACAAATCATTGCCAAGAAGCGACGGTTATCAATAATCACTTGAACATCAGCATCATAAAACAGGCGTTAGCCCACTCGTATATAATATCCACACAAAAGTGAAATTTTTATCTGACGTTTGCGGTGGTTCCTCTTATTATTAATACACGAACATTTGTTCAAGTGGATTTTTTTGATTAATATTGACATGTTTAACCATATAATATTATGAATACCAATAATGAGTTTCAGTTGATTTGGGAGTATAACCTCTTACGGACTTTTGTGCGCCATGTTTTTATGGCCACTTGTGACCCATATGGAAAGTTGAACATTAGAAATCTAAAGTACATCTATGGTGATGGTAAAGCAAAAGACAAAGATTGTGAACCATCAGTGTCTTTCATCCTCAACAATGCCATAGGAATCATGAAAGAGGAGGATCCTAATGATGGAAAAAAAGAAGTTGCCAAAGAAATTTTGCCTTGCATGTTCCTTAAAGGTATGGTAAATTATTCAGACCAAGACTCAGAGGGGACGATATTTAAGGAATATGCCGGAGCTAATAATTTAGGGAAATTTGTGGCAGAGCTGCCAGAAATTCGGACTGTATGCGAATTAGATGAAAACATTGACAAGGTGATTGATTTCATTCTCCTTATCAAATCTCACGAACTATCATCTCTTGGTAAATATAACATCTGCGGACATTCCATTCTAACCATTGCGGCTCATCTACTTAACTTAATGAAAGAAAGTGGTTATGCCGTGAAGTCTGATTTTAAATTACCAGAGAGTGACCCCCAAAAAGTTCTAGATACTCTACCAAAACCTAATCGTGAAATAGTTGAAGTGAATAAATATCTACACCGGGGGAGTAAGCAGGCGAATAAAAAGCCGCATGACATAACAACAGACACCCATGGTTGTGTATGGTACACAGATAATAAAGGCCTCCGCCATAAGTGGATGCATCACGGCTTCGACTTGTCGGACATGTCGGAAACCGATTACACGGACACTTTCTCCGACATGGACGAGGAAGCAAGGGAAACCTACCAGATCAATCAATTGTTTACTCTTATCTTAGACACTGACGAATATTTCGTAAGAGGTGTGATTGTTCCAATGATGGCGGCGTACATCGGATGTGATCAATTGTTCGAATTGAAACAGGACAAAAACGCTGACGTTCATCTAAACAGACTATATGATCTGGTCAAAGAACAAATTGATGTGAATGATCACAAGTCGGTGCTGGACTATATGTCGAAAGAGAAGTTCATGATTTCTGCTTTGCTTCCAAATGAGTAATGATCCGGCGGTTTTATGATGCTTCTATGACACAACGATGACAAATCATTAAAACAAATCAATATGACAACAAAATTCAAATATATACGAGAGAACGGGATGGATTTGACAAAGTCCCAGATTGATCTTCTGACAAAAATTGAGAACATTCCTTGTGGCGATGTCCTCGTAGGTTTTGCCGACCTTGCTGAACTCAGAAAAACGAAGGGCTATAAAGTGGTCATCTCTGACCGTATGTCCTTTATTGAGAAAATTAAGGCCGAAGATCAAGCGATTGATAATCTATTGAATGATCTAAAAGACAAAAATATAAATGGAACAATTACAGAGGAAGAGCGGGCTATCCGCAACTCTGAAATTCTATTTAGGATTAAAAAAGAGTTGAACGATTATCTTGATCGAATTAAGCCCGGAGCATTTCACCCTCTTTTAGGCCTGTACTGCAACTGGGATTTCTCTTACAATTCTCCTGTGATTTATCTGTTCAAGGAGAACATTGAAAATTATGCCGAGCGGAGAGGAAAATCCGCCGACAACATATTCGCCTATGTCTATGTCCACGAGGCCATGCATGCCTACTATGATTCCAAAAATTCAGAAGGAGGTCAAGTTGTCCATGAACTCGAAGAGGCGTTCGCGGAATGTGGGATGTTGGAATTCTTGACAAATGCATGTTTTCACGACAAAGATCTATGCGAACTGGCAATTGACGCATACGATGATGTCAAGGGTAAACAGGAGAACGGTCCTAATGAATACGGTTTTGGTTTGTATCTCAATGAATCATTCGGAGAGAAAACCGCAGACATGATGAGCCGGTACCGTGAAATCTCCAATTGGATAACTGATAGTGATGACTATGTCCCTGACTATAAGACCAAAATCTCAAAGTTGTCAAGAACATCTTTAGGTGACGATGGATACAAGGACAAGGCTCAAGAATGCTTTGAATTGGTTCAGAAAATCCTCAACAACCAGTACCATAAGCCTAATGTCATCGTCGATGTGAACCCGTACCTTGAACCTCACATGAGGAAGAACGGTGTCACTATCCGTGAGGACGCACCGGCCAGATGGAAACATTCAGGTAAATCAACTTCAATAGCGACAGGCAGTTCAATCATATATTCAGGAACACAGGAAAAGTTTGGATCATCCTATCGGCAGGTTCAGGTCTTCGCATCTGAGGATCCGACAGAAATGGCCTATGCGATCTTTAAGGTCGCCGACAGTGTCGGAGGCGAAAGGGCAATGGCGCAGATGATATATTACTATGACTATTCTTGCAAGGACAAGGGTATTTATCCAAATGGATTCCATGTGTACTCTCCTTTCTGCCTAAAGAGAAACGGCAATATAAGTTACATTCTTCGTCCACTCTTTATAGGCGGTAATCCAATATACATCCAGAAAGGATGGCAACTGGATCCAGAACCCCTGACTGCAGAATCTCCAAGCCTCTGTCTGCTGCTTGATGCCCTGAACGCAGTGTCTGACAAGCGCTTTTCTATTCTGAATTCAGAAAAGGAAATGATCCTCTATGGTCCGGAAGACATAAAAGATGCCATTGAATCTAACCAACAAGAGCGATAAGTTATCCTCGTAGTGAGAAGAATTCATATCAAATGAATATGCCGGGAGTGGACCGAATCGGTTTCTCTCGGCTATTTCAAAAATCACCGCCCTGGATATTCAAATCCTATGCGGCGCTTTCCAACCGGCTTTTCGCCAAGGGTCTCTTCATCGCAATATTTTGTCAACTCAGTCATGCCGGCCTTTTTCCCTTCTATGATGTAGGAGATAGCGGCTTTGCGGCACACATTCTCGGTCTGGCCACCTGACAATGGATATTCACGGGCGAGAATCCGAGCGTCGTCTGTGGAGAGTCCCGGAAGCATCTCTTTCCAGATTTCCGATCTTGTGCCCTCATCCGGAACCGACAGGCGTATCTTGAACAGAAACCTGCGCTCAAACGCCGGATCAAGACTGGTCTCCAGATTGGTCGTGGCGATGAGTATGCCGTCAAGCGTCTCCATGTTCTGCAGAATGATGTTCTGAATCGAGTTGTTGCTCTTGTCGCAACTGTGTTCGGGATTTGCCATTCTGACACCAAGAATAGCATCAGCTTCGTTGAACAGAAGAATGGGAGCCCTCTCGCTGCGGCGGACAAGATCATGATATGTTCGGAACACGTTGCTGACATTCTTCTCGGAGTCTCCATGCCATTTGGAGCGAAGCTTTGAGACATCCACAATGAATATGTCTCGTCCTGTCTCACGCGCCAATTGAAGGCAACTCTCCGTCTTTCCTGTTCCCGGAGGACCATAAAGGAGGATATTCACTCCTTTTCGCAAGCCTTGTTCCGCAAGTCTGCCCTGAACTTCCTTAAAGTTTTCATCCCTAAGCAAACTGGACAGGCGTCCCATCTGTTCTCTTTCCGCAGCATTGAAAAACAAACGTTTTTTCACAATGCTCTCGTGGCTCTTTATGTCAGGATTACGCACATCCGCATCCTCATTCCGAATGTCAAGCTCAGTAAAGAATTCCCTGCGGACTTTCTCTGTAAGAGTGAGTTTGGATGTGTCCGCCAACCCGTCTTCGGAGCAGAACTCAACAAGCCCGAAATACTGGATAGACGTGCTTTCACGCATGATTTCCCTTTCTATCCTTTTGCTGTCTTTTTTCGGATCCAATAACTTAAGCAAGCGATCAACTTCCATCGAACCGACCCCGTGGCTGCCGTACCTATGGCATAGATAAAGGAATATCACCAGATAGTGAGCTTCCTCAATTTCTGTTTCTTTAACTTTTTGGCAGAATAATGAATCTGGGCTGTTCTGCACAAGATCAGTCAACTCCTCGTACAGCCGATTCACCGGCAGGGCATATTCGTAATATTCAGAGAAGAGTTTTCTCATGCGGGAGAAAATCTCTTCCGTGTCAAGGTTGGCGTTGCTCGGAGCGGAATATTCCGAGTCATTCAGGATGGCCTCCATCGCATCGCCATAGACGTCATAATTGCAGTAGTTACGGTGCGGGTTGACCAAAATCCTGATGATATGTTTGCGTGACATATCATGAACTTCCTTGATGTAACTCATGAGTTCAAGGTTCGTGACATCGAAGGATTGGGCTATGTCTTCATACTCCGCAGTCCTGCCACCGCTGGATTCTTCCGCGATCACCGCAAGGAGAGCACTTTGGATCGGAGTGATGGAAAACTTCCGGCAGACATATTCTATCTCCTTCGATGTCTTGTCCAGATAGTCCTGTGAATATCCATTCACAAGCAATTGCTTCAGGATTGTGTTCAGGCAGGCCACCGTGTTTACAGGCTCCTGTCTTGATTCTTTATGCGCGGCTCTCATCTGACGCATACGGGTCTTTTCCGGATCAGAGTAGTTCATTACGAATAAAGTTTTGTTCTTATCTCCTTTTATGAATATTAATGAATCTACATCACGCACACTGTCCTATTCAGTTATGCACGCACATGTAAATGTTAATTCTGATTATAATAAGCCGTGGATCTGAAAATGTCAGAAAATTTTTGAAAAAATTTTCTGACATTTTGTCTCGTGGCTCTTATTATTGGTAAAACAACATTTTTAAGATCATGACAGAAGATGTGAAACAACTTATTCAAGATGCCAGAAAAGGTGACGCGATAAGCCAGGCTTCTCTTGCGACGCGGTACCGTGATGGAGATGGTGTGTCTAAATCCACAATCAAGGCTATATGGTGGTATGAAAGAGCCCGATTTATTGACGATGTTTCAGATGACGATCCTGATTTTTTCGTGATAAATTATGCGGCTTTCTGCGAAGATAACATCTATCTCTCTCATTCACCGATTGTCCGCCCATTCCTCAAAGGTGTGGGATCCTTCGCGGGATGGTTGGCTCCGTATCTTTATTACAAAGAGCCGAACTATCTGTTTTACAGAATGTGGGACATGATAAGGCGAATGATAGGAACCATTTTCGGTTTTATTTTGGAATTTCTTTGGGAGATTTTCATTGTGGTCGTTCCGGCTTTGTTGATTGTGTATATTATTTTGTCAATAAAGAAATAATGGTTGATTTTTTCGTACTTTTGTGGAAACGCTAATACTATTAACACTATGGCAGTAGATAAAAAAGTTCTGGAACGAATGTGTCCATCAGATTTCGAGGATGCATATATCAACAATAATGAAAAGGTTCTGAGTGAATATATGGATTATGCAAAGTGTGTTTGTGGCAAACTACTGCAATCACAAACACTCAGGAACGTTTCAGATCGTGACAATATTATCGAAGAAGCCAGTCATGACGCCATTCTCTACTTGCACAAGAAACTGGAAGAGTACGATCCTGAAAAAGGAGCTTTTAGTTCGTACTTCTATACAGAAATCGGCTGGTCACTGCAGAATGTATTAAGTAAATATGGTTATCATGGCATTGTCGATCTCCTGTCTGAACAACAGGATGTTCAAGAATCAGAGCCAACTTCCCGTGAGATATTTTCGAAAGAGATGATTCCATACATTCGCAAGTGGGCGGAAAAACTACCGCAATTAAAAAAAAGAATATTGATGGCTCGCTGGGGTTTTGCCATTTGGCCGGAGCTGTCTGTACCGGGAGAGGATGAGTCAACATATGGTTATGCCCTGAAGCTGGCACGTGAACTTGCGAAAAACGGTGACATTGACGAGAAAGATATTGACAAGAAAGCGAATGCGATTAGGTCAATGCTTAATGATATTCTCCAAGAGTTGCGTAAGGAACTTCCGAAGTTGACGGGATTGAGACCGAGAGAGATTCATGAGAATCTATATGAACTCATCGTCCAGACAAAGGAGAAAGAGATGGAGAAAAACGTCCGCAACCTTATCACTAACCTTGATGCCAACACCTTGTCTGACGACGAGGCTGCGTGGCTCTTCGCATTGCTTTTCACTTAGATTTGCAGACTGCATACAATCTGGTTTATCAAGGAGGTACAAAAACGCTTCAATGGGCGTTTGGTACTGGAAAAAAGCTTTTGATGTACAAAGGTCAGTTTAAGGGCGGGCATAATAACGGAGGAAAACGGAGACTTCCATGGCAGGAGGCCTCCGTCTGCGGTTTATGGGAACCTGAAACGATTATTCGCTCTTGAACGGGCCGTAGATGGCCTTGACGTTGTACTTGTAGTCGGTGGCGTCGAGCAGGTAGACGGAATATTCATCACCGCCCGGAGCGACGCGGACTACCACGTGGCCGTTGTAGCCTGTGGTTTTGGACATCATGCCAGGATTGGCGGCGGCGACCTCCGCGGCTATATTCGTAAAAAAGATGTTCTTTTCACCGGGATAGGCGCCGTACATGGCGTCGAACTCAGCGGGCCACGGCTGGTGGGTCCAGAAGTTCTCTGAGACAATCAGTTTCGGCTGGAGGATGGACATGGATCTCGCGGCCATCGATTTCCAGCTCAAATGATGATGCGCCTTCATTCCGTCAATCTTGCGGCCGATCTGTGACGCCATAAGGTAGGCGACTTTCGAGTTTGTGTCCCCGGCGTCACCCGCTGCCAGCCAGTCGAACTTGCCATAGGAAAGCAGGAATCCGCAAGACGCTCCGTTCTCGTTAAGAGTGGATGACCCGTAGCAGTCAATCGCAGCGGCTCCGTTCCACACGTAGCCTCCGCCGCAAAGGTTCCTGATCTGGAACGACGGGTACTTGGAAGCGTTGCCGAGCAAGGCTATCTGGCTTTTGGAGCCGACTTCAAACTTCTCAACCTGAAGCCCCTTGGTGGAAGTGGCATATTCAATGAAACTCGCATAATTCTTCACAATGTCAGGGGAATAGGTGGTGTAGTCAGGGTAAGACCTGTCTATCATCTTCTTGAAAGGGACAACTGAATATAATCCCGGGATTCCGGTAAGGGAATAGTTCCCGGCGGAAGATTGAGGGTAACCTTTGATGATGGATCCCATGTGATCGTTATGATAATGGGTCATCAGCATATAGTCAATCTCGGATTTTCCCGAAGGAAGGAAATGCTTGACGTAACGTCCGACCGTCTCATAGGCTTTCGCCAAGGAGTTAGGCATCGGATTAACCGTCTTGATGGTGATTTCATCTCCGGCGGGAGTCGTGGAGGTAGAGATTCCGGACGGAATCTCGCCACAGTCCACCACCATTGTGGTGCCGTCTGGCATGATGTAGAAGAAGCACTCCCCACGGCCTGTGCAGATGGCGTGGATATCCAGCTGGCCTTCGGACCAAGCCGGCAAGACCTCCCCGACCTTTGCGGTCTTGTCATCTTCATTTCCTCCGTCTGGAGTTGTGTTGGATTTGGACGAAACGCAGCAAGCGGCCGTCAATGCGCTTAAAAGCAGCAATGCGATTTTCTTTATCATAATCATTGAATATTAATCATTCACTACCGGTCTGATGCAGAAGCCGGAATTATTCGGATAGTTTGTGTTCAGCGCTTGCGCCTCACCGAACGCCATACGCTTTTCGACAGATTTGTCCATCTTGAGCTGGAGCATGACAGCATATCCAGCTTTAGAGGATGCCTGGGATGTCCAGTACAAACCTTGGTATCTGGTGTAGATGATCTGCTCGTCGCTGCTGGAAGCCTTTCGTCCCGAAACAGGGAGGAACAATCCCGACGCAGCCTCTTCCTCAGTGATTTCATTGTCATCGGCCAGATTCAGGACACGATCTCCGTCCGGATTCGTGAACAAGTACCCCCAAACCTTGATGTTTCCGCTCTCATCTTCCGGATCAGGAACAACCAGATGGCCATACTTCACAGAAGCCCGATCGTAGACAGCCTTGAGTTCAGCCACAGTAGGTGTGTGGCACAGACCGTTGGACGCCCAATAGGCAAGGTCGCCGAATGAGGCCTTGTCAAAATCCTTCACCTCATTCTTGCAGGCCTGGTCTGAGTACATTTTCCCGGCCAGGTCTGTTCCCGGCTCAGGGTTGGCGTAAGACTCTGCTGATTTCGAGAATGAGTCAGCGATTCCCGCCCAGTTGAAATGATCATAGGCAGCGGCCGATGTCGCCACATCGGTTCGCTGGGCGGTTCCGTTGTATGGTTTTGAGTTCTTGTTGAACGCGGGTCTCTGATTGTAATGATAGTAATACCATTGCCAAGGGGCAAGTTTCCAACCCTCGCGGAAGCCCTTGTCTCCACCGGACACATCATAAGACAGATTTCCCAGAGCCCACTTCACGCCACACACCTCAACATACGGAATCTCGACCACAACAGGAGGGGTGACCATCGTGTAGGACAACGCCGGGCACGTTCCACGGCCGAACGACGGAGAATAGCGCATTGCCTGGGAGGTCAAGGCCTTGCCCTCGGCATTGAATGCCGTCACCATCAGCGAATCATAGTCGGCGGAAGGGACCGGCACATCAAAACTGGCCTTTACAGCCGGAGAGGTCAAGGTGTAGCGGATTCCATTAGACCCAAGGCTTTCCTCGACCCCGGAGATACCCAGTTCGCTTATCTTCTGGACAAATTCCCCGGAAATATTCTTGCCGGCTCCGTCAATGACAATAGATGCGGTTCCTTCCGGAAGGTTGCCTACCGAGACACTGACATAGGAAGCGACCTGCTTGAACCCGATTTCCCAACTGTCGCCGATAGCGGCCACCATCGGAATGTTCAGGCTCTCGACATTGTCTAAATATTCAGAAGGGAATTTGAGCCTTACCTCATCGCCATCTGCCCTTTCTGCCATTCCGGCCGGCCATACGGCCACATTTCCGAGAGTGAGTCCGGCGGGAATCTCGCCTGTGAACTTGGCCTTGACAGTCCCTCCCGTTCCTTCAAGGTCAAAGGTCACGAAACTGCCGTCCGAGCAGGCCACGGCGATCCGGTCGCCTTCCTCCCAACGCCCGTGGCCGGTGGACGGCATTGACATCCTTGTGCTCAGGCTCTCGATGGACGCCACGAGCGACACCTTGCCGGAGCGGGAGAGTTCCTCCTCAAAATTGTTATTGTTGTCTTTGTCATCGCAGGCCGCGAAAAGGACAGCGGCCGCAAGCATCAGTAAATACTTTTTCATATTCATCAATATCCAGGATTTTGAACCATCAGTGAATTTGTCTCCATCTCGTTCTGAGGGATAGGCCACACCTCGTCCCTGTTTTTGGTGTAGATCATCGTGAGGAGAGTCCTCAGGTTGAATTTCGAACCGTCCCAAGTCGAGCCGTCGTATTTCACGATCCAATCGTCGTCGATAGCAGGCTTGGCGTTGGAGATGTAGTTCTTAGGGTTGTTTTTTGTGGAGAAGCCTGGAGCATAGACTTTTCCGCTGACCGCCTTGTCGGCTATGCCCCACCTTCTGATGTCGAACCATCTGTAGCCCTCGGCGCAGAGTTCAACCTTTCTTTCGTAGCGAAGAGCCTTCCTCAGTCCGGCTTGGGTATTGTCAGTGACCTTCGGCATGCTTACCCTCTCACGGATCATATTTATGTCGTTTCTGGCCCTGTCAAGGTCTCCCCCGTCCATCTCGATGTTGGCCTCTGCGTCAATCAGCAGCAGCGTGGCGTAACGCATCAGGCAGCAGTCGAGCTCGTCCTCCATGCTTTTGCCGGTGATCTCGCTGTTCTCATAGTAGCGATGGTCAACGAACTTTCTCCAAAGGTAGCCGCCCGGCCCTTTCTTGCCGTTGGCTCCATATTCACTCTTGTTGCCGTAAACGTCGTTGTTGTTGGTCATTTTCCCGGTGTTGTAATCCATTACCTCGGTCTTGGTCACGTCAAGGTTGTAGCCCACACCCATAACTCTCGTGTCAGAACGGAGGCAATAAAGATCCAGACGCGGATCCCTGTTGGCCCAAGGGTTTCTCCAATCGTACAGAGGTGATTCCACAATCGACTTTCCGTCAGTGCATTCAAACGTGTCCATCAAACTTTGTGACGGGCCGAAGTACGAGGCTCCGTTGACGTTTCTGGAAGAGAAGGTGTAGGTCATCTGATGCACATTCGCCGCGGCGAGCTTATTGTACTGGGCCGCCCACATCCACTCCTTGCTGCCTTTCTCGCCCGCGAATCCGAACAGGTTGGACGCGCTCGGCTCGCCGTCATCAGCCGTCGCATAATATGTCACGTCAAGTGGCTCAAGTGCATAGACTCCATCCGAGAGTTCCATGGCGATCTTGGAGCATCTGGCAGCCTCGGCGTGACGCCCCCAGTTCAGGTTGATCTGAGCCTTGAGAGCGTAAGCGGTGGCCCGGCCGATGCGGCAGGTTCCCCACTGTGAGTAAGGCCACTGAACCGGAAGGTTGTCAATAAGGTCGTCAGGAATGTCGGAAAGAATCCTGTCGATGACCTCAGCCTTAGGTGTGCGGGCATATTCATAGTCAGTCAACGAGAGGCAATGGTCGATGAAAGGAATATCCCCGTAGAACTGGCATCCCATGTCGTAGATGAACGCCCTCAGGAGAAGCAGCTCCGCCTTGAGCTGATTGAATTCCACAGCGTCCATCTTGGATTCAAGGTTGTCCAAATTATCCAGAACCAAATGAATACGCCCGGCAACCTTGTAGATCTTTGAATATGCCGTCTTTGGCACAGAAGCGGTCGGCGTGGCTACGGATGTCAGCATCCGTTCATATTGTGACCCTCCCGCGCGGATGGCTCCGATGTCCGACAGCTGGTCAACAACCCGGAACGGGAACGGACAGTATTGCACCGTCGTGTTGGCCAGACCTTTATAGCAGGCGAGCAATCCTGACAGAGCCTCGTCCGGAGTGGAAGGATAGGTTCCGGTTGACGGACCGTTCTCGTAGTACCGGTCGAGCGAGCAGGACACGGCCACAATAAAGATTAAGATGTATGATATGATCTTTTTCATCATTTCTGCGTTTTTAGAACTTGATTTCAACTCCGAATGTATAAGTGGAGACCAGAGGATAGTTGCTGCCGACATCTCCTGCTGTGGCGCCGTCCGTACCTCCCTGATAACCGGTCTCCGGGTCATAGCCCTGATAATAGTCCGTCAGCGTGAACAGGTTGGTGGCGTTGGCGAAAAACATCACCGACTCCATCCTGATCCTGTCAGTCAACTTCTTGGGAAGACGATAGTTAACCTGAAGATTCTTGAGTCTCAGATAGGATGCGTCTGCCATCCAGAAACTTGAGTTCTTGGTGTTCAGGTCACTGGCGTAACTCATGCGAGGGAATTTTCCGTCAGGAGTGGACTCCGACCAACGGTTCAGATGCTCCTTGCGGAATGTGCCGCCCTGCACGCACGGCTGCGTGAAGTAACCGGAAAGATAGCCGTCTACCTTGCCGACACCTTGGAACTGCGCCGAAATCCCTAACCCCTTCCAGCCAAGGTCCAGCGTGAGGCCGTAGGTGTAGCGCGGAATCATGCTTCCGATGATCTGGCGGTCATCGTCCGTGATCTTGCCATCCTGATTGCAGTCCTCGTAGATGAGATCCCCAGGGCAAGTGGTCTGGTTGTACTGAGGACAGCTGGCATTGACCTCGTCGGCCTCTTCCTGAGTTCTGGCCATGCCTATGCACTTGAGGGCGTAGAGAGAGTTGATCGAAGAGCCTTCCTGGTTTCTGATCACTCCGGAACCTCCCGTCGTGCCTTTCATGTCAAGAATCTTGTTCCGCACATCAGAAAGGTTGGCGTCCGCGCCGTAAGAGAAGTCCCCGATGGTGTCATGATACCCCAAACCTACCTCCCAACCGATGTTGCGCACCCTGCCGGCGTTCTGATAAGGAGCCGTGAGGCCGATCGTGGACGGAATGTCCAGCCTCATGAGGATTCCGTCCGTGATTTTGCGGTACCAGTCAGCCGTGAAAGTCAGTTTGTTCCAGAAAGCAGCGTCGATTCCGACATCAAGCATCTTGGAAGTCTCCCAGGTGATGTCCTCGTTGGCAAGGACGTTGAGTCCGACCATAGGGTAGATTATGTCGTTGGCCGAAATCGAGCTGATTGTGAGCGTCTGAACGGTAGGATAGTACGAATCGCTGATGTTCTGGTTGCCGAGTTCTCCGTAAGAGGCTCTGAACTTGAGTTCCGTGAGTGTGTTCTTAACGGATGTCATGAACGGTTCCTCCGTGACGCGCCATGCACCTGAGACAGATGGGAATATTCCCCAGCGGTTGCCTTTGGCAAACCTTGAAGACCCGTCGAAACGGATGTTGCCTTCAACGAGGTAGCGCTCCTTGAAGTTGTAGTTCAGCCTTCCGAAATATGACAGAAGGGACCAGCCGGCCCTTGTGCCGCTGTTGTTCTTGAACTCATTGTCCGCTCCGGCGCTGATCACATCATACTGCGGATATGTGAACTCCTGACGGTAAGCGGAGATGTTGTTGTCATCCCTGGTGTCATATTCAGCACCCAAAAGAAGCTTGACATTATGCGACTTGGCGAATGTCTTGTGGAAGGATGCAGTGAATATGGTGTTGCCGTAAACAGTGTAGTTTCTGCTCTCTGTGAGATGGTTGTAGGCGTTGTTCGTAATCGATGAGACCGTCCCGTAAGGGTCGGAATGATATTTCACCAGATCAATGAACCTGTGCGAGGATGAGAGGGTAATCCTCGGAGCGAAGGTGAAATCGAATGTCAGCCAGCCGGTCGGCTCGTAGGTAAGGCCAAACAAGGCCGACATCCTGAGTGCGTCAGACCTCTGGTTGCCTCCTTCTCCGTTCTCAATCATGGGTAGAACGTTTAGAGAGCCACCAGTAAACGGAGCATAGCTTCCGTCCGACCATTTCGCAAGCATTAGTGGGTCTCGTGCGTTCATGAAATTGAACACCCCGCTCTGGTAAGGATTGATCTTGCGGTGGCCATAAATCACGGACACATCAAGTCTCATCTTGATCTTCTCGTTGAAATCCACATTAAGGTTATTGCGGAAGTTATATCTTTCATATTCAGAAGATTTGATGATTCCCTCCTGATTGAGATAGCCGAACGAGGCCATCGTGCGGATCTTGCCGGAACTCGCGCTCATGGAGATGCTGTGGTTGTGCGTCAGCCCCGATCCCGTCATCAGGAGATCCTGCCAGTCTGTGATCGGGAAAGCATCAGGGTCCAGCCAGTTGTTCATCCGGTAATTCTTGATGTAATCGTCTGTGTAGATTGACTCGCCGCCGTCATTCTCCGTAGCTTCGCGGCTCAAGGTCATATATTCCTCGGCATTCACCAGATCTGGTCTGGTAACGGCCTTCTGCAAGCCCACATAGCCGCGGTAGGTGATCCGGGATATTCCTTTCTCAGCTCTTTTGGTGGTGACGAGGATCACGCCGTTCGCGGCTCTGGATCCGTAGATGGCAGATGACGCTGCGTCCTTGAGGACAGAAATCTTGTCTATCAACGCCGCATCCAAGGAGTTCAGGTCGCCCTGCACACCGTCAATAAGAACCAAAGGAGAGGCGCTTGAGCCTCCGAACGTGCCGATTCCACGTATGCGGATTGTGCCGCTGTCTGATCCAGGAGCTCCACCGCCGGTGGTGACCGTCACTCCGGGAGCGATTCCCTGAAGAGCCGTGGAACTCTGCACGACGGGACGGTTGTTGAATTGTTCGAATGACACAGCCGAGACCGAGCCGGTCAGATTGACCTTCTTCTGGGTGTCATAGCCCACGACCACAACCTCATCCAGAAGTTCCATGTCATCTTCAAGGATGATGTCAAGATTGGAGCGTGTCCCGGGATTGACCTCAACATCCTTGTAGCCTATGCAGCTGACAATTACCGAAGAGCCATTGGTGATATTAATCGAGAAATTGCCGTCGGCATCGGAAATGACTCCATTGTTCCGGTTTCCTTTTTCCATGACCGTGGCCCCGACAACCGGCTGGCCTTTCTGGTCCTTGACGCCACCTTTGACAGTTTGTTTCGCCTTCCGCGCATCTGTGGATGTTCTTTGCAGCACCATATTCCGCCCCCTTAATTCATAGGAGACTTTCTGCCCTGAAATGATCTGGCTCACGGCTTCTTGGACGGTCTTCGCCTTCACGCTGACCACCACCTTGGTGTCAATGTCACCGGCTTCAAAAACAAATGAATATCCACTCCTGTTTTTCAAGGCATCCATAGCCTCCTTGACCGTCACGTTCCTCAGGTCCAGATTGACCTGCTGGGCAGACATCGCCCATGTGAACGAGCACAACAAGAGCAGAATCAATGTCAATGTTTTGCAATGATTCATAGTGTTTTGTATTAATTATTGATTGTTGTTCAGTACAATGTGACCACATTGTGCACTTTCCTGTAGCGGAACTTCCCGGTCGCGCTGAGGGACTGAAGCACCTCGTCAACATCCTGCCTTGAGGAATTGAATGTTCCGTAGAATCTGAAGCCGCGAAGAGCCGGATCGGCAATCTCTATCTTGACTGAATATTCTCTCTCAAGCCTGCGCGCGATCTCTGACAGGGAGGCCGCATCGAAACTGATTGTTCCCGTGACCCACTCATCTGACGCTGTCACCGCCTTCCCTCTGGTCAGGATACCTGAAGATTTGTCAAAGACGACACTCTCTTCGGGAGACATGACGATCTCGCCGTTTCTTCCGCTCAGATCGCTCAATATGATTTTGCCTTGAGCCAGAGTGACTTCCGCCAAAGAGTCGTCCTGATAATCCCTGAAATCGAACTTAGTGCCAAGGACACGGACGTTGAGATGTGTGGAAGCCACGTTGAACGGCCTGCTTTCGTCATGACTGACTTCAAAAAAGCCCTCACCGGAAAGTTCCGCCCGCCTTCCTTTGCCATCACCTGAATATTTCAGGACGGAACCGGCGTTAAGCCAGACTTTGGAACCGTCAGGCAGCACCACATGAGTCTTGGATCCGGCCGGAGCCTCGACAGTGATGTGATTGTCCGCATACAGCGTCTTGTAGTCGTGAATTCTGTACGCCTCATAAGTGATTATACCCACAGCTGTGAATATCGCGGCGACAGCGGCAGTCCATTTCCAGAACACCCTGTGAACCTTACTCGCCGGCCGGGTCAAGGATATTCGCCGACGGAAGCGTCCGAAAGCCTCGTCCGCATCGAATCCGTCCGCACTGTTCAGTTCCGCCCAAGTCTTCATTCGTGAGGACAGTCCAGCCGCATGCTCATGCGATTCTGAAGTCCATCGTGACAAAGTCACCAGTTCTTCACCAGTAATATCACCTGTAAGAAACCGCTCAATCAGCGTCTTGATGTCATTAGTTTTCATCAGTGTCTTTTAATATGCATAATAAAGACAAGATAATGACGCGGCTTGAGTAGTGAAAACATAGATTATTTTGAGAGAATTATCATAAGAATGGCAAGAAAGTACTTTCCGAGACCGTTTCTCAGAACTGACAAGGCATTCTTGATATGGTACTTCACCGTGTTGACAGATATACCGAGTTCATTGGCTATCTCTTTGTAGGTCAAACCATCGAAGCGGCTTTTCTCAAAAACTTTGCGGCATTCCGGGGAAAGCCCGCCAAGTTCTTTCATAAGGCATTTCTTCAGCTCATCCTCGAAAAGTTTTCCATAGATGTCATCCTTGGAAATCGCTGTCAGTGAATCCATGACCAATTGGTATTCATCATCCGGGATGTCTTTGTACTTTTTTCTGACCGCAGACGCAAGATAGTTGAGGGAGCGGTTGCGGACAGAAGAGAACAGGTAGCCTTTCAAGGAAGTCTGGATCTCAACGGTTTCCCTGATTTCCCAAAGGTGGAAAATCGCATCGTCAACAATGTTCTCCGCCTGGAACCTGTCACGGACCAGCCCGACGGCATAGGTACACAAAGGTCCGTACCAAGCCTGAAAGATGTGCCTGTACGCATCTTCATCGCCCGATTTCAGCCCCTTCAGTATTTCTTTTTCGGAAATATCCTTCATCACAGTAACGGATTCCCTTGATCCCGATCCGCAAAACTACATAATATTTCGGAATATTCACAATTCCCTGACCCATTCATCGCTCCCCACTACATGCCTGGTATCGCGCGCGAAGCGCGAAGCGACAGAAGGGGTTCGGGGAATCCTTTCCCCGTGCCCCTCAGGGCTGTCACGAAGTGACTGGGGTTGGATATATCAACCACAAAGGGGAGACGCAAGAAATTGCGTCTCCCCTTTGTGGTCCCAGTAGGGCATGATCCTACGACCCCCTGATTATGAGTCAGATGCTCTAACCAACTGAGCTATGGGACCGGCTCCCGACCTTGTTGGCCGGGTTGTATTACATGAACGGCTGCGGCCTCACTGACCGCACCGTTCTCAATTTGACAGATCAGACTTTGATCTCAACCTCAACGCCGGAAGGAAGTTCAAGCTTCATGAGGGCATCGACAGTCTTTGCATTGCTGTCATCAATGTCCAGAAGCCTGCTGTAGGCGCTAAGCTCAAACTGCTCGCGTGACTTCTTGTTGACGAAGGTCGAGCGATTGACAGTGAAGATCTTCTTGTTGGTAGGGAGCGGAATAGGACCGTTCACCTTGGCGCCAGTAGCCTTCACGGTGTCCACGATCTTAGCGGCTGACTTGTCAACCAGCATGTGATCGAATGATTTGAGTTTTATTCTGATTTTTTGACTCATATCAAAATACTTAATTACGTTTTAACACTTACTCGTCATCATCGGAGAGCTTGTAGCCGCTCTTCTCGATAACGTCCTTGGCCAGGTTGGCAGGAACCTCAGCATAGTGATCGAAGGTCATCGTGCTGGTCGCGCGGCCGGATGAGAGAGTTCTGAGAACTGTCACATAACCGAACTGCTCGGCGAGCGGAACAAAAGCCCTTACGATTCTCGCGCCGTTGGCGGTAGAGTCCATGGCCTGGATCTGGCCGCGGCGACGGTTGAGGTCACCCACGATGTCACCCATGTAGTCCTCAGGGGTCACTACCTCAAGGGACATGATAGGTTCCAGAAGGACAGGCTTTGCCTTCGGGCAGGCGTGGCGGAATGCCAGACGGCCAGCCATTTCGAATGAAAGCTGGTCTGAATCGACAGGGTGGAACGAACCGTCAAGAACCGTTACCTTCATTGACTGAACCTCGTAACCAGCGAGAACGCCGTTGGCCATGGCGGCCTTGAAGCCCTTCTCGATGCAAGGGATGAATTCCTTAGGAATATTACCACCCTTGACCTGATTGTCGAACTGGAGTCCGGTAACGCCCTCATCGGCAGGACCGATCTCAACGATGATGTCGGCGAACTTACCACGACCACCGGTCTGCTTCTTGAAGACCTCACGATGCTGAACCGTAGCGGTGATTGCCTCCTTGTAGTTAACCTGCGGAGCGCCCTGATTAATCTCGACACCGAACTCACGACGGAGACGGTCCACGATGATGTCAAGGTGAAGCTCACCCATTCCGCTGATGACTGTCTGGCCGGTCTCGTGGTCTGTCCTTACGGTGAACGTAGGGTCCTCCTCAGCGAGCTTGCCAAGGGCGATGCCAAGCTTGTCCAGATCACCCTGGGTCTTAGGCTCGACAGCGATACCGATAACAGGATCAGGGAATTCCATTGATTCGAGCACAATCTGATGATCCTCGTTGCAGATGGTGTCTCCAGTACGGAGATCCTTGAATCCGACGGCGGCGCAGATGTCTCCCGCCTCCACAAATTCGATAGGATTCTGGTGGTTGGAGTGCATCTGATACAGACGCGCGATTCTTTCCTTCTTTCCAGTGCGGACGTTGTAAACGTAGGAACCGGCATCAACACGTCCTGAATATACTCTCATGAAGGCGAGACGGCCAACGAACGGATCGGTGGCAATCTTGAACACGAGAGCGCAGAACGGCTGGGATGCATCAGGAAGAAGATCCTCTTCCTCACCGGTTTTAGGATCTGTTCCCTTGATCACTCCCTTGTCAAGCGGAGAAGGCAGGTAACGCATCACAGCGTCAAGGAGGAACTGGACACCCTTGTTCTTGAAGGATGAACCGCAGCAGGCAGGAACGATCTGCATAGAGATCGTACCCTTGCGAAGGGCGGCGATGATTTCCTCCTCGGAAAGGGAGTCAGGATTCTCGAAATACTTCTCCATGAGAGCCTCGTCGCATTCGGCGGCTGCCTCAACGAGTTTGTCTCTCCATTTCTCGACTTCTCCGGCCATGTCAGCCGGAACGTCCTTTATTTCATAGTTGACCAATTCCTCTCCGGAATCATAGTAATATGCCTTTCTGGAGATAAGGTCGATGATGCCTTTGAACTTGTCCTCTGACCCGATAGGGAGACAGATCGGAACAGCCTTGGCACCGAGCTTAGTGTAGATTTCCTCAACGCAGGCGAGGAAGTCAGCGCCGACACGGTCCATCTTGTTCACATACGCGATCTTCGGAACGCCGTACTTGTCCGCCTGACGCCAAACAGTCTCAGACTGAGGCTGAACGCGTCCAACGGCGCAGAAAGTAGCGACAGTTCCGTCGAGCACACGGAGCGAACGCTCCACCTCAACGGTGAAGTCGACGTGACCCGGAGTGTCGATCAGGTTGATCTGATAAACGTGACCGTTGTAGTGCCAGAACGCTGTGGTGGCGGCGGAAGTGATGGTGATACCTCTTTCCTGCTCCTGAACCATCCAGTCCATTGTGGCGGCACCCTCGTGTACCTCACCGATCTTGTGAGTCTTTCCGGTGTAGTACAGAATACGCTCGGATGTAGTCGTCTTTCCGGCATCGATGTGGGCCATGATGCCGATGTTTCTTGTGTAAGTAAGATCTCTTTTAGCAGCCATCTGCGAATAAAATTAGAAACGGAAGTGGGCGAACGCCTTGTTGGCCTCAGCCATCTTGTGCATATCCTCTTTTCTCTTGAATGCACCACCTTCGTTATTGTAGGCGGCAACGATCTCTGCACAAAGTTTTTCTGCCATTGAGTGGCCGGAACGCTTGCGGGCGAAGTTGATCATATTCTTCATTGAAAGCGAGACTTTTCTCTCCGGACGCAACTCAGTAGGCACCTGGAAGTTTGCACCTCCTACACGACGTGACTTAACCTCGATCTGAGGAGTAACGTTTTCGAGTGCCTTCCTCCAGATATCTAGAG
>ERZ808277.112-NODE-112-length-40579-cov-4.813617_pt1 | contig 40579 bp, 39 predicted proteins | sample MGYA00521240_ERZ808277 | MGnify/ENA primary metagenome ERZ808277 (study PRJEB31516, sample SAMN03275599) | gut metagenome | biome: mammalia-associated habitat; material: feces | host: Papio cynocephalus | place: Kenya | collected 2012-07-17 ... | reverse complement strand
CGACTCGGTGTTAAAATGTCCGATTTGTGCAATACGGGCGTCACCGGAGGCTTACTTCAGTCCGGTGACAAATGGATTACAATTCCAAACCAGACGAAAGACAAAATCATTGCTCTTGAAAGAATAAGTCAGAAACTAGGACTCGGATTGAAAATAACCGTGATTGACTGACCATGATATTATTCATCCTTACCGGAAACTAATGGCAATCTGAGGCCACATCAGCTTGACGCGAAGAAGAACATTCTCCGTGCCTGGGACACTTATGACTCCGCGATGCTACAGATGCCGACCGGTCCCGTCCTGGTATCTAACTTCATGAAGTTCCAGTTGTTTCTCGTTGGGAACAAACGGATACTGAACACACAAGAACTTGACACCGAGGTTCTGCAGGAAACAATCACAAGGACATTCGAGAACAGACATACCGGCTACGACCCTAACACAATGTTTTTCAGGGAAGACTTCGGTTCAAATCCGATAATGGAGACCCGTTGGAAGTCATTTATGAAAAAGATAACCGCCAAGCGGAGCATTCCGTTCTCTGAAGTTGTCGCATATCTTCAAGAAAGACTCCTGCCTTATTGGGACAATCTGAATCAGTGATGAAAAATCTCCATACATATCAAGGAGCAGCGCTGATAAATTGTCCCCGGAAACAAAGAAAATCTATTCCGTGGTGTTTTTCATTAATCCGCCCTCAAAATTTCGTAAATAATCATTACTTTTGCGCTGCAAGTGAAATCTCCTCAAATATAATGAAAACCTACGCATTGTTTCAGGAATATATCTGGCTAGTGAACACCATCCACAAAGCGCGCGGCATCACGTTCGGGGAAATCAACCGGAAGTGGCTGGAAACGGAAATGAGCGAGGGTGTAAGTTTGGCTCGAAGCACATTCAACAGGCATAAGGACGCCATTCAGGATATGTTCGGAATCTATATTGAATGCGACAAAAAGAATGGGTTTAAGTATTACATCGGCAACGAGGAAGTCCTTGATGAAGATTCTATCCAAAACTGGGTGCTGTCCACTCTGTCCGTAAACAACATCCTGAGTGAAAGCAGAAGCGTGCACGACAGGATACTGCTGGAATCAATCCCATCAGACGGTGAGAATCTTCACAGATTCATAAATGCAATGAAACGCAATCTGCGCATCATCGTCCGTTACCAGCGCTATGCATCCGAGTATGAAACCTCTATGAAAGTCGAGCCTTATTGCGTCAAACTGTTCAACAGGCGTTGGTACAGCCTGGTAAAGTCGTTAAAGAACGGAGATTATTTTCTTTTGGCCTTCGATCGCATCAAAAGCCTTGAGCTTACGGAGGAGAAATTCACTCTGGATGAGGATTTTAATGCCACACGATGGTTCCACGACTGCTATGGCATAGTGAGAGACAACAACATCTCGGTGCAGCGCATTGTAATCCGTGCCTTCGGTAACGAAGCGTTCTACATGCGTGACCTGCCTATGCACCCGTCGCAAAAAGAAATCTCCCGCACCGATGAATACTCCGACTTCGAGCTGACGCTCAGCCCTACCGGAGACTTTCACACTCCCTTGCTTGCAAGAGGCGGAGCGATCAAGGTTCTCGAGCCTCAATGGCTGGCCGACACCATACGCGACTTTCATCTAATGGCGGTGAAGCGTTACGAATAAATATCAGGATCTGTCCCACGATTTGGGACAATTCATTGTCATATTTGTGCTGAACATTTTTAATCACATTCATTATGAGCACTATAATCCTTTTCTGGAATCCAGTTATCTCTTCCTATAATCTGGAGAGACATCGCGACATACTTTCAAGAGACTATTTCGAAATCGATTCGTTCAATTGGAGCGTCTGGGAACACCAGAGAGCTTCATGAAGGAGACAGGTTCTTCATGGTCCGCTGCAAGAACAAGCCAGTACCCGGAAAACTGAACCAGTGGGGCAGACAGGTTTGGGAACCGGTGCTTGATGACACCACAGGCATCTGTATGTCCGGGATATTCACCTCAGAGCCTTACCGTGGAGAGGACTGGTCAGGCAAAGGCCGCGAGACATACTATATGAATATGAACATCCAACAGGCAACCGATCCTGACAAATTCGTCATCATCAAAACGTCAAACCTACTTGAAGCCATACCCGATTTCGACTGGAAGGGTGGACGCTCCGGCCGACTCCTTGATGAAGCGGCGGCAGAAAAACTCGATAAACTTTTCGAGCAAGCCTTAACAGCCAACAGTGACAAGATCTGGAAACCAGATTATCTGGTGTTTTTGGACTAAAGATAATTTAACCTAAAAACTGAAATAACTACACTTTCTCCGAGGCTGTCCCACAAATTGAGACAGCCTCGTTTCATATTTGCACCAGAAATCAATAAAACAACGTAATATGAAAAAGGAAAACAGACAGGAGATGAAGAGACATCTCGCCAACTTCCACATCGCCGGGTTCGCCTATTGGGATGGCTGTGAGGCTTTTGAGCAACTCAAAATCGGCACCAAACTCAATCTCGTCAGAGAAGAGGACAACCCCTTCGACCCTTATGCCGTAGCGATCTACTACAAAGATTTCAAGCTCGGATTCATTCCGCGCGCTTCGAATCAGGAGATCAGCAAATATCTCGATATGGGTTGGGACGACCTTTACGAGGTCAGGGTGACAAGAATCACTCCTGATGCACATCCGGAGTCGCAAGTGGAAGTGGTCGTGCATATCAAACGGAACATTCTGATGTCCTCGACATGTCGCGATAAATAACAGGCTGTCGCTTCGATGGGCTCAGCGATGGGGCGATATACTAAATAACGGTCACGAAAAAATCGTCGTGACAGGTGACGTATGTGGGTATATGAATATCTACATCACCTCCAGGCAGCATGGCACTGCCGCGGCGTTTGCGCGGTAGTGCGGGGCGTAGAGGGATTCGATTTCGGGAACGGGGGCCAGGAATATACCTGTCTGGGTCACGAAGAAGTCTTCAGTGACGGTGGTGCGGCCTTCAGGGTAAGTGTCGAAATAGAAGACCGTACGGTCGGGCTTCACGTCACGGTAGCCGCACGGGGAAACGCGGTACCACCCGTCAACGGTCAGCGGGACAAATGACAGATTATAGATTCCAGACAGCTGATCTACTGGAATCAGGGAGGCCTCACGTGGAGCGGTCAGGCGGATGAAACTGCGGTTCTCGGTGTTTTGTACGGTGTAGACGGCCCGGACGCGGTCTCCACGGCGGACGGTGTCGCCTTGACGGATCTCCTTATCACCAATGAAATATCTTTTTTCAATGGAGAAACCGTTGCCGGATGCCTTTATCTCACCGATAGGCTTCAGGACACGCTGGGTCATGGTCACGACACTGGTGGACAGCAGGTCGGTGTCCCCCTTCCCAACTGAGCACAAGGCGTTTACAAAGGCCGGATCCGTGTCCCAGTTCTGAGTCTCTTTCTGCAGCACCAGCCACAGACGGACTCCATCCGCAACCTCTGCGGCCTTCCGGCCGGCAGCCTCACCAGAATGCGAGGAGGCATATTCAGAAAGCACATCGGCGATCAGCGAGTGGGCATAGACCTCGTTCTCAAGGAGGCCCCTGAACGGCATCACGGCGTTCGGGTAGTAGATGCCGCCACCATCGTGTCTGACGGCATATTCAACGATGGTTAGGATGTCCTCGTCCATTGATTTGCGGAGCGCGGTGTCCACATCGAACCTCTCGCCCCAAGCTCTGGCCAAGGATATTCCAGCTTCCGAAGAAATCAGGTTGCTCAGCGTGTGGACACGTTTCGCCTTCGCTCCGGGCTGACCGTCAATGAAATCGAAGCGGTTCGATGGTGAAAGGTATCTGCGGGCATATTTCCGGAAAGAGGAAAGGCGATAGCGGTATTCCTTGCGCTGGGATTTGTCCATCCGAACCTTGAATCCGACGGACGGGAAGTTCGAGCGGACGAGCATGTAGGTGTCGTCCGACAGGCCGCCGAACCAGCGCGGGAAGCCGAGGAACTGCGTTGAATCCAAATACTCGACGGAAGATTTAAGGTCGGGAATATCCCCGCAAAGATTCCTCACGAGAGCCATTCTGTCAAGCACCGTCGCAGTGACCGACTGCGAGGAACGCATTCCTTCGAACCAACCGAAACCGCCGTCGGAGTTCCTGCACGCGAGGATTCTTCCAAGAAGCGAAGTGTCGCTCTCCGACTTGAAAGATTTGAAGCAATATGCCTCCGTCAGCGACAGCACATCATTTGCGGCGGGCTCAGACTTCTGCTCAGCCGCTTCCTCGATCATCTTCCCAATCGAAATCTCATCACAGGCAGCGCCGGCGGAAGAGACATTCACGAAACGACTTCTGAGCGATTCCAACAACTTTTCCTTGTCCGCTCCCGGCAGTGCTATGGCCGAATGAGATTCCGTGATCACCTGACTGGCATCGCGGACCGGAACGTCGAACTGAACCGCGTCACTAAATGACTTTGAAGCGAATATGACCTTGAATGTCAGCGAGTCCGTGGCGCTCGGCAAATCCACCGGGAATGAAACAACAGACTGTTCTCCGCCTTTCACCGTTACAGGAACTCTCAGAGAATCAATCGCTTCGCCTTTTCCCGAATATTCAAGGATCTTCATCTCGCCTTCTATCACCGCATTGGAATTGCCCGCCACCGTGGCAGCCATCGACCATTTGTCTCCTGAATATAAGTACCTCGGGGCCGCGACGGAGACTTTGACCGGAACCGTCACGGTGAAATCCTTTGTCAGCGTGGCGCTACGCATCGCCTTGTCGTGGGCGAAGAAGAGGACGTGATAGGTCGAGAGCTTGTCGGAAGTCTTGAAAGTAAATTCTACCTCATTGTTTTCCGGATATAGGAACGGCTCGAAGGTCAATGATTCCGAGAATATCTTCCTGACGCTCACGGACGAGAAATCGTAGTCATCCGACACGGAAGCCCCGGCTGCCAACGGTTCCGAATGCTTGGACTTCCGTCCGGCATCGCTTGAACGGTTCCCCAGCCGGAGTGTCGATTTGGATGGTCGCCCATAACCGATCACGACCGTTTCCTCAAGCATTGAATTATCGTCCTCAAGGGCGATGGTCATTCCGGAAGTTCCGGGCAGTGTCACGCTCTTGTAACCGATGTAACTGATTGTAAGCAACGTTCCCGGACTGGTGTCAAGTGTGAAATACCCATCGAGGTTCGCCGATGTGCCGAACAAAGTCCCTTCCACAATGACCGATGCACCGATAAGCGGCTCACCGTTCATATCGGTCACCACACCGTTTATTCCGGACGAATTCCATCCTCCGATATTCCCTAAGGACTTGTTAGTGATATAACCGCAGGCGATATCCATCCTAACGTTTGGTATTGTCTGCCGCTCAAGCCTAACCGGATTCCAGACCTCTTTTCTGACCGCGTCCAGACTCTTGTCGTAAACAGCCGCGAGACCCTCGGAGCCATCCGGGACACGAACCCTGACGGTATATTCAGTGTCAGGATTGGCGATGTCAGTGAAGGAGCTGAACTCCAATGGCAAATCAAGTTCATCGGAAGCCTTGATGTAAATATGCTCATACTTGAAACAGCGGCCATACTTAAAGAAGAACAACTGAATCTTGACCGGTCCTTCAGTTCCGCCAGGATAACGGAAACGCAGCTCCCGAAGCGATCCGGCGGACGAGCCGTCCATCGTGACAATTCTGGACTCAAGAATATTCCCGCCGCCGTCAATCATTGTCGCGACAGCCCATAACGGAGCGACGGAGGCTCCAAGCGTCATCACGATGTCCTCCCCGGCCGAGACCTCGCTCTTGCCAGGCAGCAGAAGGCAGACGGCAGGAGCTTTGAGCGACTTCGCTTCACGGCTCACCTTCACAAGGTTATATTCCTTCTCGGCTCTGACCACCTTGCCGAGACTGTCCGTTTTCTCTGAATATGCCCGCAGAACATATAACCCGTCTTCCACTGTCGGCAATTCGATATCATCGCCGGAAACGCATTTGCCTGTTTTCAAGATCTTTCCGGAAACATCTTTGAAATCAAAGCCTACCTCGGACTTGACTTTTTTGCCGTACCTGTCCCGTACTTCCAGCACAAAAAAGGCTTTGTCTTCAGTCACAATTCCATGCGAGGCATTGGATTCGTTCAGGTCGGTGAGTAGCAAGTCCCCGTCTGTACCGTTGGCCAGTCGGACATCCAGTTTGATCACGTTGTTGACATTGACCGACGTGTCAAACTCTCTGGTCTCCCCTGTCTCGTCCTTCACTGTCACCTTGATTGAATATCTTCCCTGATCCTTCGCCTTGAACTGGTGGCTGAAACGTCCGTCCGATGAGGATGTCATCTCTTTTTCTTCAATGGTCTTTCCGCCAAGCGACACCTTTAATGTCATCCGTGCGGAGGCGAGGCTGTGACCCGAAAGGCTTTCAACCTTTCCGGAGACGGTCACGGAGTCTCCGGCGAAGTAAAGCGATTCCTGCTCATCAAAAGTCAACCCGAATGTCGGCAGGACAAAGTCCTCTACCCTTAACATTCTGGAAGTGATCTCATTGTCGCCATCAGAGACAGAGATCTTGAACAACCCGTTGCGCCGTCCTTTCGGGATGGCGAACTCTCCGGCGAAAGAACCGAAATCGTTGGTGAGGAACGACTTCTCCTCCACGACATTCATCTGCGAATCATATAGCGTGGCCTTGAATGCCGCATCCTTCCCAATGACTGCCAATCTTTTATGAATATCCCCACGAAACATCACGGCCTTGAACCTTAGCATGTCCCCCGGCTTGTACGCTCCTCGGTCATTGAATATCCTGCCGTAGGTTTCTGTTTTCGAGTTTATTTCAGCGGTCACTTCGACGGGCTCAGTGACCGGATGATCCATATACGAAGCCTTGACAATGACGACTTCTTTGCTGAGCCGAACCGATTGCCCGTCAGCCACCGAGCAGACAATCCCGCACTTAAGCCCAGACTTTTTCGCCGCCAGTTCCTGCATCTCGGCCGGCAACAGCGTGAACCCGTCAACACTCAGATGCGCCTTAAGCATCCTCTCGCCCCTTGTCATCGTCACTTCAACCTCCTTGAAAGGTTCTCCTGTGATGAAGTCCGCAGGGAAAATCGCAAAACCATCACCTTGCCTGCGCACTGCCACCGACACCGTCTTGTGAACGTATGAAATCTCCGCATCTTTTCCGGAGCCTGCGACCTTTATCCTATAGTCTCCGTCCTTCAATTCAGGCAGAGCCACTTTCACAGTGTCCCAAACGTAAAAACTCCGAGCCAGATTGTCAAGTCTTTTACGGAACACACCCTTCCCCTGATTCTCAATCAAAAGATTAGCCGACCTGATATTCCTGAAACGAACCAGCACAGTGTCTTCACGGACTGAAACTCCAACCTTCTTCTCTTCCAGCTTGTAGATCAGCGAAATAATCTCCGATCCGCATTCCTTGGCGATGATCTCGTCGACATCATTCGAGGACATAATGGAAAACTCCTGACGCGCATATTTCGGAATATACGACTCCCGCTCTTTCTCGAAAGCCTGACATCTGGAATCCAACTCTCTGAACTGTTCCGAACCGCCACCGTTTTTGACCAGCCTGTCATATTCCCATTTCAGCAGCTCCTTCCTCGGCAGCAATGCCACAGCTCTTCCGCTCCAATCAGCCGCGAGTCGTTCCAATTCTTCCTGACGTTTATCACCCTCCTTGCGAAGCGCCTCACTATAAGCCAGAAACGCCGACTGAGGAAAGTCCCCAGCGACAGCATCACTCAGGGCCGCCAACGCTTTGTCGTGCGTGGAAGCGTCTGACAGGCAACACCAAAGAATATATTCGTAGTCATTAGGGATGAATTTGTGGTCGCAGACATAGCCTTCGTTCCAGTAATTTCGCCTCCAGAAATCAGAGTTCTTACCCCTTTTCAGCACCTCAGCATTATCCTCCACGAACCGCATAGCATCGAATTCCTGCCGTCCCAAATCTCCGGAATTGATTAACGAATATGCCATTATGGGTTTCCCGGCCTTGATGAATTCCTCCGTCAGGCTGTTCCTAAGCGAGTCCCGAAGTTTCCAGTTCATCCGTGACTGCGTCGTGCCTATTCCGACAGCCGCATCGTAATAGTCCTTGTCAAGCCGGTTCTTCAGAGCCTGCTCTTTGATGAATGTCAGCTGAGCGATCTCCTTCTCCGGCCGATCCCGTCTGGCAATCCGCTCATGCTTCCTCCACTCTCTCTTTAGATAATGTCCTTGATAATCCGAATATTCAGCCACTCTGGCCTCCCGCCCATCCACGACCGAGCCCAAAGCCACCATCATCGCCAGCAAAACCAAAAACCTTTTCATAACCGCCTGTCTTAGTGCCGGCAATATACGCATTTTTTCTGGAACCTCAGCTTTCTATGGGGGAGACAAAAAAGATCACTTCTCTTCCATGAAGAGTTCGCCCTTGAGATACTTGACGCTTTGGGTGGCGAAGTCGTGGCCGCGGGAGCCGGGGCGGGCGACTTTAAGGTACTTCTCGTACCATTCAAGGGCTAACTTATAGTCTTTCTGCTGCTCGTAGCAATAGGCGATGGTGGAAAGGGCTGAGATAAAGTTCGGATTATAGCGGTAAGCCTCTCTGTAGTGACGGATGGCCTCGTTCCAATTCATCTTGATATATTCCCCAAGACCGTACTGCTGATGGATTCTGGACAACATGGCGGGATCAGGCTGAAGCATCTCCATAGCCTTGTCAAGCCACGGCTTCACGTCCCTGTTGAATGGCAGATGACTGTCCGAGTTCACAGCGGCGATTGAATATGCCAGATTCACATCACTGGAATCAATCTGCCAAGCCGCAAGAAGTTCCTCCCGCGCCTTGGACAAAGCCTTAGTATGCCAATAACTCTGGCCGAGATAGTAATGGACTGGATAGGTGTCGTTACCAACTTTCTCCTGAAGCTCAAACACCTCAATAGCAGGGATATATTCATTCTTTGAATAATGAGCCAAGCCTTTGATCGGGGCGACGGTGAAGTTGTCGGGATCCAAGGCAAGATATTCATCGGCCATCTGAATCGCTCCGTCATAGTCGCGGCGTGAGAGGAGGATTCTTGCCGCCTTACTAACCACACTCTCGTTCAGCGGTTTGAGCGACAAGGCCAAACGGTAGTATGTCAGCGCTGAGTCCGGCATGTCCGCCTGATTGAACGAGTCCCCGACCAAAGCCGCTATGGCCGGAATCGTGTCCAGTTGCAGCACAGCCTTCCCGGCTTCAGCGCTTTGGGCGAACGCCTTCATCCGGTAGAAAGTCTGCATCTGCTTGACTTTGTAAAGGATGTTCTGAGGAAACTTGGAGGTCAAGAGGAAATATGTCCCTGCCGCCGACTCGTAATCCCCGTTCTGAAAATGGCAGTCCGCCAGTTCGGACAGGATCTCCTCGTCAAAACTGTCCGGGGTCACGAATGCAGACAGCCTCACTATGGCCTCATCAGTCTTGAATATGCTCTTGAGATACCGAGCCTCTTTAAGCGCTTGTTCTCTTTCCGGTTGCGGGTCAGTCGCCTGCGCCGATGCGGACTGCAACGGCGCAAGCAGACTGGCCACTATCAATAATCTTAAAATGGGTTTCATTATCTGAGTTGGAATACTATCGGGAATGTGTAGGTGACAGACACCGCTTTCCCTTCCATCATACCAGGCTTCCATTCCGGTGCTGACTTGACAACACGGAGGGCCTCCTCGTCAAGTGATTGATAGCAACCTCTCAAAACCCGGATATTCTCCATCTTGCCAACCTTGTTGACGGTAAACTGAAGTACTACACGACCTTGTTTGCCGGCATCCTTGGCATCCTGTGGATAAACCATATGGGCGTTGACCCATTTGGAAAAATTATTGGCGTCTCCACCCTGAAACATAGGCTTGACCTCAACCAGCTGGAATGGAACCGGTTCGTCATCCTCCGCAGTAGTAGAGTCGGAATTAAAACCGATAACCGCAACCTCGTTAATATCCTGCGGTTCAGTGTCCAATGCATCTTCGGTCTGTTCAGCCGTTTCCGAAGTCTGCTTATTGGAGGTGCAGAAGCATAGCATACAAGCAAGTAATGGAACACAGGCGACATACGCCAGTCTTATCCATCCGTTAGTTTTTTCTGACATCATCATGGTTATTCGATTTGAAAGTTTTGTGTGATTGAAACCGTTGGCAAGACGGAAACGATGCTCCCCTACAGCCTTTCTAACCAGAAGCAACTGATAGTCAGCGGCATTGACCCCTTGGTTGATCACCGAGTCATCGGCCTCATATTCATGAAGCATCTTGAGTTCCGCTCTGGCAAGCCATACGAGAGGATTGTACCAATGCAGGACCGTGATGATGGAGAACAGCAGCACGTCTAAAGAATGGTACTTCTTCACGTGGCTTATCTCGTGCGTCATAATCACCGGATTTGTGGTGAAATCCTCCCGGCTGATCACAATGTGCCCAAGAAAACTGAATGATGCGACCGGAGCTTCTACGATTGTCACTTTGAAGCCATCTTTCTGAATATGCTCGCCAGAAGCTATCATGCGGCATGTCTGGATTATGGACAAGATATTCATAATCAAGACCGCGAAAGCTCCGAGAAGGTATATTCCCGAAACAGCTTCGAGCCAGGATATTCCTTTGCCCGCCGCGTCCGGAATTCCGCCTTCCGCACTGACCACAGCCTCAGGCAGGGTCAAGGTCGGAATGACGTTCGAGACCACGGTCCCGCTGAAATCCCAATGGACGAGCGGCAGCAAAATACATAGCAGGCTGCCTGCCAGCAGGGCGAAACGGTTGAAAGTGAAGAAGGTTGTCTTCCGCATGAACAGCATGAAGAATGCGTAGAACACGGAAAGAAGCATCCCGCTCGTTATCAGGTAAGCGATCATTTCCTTTTGCTTTCGATTTGCGAAATGAGTTTCTTAAGGTCCTCCACATCCATCTTGTCCTCCTCCACAAACTGGGAGACAAGGCTGATGTAGGAGTTGTTGTAGTAACGGGAAACAACGTCCCCGACGGTAGTCCCGTGATAGTCACGTTCCGTGAGCGCAGGGCTGTACTGGAAAGAGTTCGCCATCGGCTTGCGTTTGACAAATCCCTTTTCCTCAAGGAATTTCACCTGTGTCGCCACAGTGTTGTAGTTCGGTTTCGGATCGGGAAGAGCCGCGACAATGTCACGGATGAAAACCTCTCCTTTGGCCCAGATGATGTTCATCACCTCTTCCTCTTTTGCAGTAAGTCTCTGTTTCATTGCTCAATCTTTAAGTTAACAAACGCGCGAATATTATCTTACGGATGCAAAGTTACAAATAAAAACCATATCTCCTAATATTTTTAGGTGTTTTAAGAATATTTTTAGTTAGCGACGGAGTGCTGTACCCGAATTACGGAATATGTTACCTTAAATACTTGCATCCAAAGAGACATTGAATATATTCAAAAAAGATTGCTTTACTTTGCGTTGTGATAAAAACATGATCGGTAGTCATGAAAGATTACCTCCGAAACAAATAAAGGAATTTGATATGTACTTGGAAAAAATCAACGGCCCGGCCGACATCAAGAAACTGAGCATCGACGAGCTCAATGTTCTTGCAGATGAGGCAAGGCACTATCTGATCGAGAAGGTCAGCAATCACGGAGGCCACGTCGGCCCAAACCTCGGAATGGTGGAAGCGACCGTGGCTCTGCACTATGTGTTCAACTCCCCAGTAGACAAGATTGTATTCGATGTCTCTCACCAGAGTTACCCTCACAAGATCCTTACCGGCAGGAAAGAGGCATTTATGGAAGCAGCCCACTACGATGATGTGTCCGGCTACAGCGAGCCGACCGAAAGCGAGCATGATCTTTTCGTGATAGGCCACACCTCCACTTCAATCAGCCTTGCGTGCGGGCTTGCCAAAGGACGTGACCTGACGGGAGGAAAGGAAAATGTCATCGCAGTGATCGGTGACGGCTCGCTCAGTGGCGGTGAAGCCCTTGAAGGACTCAACGTTGCAGGATCGGAACTAAACAGCAACCTCATCATCATCGTCAACGACAACCAGATGTCCATCGCGGAGAACCACGGAGGCCTCTACAAGAACCTCCAGTTGCTTCGCGAGACCAACGGAAAGGCCGAAGTCAACCTATTCAAAGCGATGGGTCTTGAATATCTTTACGTAGCTGACGGTAACGACATCGCCTCACTCATTGATGCTTTCCAGAAGGTAAAGGACACAGACAAGCCTGTCGTTGTTCACATCAACACACTTAAGGGTAAGGGTCTGAAATTCGCCGAGGAAAACAAGGAACAGTGGCATTACTCCTCTCCTTTCAACGCCGAGACCGGTGAGTACAAGTTCCATAGTGACTCCGAGGACTACGGTGACCTCACGGCAAAATATCTCCTTGACAAGATTCCGTCCAACCCTGGACTTGTGGCCATCACATCCGGCACACCAACAGTGTTCGGCTTCACAAAGCCTCGCAGGGAACAGGCCGGGAAACAGTTCGTTGACGTGGGAATAGCCGAAGAGACGGCTGTCGCGATGGCTTCCGGAATCGCCAAACGTGGCGGAAAACCGGTCTGGGGAGTTTACAGCACATTCATCCAAAGAACTTACGACCAGCTTTCACAGGATCTCTGCATCAATGACAACCCGGCACTTATTCTGGTCTACGGTGGTGGAATCGAGGGGATGAACGACGTGACCCACACCTGCTTCTACGACATCCCGCTGCTCTGCAATATTCCTAACCTCATCTACCTTGCTCCGACCTGCCGTGAGGAATATTTCTCGATGCTGGACTGGGCGGTAGCCTACAAGGAGCATCCGGTCGCGATCCGTGTGCCGGTAAACGGTGTGATATCCCGTCCGGAGGTCAAGACTGATGACATTGACTGGTCTGTCTCCAAGTACGAAATCGCCCACAAAGGCAGCCGTGTGGCCGTTCTTGGCCTCGGTGCCTACTATCAGCTAGGCGAAAAAGCCTGCGACGCATTGAAGGAGCAAGGCATAGACGCAACCCTGATCAATCCGAGAATCATCACGTCTCTCGATACGAAGACACTTGAGTCTCTCAATATCGATCATGAACTCGTCGTTACGCTAGAGGACGGCCAGATCGACGGCGGTTGGGGCGAGAAGGTCGCCAGATTCTACGGTGACAGCCAGATGAAAGTTCTCGTCCGCGGGGAGCGCAAACATTTCGAAGACCGCTACAACTTAGCGGAACTGCTCAAAATCAACCGCCTCACCCCGGAGCTGATCACCGAGGATGTCATCAAGACTTTAGGCAAATAACGGAAAACTTCATATTCAAAAGCCCCGGCACCGGATGGAGGTGTGCCGGGGCTTTTATTGTATTCATCCGTGCGTGAATTACCATTTTGCCACGCACTGCACCTATCATTCAAGGCCTTTCGTACGTGAAATCCATCCTATCACGCGCCCTTTCATTTTATCTGAGAATATAGCCGTGATGTATCAGGTCCTCCCGACTCTTGATCGGGAAGGTATAGCCGTCACGCATAAGATAGAGGTCGTCGGTGATCTCGATGATGGCTTCGTACATATGGTCGGAAACGATGATGCCTTTGCTCTTTTTCCGTTCACTGATAAGTTCCTGCATTCGCTCCACATAGATAGGTGCGATGTTGGAGAACGGCTCGTCAAGAATGTAGAAATCCGCCTCGCTGTTCAGAACCAGAAACATCTCTGCGACGCGGGCCTCTCCTCCGGAAAGTTCCTTGAACATAGTCCGTTGGAAAGTGTGGAATTTCGGGTCGAACCTCACGAGCTTGTCGTAATCCACGCCATATAATCTGAAAGCCTCTCCCAGTGTGTAGTTTCCGGGAACAAACAGATTCTGAGGCAGGTACTTGACGCGCTTCCCGATGTGGGCATAGTCAGTCTTAGGCTCGTCATTGAAACGCACGAACATATTCTGCGGCCTGATGCCTCCGACAATACATTTGAACAGACAGGATTTGCCGGTCCCGTTGCGTCCCAACACGCCGGTCACCCGGCCGCTTTCGGCTGTCAGAAACGCGCTCTGGAGAACAGTGTGGAAGCCGAACTGCAAACGGACGCTGTCAACGAGCATCTTGTTTGTCTTATCTGATTGCATATCCAATGTTTACGGCGATGATCATCATAAGCACAAATGCAACAAACTCCACCATGATAGGAATCAGGTAAAACTCGTTACGGCTTATTCCAAGGTTTATGTAGAAATATATTGAGGTCTCTTTCCGGAAGGAATGGAACAGGTACAGAATCACCGGAACGCTCAGGCTCTTCAAGATAAGGCAGACCGACAGCGACGATGGGAAACAGATCACCAGAATAACCGCCGCTAGCGTGATCACTCCGGAAACCGCATATAATGCGGTTCCATACCTTCTTGAAAGCCTGATTCTCTGCAGGATATTCATCATATGGCGTTTTTGTCTGATTCCAAAGTTACCAAACAATCGCAAATAAAACAAACACACTGAATATGAATATTTCGCCTCGACGAAGTTTAGTACTTATCGACAGGCTCTAGATTATCAATAGAATATTCATAAAAGCTTGGCCAAATCATAAAAAAAAACTAACTTGCATCGACTAAAAAAGATAGCGGCTATGTTGAGCCTGTATGTAAAAACACTTATTCCTAAAATAAGGAATTTCTTTGTCAGCCAGCCTATTGAAAAGGCCTGGATTTTTGGTTCGTGTTCAAGAGGAGAGGAAAGACCAGACAGCGACATTGATATTATGGTCAGATATGTCGGCAAAGACAACATCTCGATTCTTACAATTACAAGAATATCCTCCCAATTAGGCCGCTTACTTAATCGCAAAGTCGATCTTGTTGAAGATGAATGTATTCTCCCCTTTGCTAAAGAAAATGCGGACAAAGATAAAATATTAATCTATGAGAGAAAGAATTAACGACAAAAGCAGACTCCTGCACATACTCTCATCCATAAATATCATCCTTGAGAATAAAGACCGTTTCAAACTGGAGGAAATAGAAAGTGATCCAATAGTATTCTTTGGATTCGTCAAGCAGCTTGAGATCATCGGTGAAGCCGTCTATATGCTCAGCAAAGAATTCCGCAGCCAGTACGATGAGGTGGAATGGGATGCCATAGAAGGGATGCGACACGTTCTTGTGCACGGTTACTACCAGATCAGGCCATCGCAGCTTTGGAACACTATCCAACAAGATATTCCAACCTTAAAGCCACAAATCGAAAGTCTTCTTGCGGCCGAGGAAGACGCACGGAAAAAGTAATGACAGCAATCTCATAGTAAATTGGTACACCAAAAGTGCGCTTCCTGTACCAACGGTGAGGCTCGTTATATTCGGTGCATAGAAAGGTCTTTTGTCGTACATTTTCTGTCCTGTATAACAATTGGAGACAGCTCTTCTGTGTGTGTGTTTGTGTGTGAAAGATTATGCTCACCTGAATGTTATGGGCATTATGGAATAGCCAGCGGAATCTTAGAGCAAGATATAATATGTCTGGCTAATCTTAAAGGCACTATATGCCATTCACAAACACAAGTATCCGCTGCCCGCTATCGTCCAGACATTTGGCTATACGGAGGAATACAGTCAACAGGCATATAATTTTCTAATAATATACTAGCCGAAAAAACTTGGCTACTTACTCTAATCTGCCGTATCGACGATACGTGCCTTATAGCAAACACCATTGATATACGGATTACACCGCTGCCCATCTCTATAAATGGAGTAAATATTAACTCGTTGTCGAGAGACCTCGAGGGTATGGCCCGCAAGGGCTACGGCCAGCTCTACTATGTCTGCGTACTGGATAACCCAGTCATTGACATAATCCAATTCATTACTCTCAGAAGATACTTTTGTCTTCTTAAGAAGTTGGCCCAAATCAACCCATCCACGGTCAGACTTAATCAGGACCTGAAGATAAGTGTTGTTAGATTTAGGATAATGACACTCCTCGTACCGCACCTCAGGATCGGCTGCGAATGTGTACTTCCCAGGAAGGAGGATTCTGCCTCCAATTGGCCTTACCTCAAGGTTACCTTTTTCCGTCAGTGACTTAAACTTACTGACATTTATAAACGTTATTGCCATACATTGCTGATTATCAAATAAATTCATACAAACAATCTCATAATTCGTAACTTAATAATAATCTCTAATACTTATAATCAATCGTAACGAAACCAGAGAACATTACAAAAATAGTGAATTATTGCCAGTTTTCCTATTCCATTTAGGTAGGCCATAAAAACTTCGCGAAGGAACTTTGTAAATATCTGCATATCAGACCTTTCGCTTTATCCGAGAACATACCCGTGATGTATCAGTTCCTCCCGGCTTTTGACCGGGAAGGTGTAGCCGTCACGCATAAGATAAAGGTCGTCGGTGATCTCGATGATGGCTTCGTACATATGGTCTGAAACGATGATTCCTTTGCCCTTCTTACGATCACGGATAAGCTCCTGCATACGCTCGACATAGACCGGAGCTATGTTGGAGAACGGCTCGTCAAGAATGTAGAAATCCGCATCGCTGTTCAGCACAAGGAACATTTCCACGACCCGAGCCTCCCCTCCTGAGAGTTCCTTGAACATATTCCGTTGGAACGAGTGGAATTTCGGGTCAAACCTTACGAGCTCATCGTAATCCACACCATATAACCTGAAAGCCTCTCCCAATGTGTAGTTTCCGGGAACGAACAGATTCTGAGGCAGATATTTGACGCGTTTTCCCATGTGTGCGTAATCAGTCTTAGGCTCATCGTTGAAGCGAACAAACATATTCTGTGGCCTGAGGCCTCCGACTATACATTTGAACAGGCAGGATTTGCCGGCTCCATTGCGCCCGAGCACACCGGTCACCCGGCCGCTTTCGGCGGTAAGGAAAGCGCTCTGAAGGACAGTGTGGGGGCCGAACTGTAAATGAACACTGTCAACGAGCATCCTGTTTGTCTTATCTGATTGCATATCCAATGTTTACCGCTATGATCATCATCAGCGCAAATGCCACAAACTCAACGATGATCGGGATCAAGTAATACTCGCAGCGGCTTATTCCAAGGTTTATGTAGAAATAAATAGAAGTCTCCTTGCGGAAGGAATGGAACAGGTACAGAATCACAGGAACGCTCAGGCTCTTCAGGAGAAGGCAGACCGACAGCGACGATGGGAAACAAATCACCAAAACGGTAGCCGCCAGCGTGACCGCGCCGGAAACCGCATATAATGCAGCTCCATACCTTCTTGAAAGTCTAATTCTCCGCAAAATATTCATTATGTGGCGTTTTTGTCTGATTCCAAAGTTAGCGAACCTTCGTCAATAAAGCAAATCGGAGGCAAGAATTAATGAATATGTCCGTATTGCCGGACAAAGTTTATATTTTTGTGCTCTGAATCGGAATATTCATACATGGGAAAAGAGTGGAACATCTACGTTGACTGGAACCCGTGGCACGGCTGCACCAAGATCAGCCCGGGCTGCAAGTTTTGCTATGTCTACAGGCAGGACGAGATGTACGGAAGCGAGATCGCAAGCAGCCTCGCCCGCAAGACGCTGGCTTTCAATCTGCCGGTCAAGCGTGGACGGGACAAGAACTACAAGATTCCGTCCGGGAAGGTTGTCTTCACGTGCTTCACTTCGGACTTCCTTCTTAAAGATGCTGACGCATGGAGGCCGGAGTGCTGGGAGATGATGAGACTGAGGAACGACTGCATGTTCTATTTCTTCACAAAGAGAATAGACAGGCTTGAGGAGTGTCTTCCTCCGGACTGGGGCGACGGGTACGACAATGTCATCGTAGGCTGCACGGTTGAGAACCAGGCAATGGCCGACTACCGGCTACCCATATTCAAATCCATGCCGATCAGGCACAAGTCCATCGTGGTGGCTCCGATGCTTGAGCGGATGGATGTATCCCCGTGGCTTGACAGCGGCATCGAGGAAGTCAGCGTCAGCGGTGAGTCCGGTGTCGGGGCAAGGCCCTGCGACTACGACTGGATCCTTGACCTGCGCTCTCAGTGCATCGACAAAGGGGTCGCGTTCCGTTTCCACCAGACAGGCGCCCACTTCATCAAAGACGGCAGAATGTACCGCATTCCCCGCCGCTTCCAACTAAGCCAGGCCCACAAGGCTGGAATCGACTTCGGCATCAATGAATATTACGCCCCGGCAAAGCCATGGAACCTCTGGGCAGAGTCGGATTATAAATAAAGTGATTGTCCACAGCATGATGAGACAAAGCATTCATTGATTGGTGTTTGGCATGAAGCGATGTCCATAATGGAAGCGATGGTTTCAAGACCGGTCGATGTAACTTTGCGGCTGAAAACAGAATGATTATGAGCACATACAAAAAATTGGACCTTGACACCTACTACAGAAAAGGAGTTTACGAAAGATTCACCAAGGTGGCAAGATGCTCCGTGTCAATCACGGACAGAATCGATGTCACCGAGCTTTATGAATATTCCAAAAGGACGGGCACGAAGTTCTACATCAACTTTCTCTACTTGCTCTCGAAGGTTTTGAACTCGCGGGAGGACTACCGGATGGCGTACCTTTGGCAAAGCGACGAAGTCATCATCTACGACCGCATCAACCCGTGCCAATACGTCTTCAACGAGGCCACAGAGACCTGCACGCCGGTGTACACTGAATATTTTGACGAATATTCCTCCTTCTACGACGCATGCCGGAAGGACATTGAATATGCCAAAGCTCATCCGGAGTTTCATTTCGATCCTGCCGGGCATCCGAACTGGTTCGATGCCTCGTTCATCCCGTGGATATCCTACGACTCTCTGAATGTTGAACTTCCTGACGGTTATCTGTACTACCAGCCGATTGTCAACTGGGGAAAATTCCGAATGGAGAATGGCCGGAAGATGATGCCGGTTACAGTCCGGATGAACCATGCGGTCGCTGACGGCTACCTGATCTCAAAGGTTTTCCATCTGCTCCAGACAGCCATTTCTGACTTCTGCGCTTAATCATCGCTCATATTCGGTGAGTGTTCGTCTCTAAGGTTATAATGTCCAGCTTTTCTTTCGTATTCACAACCTTCCTCCAAGCACGGGAGCGCATGGTCCGCACACCGGAGTCCAGTCTTTCACGCCAACGTTGTCTTTTCCATGGCTACTTCATCCTTGATTCTGTCGAATATTACACGAGCCTCTGAGGAAAGGTCTCGCTCGAGAGCCAGATACAGAAAACCGTCGGAGTCTGACGCTCTGTAAACCTTGCCGTTCAAAAGCTTAAAATAACGTTCCACAAACATTTTCAGATCAACGCCTTCCTTTGGAGTGAGGATATAAAAATCATAACGTTTGTTGAAAGTCGCGATCATGTCGTTACGGAAGCGCTTCCGTATTTTATCCTTGAAATGCTTGTCTGCTGAACATGAGGCGTATGCGCTAAGCACATACAGAAAGTTTATGTTATAGCTCTGAAGCATCAGGGTGTCCCGGTCAAACAGACGGTTGCGATAATGCTTGTTGCATGGCTTTGACCGCCTGTCAGACTCAAGACCATCATCATGACAGTCAGCCTTGCCGCCTGTGATGTACCTTGATCTAATCTGTCCTCTGACAAAGAAGTTCGGGGTGATGTTATACCCTTCTGTCAACTCGTCTCGATAGCGGAGATGCCTTGGATAGTCTCCGTCACGGTTGAAGATGTCTATATTATACTGGATGATGTTCTTGGCGTATGTAAACTGCTTGTAAAGCGACTCTCCCTGAATATCCATGTCATCAGAGTAGTACTTGCTGTCTCCTATGAAATAAATGTCTGATCCTTCTATGAGAGAGCGGTCTTCATAAATATGATCTATGCGTTTGCCGTCCCTATTGTCCTTCAGGGTACTGACATCCATTATGTCATCTCCGATTAGCGTGTCAATCATGTCCTCGAAGACAAGGTTGAAACTGTGGACGAGAAGAGCCTCCTCGCGATAGTTTCGGCCAGCCACATTCTCCGCCTTATCGAAAAAGGTGTAAAGCAACCGCCACAAAGCCACAAGTTCATCCTTGAAATACTTTCCGCGAATCCTGCGCAGCATCCTTGTGGCATTGCCGGATTCTATCATTGACCCGATACGGCCGGAACTCATGAGCGGGTAGTTGAATCTCGGTCTGAACGGAAAGCAATAGGTCTTATGAAGATAGTTCAGCACGGAATAGTACAACACGATAATCTCCTCGTCGTGGTTGACGGCCTTGTTCCTGTTCCTGAACTCGGTGTAGTACGGGACACCGTTCCTTAGAAGCGGGGATCGTCGTGAAACAGTCTTATCCCAATGTATCCTATTGTCGCCATGTGAGTTCACCATTGTGATGAATGTCAAAAGATTGCGATGTTCCTTATCGAAACGGAGCAGAGACAGGATTATGTCCAGATAGGTCTCTTGGCAGTCGCCTTTTTGGGATATCACATTCTGTATCTTGGCGTCAGAGATGATGCCGTTGCACGGATGGCGTCTCTGATAGCGAGCCAAAGCCTGATAGAGCCAGACAGAAAGCCCGAACACAATTCTGTCAAAGCCGTCCTTTTTCAATGGATTGTCGCTGTCATCAAGATTGATGATGTCATCAGGGCGATATTTCCCGAAAGCGATCTCTTTCTTGTCCGGATTGCCTTCACCCTCAAAAAGGAACACCTTGGGAAGAATGAATATGGAATCATTGATCTCTTGGGAGAAGCAATACCCGACGTACGGAATACGAACCTCGTTTCCATCCTCACTCACAAAGAAATAAGGACAAAGGCCGATTTCACGAATATACGGATAATCGTAGGTATATTCCTCAAAGAGAATCTTCATGAGATCATTCCTGAGTTGCGGCGCCACTGATCGGCGTGACGTTCAGATATTCCATGAAACCTCGAAGCAAGGTGGCGGACCGTCCTTCCTGATCGCTGTACAAGTCGTTGAACGAGAACTCCTTTCCGTCTGCATCCTTGAAGAAGGACTTGTGGCCGTACTCTTCCTTGCAGATCTCGCTCCAAAGGTAAAACATGACCTTGTTCTTGAATATAGACTCGCCGATGTCATTCTTGATGAAAAAGTTGCCAAGCTGTTTGTCCTCAGACTCACTGACTTCTTTGATCCGCCTGTTGACAGCGTGGAGGAAATCCGTCCATAAGTAGCTGCGCTCACCCAATGTGATGACAAAGCGTGATTCTGGTGAAGAATAGTCAATAGGAATATATTCCCATTCCCAACGGCGCTTGAACGCACTGTCCATCGGAAATAAGGACTGGTCTGAGGTGTTCATTGTCGCTACGATGTGGAGGTTTGCGGGAAGGCGCAGACGACCATTTCTGATTCCGCCGTTTCCGGAGCCCAGACGTTCCTCAAGATGTGCCTTCAGGGCGGAGTCAGCATTGACAGAATATTCCGAAAACCCATCCTCACCTCTGTCAAGCAATTGGAAGAGGTCTCCGAAAATCTGTGCGCAATTCCCACGGTTGATTTCTTCTATGACAAGGAATATGTCCTTTTCCGGATTGAGCCATGATTTCACGTAAGCATCGGTGAACACCTGAGGCACAAACCTGTAGGAAATACTTTCGTCCGCATTTAAGTACCCGTTTTCATCTAGCCACCTATGCAGGTTCACTATTTTATTCGCCTCTGCGCTGTATGTCTCACTAAGTCCGGCCTCAGCAAAGAAATCTTTCTTGTTATAGTTGGCGATAACTCCGTTGAAGTAGTCAATATACCTGAAAACGAACGTGTTCAGAGCCGTGACTTTGACATCAGACTCTTCATACCACCTTTTCAATTCATTGGCGAGTTCCTGTCTGGTCATCACATTCCCTGTCGGACGGAATGTCTTCAAGGAGACAGGCTTGTAAGTGCCTACAAACGACGAATAGTCACTGTCAGGATGAAATGTCGTCCTGAATATGAACCTTTCATCCACATCTTTCAGGACATTCTCCTTGATGTGATGCGACTTTCCGGTTCCTGGCGAGCCGAAATAGATGACCTGATACGGAAACGTTTGGTTGTCAGCCACTTTAAGTTCAGATGCCATAATGGTTATTGTTTAGAATAATGGGTCGATAAATGTCAGCTGCTTGTTTGACATAATCACTCACTTGCTTTTTATCACGTAAAGATACGTCATTTTCGGGTAAAACACAATTCCATACTTTGCGAGGATGCCACTGGAGACTTTCAGGGCAATGATATCCAAACTATTAGCCAAGTTTGACGCCAATGCTTCTCCTGTAAAGAAACGATAGTTAGACAGCGGCAATTTATCGACCTTTTTGCCGGGATCGGCGGCTTCCATCAGGCGTTGACTTCTTTGGGCGGAAAATGTGTTTTCGCCTGTGACATCGACCCTGATTGCCGCAGGACATACGAGATGAACTATGGTATAAAACCGGCTGGAGACATAACAAAAATCGAAGCCTCAGACATTCCTGCGCACGATTTCCTGTGTGCGGGTTTTCCGTGCCAAGCATTCTCGAAGGCCGGGAAAAGACTGGGATTCCAAGACGAGACCAAAGGGACATTGTTCTTTGATGTCTGCCGAATAATCGAACATCATCAACCCAAGTATGTCCTTCTGGAGAACGTCAGGAACCTGGCCAGCCATGACCACGGCAACACTTGGCGTGTCATTCATGACAATCTTGAGGCTTTAGGGTATGACCTGCTCCCTGAGCCGGTCATATTCAGTCCGCATTATCTAGGTGTTCCGCAGCATAGGGAAAGAGTTTACATCATGTGTGTCAGAAAGGATGTCGGCAAAGTCCCCCCTTTTGAGTTCGACATGAAGAATATTCCTGAGTGTTCAATTGAAAGCATACTGCAAAAAGACGAAGAAATTTCCAACCTTGAGAATTATCGTATATCATCCGACTTGGAAGGATTGATCGATTTGTGGAACGAGTTTCTTCAGAATATCCACGCCGACAAGCTGCCGGGATTTCCGATATGGTCCGAACGTCTGCACGACCTTGACCCGGGCGAAGATTTGTCAACGCTTCCGGATTGGAAGAGAAATTTCATATTGAAGAACAACGAGTTGTATGTCAACAACAGGGCGTTCATCGATGATTGGTTGTGCCGAGCGAAAAAGAATCCTTTGTTCTTCGGTGCGAAAGCCAAGCTTGAATGGCAGGCCGGACAGACTGACCGGCCGGACATATGGAAACAAATATTCCAGTTAAGGCCTTCCGGAATAAGGGTCAAGACCAATTCATATTTTCCGGCTTTGGTGGCCATAGTCCAGACTTCCATCGTCGGTCCGAGAAGACGCTATCTCACCCCAAGGGAATGCGCCAGACTTCAATGCTTTCCCGAGTCTTTCGTCACGGACGGAAAAAACGCACAGGCGTACAAGCAATTAGGCAACGCGGTGAATGTCAGCTGCGTGAAGATGTTCGCAGAACACATATTAAAATAAGTCGTCATGGTACCTTTCAAGGAGACAATCAACACAAAAGAAGATTTGATAGAGGAATGCAGGAAAGGATTCAATGATTTCCAGAACGGGAATATCACAAAAAACGATTTCTGCATGTTTTTCGGTTTCACCCACGGCGAGGCGATAACCAAGTTCTATGAAGGCGATTATGGACAATTGTTGAGAGACGGAGGCTTCAACAAAGGCAGCGAGGCGTACTTTTCCGGTGGAATCAACGCTTGGAAGAACCTTCGCGACGGAAGATACACTTTTCCGCCTCTGGAGACTCAAGGCCGAATTGAAAGCGACGATCCGTCGCTGTCCCTTTTACGGAACAACCGCAACCTTGTCTTGACTGGGGCACCGGGTACAGGAAAGACTTTCATGGCAAAGAGGCTTGCCGCCCATCTGGTGTCAGAGGGTGCGAGCGACAAGGATAGCCTGACCGAAGAGCAGGAGAAAAGAATCGGTTTCGTGCAGTTCCATCCGTCGTTCGACTACACTGACTTTGTCGAAGGGTTGCGTCCCGACGCCAACGGAAATTTCAGGCGGCAGGATGGCATATTCAAAGAGTTCTGCAAAAAAGCCTTGCACGAGAAGGAGAAAGACTTTGTGTTCATCATCGATGAGATCAACCGAGGGGAACTCTCAAAGATTTTCGGCGAGTTGTTCTTCTCCATCGAGCCTGATTACCGTGGCATGAAAGGTCGGGTAAAGACTCAGTACAACAACATGGTCGAAAATGGAGATGAGTTCGAAGACGGCTTCTTCGTTCCGGAAAATGTTTACATCATCGGCACGATGAATGACGTGGACCGAGGTGTAGAAGCCATGGATTTTGCCATACGACGCCGTTTCGCATGGAAAGAGGTCACCGCGGAGGACAGCGCCGTGAATATGAGTATCACGGGAAAGGCTCTTGTCAGAATGAAGGCGGTTAATGGCATCATAAAGGACAAACTCAGTGCCGCCCATTGCATCGGAGGTGCATATTTCCTCAAACTCAAGGACGATGATTTCGCAGCATTGTGGAACAATCATCTTTGCGGAATCATCACTGAATATTTCCGCGGAGAGCCAGAGGCTGACAAGCAGGTCGAAGAAATCAAGAAGGCCTACGACAACGCCTATGTTGACATCACGGTTCAGGAAGCGGGTCCCGACACATTGGCTTCAGGTAATCAGGATGTTCCGGAGGCTGAATGAGAATCATAACGACAGACAACAACTGCGGCAGATATGTTGTGCCGTCGTCTCAGGCCATCGAAGACCTGCGGCGGATAGCCGACTGCCGTACTGACAGTCTGGTTGACAAGAACAAGAATGATGTCTGGCTCTTTCCGGCCCGTGAAAACAGCCATGAAGACGGGATAGAGAACGATGCGGTCCTATCTTTGGTGGAAGACAGACTCTATACCGGTAACATAATGGGTTTCATAGGTGTAGGCTCTACCGAACTGACAATCAGGTCCAGATTCTCGGACAGGGACGGCAACGACTGGTTCATGCAGTATATGCTCCAGAAGGTATTCTCCATCAACATCTTCAATCTCAAGCACAGACTTGGCGAAGACGGTGCGCTTGACATTGCCGCTCTTTTGTTCCCGTATTTCCTCCAAAAGGCTTTGTCTCAAGGAATTTATCGTGAATACATCCGTTCCGAGCACAATGACAGTCGAGTCCGGGGTACGATAGATTTCAACGCACACATCCGGAACAACTATCCGTTCCGGAACGGCAGAGTATCCTATTCTATGCGGGAGTACAGGTATGACAATTCAGTCACCCAACTGGTGCGCCACACCATTGAATTCCTCCGGAACAAAGATTCTTCCCGAGGCATACTCTATTCCATGCCGGAGACACAAGGATATGTCAAGCAAATCATCGATGCCACTCCGACCTACAGAAGGGGCGACCTCAAAAAGGTCATGCTTGCCAACTCAAAGCCGAAAATCCATCCATATTACTCAGAATACCGTCCGTTACAGAAACTCTGTCTTGAGATACTCCGCAGGGACTACCTGGGCTACGGGGCGGCATCTGCAACCCGCATCCATGGAGTCTTGTTCGACGGAGCCTGGCTTTGGGAGGAATATCTGAACCTAACCCTCTCTAAAGCGGGCTTCATCCATCCAAGAAACAAGACCGGCGAAGGTGCGATATTCACTTTCCTTGACAGGCCAGGGAAATACAAGCGTTTCCCGGATTTCAAGAAAGACGCTGTCATAGCGGACGCCAAATACAAGCGGCTGGCTTCGCCGGCAGCCAGTGATCGCCGACTCAATGACGACATCGACCGCGAAGACCTCAGCCAAATGATTGCTTACCTGCATATAACCTCTTCTGTCACAGGTATATTCATCTGTCCGTCCGAATTATTTGTGATGAATCCTGATACCGGTGAATACTATCCTGAAACCGATTTCATACTCCGCAAGGAGGAACTTTACATTTATAAAGTCGGCGAGCTCAAGGGTTATGGCGGTCGCATCCTCATAATCGGAGTCAACATCCCGAAATACCCGGAAACCTACGCCGATTTCGCAGTGGCCATGTCAAAGACAGAAGCATGCCTTCTGGATTCTTTGAACGTCATAGGCTGCTGACCCGTTGTCGGATATGCGCATTCCGGACATTTGTCTTTATGACGGAATATCCTTAATTTTGTCATTTCGAGCGTATGGATTACACCTCAAACGCGGAATTGAAATCATGAAGAAAACAGCAGCCATCATATTCATACTGCTTTTCGCTTTGAACGGGGCGGCGCAGTCTTTGATCAGGAGCGGAAGGAACGAATATTCCACTCCTCTGTACACTTGGGACGGAACCTGCCTACGTTCCGGGAACAGCAGATATTCAAAGCCTCTTATCAATTTTGACGGTGAATATATCCGAAAGGGTGACAACAGATACGGAGAAATCCTCTACAATTGGAACGGGCGCGAGCTGCGTGGCGGACGCGACAGGTACAGCAAACCGCTTTTCAACTGAGACGGGAAGACCATCCGGCAAGGAGACAGCAAATATACCTCCGGGATGTACAATTTTGACGGGCAATATCTTCGCAAAGGCGATGAAAAGTACTCCCAGCCACTGATGAATATGTCAGGCCCGGTCCCTCCTGCGGTGCTGATTGATATCTTGCTGCTCTAATCCACCGAAAGCCGGCGGAGAACCTTTGTGCCTGCTGATTGGCAATCAGTGGAGTTGGTGCAAATAAAGAATATTTGCTTCCTTCACGTCAATTGCATATATTTGCGTTTGTCGCCGCCATTTATCTATGCCAGGCGTCCATTGTGACATTAACTAATTGACTGCTAAGGAAAATGGAGACATTTCGATCTATAGATGAACTCATAAGGATGCTTTCAAGGGAGAAAGTACTCCTTAAGGATATGTTCCAGAACAGAAAGAAACTGTCGTACAGGCACGACACCGCAAAGGAACTCGTGGATTACAAGGAAAGCCGGATCGCTTTTCTCATAGAGCACGGTGTTGTGCACGACAGCGGAGAGTTTCTTGAGCTGGAGGATGTCTATCTAAAGTTTTTCGAGGAAGTGCTGGACGTCAACGAGGACATCAATGTGGCTGGAGTGAAAGAAAGCATAGGCTCTCTCGACGCTGCCATTGAATACTACAAGACGGAGACTTCGCCGCAAAGGAAGTATGGCTACCTGAAGGATGTAAGGCGCATTTTGAGAAACATCTCCCTGACGACATTCAGAAATGTGATTGACCTTAAACGCAACATTGACAGCACATACAAGAATGAGCCCAACTATCGTGTCAAGAAACTCAAGTTGGCTAATCTTGATGGCAAGCGTATGGCGGTGGCCGAGCTCATAAAGCAGACCGAACGCTACCTGTCTGAAAATCAACAGGGCTTTTTCGCGACGGCAATGGATATCGGTTTGAAAAAGACCGTGAGCGATGTAAGGTTGCAGCTTGTAGAAGCGTACCACAACATTCTTGAGCTTGACCGCCAGATCATAGAGTACCTCAATCTTATCGAGTACCAAAACCGCCTGATGGAGAAGCTCAGGCGCGTGAAGTATCTGCGGGATCAACTTGTACTCGAGTCTCAGTCGAATGTCAGACAAATGCTTGCATCCTCCAATCCTGTCTGGATGGAAAACCGTCCCAAGTACACATTGAAAATATCCCTGGAGACCCTGCGGAACAGTGACGAGGGTCTAAGAGCGCTGAGAAGCCTTTCAAGCCGACTAAAGAAAGGAATTGCAATCAAACGCCACAAGGCCGAGCCGCTGACTCAGGATTATCTTAACTCAGGGTCTAAGATCAATGAAGATCTCAATACCGATGAGATTAAAAACGCCTTCCTGGCTTCGGGCGTTGACTTGTATTCTTTTATACGTGACTATAACTATAAAATACCGACGGATCAGGAGCGACAACTTGTGTTGTTTTGCCAGATCGCCTCACAGTTTCTTGATGAACTGAACGTGACAGACATGTACAAGACTGACAACGGTGTAGAATATCCATTGATTTATTCAGCATGAAATACACTAAAGAAATATTTGACATCCTGAGCCGCGGAGGATTCATCTGCTCCAACAGTGTAAGGCGCCTGACGAAGACAATCTACGATGCCATCGAGGACAATTATGAAGAGTACAGGGAGTACTATTCCGGGATCGGATTCAATCTTGAAAGCGGGAACGGCTACTACTATTTCTCCAGGCAGGAAAGCCGTGTTGAGCTTGACGCCAAGCTTGACAGGTTTGTACGTTGGATTGACCGCTTGGATTTCCTAAAGACTTTCAACAATGTGTTCGGACCCGGGTTTACGTTCAGGACATCGAACATCCTCGAACAGATCGCGGCGGATATGGAATTGAAGGAAAAGGCGATGCATCTCTATGCGGAAAAACTCAAACTGGACGAAGTTGTAGACAAACTTGTTGATGAATTGGAAAAGATAGGATTTGTGGAAAAGGAGAATGAGTTGGACGGGACGTGGAAGGTCACAAGCGCGTTCCATTACATCGAGGAATTGGTTGATTGCTTGACTGTGTCAGAGGAGGTGCGGAATGAGGTGCTTGAATAAAGTTGTTTTCATTAACAGTGCCAATGTCCCTTATGCGGAGATTCGTTTGGACGGCAACGTCCATTTCATTGGAACCCAAGGCGTAGGGAAAAGTACGCTTCTGCGTGCGATTCTTTTTTTCTATAATGGAGACAAGCAGAAACTAGGCATTCCCAAGGAAAAGAAAAGTTTCGATGACTTCTACATTCCACACGCGAACTCCTACATTGTCTATGAGGTAACGCACGAACGTGGAGACTTCTGCGTGCTTGTTTTCCGCAGCCAAGGACGCGCCTGCTTCCGCTTCTTGGCCGGAAACTACGACCGTAGGCTGCTCGTTGACGAGACCGGAGACGTGACAAGCGACTACACGCTTATCCGTCAACGTCTTGCCGGACGCTACATGTCAAGGATCATTGACAGATACGATGAGTACCGCAACATCATCTATGGCAATCATCGGGTGACGGACAAAGAGTTCTACAATTTTGCTTTGATGGAAAGTCCTGCATATCAGAACATTCCCCGCTCTCTCCAAAATGTGTTCCTGAATTCCAGAGTGGACGCGGACTTCATCAAGGAGATAATTATCCGCTCGATGAACGATGATGTTCCATCCATCGACCTTTCCTACTACAGGCGTCAGGTCGCAGACTTCGCAATGGAGTACGAGAACATCTCAGAATGGTTCAGGGAGGACTCCAAAGGCGTGAACCACGTGCGTCTTAATGCTCAGAAGGTTATAGAGAGCCGTCGCAAACTGATATTTCTGAAAAGTAAGGTAGAGTCATTGTACGCTGAGCTTCTTTACGCAACTCGGATAGCTAGGGAGAGCATTCCTGAAATGCAGGAAAGAGTCAAAAGGCACTTGTCAGAATTGGAAAGATACGAGCGCCTTCTGGCCGAGCAGAAGCATAAATATGAAAAGGAAGTTGAGGAAGTAAACAAGGCAATCGGTGAGGTTGAGAGCAAGCTCAAGGAAATAAAACTAAAGCGGAAAGAATATGAGAGGATCGGCATCGACAGCCTACTCGTCCGAGTCGACTCCGAACCATCAGTCAGAATGCAGCTTGATTGTCTCCGGAAACGCAAGGAAGCGCTGACAAGAACAAGTCTGGATCTTTCTGCGAAATATGAGGTGTTGGAGGGGAATATCCAGACCGAATTCCATCAGTTTGAATATCTTGCCAATGAAAAGATTGTAGGAGCCAAGGAAAGATTTGTAGCTCTTAGCGGAGCCTTGTCTGCAGAGTTTGAAGAATGTAAGAGGGTGATTGACGCGGAGAGGCTTGAAGCACTGGATTCTCTCGCGGAGAGAATGAATTCCTTGACACTACGTGAAAGGGAACTTGACAAAGATTTCGTCCAGCTCAAATACTGGCGTCCGCTCGGAGATGAGATCGAGGCCAAACTCGCTCATGCTGATGAGATTGGACGTTCGGAGCAGACACTGAAATCTCAAATCAACACCTATGACCTTGAAATCGGGAAACTTATCCAAGAATTCGAATACGAAAGCGAAAGAATTAAGCGCCAATTCTCGGAGAAAGAAAAGGAACTCGAAATGGAGATTTCCGGGTTTACAGACAAGATCTCGCGAATTGATTCACTTCTCACCTTATCCGCAGGTTCATTCTATGAATGGCTTGACAGGAATGTTCCAGGATGGGAGCGGACTGTCGGCAAGGTTGTGGATCAGCAAAAGATCCTTTATTGCAAGGGCTTGAACCCACGTCTTGCCGGTGGAGAAAGTTCCGCATCCCTCTTTGGAATCAAACTTGATCTTGGCGACCTGGACACTGATGTGAAGAGCCCGGTGGAACTCCGGAAAGACAAGGAAATGTACGTTAATGCCATCACCGACATCAAATCTTCATTGGCTGAACTGTCAGTGACTTGTGAGAGAGAAGTCCAGTCTCTCTCAAGCAGATTGTCTCCTAAAATAAAGGAACTCAGAGAGAAACGGACTACGGACTCAATGAATCTCCAGATACTGCCTGGCAAGGTCAAGACCCTTAGGACAGAGATCCAAGGGCTGGAGGACAAACAATGCGAGCTGATCAAGGAGCGAAAGGAGGAACTGGATAAAGTCCGTCAGGATATTTCGCTCGCACGTCATGAGGTGGATCAGGCAAAGAAGCGCATTGACAGCGACTGCTCGTCGAAAATGAAAGCCGCAAGGAAGAGTCATTCGCAAAAGATAACGGCTCTTGAGACAGAAAGAGACACAGCGATTGAGGCACAAAAATCCGAAATCACAATCAAACGGAGATGGATGGACACCTCTTTGGGTGAACTGAAGGCTCGACGTGATGCTGAGCTAAAGGGGGCAGGGGTTGATGTCAAGGCCTTGAGAGACTGCGAGGAACAATTGGAAAAACTTGCGGCAGAGATTGCGTTTATCGAGGGCAACCGCGGCAAATCAATCGAATACAGGCTCGACAAACAAAATCTTTTTGACAGAGAGGATGAGTTCAAACAGACAAGACGCACTCTCGAGGACAAGCGCGGAACGCTTGCTGAAAAACATCAGAATCGTGTCCGCCAAATAGACGAGAAGTGCGGTTCCGAAAGAATCTTGCTCGAATCATTGAAGACCGACATCAAAGAAAGCGAGGATGGTATTGCGAGGTTCGAGGCGTTCCGCAATTCGGAGAGTTTTCCTCCATTTCTGATGAGGGTGGCTGAGCGGCCGACACTTTCCCGTGCACTTCCTCTCATAGGAGAGATTCGCGACACCCTTTCTGAGCGGATGGCCGTCAACGATCAGTTCAAACGTTTCGTGAATCTTTTCAAGGCTCCATTCGGACCCGGAAACGTTTTCCAGTTCAAAACCAATCTCGTTTTGGACGAGGACTATCTCGACTATGCGTCCAATCTAGAGGAGTTCGTGGAACAGAACAAGATAGAGGACTACCGAGGCAGAACAAGCGACCGCTATCTCGAAATCTTGCAGAGGGTTTCCAGAGAGATGGGCGACATCAGCGGATTTGGCTCCGAGGTTGACAAGATCATCAGGGAAATCAATTACGACTTCAAAGAGAAGAATTTCGTCGGAGCCATAAGAAGCATAGAAATCCGAAGTACTGATTCCGCTGACAGAATGGTGCAGTTGCTGCTCAAGATAAAGGAGTTCACCGATGAGAACAGTTTCACATTAGGTGGATTGAATCTTTTCAGCGATGAGAAAGGTCGGAACTCCGTAAATCGCGAGGCCGTAGGATACCTTAGCGACTTCATGACTTCTCTCAACGAGTTTCAGTCCCGTTCCAGCCTGACCCTGTCCGACACTTTCCAGCTTCAGTTCCGCGTCGTAGAGAATGACAATGACACCGGATGGGTTGAGAGGATAGCCAATGTCGGATCCGATGGCACGGACATTCTGGTAAAGGCTATGGTTAACATAATGCTGATCAATGTCTTCAAAGAAAAGGTCTCCAGAAAGTTCGGGGAATTCCGGATTCACTGCATGATGGATGAGATCGGAAAACTCCACCCTAACAACGTAAAGGGCATCCTGGATTTTGCCAACAGTAGGAACATTCTGTTGATCAACTCCTCACCGACAACGTACAATGTGTCTGTTTACAAGTACACCTATCTCCTGAGCAAGGACAAGAACGCCAAGACCATTGTTTATCCATTGATTTCCAGGCGTGAGGCCGCTATTTCCAGAACGAATGATAATTAAGGTACCTCAGAGAAATGAAAAAAACGCAATATGACATACTGCTCGCGCTCTCGGAAGGGAAATCCGTCTGCGGGTCGCGCTTTGACAGTGAACTGCTGAAACAACTGAGTACCGAACACCTGATAACAACAATCAGGCACGGAAGCCGGGTGTCCTACCGGGCAATCGATCCTTCTGAGATCGGACGGGTCTTTCCTCTGGTCGACCCATCTTCAATGCGTTCCAGAGCTGATCAGGTCGCTGCTTTCGGAGACTCGAAAGTTGTCGCGACACGCTCTTGCCCTGGTTTCCCCGTTAATGTTACAAGCCCACTGCAAGTCATTCTAGGAGGTCATATCCTTACTTTGAATCCTACACCAGGAGCATTCACTTTCATTTCGGACTGGGAAAACTTCAAAATCCCTCCAGAAGTGTTTGTGATTGGTGTCGAGAACATGGAGAACTTCCGTTTTGTGGAAAAACAGGCCTATTTGTTCGAGTACTTGATGGCACCTCTGCTATTTGTAAGCCGCTATCCTCAGTCAGGAGACTTGGTTCGCTGGCTAAGGGTAGTTCCCAACCGGTATATTCACTTCGGAGATTTGGATCTGGCAGGAATTAATATTTTCTTGACGGAGTACAGAAATCCGTTGGGTGACGCTGACGGGAGGCGATCGGAGTTCCTTATACCTAACGATGTCCAATTACGCCTCTCACACGGTTCCCGCAAACGATATGATGCACAGATCGCCCGATTCGGCAATCTGCATTCCGACGACCCACGCCTTGAGTACTTGATCTCCCTCATACATCGGTTCCGCCGCGGCTATGACCAGGAGGGATTCATACGCGAGCCATAAGACGAATCCGGAATAGATTTGATTTATCTAACTGAATAAGTTTCTGTTCGCCAACTAATTCAGCGTAGAGGCTGCTGTTTCAAGCCGCATCAGACTGTCATTGTCTTATCTGCCAATGACCGCCTCTGGCGGAACCGACTCTGATCAGAATTCCTGAGGACTTGAGACTGGCTACGAGACGCTCACAGCTTCGCTGGCTAAGACCTGAGCATATGGCAAGTTCAGGGACAGTCACAGATGGGTTTATGGCTATTTCGCTGAGTAAACGCTTCTCCGGCGCTGTCGGAATATGAGGACGGAATGATAACCTCGGCTCATTGAAAGGTGGATCAGTCTCTTTTGAAGAAGAATATGCGGCCAGAGGTTCCGACAAGCATATTTGAGTCGCACTCTCAGATGAGTCTACTAATTTCTTAACAAATTGTACCTGAAACGAAAGCCCCACCTCACGCCAACGGAATTGAATTTCCGGATAGGCCTTTAACTCTTCCGCAACAAGTTTCAGCCCATTTCCCCACTGATCAATGATACCCAGTTTCCTGAACACCGGTGCAATGACCTTGTTCCGCGCGTCTGACTGCCGGCTCTCCATATCAGAATAGTCTATTGATGGAGGAAGAAGTCCAGGGCTAGTAATCTCAATCATGTCATCATAGATGGCAATCTTTACGTCTTTCCCCGCCAACGAATACTGGCGGTGAACAACAGCGTTCCGAATAATCTCTCTTATTGCCTTGACGGGATATTCCCAACGCGAGACGGTATAAACGCCCTGAATTGAGCCAGACTGTCTGATGTTCCTCAGGACGAATGCGTACGCGTCCTCGACCTGTTCCGCGATGCCATAGTCGTAAGTCTTTCTGTCAATGAACTCCCCGGCACTTGTTCCCTTGAAACGAGCGCACTCAATCTTAGCATTGGGGAACAGACTTCTCCGCAGCCAGTCATCGGAAAGCAAAACAAGCGCATTTGTCGGGTACAATACTCCCCTTTCCAACTTTGCCAATTCAAGTTTCCGCAACGCTGAATCGTCCAGAACTTCCCCGGTCTTTTCTTCGTAAATGCGGCGGAATCCACGGAAATCAAGGTCTGCCACAGGCTTCTCCAAAACGATCTCTCCGTCAAAAGAGATGTTCCTCCGCCGCCTCTCAAGCTCAGCGATGATCTCCTCGTCAGCCAACCGATTGTTGGAACCGACACGCACATAAGTCCCGCCATTCTTACCTTCCAATTTAAGGTAATATGGAGGTGTGCTGCCACGGTATATCCTCACGAGCACGACACTGTGTCCTCCCACTGAAATAAACGAAATGTCCGGCAGCACAGAAGGATAGCACCTGTCATATATCATATTACTCAACTGCTCCTCAATCTGTGGCAACTCTGCTTCCGGCACTCCGACCGGGCGATGACGGTCATCGATACCGATGAATATCTCACCGCCCGCATCATTAGCAAAAGCGACAACAGTCTTTGCCAAATCGGAATTTTTCGGCAGACTTGCCTTGAACTCCAATGTCCTCCCTTCCTGACTCCTCAAAATCTCATCAATCGTGCGGTCTTTCATGGCATAAAATTTATTCGTGCGTAAAGATAAGGCAAAAAAATCATTTTACCGCCATTTGGCGGCAAAAAAAACATGAGATGACGAATATTATTGTCCAGCGGCTACAATATTCAGGGCAGCAAGCCATAGTTGCTGAGCGAAACTGATTCAGGCATCATATTTAGGGAATGATAGTTTCTGTTCCGCCAACGAACGCGTGCGCCCAGGCGACATATTCATTGACACCGTGGTCGATTGTCCTCTCAACGGCTTCAGGAGTGATTTTCTTTATGAATTTGGCGGGGACACCACCCCATAGTTCGTTCGGGCCGATTTCGGTTTTGCCGAGCACGAGAGCACCGGCGGCGACGATGGAGCCTGAACCCACGTGCGCCTTGTCAAGGATGGTCGAACCCATACCGATAAGGCAATGACTGTCAATGCGTGCCGAATGAATTGTAGCGTTATGACCAACTACCACATCGTCCGCTATGGCGGTTTCCAAACCATCGCCGGTCGAGCAGTGGATCACGGCTCCATCCTGGATGCTGACTCTCGAACCGATGTCAATGTGGTTGACGTCACCTCTGATCACAGCGCTGTACCAAACCGAACTGTCGTCACCGATCCTAACATCACCGATGACCGCCGCCGTCTCAGCGACAAACGCACGCTCCCCGATTTTGGGGGCAACACCTTTGAGTTTAACTACCATCGCACAAATTATTTCATTGCAAATGTAGCTTTATTATTGAATATGCTTGCTCTCTTCAAAGAGTTTTTCGTAACTTTATGAAGGAATATGTCATTAAAAGACGAACGTCCAGCAAAACAGATGAAAAAGTAAATAGTTGTGATATAATGAGATTGATGATTCAAAGAGTGCTGCAGGCAAGCGTTGAGATTGCGGGCAAGACCGTGTCAAAGATAGGCAAGGGACTTCTGGTGCTTGTCGGAGTTGAGAGCGGGGACACGGAAGAGGACATGCGGTGGCTTGTGGGGAAGACTGTCGGCATGAGGATATTCAATGACGAAAACGGGGTGATGAACCGGAGTGTGACAGACATCGGAGGCGAGATTCTGGTTGTGTCGCAATTCACATTAACGGCCTCCACGAAGAAAGGAAACCGTCCTTCGTACATACGTGCCGCCGGTCACGACCTGGCGATTCCTTTGTACGAAAAATACTGTGAGGAGGTCTCTGATGCGATCGGCAGACCTGTCGGCAGGGGCGTTTTTGGTGCTGACATGCAGGTCTCTCTTATAAATGATGGGCCAGTCACGATAATCATCGACTCCCGGATACGGGAATAGGCACATGTGCGCATGCTGTTACATCGCTTGCTTTGACTTTACTGAAATCAATAATCAAACACAAAGGATAATCGATTGGACATGAAAAGAATAGCCGCTATTATATTCATGATGGCTCTTGCTTGTGCCGCGATGGAGGCGCAGTCTTATGTCAGGCGTGGGAAAGACGTTTATTCGATGCCATTGTACAATTGGGACGGAAGTTGCCTGCGGGCAGGGGACAGCAAATATTCAGCGGTCCTGATTAATTTCGATGGTGAATATATCCGCAGAGGAGACAGCCGCTACGGGGAGATTCTCTATAATTGGAACGGGTTGGAGCTGCGTGGCGGACGCAGTAAATATTCAAAGGCACTTTTCAACTGGGACGGGAAATACATCCGCCAAGGCGACAGCAGATATTCCGCGGCCTTGTATAATTCTGACGGCCAATATATTCGCAAAGGAGATGGAAATTACTCGCAGCCGCTGATGAATATCTCAGGGCCTGTACCACCGGCGGTGCTGATCTACATTCTGCTGCTTTAAGCCATTCATGGTCGTCACCTTATCGGTCAGCGAATTATTCAGAAGCACTTTCACAGTTCCGACTTCAATGCTGTCATGCAACGAACTCTCGTACAAGGTGTATGCTTTCGCCATGCTCTTTCCGACAATGGTATCTTAACCATAAGCAAACCACTCGATGAACCGCGACGGCTTGTACATATTTAATGCGTTGATAGGATATTAGTCAGATTATCATAAATTCGCAATCGAACAAAACTAAAATGCCAAGTGTATGGAATCAGGAAAAGGTTATGTTTACATATTGACTAATCCGTCATTCCGTGAGGATTGGGTCAAGATAGGAAAGAGTTCGCGTCCTGTAGATGTCCGCTCGAAAGAACTTGACAACACAGCGGTTCCGCTGCCGTTTGAAGTTTACGCCACTCTTTACACAAGCAAGTACAGCAAGGTTGAGAAGCAGATTCACAAACAGATAGATAGGTTGACAGACTTGAGGATCCGTCAGAACAGGGAGTTTTTCAACATCGCACCAACGGTGGCTCTTGACATAATGCGTGATATGGCCGATCTTCTGGACGATGCGGAATTGGCGATCTATGTTGATGGCAAGCCTGTCATTTCACAAAACAAAGAACAGGACAATGCCATCAAAAACGAAGAGGCGGAGAAAAAGAAGCGGACTGCAAGACCTGCATTCAAATTTCATATGGTTGGCATCAACATAGGAGACACGGTCATATTCGATGAATTGAATATTCCTTTAAAGGTCGCGACTGACGACAAGGTTGAATATGACGGCCGACTTTATAGTTTGTCAGCCTTCACGGGAACGTTCCTTCCTGTTGAAAAGCAAAACACTTCAGGTGCTTATCAAGGCCCGAAATATTTCAGTTTCAATGGAAAGGTTCTTGCGGATCTGCGTAATGAAATCGAGAAAGAGAAATGCGGAGACAATAATCAGACAGTGTGAGTATCAAGGTTCTGATTAATATTTACAGCAAACATGCGATCTTCGGAATCAAGGTGATGTCGGCCGGAAGCCATTCAATGGTACCAAGTTGATCAGCGGAGAGCCAGCGGGCAGCCTCGTGCTCGACAAGATGAAGATAGCCGGAGATGATCTCGCAGGCGTAACACTTCATCGAAAGGTGGAAGTCTGGGTAGTCATATTCAATGGTGTCAATCAGTTCGCCTACTTGGATCTCGGTTTCCAACTCCTCGCGGATTTCCCTGCGGAGTGCCTCTTCCGGACTCTCCCCCGCCTCGACCTTGCCTCCGGGAAATTCCCAGCCATCCTTGAATGCTCCGTACCCACGCTGCGTGGCGAACACCTTCCCGTCTTTGAATATCACCGCGGCGACAACATTAATCGTCTTCATTCCATATATCATTAAAAGTTAAACATTTGCTGACGTGATGTAGTCGAACAGGTTCTTGTCAACCGGCATGTCAAGCTTGTACTCGATCTCCACGGCTGTAGCGTCTGTGTTCGGCATCACAAATTCCTCAATGATCCCGTCAGCGTTGTGTCTTATCCTGCCAAGGTAGTAAAATTCCTTGGATTCCTTGTCATCTTTGTTTTTCCGGACGAACAGAAACAAGTCTGAGGATTTTTGCGTGAGATGGTACCCACACTTTGTTGTACATGGCGGCACACAAAACCTCTCTGAGCGCGACGTGAAGCCTGTGGATATGTCGACTATGGCATAGGCGGCATATCGCTCCGCCTCCCACTACATTCTGCGCGGTACACATGTGCCGCCATATTTACAAAACGAGATAAATATAGGAGGCCAGATGCCACTCGGCCAGAAAGCGAGCATTAGGAAATAGTTGTGGCAATATGATTTGCAGAAATCGGAAAGAACAGGTTGGAATTCTGATCGGTTAGGATTATCTTTGCCAAGATCAAACAAGTCAGTCGATAATGTTTTTGGCGAACTACATCATAGTCGGAATTGTAATTTTTGTGCTCTTCACATTCTCCATCCTTATCCTCTGTGGCAAGGGTGACAGTCTCATTTCTGGCTACAACACTGCAAGCGAGGAAGAAAAGTCCGAATATGACATAAAGCGGCTTAGAAAAGTCACCGGCTACGGGCAGTTGGCCATTTGTTTGCCTACGGGGCTGATACCGGCAGCGGAAGCATTTCCAGTCTTGTTCTGGATCTCGTTGGTGCTTTTGATAGCAATCACTGTCGTAATCGTCATCATGACGAATACCTACGCCAAAAAGGTGCGAGGCAAAAACAAGTAATAAAGTGTAAAACAAATGATGAATATGAATACACAACGGAATATTCTTGCCGCTGCCTTGATGGTGACGGCGATGGCGTGCCAGAATGTCGGAAGCTGGTCAAAAGCGGAAAAGGATCTTATCTGCGGAGAGGGAGAGACGATGCGTGTGCTGACGGTTTACGACAAGGCGGACTCATTGGTGCTGCGGGCGAAATGCTCTGAAATCAGCGCGGAGGAACTCAGCAGCAATGAATATAAGATGCTGGCGGACAAGATGGTGGCTACCGTCACCTCTCCGGAGGAAGATGGAGTTGGCATCGCAGGTCCACAGGTGGGAATATCCCGCCGCGTTGTGGCCGTGCAGAGATTCGACAAAGACGGAGAGCCGTTCGAGGTCTATCCGAACATCCGGATCACAGACCGAAGGGGTGAGAAAGAACTCGGTCCCGAAGGATGTCTCAGCATTCCGGGAAAACGCGGTGAGGTCTCCCGCTACCGTGACATTGGCATAACATACACTTCAGTTAGGACTTTGCGGGACACGACAGAAACCATCAAAGGCTACACTGCCGTGATCTTCCAGCACGAATGCGACCACCTCGACGGAATCCTTTATACCGACTATCTGGAGGGTAACCAATAGCCGTCATTGCCCCTTATATCGCTGACATTGATGTAATTTCAAAATCATACCCGATAGAAGAACTAAAGAATATTGCAATATTCAAAGATTATAACCATCTTTGTAGGGAAAGTCTGAATGCCGTGGATCGTTTGGAGTTCCACAACGCGATATTGGTATAGTCGTACCGATATCGTTTTTTTGTCTTTTATAGACAATTACCTAATAATCAATATATTTAAAAAAGAATGTAGCCATACGGAGAACACCGTGTGGCTTTTTTTGTAATCAAAAATCAAATAATGTATGAACACACAAACAAAGAAGGAGCAACAATTTAGTGCTCCGCAAAGAGGAGAAATCATCCTCTATCAGACTGCCGATGGCAGAACAAAAATCGATGTCAAACTTGAGAATGAGACGGTTTGGCTGACACAGACGCAATTGTGCTTACTATTTGACAAAAGTAAGAGCACAATAAGTGAACACATCAGTAACATTTTCAAAGAAGGTGAATTGGTGGAAGAATCAGTTGTTCGGAATTTCCGAACAACTGCCACGGATGGGAAACCATACGACACCAAGTTCTACAACCTTGATGTCATCATATCCGTAGGCTATCGTGTGAAATCACAACGTGGCACGCAATTCAGGATTTGGGCAAACTCCGTCCTAAAAGATTTCTTAATCAAAGGCTACGCTGTCCGCAATGATCTCGCACAACAGAAATACGATGATTTGAAGGCTCTTGTGGACGTGATGGGACGCACAATGGGTTATCTCGACTCTGCTGTCGAGGAACAAGTCAAGAGCATATTCGATGTCGTGAAGGACTACACTTATGCTCTGGACACTCTTGATAGTTATGACCATCAGACCTTGGGAGTAAAATCTACCACAAAGGAATGTTTTCATGCCACTTACGAAAATGCTATGGCTGTCATAAATGACCTGAAAGTCAAGTTCGGAGGTAGCGTGCTTTTCGGGCATGAAAAGGACGAATCCTTCCACAGTTCAATCGGTCAGATTTACCAGACTTGGGATGGAGCCGACCTTTACCCGTCAGTTGAGGAGAAAGCGGCCATGCTGCTGTATCTTGTTGTAAAGAATCATTCGTTCTCTGATGGCAACAAACGCATTGCGGCCACCTTATTCCTTTGGTTCATGGAGAACAACCATATTCTTTATGCTTCAGACGGACATAAGCGTATCGCTGACAATGCTTTGGTCGCTTTGACTTTGATGATTGCCGAAAGCAAGACCGATGAGATGGAAATGATGGTAAAGGTTGTCGTGAACTTGATCAATGGCGACAA
>ERZ808277.111-NODE-111-length-40609-cov-14.897470_pt1 | contig 40609 bp, 30 predicted proteins | sample MGYA00521240_ERZ808277 | MGnify/ENA primary metagenome ERZ808277 (study PRJEB31516, sample SAMN03275599) | gut metagenome | biome: mammalia-associated habitat; material: feces | host: Papio cynocephalus | place: Kenya | collected 2012-07-17 ... | reverse complement strand
CGGTCATGAAGTCGCGGCGCCATTGCTGGACGTCTTTTTTGGCTTCGGGGATTGCGGCCAGGCGCTTGGCGTCGCGCCGCTGCGCCTCGGCCTTTATGCGCAGCTGGTTGAGCAGGTGCCGCAGGCAGATGTCGGGCTCGTTGATGAGCGACCACTCGGCGAAGACTTCATCGCACAAGTCGAAGAGCCGGGCGGCATCGGTAATTCTTGTAGCCCGCATGGCTGCCTCGATTTTCAGCGGCGACGACTGCAACTCGCAGCGCAGCTTTTTAATCGCTTCCTCGCGTGCGCGCGCGTCCTCCACCACCATATATTCTTGTTCTTCTTTTACCTTATTATTATATAGAATGGCCGCGTTACGGTTTTTTAATTGGTCGCTAAATTGGCCCGTTTCTTTTTCTTGCTCTTTGTAAACTATTGATTTATCGGAAGTTGAATTACTTGTTAAATTGGCCGCTAAATTGGCCGTTAAATTGGCCCTAAATTGGCCCGAGTTTGATTTGCTTACAGATTGATAGTTGTCATAATTACAAATCGTCACGACCGTGTAACCCATGCGGCCGCGCGTAGTCGTGATGGTTATCTCGCCGGTCTCCTTGAGTTTGTCCAAGCAGATGCGCACAGCGTGCCGGCCTATCATCAGAGCTTCGGCAAGATCGGTGGTGTCGATTACCGCCTGGCCGCGCCGAACCTCGATGCCGCGCTGCTTCATGCCATCCTCGTGGGCGGCACTCAGGAGCAGGTGAATGAACACACGCACCATGTTGGCATCGGTGTACCACTGCCAAGCCATAAACTTCCTATGTAGCTTTATCCAACTCATTACCGGTGGTTTTCAACTTCGTTAATTTCGTGAGCATGAGCCGCGCCATGCGGTTCTCGTTGAGCTCGCGTGTGGTGACGGCCCGCCTACGGCTGAGCGCCTGCAGAAGACGCTCAACCGCGGCTTTGTCCGTCTTGGTGAGCAGATACCTCATGACCCGCTCATTTTATCAGCAGCCTCCGAGTAGGGGGCTGAGAAACCATGTAGGGCGCGCACTCGTCGGGGTGCTCGGCCTGGAAGCGCTTGGCGTCGAACTTGGGCGCCGGGTCGCGCTTGGGCGTGCGCCACGTGGCCAGGGTGTTGCCGAAGTCGTCGACGAGCAACTCGGCATCGGCCATGGCAGCTTTGAGACGGCCCTCAAGGTCGGCTTTGGCGGTGGTGAGTTCGGCGATGCGCGCCTTGATGGTGCGCAAGTTGGCCACCACGTCAAGCAGATTGCCGTCGGCCTCGGCTGTCTTGCCGTCGGCCTGGCGCGGCCAGTGCAGCTCGGCATCGTCGCCGGTGATGCACGCGGGCTCCTTGCGCCCGACGATGTTATCCCACCAGAATGCGGCCAGGGCTGTCTCTATCATTTCGCAGAGCGCGGGGTCGCGCTCCACGTTGAGATAGCCGAAGTCGCGCCCGGCGGTGAGCCACGCCAGCGCGCCGCGGTTGAGGCGCATCACCATCAGCTGGTATTGCAGCTGCACGAACCACGACATTGGCACGTGGTCGGGGTCGATGGTGCGCTGCGTGGTCTTGCACTCCACTATCATGCGGTTTGCGGGGGAGTGGCTAACGCCAGCGGGCCACGCCAGGCGGTCGGGCGACACCTGCAGCCACGGCTGTTTGCGGTCGCGCGCAATCCAATCGCCCGCACTGGACTTGATGATGGTTGCTCCCGTGGCGTCGGCATAGAAGCGGGCCACGGCGTCCTCCAGGTAGTGGCCGGCACGCATTGCGAAGTTCTCTTGCACGGGCGGGTCGATGCCCAGCTTGTGCCGCCACAACTGGTAGGCGCTTTGCCACGGGTTGAGGCCCATGACCGCCCCAGCCTCGCTGGAGCCTATGCCGTGCTTGCGCACTTCGAGCCACTCGGCCTGAGTGGCGGGGCGGATAATCTCGTAGGGGACTGCGGGCTTCATTGCTTATCCTCCTTCTTGGTTGCGGCTGCGATGGCGGCTGCCGCTTTTTCCTTGATTGCGTCGGCCTGGCTCTTGGCCTCAATTGCCTTCTTCTTCTCCTCAAGTGGTTTGATGAAGCTCTCTTGCACGGTGGTCGTGCCCTCCTTGATGGCGTTGGCTGTGGCCTTGAGCTCGAACACCATCTCCTTATCGATTTCCTCGCGCTTGGTGATGTCGAGATAGTCGAGCAGCATCTGCTCGGTTACGCCCAACTTGGCGAAGTAGGCAATCATGTTCTGACGGCTTGTTTCGAGGTCGAGGCTCTGGCCCATGGCCACCTTCTTGACTTCGGCAATAACCTTTTTTGTCACGGCCTTGGGCACGACCTTTAGGACGGCGTTGCGGAATGCAATGGCGCTGGCCGCATTGCCGGTGACCACCTGCATGTCGTCGCTGAACGTGCGGCCCTGCTTGTCGGTGATGCGGCGCTTGACCTCGACCGACACTGCCACGTTGGTTTCCAGGTCGTGGCACACGCCCTGAGCAGTGATGGTGCGGCCGTCGTTGCCGATGATGCGCGTCTGCACGCGGAGGTTGCCCCAGGCGCTGGCGATGATTTCGGCCATGCGCACCGAGAGACCCTCGATGGTCTGTGAGCCGTGCGCGCCACCGCGGCGCAGCACGTAGAAGCAGTCGGCAGCGGTCTCGGTGTCCATAGTGGCGAACGTGGCTATCTTGTTGAGAACCATGGGCAGCTCCCGGGGGAACTGCTTGGCTGTGTTGACCTGAATGTCAATCTCCGCGCGGTTGATGGCCTGCAGAGCGTCGTTTGTGTTGATGATTTGAACTTCGTTCATGATGCTTTTTTTTGTTTGTTTTTAATTGAGTTAACTGTGTGCCCATGCGCGGAGTCGAACCGCACCCGCCAGGCCGCTGCCTGACTTGCCAAGGTCATTTGCCATGAGCATCACCCGCGTGCCGTTATGCGGGCGCCTAAGATTGTTTCGGCACTTGTGCCCAGATGAGGAGTCGAACCTCACTCACCGCGCCTCTGCGCGGCTTGCCGACGGCCGGTCTGTCGCCTTGGGCTCCACCCTCGACGCGGGCTTTGAGGGGGTGCAAAATAGAACTAATAATGGTTAACTTCCTGTGCCCGCGCTTTGCTTGCGCCGCGGGGCGGCGGCGCGTGTCTACTATCTATTCCTAAAAGCTATTGACTGAATTGCGATTTGCCCCGTGGGCACCTCTGTGCCCTTTGTTTGTGCCGGGTGTGGGGGTCGAACCCACACCGCCCGCGCGTCCCTCCAGCTCCCGAAGCCATTAATCCCCAGCGGAAATGACGCGCCGCGCCCGGCTTGTTACCCGCCGCGCAATCGCTGCGCACGCGGGGCATAAAACTTATTATGATATTACCCTTATGAGCGGGCGTCATCACGACGCCACTTCGATGCTTCAATCGTTTTCGTTTGGCTGGGCCGTCACTGCCAGCCAGCCAGCTATGTAGGCTATGCCGGCGAAACAGATGCCCATAAATGGGTTGCTGTACCAGAATGCTCGGGCAGAGAAGAACACTGCCGCCAAGCAGATTGCGGCCATGAAGATGGCCGTTGTGATGTTCAATATCTTTTCCATTTTCAGTTGTTTTTTAAGTACCACATTTTACCTATCTGAACTCCGCCGTAGATGCCGCGCTTGATGCGGTTGACCACGGTCTGCGTTGTGATGCCATGAAGCTTGGCGAACTCGCCCGTGGTAATCAGGCCGTCGCGCCGCTCCTGCTCGTTGTCGAGCAGCATCCGCTCAATGAGCGTCCGCAGCGCCCTCACTTCGCGCTGCAGTTGGCTGAGCTTCCTTGTTGTCTCGTCCATGTCTTGGGGCATATAGGCCGGCTGCCTGGATAATCTTAGCCACCCCAGGCACGGTCAGGTTATATCTAATTGCTATCACTCGCATGACCCCGTAGGGTCTTAGCATCTCGTGGTCCTTAGTGATGCGGCGGTAGGCATTGCAGACCTCCTCGCGACGCCGTGCACGCTCCTGCTGCGTGCTTGTCATATAATCTTTTTCCATGTCGTTGCTCATTTGAAATCTCCGCGAAGTTGGCGCAGCATATTGCGGGCGCCATCATAGGTATACATATCTTCGTTTGCGCTGTCGCTGTACGCCAGCACTCCGTAGCAGTACACGTCCCAGTGGTCGCCACTGACCGATTTCCGTAGCGTCCAACCGCTGGGCACACGCGGCTCAATTTTGCGCCCGTGCTTGTCAAAATGAACACCGCTGTTCTTCACGTCGTCGCGCAAGCGTTTAAGCGCTGCCTGCGTAGGATAGCCCTGCGCGTTGCGGATTTCGTCAATTAATTCTAAGTCGGTGACTTCTGCGCGCCAGCTATCGCCGCGGCGGGGAGTTTGATATTCTACATTGTAGCGGCCAAAGCCGCTTGGGAGGATTGAAAAATCACTGATGGATAGTTTCGTCTTCATATTTGTTTTATTTAATGTTTTATCTTATTTTTGCTTTTGGTTTCAAACTTCGATGCAAAGATAAAACCATTTTGGTTCTAAACCAAACTTTTTACAAACTTTTTTTATTTATTTTTGGTTATAGTAGGGCAGGTTATTAAATATCAATAAGTTATGAAAGAGGATGATTTTTTGTTAGACTTAAAATTTTTTTTTAAGCGAGAGGGAATTTCGCAGCAGCAGGTTGCGGACAAACTCGGAGTAAAACAGACCTTTATCAATGCCATTTTCAATGGTCGAAAAAGCATCGGCCGCCAGACTGCCCAGAAGCTGCACGACGCTTATGGTCTTTCGGTCGCATGGTTATTAACTGGTGAGGGAGACATGATGGCTGAACCGCACATCACAGGAGGAACACACATTAACATTACACGCGGAGGTAATGTAAGCGTCAAGGGTGGCGACAATAGTTTCAATTCATCAGCATCAACGACAATGGAGTCAGAGGTGTTGCAGCGGATGATGGAGCAGAACGACAACCTAACCGCACAGGTCGCTCGGCTGACAGAGCAGAATACTCAACTCATAGAGCAGAACAAGAAACAGACAGAAATCATTAACACATTAATATCACGACAATGACAGACAACGAATTAACCAACCTTGAACGAATGATGGCGCACGGCTACGAGGTGCGCGAGAAGCAACTCGACAGAATGATTAAGCTATTTGAACAGGGCGAGAAGCTCATCACCGACAGCGAGGCCCGCATCGCCGAGACAAACAGGATGATACAGCAGCTGACGAACGTGGTAGACACACTCACAGAGACCTACCGCGACAGCATACAGCGGCTGAGCGACAACCGCGACCGCATCACCGAGCAGAACACCACGCTGCTGCGGCTGCTTGAAGCTGAGAAGAAGCGCGTCGAGCGCTGCGAGAAGAGGCTTCAGGATGTGATAGATAAGATATTGTGCAATAACGCTACTAATGTGAATGTGAGATGAAGTTCGACCAGTTCAGCTACGACCAAATAACTATCATCTCAATTATACTTTTGTTTTTGTTTGGCGCGTGGGCTGGTGAGCATCTGAAGAGGCTGGGGTTATGTGCTACTTATGTGCTACCCAAACAAGTTAAATACTACCCAAAGATTTGATTATAAACAAGTTAGTAAGTTATATAAATGAATAAGGTATTAACTGCAGAAAGAGATTATATGTGTTTGATGATGAGTTATTTACACTGATTGTCAGTTGGTTATGAAAATCAGATGTCGAAAAATGTCGAAAAATAACGGCAATTAGCGATGCCGCTATGCTACCTTAATGCTACTATATATATGATTAACGTTAATGTGATTTTCAACCGAAAGCACCGCCGCGAGCTGGAGGTGAGTGTGTACAACGCGGGGCGGCGCAGATACCTTGCGCTGGGCATCAGGCTGCCCGAGGGGGCGAAGTACAGCAATGGAGTTGTTAACGGCTGCCTGGACGCGGCTGAGATTAATAACGCCATCGCGGCTGCGGTGAGGTCGCTCAGGCGGCAGGACGAGGAAGGCGTGGAGCTGTGCGACCTCACGCTCAGGCAGCGCCGCTCGGAGGTGGATGTGGCCGGCTGGATTGAGGTACATATATATAATAAGTACACGAAGGAGAGTAGCAGGAAGTTATATATGTATGCGCTGAAGGAACTGCGCTCGGGCGGCTTCGTGTATCGGGAAGACTTCACTTCCGCCCGCGCCCGGAAATTTGTCGCGGCACTTCAGAGCAGGCCGCGGTCGGAGGTGTACAACTATCAGATGTGCAATATCGCGCATATACTCGTGCGCGCTGCCGTGCGCGCGGGGGTGCTCAGTAAGGACTGCTTCGAGGGTGTGCAGATTAAGGCCGCACACGCGCGGGAGATTGAGTACCTGACAGAGGATGAGGTGCACCAGGTTGAGGCTGTGCGGCTGCGGGAGGGCTCGCGTCACGCGAAGGCGCGCGACATGTTTCTGTTCGCATGTTACACAGGGCTGGCATATATAGACATTATAAGATGTAGTGTCAAGGATGTGCGCACGATTGCGGACGCGCGGTGCATATCAGGTCGGCGGCAGAAGACGGGTCAGCCCTACCTCATTAAGTTGAGCGACAAGGCATATGCTATCTTGTGTCGCTACGGCGCTATGAACTTGCTTAACTGCTCGTCAGCGGATGCGGTGCTGACCAGGCACAAGGATGAGACTTCGCCCAGCGTGGCGGAGTTGGCGGGGGTGAACAAGCGCATGACGATGCACGTCGGGCGGCACACGTTTGCCACCATCGCCCTGAGTCGCGGTGTGCCCATCGAGGTCGTCAGCAAGATGCTGGCGCACGCATCGGTCAAGACCACTGAGATTTATGCCAAAGTCATCCCCCAGCGCGTCATGGACGCTTATGACTTGATAGACAGAGCATTAAACCAAAACAATAAAAATACCAAACGTTAAACAAAGTTAATTGACTGCATTTTCTTGTATCTTTATTTGGATACATAAAAAATGTGTGCTACCTTTGCAGCGTAATCGAAAAAACAAAATGTTTAACTAAAAATAAAACATCATGACATTTACAGAAGTTAGAAAACACAACAATGATTGGTTCTTCAACGCGCTGGTCGGCGACAACGGCGGCGCTTGGATTGCAGAGGATGACGACGCGATGCAGCGCGTAGCTGATGCGTGGGCTAACGCCCGCCAAATTCTCTGCTTCGAGCCGACCGACGGCGAGGAATTTGAGTTCGCCTGCTCGCAGGTGGACGCTGAACCTGATGAGGTTCAGCGAATTTACAAGATTGAGGTCGAGGACGAGAGCGGCGACCTCAACCCTAATGCGACACTATATGTCGCACTGAGCGAAGATGTGAAATAATTATCAAAGAGGCCGCTTCGACGGCCTCTTTAAAAACAAAGACAATGACAACAATACAGGACATATATGTGGCCGACAGCGGCATCATCTACGCCGACAAAAGCGTCGACGTGAAGAACTTTAAGTCTACTAACCTTGACTCAGCTGCTAATCGCAGCGAGTCTGTAGCCGATTATCTCAACGACAACTGGGGTGACGGCGAAGACGGCTACGCAACGTGGCGTACTACAGCCGAGGGCCTGTGGTACGACCTCATGAGCGACGAAGACGGCATCTACGTCGTAGCTGGTGACGTTCACGGCATCGCCTACTTCGAGGCCGTGAACGTGGTTGTCGTGGCCAACAACCAATACTTCGACTTGTCGATTCAGAATGGCGAAATCGCCATCGACAAGGAGGGCAGCGTTGATTATGTTGCCTACAATCCCGACATCAACGAGGTTGTGACGGAGTATGCCTCTAAGTTGCTTGACGACGAGCAGTTGGAGTTGGTGAACAAGCTTGGCGATTTTGCAATAAAGGTGCGCAACAACCTCAGCGACTATGTCAAACGCTGCAACGGCACGGACACTTGGCTTGAGGAGATAGAGCGTGGTCTTGAGTGTCAGGGTCTGCCCAGCCCCCACGCGGCTGTCGATTACAGAGACATCAACAGGGTAGACGACCTCAAACTCTACGACAAGCCAGCCGACGAGAAGGCCATCAAGGCCAAGATTAACGAGGTGCTTGACCGCATTGAAAAGTATCTTAAGGCGATTGAGAAAAATTACGAGAACTATTAACGTCGCCCATTTTGGCTGGGCAGAAGATTAATGCTATATATAGTAGACTGTTTCGAGGGCTCAGGCTCGCTGGTTGAGTTTGTCGTCAGCGCTCTGAGCGCTGACGAGGCTCATCAGATTGCGATAAGTCGATATAATGAGCTGCAACGACAAGAGCAAGAGCTGATTGCTGTTGAGTGTGTCGGAACGACACCAGGCAGGGCGAAGGCTCTTGTGCAGCAGGGCAGGGCTATTAATATTAATATAAATGTGTAAGAATATCATTAATGTAGTAGGCGAACAGCTGCGAGAGGCGCGTGAGGACAAGGGGCTCAGCCTGCGACAGCTGGCAGAAGATTCGGGGGTGGCATTTGCCCGAATCTGGGAAATCGAGAAGGGCGCTAAGGCGGCGCGCATCGACACAATCGGGCGCATAGCTGAGGCACTGGACATAGACGCTTTGCGCCTCAAGCGATGAGGTCTTGAGGCTGACCGGAAAGGGGGTCGCGGTGATTGCCGCGGCTTTTTTTTTCGCTTAAATCTATAGTAGATAAGTAGATAACGAAAAACCCGCGCTGGTGGCGCGGGGAAACTAAAACAAAAATCATGAAAACATCATTCGCCTTCGTCGCCTGAAAGGGCGACTAATCTATCCTCTATCGTGATGCCGCCTCCCGACACATTCATATCGACCGAGGTGGCCTGCATCTTAGCGGTGTGGAACTCAAGCAGTTTCGTTTCAGCGGCTACGCGGTCGCGCGCGTCCAGCTGCTCCATGTCGCGGTCGAAGTCGCTGCGGCCGCTGGCGTCGGGGGTGAAGTAGCGCAGCGAGTGCTCGCGTAGCGGCACCTTTATCGGATTATTCTTGTTAGGCGTGCCCTTGACGCGCCCGCCTGTCTTCTTGCCCTTTGCCATATTCGCTCTCGTTATAAGTTAAAGTTATGCCGCTAAGGTACTTGAGTACCTTTGAAAATCACTTATAAGTTTAACTTTAACGACACATATATATGAGTATTTTCAAAGGCAGCATCGGCTCGATGGTGGGCAGCGGGCTGAAGATAGGCAGCAGCATCTTCGGCGGCATCAAGGCCTCAAAGGCGATGAACCGCGTGCGCGATAACATCAAGGCCGCACGCACGGAAAATCAAAATTGGTACAACAGACGCTATAACGAGGACGCTACGCAGCGCGCTGATGCGCAGTCGCTGCTAAACAACACACGTGAGCTGCTGATGCGCAAGGCGCAGAACGCGGCTGCGACCAACGCGGTGATGGGCGGCACTGACGAGGCCGCCGCGCTGGATAAGGCGGATAGCAACGACACTCTCGCGTCAACTATTGACAAGCTCAACACCGCCGCTGACGCGCGCAAGGACCGCATCGAGAACGACTACCGCACACGTGATGAAGGCTACCAGTCGCAGCTCAATGACCTTGAGATGAATAAGGCTAAGGCCATCACTGATGCCGTCAACGGAGCAGCGACCGCGGCGGGCGACATTGCGCAAAACTTTTAATCACAACGAGTTATGCCGAAAATAACGCTACAACAGATACTCAACCCAGCTGGCGCCCAGGGGCGGCCCGTGACCGCTGCGCCTCCGGTGTCGCAGAAACTCGCCCAGGGCAGCGACCTGAGCGAGCCGAACGCGGCCACAGCGGGCGTGCAACCCCAGCAGCAGCCGCTGCAGATGCAGCCGCAACAGCAACCGACAACGACACAGCAGCACTTCACTGCGCCAGCGCAGCCGCTGACGCAGATGCAGAAGGACGACTTCGCAGCCGTCAACAACGCTGCTAAGCCCACGAGCGTTGTGCCCGAGAACGCCCAGCAGGCGGCGAAGACACCGCCCGCCACCATGGGCGTAGGTCAAGGGACAACGAAGGATACTGACGGCAACGACACCTTCGACGAGAATCATTTCGTGAACTGGTACATCAAGAATCACAACTACAAGCAGCCCACGCCCGAGGAGCTTGCCGAGCAAGCGAAAATCGAAAAGCGCAACAAGGTGATTAGCGCCATCGGTGACGGCATCAGCGCGCTCAGCAACATCTACTTCACAACCAAGGGAGCGCCTAATCAGACGCTCACCCCTACTCTTTCCAGCCGCCAGCACGACCGGTGGGCGGCGCTGCAAGAGCAGGCCGAGAAGGAGCGGAAGGACTACTTCGAGGGGCTGCAGCGCGCGCAGCAGCTCGACCTCGACGCGACCGACAAATACCGAAACTGGCGGCGGCTGCTCAGCAAGGACCGCGCGGAGCAAGACCGGAAGGATGCCATCGCGGACGCCCAGCGGGGGCGTTACAACGCAGCTGCGAGCAAGGATGCGGGCATGGCGGCCTACTATGACGCTAAAGTCAAGGCGCTTGAGGAGGGCCTGCCCTACGACCTCGCGGTCAAGCAGGCGCAGAAAGCTAAGCTTGACGCCGAGGCGTACAAGGCTAAGCAGCAGGGTGCTAACGTGGGCAAAAAGAGCAGCAGTGGCGGCTCTGGGGGCGGCAGAAGAAGCGGCAGCAATGGCGGCAAATCGGGCGGCGGGAACCATTTGCCGGACCCCAACACCGGCGAGGAAGTGTACTTCAGGAGCGAAAAGGAGATGCTTCGGAAAGCCGCAGAATGGGGTTATGACATAACTCCCGGCGATGACATCAGTGAGACCTCTACGACCTACAAGGGCGGAAAAAAGGTGACTACGACCAAGAAGCACGGCAAGAGTGTGCAGGCGAAGCTCGGTGAGCAGGCTCAGCAGATAAGGCAGAGATTCCGCAAGCAGAACACCGCAGGCGGCAAACAAAAGTGGACAGGAATTAAAGTAGGAAAACAATGACAGCAAACGACCCTTTATACAGAATATACGACGGATTGAAAGCCAATGGCGCGGTCAGCGAAGACCGCGAGGCATGGCACAAGAGAATGACCGCGCCTGGCCAAGAGGGCTATAAGAACCGCTTTCAGCTGTTCAAAGACCTGAAAGAGCACGAAGTAGACGCGGGCGCAGACTACAACGAGTTTGCGCGGCGAATAGGGCTTGTCCCAACAGCTGCGGCGCGGGCCGCAATTCAAAAGCAGGCGGCACGGAAGCCTCAACAACAGCAGAAACAGCAGGCTGCCGCACCGAAACCGCAGCAGCAGACACAAGCCGCGAAGCCGCAGGGGTGGACAGCCGAGCAGCGCAAGCAGGCGGAGGCACAATTGGAGCAAAATGCGTATGACAACGCGCGTCTCAGTCGGCAGTGGCAGCAGCAGTCGGACAACCTCAAGCGGAAGGCTCAGAGAGCGAAACGGATCGGTCCTGACTACATAGGTGAGGCTCAGGCGCGGGCACAAGCACGCCGCGTGGGCATTGAGGAGCCAAGGACGAGCCTGATGGGCACGCCCAGTGCAGCAGCCACGCCCGTGGGCGTGACGAAGGGCGACGACGGCAAGTGGCACAATCAGTACGAGCTGGAGGACGGCTCGCTGACGACCGACTTCGGCGATGTGCTGCACGCTAACGTGCAGCACGAGATGAACGAGAAGATGCACCGTCACGGCCTTGACCCCGAGAAGGTGAACGATGACGACATCATGAAGATGTATGCCGACGAGGCGTACGACGCTGCGCTACAAGCCGACAAAGCGGCTAACCAGCAGGCCGTGGACGAGGACGCGGGCCGCACACCGATTGAGACAATGAGGCGTGCCGCAACCAACTACGAGGGTCTCGATGATGACTATAGCGATGTGGAGCGCGAAGTCAAGCGCGCACAGCGCATCAATCCCGATGCGATGGTGGCGGAAACGATGCGCAGAATGCCGCCCAGCGTGCTGAGCAGACTCAGACGCCAGTATGGCTTGTACTTTGAGCAGCACCCCAAGGAGTTAAAGAAGGGCCAGAATGCACAGCAGGCGGCTGAGGAAGCCATCAAGGGCAGCATCTATCAGCACGTGTTTGACAAGCTCAAAGCCGCCAACGCGCCCAAGTCGACACTCGAGTATCTCATGCGCAAGATTGCCGACCAGCCGCTGTACTCGCAGCACATAGCAGCGCAGACAGCCGCGGGCGCGATAACGGGCAATCACTCGCAGTATCTCGCTGACGAGCAGGCGATGAGCGCCTACGAGAACGGGCACCCCGTGACTGGATTCTTCGGCACCCTGGGCAACATGGCCGCCGACCCGACAATGTACCTCGGCGGCTGGATTGGCAGTATGGCGAGCAAGGCCGTAGCCCGCGGAATAGGCCGCGCGGTGGTCAAGGGAGCCAGTGAAAAGATGGCAGAGCGGCTTGCGGGCCGCACGCTTGCCGGGCGCATAGCGCAAGGCGTGGCGGCTGGCGCGGGCAACCTTGGCTTCTACGAGGGCTCGCACGCGGCGATAAGGCAAGACCGCACGGGCGAGCACAGCATAGGCGATGTGCTCGCAGCGACAGGCCGCGGTGTGCTGCTGGGTGCCGCAACCGGTGTAGCCGCGCCCCTCATCGGCAACGTGGCCGACAAGTGGGTGGCTCGCACCGCCAGCACCGGCGGCAAACTGGCCGTGAGGACGGGCGAAACGGCCACATCGGTGCTTGCCGAGGGCACGATATTCGCAGCACCCGAGCTGGTTGAGAACGCCCGGCTCGCTGACGGCGACCCCAACAAGCGCAGCGGCTGGAGCGTCTGGGCCGGCAATGTGGGCACGATGGCCGGCTTTAAGGGCAAGCACCTGATAGAGAGCGCACCGCGCGTGCTGGCGGAGTTGCGCACCGACGGGGCACGCCGCGGCGTAGGTTTCGAGGGTCGCTTGCGCAACATGCTCGACCGCACACCCGCTGACCTGCAGATGACCAATGCCGACCTGCAAGAGCTGCGTGACCGCGGCTATGGCGGGCTGGCTGACCTATACACGCTACTTGGCAGCGCCAAGACCACAAAGAAGGAGCGCGAGTCGGGAATTCAAAACCCCGCTGTGGAGCAGGTGGAAAAGCCGAAGGACAAAGACCTTGACGGCTACGCCACCATGCAGCGGCTGATGGACGACCACAGCGTGAGCGCGGCTGTGCGCGCGAAAGCCTACTATCTACTGACCGGCAAGATGCTGCCGATGCCCACGGTGCTGTCGTATGATCGCACAGCCAACGATGACGGCACAATCACCATCACCGCGCTTGGAGCCGAGAATCCTGTGCCCGCGTATGGCAGCGGGCCGAAGAGCAAGATGAAGGAGCGCGGTGCTGACGTGGTTGTGCGCAAGACATTCAAGAGCAAGAAAGAGGCTGACGTGTATGAGGCCAAGGTGCGCAGACAGATTGAGTTGAACACCGTGGACGTGGGCGAGCAGCTGCGTGAGGCTCAGGTGCAGGACGAGGCCATTGACGCGGCTATTGACGTACTGTATCCGAAGGGAGACCGCGTACTGCTGAAAAATCAGTACTATGGCGGCAAGGTGAAGAGTATAAAAAACGCCATCGACAAGTATCTTGAGGGTCAACTCACCGCCAACTCACCGCACAATCCTCACACCATAAGGCGCGACATAGAGGAGAAGTATGGCGTTGACATCGACAAGGCACTGAAGAAGGAGCCCAACCGCCGCACCAAGGCAGAAGCAGATGCCGTGCAGGAGTACGCCAACGAGCTGTACAACTTCGGAGGCAGAGAAGAAACAGCCGAAAATGCCCAAGTTGGCGGTGGTGGCCCGGCTGGAGTGCCGCCCGCTGCTGGTGCTCCATCGGAGGAGGCAGCCACGCCTACGACCGAGAATGCCGCCGAGCAGGCGCGTGAGGAGGGCAGAAAGGCGTGGACCGACAACGACGGAGCGGATGACGACAGCGTGCTGCAAGGCGCGGTGGACGAGAAGGCCGCACGTGCGCATGCAGCGCTTGACCGCCTGAACGAGTTGTTCGACGAAGAGGCTGTGTCGGTCATCAAGGAAGACCCCGAAGCGATGCTGAACTCTCCAGCGCTGAGCGAGGAGCACAGGGCCGCCATACAAGAGTATATCGAGGCCATGGCGGGGCTTGACGGCGTTAAAGAGGCCGCTCAGAAGGCTGCCGAGCAGAACCAGGCCGAGGTGGAGAACGAGGTTGTGAAGAGCACCAACAAGGAAACAAAGCTGCTGATGCCCGCCACCGTGAAGGACGACAGCGGCAACCCGGTGAGCATATATGTAGTCGACGGCAAGCTCGTGCTGAACACCTCAGGCGGCATAGATCCTGAGAAGTCGGCACAGACTATCGTCATATACGACCCCAACACCGGCCAATACCGCTTTGTTGACCCTAAGGACATTGTGGAAATGGGGCAGCCGGTGTCGCCCGCAGATGCCGTACAGTCGGCCACTGAAGCGATACAGCAGCGCCACAACGGCATATTTGACCACGCTGAGCAAGCCGCCCAGCAGCAGAAGTCGCTGCCAGCACCCACGGCGGAGGGGGGAGAAGGGCCGACCGCACCCACTCCGCCCGCCGCCGATGAGGGCTTGACCGGAAGCGAGAGCGCTCCTGCTCCTGAGGAGAAGCAGCCCATTCAGATGGGCTCAGGTGCGCTTGGGAGCATTCCGAAGAACGAGAAGGGCGAGCCAGTGTATGAGCAGGCCGAGCCGTCGACGGCCTGGCAGGCCATTCTGGAGCAGACCGAGGGCGACACCGACATGGCGGCCGGTGTGGTCGACAGCATGATTGCCGACAAGGAGGCCGCAGTGAAGAAGGCGGAGAAGGAGAAGCCGAAGCACGCTGACACCATTGCGGGCAAGATTGCCGCTGAGAAGGAGCGCAAGGCCGCCATAGAGCGCGCCAAGGCCGAGCTTGAGGCGTGGAAGAAGATTGCCGCCGCCAAGGCCGGGCACGAGCAGGCCGTGGGCGAGCGCAAAGCGGCCGAGGTGAAAGAGCAAGAGCAGGAGCGGCACGAGGCCGCCGTGGCCCAGGCGGAGCAGGACAAAGCCGAGCAGCAGCGCAAAGAGGGTGAACAAACTGAACATGCTGCTCAACGCGGTGAAAAAGGTGGAAGCAGAAAACCAGCAGGAGAAGGAGTGGGCGAACCAGACGACCACGACGGCGAGGGTAACAAGCCTACGGAAACAGAATGGGAAAACGAAACCGCTGCCGACAGAGAAGCAAGAATAAGGGAATGGCTTTCAGATGAGAATCTCGAATGGGCAGAGGGTAAGTCATTGCAAGAAATCGTGGAATATTTCGGCAATGAATTAGAGCCCATTGCCGTTATTCCAAAAGGCTATCTAAAACATTTGGGTGGTGGCGCGACTGACAGTCACGTGTATTGTGGCAAAGGGTATTTCATAGACCATGCCGTTAATCATCATGACGAAGAGCCTATTGAAGAATATCTGAAGATACAGGATATTCTGAGCACCCCTACCGATGTGAAGATAGACACAAGTAAAGGCCGGCCGACACTACTGTTTATAAAGCAATACGACAAGTATTATGTAGAAATGGTGAGTGTGGGAGAGGACGGTACCAATAGAGTCGTGCTCCACAAGTCATTCTTTCACAGAAAGAAAATGCCACACAAGGCATTACCAAGTGTGGCAATAGAGAAGCCATCGGCGGACGAAATTACCGCCATCAGTCCTGCTAAAAAAAATGAAGCAGCCGGCAGTTCCGATTTTTCTGCTCTTGATGACTCAGGCAAAGATAGCGCAAGCGGGGCAAATGCGCAAGAGGACGGCGGAAATTCTGCCGTTGCGGTGAAGGAAAAGCCGGAGGACGAGCGGGACGGCGACGGGAAGCAGTTGACGCCTGCGCCAAAAAGCGGACGGCGGAGACGCGGAGGTTTTAAGGGCTCAGGGCCTGCGGCTAAAAGCTCTGAGGAACTGTTTGCTGAAGAGAAACACGGCCGGTATAGTGGCTTTTACAAGGAGGTGCTTGACTCTTCAAGCACCATTAAAGAGGCTGTGCAGAAGTTCGTGGGCAGGCTTCGTGAGTTGGCAGCCGCCCATAAGGATTGGTCGAGCCGCAAGTATAAGAGCAATAGCGGAGTTGTTGCCGCAGGCTCTAAATATGGAGAGCTGGAAGCCGGCAACCGGATGCGCATTGACGTGGTTAACGAAAAACGCAGGGAAAACACTCTGCGCGGCATCGAGAAGGAGGCAAAAGAAATTGAGGGCTATATCCATACTTTATTGGAGCGTTGTGGTATTTCTCAAGAAGACAGCGGCCAGTATTTTTCGGAAAAGGATAGCTTTGAAAGCTTTCTCAGAGAGAATGAGAAGCCGAAGAAAGACGATGATGATGACGGACCCGACGGACCCGCGGGCGGCGCTGGAGCAGGCGGCAAGGGCAAGACGCTGCTGTATCACCGCGGTCCGGTGGTGGCCGAGCCCAACGAGGCCGAGCAGGCTCTGCTGGAGGCGGTGAACGATGTGCTGAAGGGCACCGGCATCGAGGTGGTGACCGACACGGACGAGGGCCAGAAGGTGCTGGACGCTGCCAACGGAAAAGATGTGCGGACGGAGGCGCGCCACAGAAGCGAGGAGTCGGAGGAGCGCAACAAGATGTGGCGCCTCATAGACCGCGCAACGGCCATGTTTACAGGCAAAACAGAGAAGGAGGCGCGTGAGGCCCGCCGCAAGGAGATGCAAAAAATCACTGCTGAGAGGAAAGAAATGTACGACAGGGTTTTGTCGGGAAACTTCGATGAAGTAACTTTGCGGCAGATAGACAACTACATCGATAATTTCTCACCCTACAACAATGAATGGAGACCAATTTCTAAACGACTTCCACAGAAGGCACTACGAGGCTTGCGAAAAGGAGAACGCGCGAGTGCGGTCGATGTACTTTTCTCACGAATATCTGAAAGCGCAGTCCCAAAGAATGAACGAGCTGGTGCAGAAGGAAAGAGAAGAATTGAGGAGAAAAAGAAAGAACTCCTCAAAAAGTGGGCAATAGCCACCGGCAACTGGCACACAAGTGTGTCGGACTTCACCGATGCCAAAGAGCCGCTTGGCAGCGGAAAAGACTCTGACGTATACCAGTCCAAAGACGGAAAGCACGTAATCAAAGTGTCGAAAGGCAAGGACGGCCTTAAGAAGTTCCGCCCCGACATTGATGCTGTAACGCTGTTCAACTACATATTCCCTGAAAGTAGATACAAGATTCTGGGCTATGGCGAGGTTGACGGCAAGTTCGTGAAGTTCCTCAAGCAGCCAGTAGTGGACTTCACCGGCAGCAAACCGCTGTCGGCGGAGGAGCGTGTCGCCTATATGGCCGACATGGGCTTCAAGCCCGTCAACAAGGAGAAGACCGCTTTCAGCAACGGCACTATCGTGGTTGCCGACCTGCAGGGCAACAACATCGTCAGAGACAAGTCGGGCAACATCCGCGTGATTGACGCAGACGTGAAGCTGCACACCAAGGACTTTGGCGGGCAGTACAGCTATCCGCCCGTTGAGGCCGACACCGCCCTGCCTCAAGCCAACAACGGCGGCAATGAAAAGCCGCGCATGCAGAAGGTGTACCACGGCAGTGGGGCGGACTTCGACGAGTTCGACAACTCGCACATGGGCGAGGGCGAAGGCGCGCAGGCATACGGCTGGGGCACATACGTGACCGAGGTTGAGGGAATTGGCCGGACTTATGCGAAAGCGACTGCCCGTTATGATGACAACTCGTCGGAGGAAGTGCTGAATAGGGTCGAATCTTTGGCCGCAGATTTGATTAAAGACCGCTTCGGCTTTAGGCCGGGGCTTAGCGTTTCGGCCCGCGGTGACAACTACGACTTGGAAATTCCATCGGACAAAAAGACACTGGAGCAGATTAAATCATATTTCGACGAGTATCCGTATATGTGGAATGCGAAAGTCGACAGGGAATTGAGTTCGTTCAATCTGGACGATGCCGCTTCAAGAAGAGAGTTTGCCAACTGGGTTTATGAAATTGTTGAGCCGTTTGCGGCGGACGCCGTAGGCTATGCGCAGAAAGAAGAGACCGCCTCCCGCCACCTCTATACTGTTGAAATTCCCGATGACAACGGCGAGAACTATCTGGACTGGGACAAGCCGCTGACAGAAGGACAGAAGAGTGTCGTCCTCAAAGGTTTGAAAAAACTTGGTGTTGGTGTTTCTGACTTTGAAAGACGGGGCTTTTCATTGGACGGCAAATTCAGCGATGTCTATTCGGGCATCCTCAACTATGGTCTTAGAAACACAAAAGCCGCAAAAGAAAACGCACAGGAGGCAACGTCCAAGTTCCTTTCTTCGCTTGGCTTTGCCGGCATAAAATACCCTGCTGGGTATATGAGCGGCGGGCGCAAGGACGGCGCCATGAACTATGTGATTTTCAACGAGAAGGATGCGAGGATAACCGACCACGTGCGGTTTTTCCGCACGCCCGGCGGCGGGGCCTACGGCTTCACGGTGGGCGGCAAGATATACGTGGATCCGCGCATAGCCACTGCCGACACGCCGATACACGAGTACGCCCACCTGTGGGGCGACATGATGCGCCGCGTCAACCCCAAGGCGTGGGGCGACATCGTGCGCCTGATGAAGGGCAAGGGCGGCCTTTGGGGCTGGGTGAAGAAGAACTACCCGGAGCTGGAGACCGACGACGAGGTGGCCGACGAGGTGCTGGCGCAGTTCTCGGGCAAGCGCGGAGCCGAGCGGCTGCGCGAGGAGATGCGCAAGACTGCCGAGGGCAGCGGCAGCATAACCGAAAAGGCCAAAGCCATAAGCGCGCTGCAGCGGGTGAAGGAGGCCCTTGGCAGGTTTTGGCGCGGAGTGGCCGAGCTGCTGCACATACGCTTCACCACGGCCGAGGAGGTGGCCGACCGCGTGATGGCCGACATGCTGCACGGCGTGGACCCGCGCAAGGTCTCTAACGACAACAGATACAACGAGTTTGCCGAAAAACACAAAGTAGACGCAAACGAGGTGAAGGACTATGCCACTGCCATTAAGGAGGGCAACCTGATGGCCGCCAATAGGGCATTAAGTGAAATTCGCCGCACTTTGCGAGTGGCGCACAGGGAAATGAACCTGCAAGAGTTCGGCAAATTCTTTCGGCCAATAAATCAAGAACTGGCAGAGCGGTTCGGCGATATTGAAAAATTGCGTCAAGAACACATTGCAGCTGCAGAGCGAGAGCACAACGCTATGGAGGCTGCACGCAAGAAAGCCGAAGAGGAGGAAGCAAAGAAGAGGAAGCGTCAGGAAGAATTGTCAATGCTCACTGCCGACGAGATAGACAAACGCTATGCGGAAGCCCTTGAAAGAGGCGACGAGGCGGCGGCAAGAGAGATGCTTGACGAGGCTGCACGCCGCAATGGATATGGCGACACGGAGAGCGACTACCAGGGCGTGGGCGCATGGGTGGCCCCTTCCAACCCAGGCTATGAGAGTGATGAGGCGCGACGCGCCGATGTTGAGGACAATGCGCCTGACGTGAATTTGGAGGACATGGCGTTAGGGTACAACCTACAGCCGGATGACTATTTTACGCACCCGGAGCGTTACTCACAGGACACGCTGCACGGACGGGAGTCGACGCAAGCCATACACGCCGCACTCGAAGCGCTGAAGAGAGGCGACAAGGATGTGAAGGTGAAGGTGTACAGAGCCGTGCCGACATCGGTGAAAGAGGGAAGTCTGAGAAACGGCGACTGGGTGACCCCATCGAGAAAGTATGCCGAGATGCACGGAAAGAGCAGGCTGGAAGGCAAATACCGCATCATAGAAGACGAAGTCCCGGCCAAAGACCTTTGGTGGGACGGCAACGATGCCAACGAGTTCGGATATGATGACGGCAGGGGGTACAAGTACAAGAACACCAAGAACAACAGAAAGCTGAACGACTTGGTGACGCGCGATGATGACGGCAACATCATTCCACCGTCAAAGCGTTTTAACGAGCGTGAGCAAGATGTGCGCTATTCGCTGCGCCACGTGTTTGGCGGCAACAGCGGCTATGTGGGCTACTCGATGAGCAAGCGCGCGGCGCAGGCGCGTGAGGACGGACGCTATCCGAAAACCGACTTCCGGAAGGAGTACAGCGTGACGCCGAAGACCTTTGACGCGCTTGTGGACGCTGGCGTGATTGACAGCGGCGAGTGGCACCACACCAGCATGTATGGCAACAAGACTCCGTTCTACGGGTGGAAGCCCATGTATGACGCAGTGTATGCCGCCAACAAAAAGGAAGTTGACAAGATGGCGCGGACCCTCAAGATGCAGCAGACTGAGGCTGAGTTTTCGGACTACCTTGACAACGACAACCCTTACCGCTACCGTCCCACTTCGGAGGAGTACCAGAAGAAGATGGGCGATATAGACCGGCAAGAGAGTCATGCCGCCAGAGACATAAACCTGATGTATGACGATGCCTACAACCCTGAGACCGAGCGGAAGAGGATGCAAGAGCTTCAATCGCTACGCGAAAAGAGCGGCAAACTTAAAGACGAGGTGCGCCGCCAATACCCCGAGGACGCAGCGATAGAGGCCGAAAACAGGAAAGGTGTCGACTGGCACGTTGAGCAGATTGAGAAGCGCAACAAGGAGAGAGAAGCCCTAAGGCAGAAATTCCATGATTACTTTGACGCGAAGCGCGACGAGCTCGTGTACGATGAGATGGAAAAGGCTGGCATACTCACTATGGGCGCGGACGGCCCGCATTGGAGCAAGCCTAAATATGCAGAGATATTCAACCATTATAAAGACGCGGCCATTGACACCATCGCAGAGGCAATGGCTGAAAGGCTGAAGAACCCCTACGACGAGGACTATGCCGAAGGGATTTCCGAATACCGGAAAGACCTGCAAAAGGTCAAGGCTGACAAATGGGCTGAAGGCAACGCCTTGAATGCAAAGTATAGGGACAAGGAGTTCCGAAAGCAACACCCTGACTACTACAAGCGAGAAAAAATGCTTGAAGAGGAAAAAGAGCGGCTCAGAGAGAAGTATGAGGCTCTTGAGGAAGATGTGCTCAAGCGTCACCCGGAGGAGTTGGAACGTAGGCAGAAAGCGTTTGAGTGGCCATCTGATGAGGAGGCGCAGCAACAAGCCCGAGAGAAACTACTTGCCGAACGCTTGCAACAGTTCTTTGAGGAAGACACCGCAGACCCGGACGAGGGGAAGAAGTTCCGTCTGCTGGACGATGACGACCCGCAGGCTCAGGAGCTGTCGCTGCCCGAAGGCGAGCCCAAGGAGACGCTTGCGCAGGCCATGGTGCGCCGCGTGAAGGAGCTGGCGGCGAAGCTGGGCGCGAAGGTGCGCATCGTCACCAGCGCCGATGAGCTGCCCAAGACTCCGGGCAGCCGCCAGCGCAGGATGAAGGGCATGTATGACACCCGGATGGGCGAGGTGACAATAGTGATTGGCAACCACGAGAACCTTGCCGACGTGGAGAACACGGTGCTTCACGAGGTGGTGGGGCACCGGGGCTTCCGCGTGCTGTTTGACACCAAGGAGAAGCTCGACCACGCCATGGACGAGCTGTATCGCGTGTCAAGCGAGAAAATCAGGAAGTGGATAGACGACAAGGTGCGCAAGCTGTATGACGACGAGGTGGACCGCATAATGGAGCGCAAGAAGAAGGAGCGCCGCGCCAGGGGCGAGGACCCGAGCGAGCACCACTTGGAGGACATGGCGGCAGCCGCCATCGAAGCGAGCAAGAAGAAGGACCAGTTCCGCCGCGAGGCCACCGAGGAATACGGCGCCCACTTGGCGGGCCGCATCGGCGAGAAAGGCTTTGAGAAGCTGAGCGCGGAGGAGCAGACGTTCTGGGGCAGACTGAAGTCGATGCTGCAGAAGGCGCTGCAGCGATTGGCCGAGGGCCTGAACATCACCGGCAAGCACGAGTGGACCAACAAGGACTGGGCCTACGTGCTGCACGAGGCGTACAAGCGCGAGAAGAATGGCGGCAGGCCGAGCATCTTTGACGAGGCCGACACCATAGCCATGCGCATGCGCACTGGCTTCGGCGAGAAAAAAAGTTCCAAAGGCACCAACAAAAAAAGTGCTCAACCCAGTGAGGCAGCACTTAAGCACTTAGGGCCTACTGATGAAGAGCACAAAGCAAAAGTACGCCAAAAACGCGAAACCGCAAAGCAGACCCTTAAAGAAATTGCCAAGGCATACAAAAAAGTCACAAGCAGTAAAGGCTTTATATCTGATTTAGTTCGGGGCCTCAGATTAAATCAAGGCGGCACCGGCAGTGGTTATGGTAAGTTTGAGACGTCGGACGGCAAGACTTTCGTCATTAGGGTGAGCAACCATAATGTTAATGCAAAGAACGTTGGCAATGAGCCAGTAGAAAGTATTGTCATCAAAACAAAGCGCATTCCAAATAGGTTCCATGCCGAGAAGGACAAGTATGCTAACGAATATGTGTACTTCAAAGAAGATATCAGCAAGGCTCCAGTTGGAACACTGAGTTCCATTGCTGAAAGCATTTCCGAACTGATTGACACTGGCGTATATCATGACAAGACAGGATTAGCCAAATTCAATTCCAGCCCCGAACCTGAAGGCACCGATGCCAACGAGGGGAAGAAGTTCAGCGGCAGCGATGACGAGAACCCGGACGAGGGCATGATGTTCCGTGACGGGGACGATGACGACATAGGCGACGTGGACCTTGGCGACGCTGTGGACAAGATGCGCGAGGCGGCAGTGGAGAGCAACGCCAGCAACCTGCAGGCCAAGCGCGAGGCGATGAAGGCCATAGGCGGCAACCTGAGCAAGCTGCGTCAGGCAATGGCGCGGCAGAAGGTGTATGACAAGGGCACTGTGAAGAGCGTGACCGACATGGCGCGCGAGATGCTGCAAAACGGCATGCTTGACAAGCTGAGCGGCTACGAGGCCAAACGCATACTTTCGGCCGCGGCCAACGTGACGGGCGCAGAGAACACGACCAAGCAGATTAACAAGCTGATGGACGTGATGGTGGACAACCAGCTGCGCAACGCCGGTGACACATTCGGCAAGCTGCTGCACTCCAAGGGCACGCGCGTGAACGCAAGCGGCGTGGAGGTGCAGGGTCAGCTCGATCCCGACGGAGCGGCCACCGTTGACGCCCTGAAGAAAGGCGTGCAGCTTGACAAGGAGGAGCTGAACGGGCGCATCGGCAAAGCGCTTGACAAAATCGGCAGCGAGGACAAAGCCACTGCAGACCAAGCCGCCAACGAGTTGACCGGCCTACAGCTGGCATCACGCTACGTAGAGGACATCAAGGGCAGCAAGGCCGAAGAAGCCGAACTGCGCGAGAGCCTGAAAGAGGCCAAGGCGCAGAAAGACGCCGGCAAAATGAGCGCAGACGCCTACAAGCAGTATTGCGAAGCCACCGAAGACGCCATACGGCAGAACAAGATAGAGCGTGCCGACGCCTACCGACAGCTGATTGCGCAGCTTGGAGGCGTGATGGGAGAAAGCGCAGAGCGCGCCAAAGCGTGGCGGGAGGCCGAAAAACAGCGGGTGCAAGACATTCAGCACAACGCCAACTCGGACATGCAAGGCAGACCGTGCAACGAGCACCACAAGCCATCATCACTACAGAAGTTGTGCAACAGCGACCTTGTAAGGGGTCTCTTGGCGCCACTTGCGACCTTTGAGCAGATGCTGCGAATGTTCGGCAACAAGAACGTGCGCGGCGAGGGCTACCTGTGGAACCGCTTTGTGCGCAGCTGGCTCGGTGCTTCGGAAAACGAATACAGCGGTTACCGCGACGCGCTGAAAGAGCTTGACGACAAGGTGAGCGAGATATTCGGCAAGAAGATGCGCTGGGGCGACATATTCAGTATTGAGCGCAAACTGCCAACCATGGAGGTGAAGTTTTGGGACGGCGGAGAGATGAAGCCGCACACGCTGACGCAGGGCAACCTTGCATACATCTACATGGTGGACAAGATGAGCGACGGGCGCATGAAGCTGCGCGCGATGGGCATCACCGAAGGCGATGTGGAGCAAATCGCAAAAGCACTTGACCCGAGACTGAAAAAACTTGCCGACTGGATGCAGGACGAGTTCCTGGTGCAGAGGCGCAACAAGTACAACGAGGTGCACAAGCGCATGTTTGGGGCATCGATGGCCGCCATTGAGAACTACTTCCCGCTGAAGATACTCTCGGGCGCACGCACGGAGAACGTGGATGTGGCGGACGATACCGGCGAGCCTACGCTGACATCCACCACCACGGGCAGCATCATCAAGCGCCGCCGCAACAACCTTGCACTCGACGTCACCAATGCAGACGCATTCTCGGTAATTCTTGAGCATCTGCAAGACATGGAGCACTGGGCCGCATACTCAGAGTTTAACCGCGACCTGAACACGCTGCTATCATACAGGCGGTTCAAGAACCAAGTTATGAACATGAGCAGCGCATACGGAGCCGGTGAAACACTGTGGAAAAACTTCCGCAACGTGTGCCAGTTGGCGGCCGGCTCGTACCGTCCACCGGTGGCAACACTTGACAAGACAATGGTAAACCTCGCCAAACTTGTGACCGCGGCAAAGATAAGCGGCAGAATTTTCACTGCACTTAAGCAGTTCTTATCTTTCCCGGCATATCTGCCAGACGCAAACGCGAAGTATCTGCTTCAGAACCTTGTGAACCCGGTGGGCGCATGGAAATGGAGTATGGAGAACTTACCGCTATTCCACAAACGCTGGAACAGCCGCATGGCAGGTGACCCGCGACTACTCAAAACAGAAATGGACTGGAAGGTGTGGCGCAGCCGTGTGGTGCAACTTGCGTCTAAGTACGGAATGAGCCCCAACGCATTTGTGGATGCGGTCACCGTGGCAATGGGTGCTCACGCCATCTACAAGACCAAACTTGCCAAGTACCTCAAGCAGGGCTATGACAAGGGCAAGGCCGAAGAGAAGGCGCGCCAAGACGCAGAGATTGCATACAACCAGACACAGCAGTCAAGCGAGGGCGCGTTCCTATCGACAATGCAGGCCGACAGAACGTGGGCCAGCGTGCTGTTCACAGTGTTCCGCAACTCGGCAATGTCGTACACACGTCAGGAGTATGACGCGCTGCGCAACCTTGCGCGCAAGTTGACCACGAAGGGGTACAAGGAAAAGAGCATTGAGTTTATGGCAAAGCAGATGGTGCGTGACGGCCTTGACGAAAACACCGCATGGAGAAATGCAAAGCGCACATACAGCCGCTCAACATGGCGCGAGTTTGTGCGGGTGGCCACGTTCGGCTACATATTGCAGCTGGCGTGGAACCTTGGCGCTTACTTGCCGTATCTGCTGCTGGGCGACAATGATGACGAGAAGAAGAAGATGAAAGCAGACGCAGGACTTCACGCGCTTGTCGGCAGCGTGGAGGGCTTGACTGGCGGTGACGTGCTGAGCACAGCCGGCCAGTATGCACTCACGGGCGAGGGCACTATTGGCAACTTAAAGAAGGAAATGCCACTTACCTCAGACTTGTATGCAATCTACCAGAGCTTCGGCTACGATGCAGTGCAAGCCACCAACGACGTGATAAATCTGCTAATCCAGGCAGGTGTGGGCGTCAACCCGCAATCGCTGACCGATGCTGTGGTGGGCGTGATGGACTACTGCGAAAACAACCCGGCAGACGCGCGCGAGTGCGCATTGCTGATAGCGCGCATATTCAACACCCCGCAGAGCCAGCTCGACAAGATTTATTTCGATGAGATAGACCTTGACGGCAGCGACGCGCGTAAGTTATCGCCCAAGCAGATTGCCGAGCGCTACGCGAAGTACAAACTGAGGCGTAACACACCGCTCACTGCTTGGATGTATGGCGAGGACGGCAGAAAGGAGCGTGTCGCCAAGTACGAAGACGCAGCCTACAACAAGGCTAAAGAGAAACTTTCGGAATTGACCGACAACCGCAGCGGCCAAGACCTCACAGACTGGCTTGACGAGTACAAGCAGTCAGAGAAAACGGTGAGCCGCATAAATAAGCTGCAGTTAAAGGACCCCGATAAGTTTGACGAGGAAATGACCGAGTTCTATAACACTCCTGCCGCATGGCGATACGACAGAATAAACGACTACATGCAGCGGATAAACGACCTCACAAGACAATGGCAATCGGCGACGACCCGGGCGGACCGAATGAAAGCCGCCAACGAAATGGTCGGAGCGAAACAAAACCTTGTCAACGACTTGAAATCGATGAAGTAGCAGCAAGTAAGTAGTTAAACAGAGAGTGGGTGCGATAATGACTAATATTGCACCCACACTGTTTTTGCATACTTATGATAACAAAGAACAACGATAAAGATACAGCCGTGGTGTTGCTCAGCCTGAGCCGCGTGACACCCGAGCCCGAGCCGAGCAGCGAAGAGATGGACAGCGTGAAAGTCTCGCAGCTGCAGCAGGACAGGCGCGCGTTTGACGTGCTGATGGAGGCGCAGTACTACTGGAACCAGATGGACGACTTCCGCCGTGAGCGCCAGCGCAACAAGCGCTACGCCTACGGCAAGCAGTGGGACGACCTGATTACCGTGGACGGCTGCACGATGACCGAGGAAGAGTACATAAAGAAGCAGGGCAACGTGCCGCTGAAGAACAACCTCATACGCCGCCTGATGCGCAACGTGATAGGCGTGTTCCGCAGCCAAGCGAAAGAGCCGACATGCACCGCCCGCGACCGCGACGAGCAGCGGTTGGGCGAGGCCATGTCAACGCTGCTGCAATGCAACATGCAGCTGAACCGCATGGACGAGTTGAATGCGCGCACGATGGAAGAGTTTCTGATAAGCGGCATAGCAGTGCAGCGCAAGAGCTACGGCTGGCGCAATGGGCGTGAGGACTGCTGGACAGACTATGTGCAGCCGAACAACTTTTTTATCGACAACAACATGCGCGACTTCCGCGGCTGGGACGTGGGCTTTCTTGGCGAAGTTCACGACATATCGTTCGGCCAGCTTTGCGAGCAGTTTGCCACCACCCCCGACGACTACAGGCGGCTGCGGGAGATATACCGCAACGCATCGCGCAAAGACTACATAGCATCGTATGCCGCCAGTTTCGGCTACAGCAAGCTCGACAACTACGACTTTCTGTTCACCAGCGAGCCGGGCCGCTGCCGCGTGGTGGAGGTGTGGCGCAAGGAGCAGAAGCCGCGCTATCGCTGCCACGACTACCAGAACGGAGACATATTCAAAGTAGACGAAGAAGACTACGCATCACAGGTGCTTGCCGTGAACGAGCAGCGCATGCAGATGGGGCGCGAGTATGGCATGGAAGACGACGACATACCGCTAATCACCGCCGAGTGGTTTATGGACGACTACTGGTATTTCTACTACCTCAGTCCGTTTGGCGACATACTGAAAGAGGGCGAGACCCCGTTTGAGCACGGCTCACACCCTTACGTGTTTAAGGTGTATCCGTTTATTGACGGAGAGATACACAGCTTTGTGGGGGACGTGATAGACCAGCAGCGATATACAAACCGCCTGATAACACTCTACGACTGGGTGATAAGGAGCACCGCCAAGGGCGTGCTGCTTGTTCCCGAGGACTGCCTTCCCGACGGCGTGAGCATGGACGACATAGCCGAGCGGTGGTCGGAGGTGAACGGAGTGATAGCGTTCAAGCCGAGCTTGAGCGGAGCAGTGCCGAGCCAAGTGGCCAGCAATGCCACCAACATAGGCATCGCCGAACTGCTGAACATGCAGTTGAAATTCTTCGAGGACATATCGGGCGTGAACGGCGCACTGCAAGGCAAACCCGGATACAGCGGCACAAGCGCGGCACTCTACAACCAGCAGACACAGAACGCCACCACATCGCTGCTTGACTTGCTCGAAGCATTCAGCTACTTCGTGAAAGACGGAGCATACAAGGACGTGAAGAACATCCAGCAGTTCTATGACGAGAAGCGCGTGCTGAACATCGCCGGCAAGAGCGGTGCTGCAATACAGCTCGACCCGCAGAGAATACGCGACACAGAGTTTGATCTGAGCATTACCGAGAGCACGAGCACGCCGGCATACCGCACGCTTGCCAACGACATACTTATGCAGCTGTGGCAGGCTCAGGCAATCAGCGTAGAGCAGTTGCTTGAATACGGCAACTTCCCATTTGCAGACGACTTGCTGCAAAGCATTCAGTCGCAAAAGGAACAGATACAGAACGGCCAGACGCCGGAGGGCATGTCGCCGCTGCTGCAACAACAGGTGCAGGCACAAGCCAACCCACAGGCAATGGAACGGCTACAACAATACATGCAGTGATGAGGCTTATACTATTCTTGCTCAGGTACACGCCATTTGTGCTGACGCTGCTGATGATAGTCCACACGGCATTGCTGCTGCGCGGCATTGATTGCAGCGTGCTCAATCACGCTTGCTTGTCGCCCCTACCATATGCGCTGTATATGGCACTGAGCGTTAAGATGAAGTTCTGCGTGTTTCACCGCCTTGCACTGACATACACGTTTGCGCTATACATCTGCATAACGCTGCAAAGCTACAACACCTTTGATGCTGTCGGCATCAACCTGCAGAGCGCGCGGCTGGTGATGCTGATAGTGGGAGTAATATTGCTCACGGCATTTTTCACGATTAAGTTCTATGAATGGAAGAGAGGAATTAAATTCAGTGCTTGCCGAAATTGCGGCAGCTGCTAACGACAACGTGTGTGGCATGGGCGATGAGACGCTGCACACGCTGGCCGGAGCATTGCGCACGATGTTCCGCGCCAAAGTGCCGCACACTTATTCGCGTGAAAGTGCGGCACGAGAGTTGGGCATAAGCGTTAGGCAGCTCCAGCGTGATGTGCAGGCAAGCGGTATTTGCTTTCGCAGAAATGGCGAGAGCAAAGTGTGGTTGACCGAAGAAGACATTAAGCGATTACGGGAACATCGTAAGAAGTAGATTTCTTTAATTCTGATTTGTGTAATAAAGTGTGAATTCTGGAGTGGTCGGACTGCGAAGCCCGACCATTTTGTTGACGTCAACAAAATGGTTTCCGCGCCAAAAAACATACAAGATTTCGGCAAAATTATATACAAGAATTTGGAAAAATTATATATCGGCCTAAAATGAAGCCTCGGAAATGGCCTTTGCGTGCGGTACTGAATAGGTGGCGCGGGCGACAATCGCGGGCGGATCCATTTCACGGAAACAGATATGCAGACCAATGGCGCGCGTCATCAACAAGTCATCGTGCTTTCCGATGATAGCGCCGAAAGCGCCATTCGGTTTGCGCTCGTAGGTGATATATTCATCAAGGCAGCGCACGTCACGCTCAACATACATGCGCTCGCGAATGACCTTGACCAGCGTGGAGATAATCATAGGCTTGGTTGCGACATTGGTGTGAAAGCCATACTTGCGCGGCAGCCCCTCGCGTATCTCCTCCTCAGACTGCTTGCGCTCGTATAGGTTGGGATACACGTCCTTTATCTGATTGAGGATATAACCAGACTGGTCGCCGTCGACCTGGCGCTGGCGGTCGTGCGTCTCAAGTGTGTTGCTCTCAATCACAAGCAGAGAGTTGTTGTAATAGGCCGCTATCTGCGCGGCTTTCCACGCCAGCAGGTCAATGTCGATATGCCCATACCATTGCGCGACAACCACCGGTTTGCCGCCGTCGGCCATGAACAAGCGGTCGAACACGACCACGACCGACCAGTCGGCCTTGTTGCTGCGGCCGCCAACATCGACCACAGTAAGATAGCGATTGGTGACAATCTCGCTGCCATCGGGCTCAGGGTCGGCCCATACCCACAGCTGCCCTTGCGAGTCGTCACGGAAGCGCAGCGACTTGAGGGCATCGCCGCCCTCGTCGCCATCGGCATACACATCGCCTATGCGCTTGGGCGCGCGGCAAGCATCGCGGAACCGCTCAACAAGTCCGGCATCAAACACGTGCGCGCCCGAGTTGACAAACGCCTCCACATCATCGCTTGGGTACTCAGCCGCCATCTGGCCGTGGTCGGTGTACTTGGCGCGCTCGCCAACATACCAGTTAATGGCTTCAAGCGTGGCCCCCTTCTCCCACAGCCGCCACAGATAGCGTCCGCTTTCCTCACGGCTCGACACCGCATTGTCGCGCTCACGGCTGAAGTAGAGCCATTGAGCGAACTCCACGGCATCGTCAAGCGGCTGCGAGTATGCCTCAATGTCGAACCACGAAACGAACATAGCCTCGAACTGCGAGCGCTTCTGCGGGTCCTTGGCGTCATCATACTCACGCTGAAAAAAGTTGCCCGTGCCGTTGGCAGTGCTTTCGTAGACAATCATAGTGTAAGGCTTGAGCAGAATACCAGAGCAGGCCGACCGCACAATATCCTCCGGCTTCTTTCCTTCGGTGGCTTTCCACAATCCCACCTCCGAAAGATGGACAAGGTTGTAGTCGCCGCCGCGGCAGGAGTCGGGCCGTTCAGCCGTACCGATTTTGATTTTGCAGTTGCGCTGCGGCACACGGAATATGGAGCCGGATCGTCCGACGCCCACAATCTTAGGCTCGTTCTCGTTGTACCGTTCGCCAAGTTGGTGCAGCATACTTACCGGGTAAACCTTAATCATGCGGTCGAACATGTCCTTGATTTCGTCAGAGCCCGCACCCTGATGGGCAATGATGAGCGAGTTAAGGCCCACCTGGTGGACAAGCTGCAACCACGCCATATAGATTTGCGAAGTGGTAGAACCGCCCCACTGGCGTGCCTTGAGCAGCACTATGCGTATAGGCTTGCCCGCAAGACGCAGCGACTCCAACCGCGCCACAAAGCGGCGCTGCGGGCGCGTGAGACGGAACAGCACATCATTGCCGCCGCCCTTGTTTTTGATGTAGACAAACATAGCCGCCCAAAAAGGGAAGTCGTGCTTGCAGCGCACGCGCACGAGCTGGTCTACAACCTTGTGCCGCTCCTCATCAGACGGCTCTACATTGAGCTTGGCAGACAGAAACTCATCGACACTGCCGCACTCCACAACCTGCTTCACCAGCGGTACGGAAAGCATGGAGGCGGGCAGCCACTGCTCGGCCAGCGGGAAGTCGGGCAAGCGCACAAGCGTGCGCTCGCCGACAGAGCCAAGGCCGGTAATAGGATTGAAAGGCGCATTAATCTCAGCGTTGCGCCGCTCATTCTCTTTGAGTATGTCTTCTATCTCCTTTTCCATTTGCAGAACAAAAAGCGCACCGCAGCGCACAGCAGCCCCAACAAGTAGCACCAAAGGTGGACAGCCGCGCTTGAATTGGGCAGCGCAAAACCTATAGCCAGATACAGAGCCATGCAGCACTGATAGTACCAACGGCGGCGCACATCGAACGACAGCAGGCCGAACAAGGCGTAGACCATTCCCGACAGCCCTATGGTGGGCGTAAGCAGAGAAGCGAACCAAGCGCCAAGCCAGGCAGCCGGCACAGATGCCGCAATGGCAGCAGCCAGTAGCAGCCGCGGCCACCTGACCTCATACAAGAACACGACAGAGAGCAGACACCAGCAATTGAGTGCGGCATGCAGCAGATTGGCGTGGAAGAACATGTAGGAGAGCCTCCCCCACCACGGGCCGCCGGCATACAAGCCGACCAAGAGCCAATCAACGTGAACAACAGCCACGCAAATCAGAATTAGAGACAGCCATAGAGCCGCAGCCTTTTCAGTTTTTCTTCCCTCCATTTCTTGCGGGCTTTGCAGATTATCAGTTTCGCACTGCCGGCCGACAGATAGAACCTTGGGGCGGGCTGCGCCACAACCTCGGCGCATAACTCCGTTGTAGTCCAATCGGGGTGCAGCTCGCGCAGTTCCAGCACACGGCGGTATATCTCCATGAACATCTCACGCTTGAGCGGACGCATGCGCAAGTGCTTGCGCTCGCCGCGCATTATTGCGGCCACCACCACAGAGGCGCGTATGTCGGAGACCCAGAAGCGTTTGGCGGGCGACTCCACCACGGCCTGATAGATGTCGGGCATGCGGATTTGGGCGCACGCGGCGATGTGCCGGTCATACGTCCTCATAAGGTCGGCTACCCTTTCGTCGGAATACTCCATCTTAGACCCAAAATGTTTCATGCCTAATGCGTTGATTTACCATAAAGTTAGCGAATTACGGCCGTAAGAAGATAAACAGACAGAGCATATATGGGCGACTAATTTTGTGAAGAGAATTATTAACGCTACATACGAGATATAGATATGGCTGAAAATAAAGAGGTTAAGAGCAATCGCGATACGATGCTGGAGCGCATGCGCAACAAGTATCCCGACGAGAACTTTGACGACGACGAAGCCTTGTACGGCAAAATCAATGCCGATTACGACGATTACGACAGCAAGCTGAAAGGCTACGAGAACGACAACAAAGTGTTGTCGGACATGTTCGCAGCGGACCCGAGAAGCGCGCAGTTCCTATCATCGTGGCAGCAGGGCAAAGACCCCGCAATACAACTGGTTGAGCTGTTTGGCGACGACTTCGTGGACGAACTGAAGAAGCCCGAGAAACAGGAGGAGCTTGCGCAGGCGAGCAAGGCGTTTGCCGAGCGCGTGGCGAAAGAGAAAGAGTACGAGCAGCAGTACAACGACAACATCGAGCAGACACGCAAGACCGTGGAGCAGATGCAGAAGGACGAGGGCCTGAGCGATGACGACATAGACCGCGCGATGGAGTTCCTCGTGAACGTGATGCAAGACGGCATTGTGGGCAAGTTCTCGCCCGAGAGCATACACATGGCGCTGAATGCGCTTGACCACGACAACGACGTGGAGCAGGCCGACCGCGAAGGAGAGGTGCGCGGACGCAACGCCAAGATTGAGGAGAAGCTGCGCAAGCCCAGAACCGGAGACGGCACAGCCGACCTTGCAGGCAAGAACGCCGGCGGCACAGGACTGCGGCAAGCGCCCGAGCTTGGCGCGATAGGCCAGTATGGCGACGCCAACAAGAGCATTTGGGAGCGCGGAGGTTTCCGCCGCCGCTCAGGAAGATAACAACAATCACCATTTAAGAGAGACAGATAGATATGAACAAATTCAAAACAATTCTGAGCTTTATGCTCAACGGCCTGGCCATGCTGGCCACGGCTGTAGTTAGTGCCTCGTGCGGAGTGATGATGGCCGATGCCACGGCACTGCCCGACGCAGGCAAGACGGAGGGCGGCAACGGCACCACCGACCAGACCCCCGACGGCATTGCCACCGAGACCCGCGGACGCGCAGACGGCGACCCCGACTTCTACATGTCGGACGTAGACAAGCGCATTGTGAAAATCCGCCCCATGGCAACGCCCATCGACCAGATTTCGCGCTATGCGAAGTCGTCGAGCAGCAACAGCTTTGAGGTGAAGTATTACAGCGTGGGCACACGAGAAATCAAGTGCAAGACCACCGCAGCCGTGGAGGAACAGACACAGGGCGCGAGTGTGAAGTTGAGCGTGGCCGACACCAACATGTTCACCCTCGACGACACAATCCGCGTGGTTGGCGTCAAGGGCGTGACCAACGACAAGGGCGTGGCCTACAATCAGAAAGACCCCAACTGCCCCGACCTCGTGCTGTGCGTGTGCGGCAAGGACACCGAAACCAACATGCCCATCGTGTATGCCGTGAACGGCAACATGGACACTTCGAGCAAGCAGCCCATTCTTGTGCCCGCAATTCCCAACGGCACAACACTGGTGCGCATGGGCAAGGCGTGTGGCGAGCTTGATGTGCAGACCGGCCGCTTCAACAACATACCCATGCCCGAGACCCAGTATTGCCAGAACTTCATGATACAGGTGGAGCAGTCAACATTCGACAAGATTGCAGCCAAGGAGGTCAACTGGGGCTTCAGCGACGTGGAGGAAGACGGCATCTATGACATGCGTCTCGCAATGGAGAACAGCTTCCTCTTCGGTGTGAAGAACATGATTAAGCACGTGACCAAAGACGGCATGGCTACATGGTTCACCGGCGGCCTTTGGTGGATGGCCGGCAAGGACATTGAAGTGGGTACATGGGACGCCCAGAACAAGTGTGCCGTAATCAGCGACGACAACCTTGTGGACATCACAAAAGACCTGTTTGTGGGCACCGGCATCGGCAACAAGCAGAAGATTTTGTTCTGCGGTTCGGACATGCTTTCGGCATTCTCGAAAATCAAGAGCGAGAAATTCCGCCTCAAAGACACCGTGGAGGCATGGAACCTCAAGTTCAAAAGTTGGGATACCGACTTTGGCGAAGTGCTGACAATCCACCACGAGCTGTTTGACGTGAACGGAATGAGCGACTGCGGCTTTGCAATGGACCCCGAGTATTTATCGAAGAAGACCCACGTGAGCTGGGCGCGCAACGTGCTCGACCTGCAAAAGGCCGGCATCCGCCGCACCGATGCAGTGGTGATTCAAGAGGTGTCGTGCCTCTATCTGCGATATGCCAAGGCCCATGCGCGCCTGAGACTTGCGCAGGCCCCCACAGAGTAGCCTTCATATAGAGTAAATAACCGACGCGTGGCGGACGGACAACGAGCCGCCGCCACGCGTCATTTTTTCAACAAGCGATATGATAAAGACATACAAATCAAATTCAAGCATAAGCATCAGCGTGGTGCTGCCCGGTACCGGCAAGAGCCTGCATGTGGCGTTCTCACCGCTGAGCGACGGCAGCAGCACATTCGCGACCGCCGACGCCAACATACAGAAAGCCATTGAGCGCCATTACAGATTTGGCTCAATGTTCTTTGAGATTGAGACCCCCAAGGAACCCGAGAGAGTGCAGCAAAAAGAAGAAGAGCAGAAGCCGCTGACAGTGAAAGTCACAGACCTCGACTCAGCCAAAGACTACCTCGCCGAGACCTATGGCGTGAGCCGCACACAGCTACGCACGCAACGTGCCATAGAAGCAGCGGCAGCGGCCAACGGAATTGTGTTTGAGGGCATTTAACGCACGGCCGCACTATGGTGTACAAACTTGATGACGTGTTGCGCGATGTGCGCGTGGCCCTCGACCGCAACGGAGTTTCGGCCCCGCTGATAGAAGAGGGAGACATCGACACATTGTCGCTGAACGAAGTGATACGCAGCAAGGTGGTTGAAGCCGCGCGCCGCATAGAGTCGGAAGCCCCCGCACACCTGCTGGAGGGCGGCCACACATTCGGAGATGCGGTGTACTGGACCGACAAAGGCTGCGGCTGGGTGCTGCTGCCCGACGACTTCATGCGGCTCATAGTGTTTGAGATGAGCGACTGGGAGCGTCCCGTGTACAGCGCCATATCGGAAGACGACGCGCGGTTTGCGCTGACCCACAGCCGCTACAAAGGACTGCGCGGCACACCGCAGCGTCCGGTGTGCTCCATAGTGTACCGCCCCGAAGGACGCGCGCTTGAGTTCAGTTCGTGCAAAGACGAGACAGCCCAAGTCACGCAAGGCAACTATCTGCCATATCCCAAGACAGACGACAACGGCGGAATAGACCTGTGCGAGCGCTGCTACACCGCAATCGTGTATCAGGCCGCGGCGCTTGTGGCAATGACATACGAAGAGACCGACAAAGGTTCGGCGTTAAACGAATTAGCTAAATCAGCATTAATATGAGTTCCATACCTACAAAAGAATTGGCGGGCGACATCAGCGTGGGACGCAACGCCACAATGGGCGGAGACGCCACCGTGCGCGGAAAGCTCACCATCGGGCATAACCTGAAAGTGGAGGGGTGGCTTGACGCGGCCAACATCAAAGGGCCGTCGAAAGGGCTGTTCGCCACACTCGACAACCTGAAAGAGGCGTACCCGCTCCCAAAGGCCGGCTGGTGGGCGCTGGTGGGAGACACACTGCCGGCAGCCATCTACATTGTGAAAGACGGCGTGTGGACCGCCACCGGCAAGACCGGCGGCACAACCACGATAAGCAGCGACGAGATAGACAAGCTGCGAACCGAAGCCAACAGCGCGCAGGCCATAGGCGAAGACAACGCCAAGGCCATCACAAAACTGCAAACCGACTTCCAAAGCGGACAGGCCGAGCAGAATGTGAAGATAGCCAACAACGCCAGCGACATCACCGAACTGAAAGAGACCACGGCCACGCACGGCACGGAGATAGCCGACATCTACACCGACACCATCAAGCGGCCCGGAGACTTCGTGCTAACCGCAGCCAGCGCGGCTGTGCCCTCATCGGCCACACGCGCGTATGTGGGCACGGCTGTTAATCCGTCATCGGCACTGAGCATAACCATCCCCGCAGGCGTGGAACTCGCATTCGGGCGCGACGGCAAACTCGGAGCCAACGTCAAACTGAAACTGAACAGCACAAAGATAGTGGCGCGCCCCGACCAGCAGATATTTACGGCTGGCTGCAAAGTGAGCGGCCCGTTCAACTGCCCCTATATTCCCGTGGAGTGGTGGGGGGCCAAGGGCGACGGCGTGACAGACGACACAGAAGCCATCAACAACGCCATCAAGTACGCCGGCCGCACGACTGTGCTGCTCGCCGCAGAACGTTATTACGTGGCCGGCACGGTGCGCATAGTGGAGGGCGAGAGCGACAAGAGTTATTACGACGAGTCGGACGACCAGAACTATATGACCGACGGCATGTATGGCCAGAACGTGCTGGTGCGCGGTTCGATATGGGGGGGCAAGGCAGCTTCGCCAGTTTTGTACATAGACCAAAGCAGCCTCACACTGGAAGTGCGTGGAGCCGTAGTGTGCCACAAAGATGCCGACTGCGCAGTGTGGGCCAACACCGAGCGCAGCACCGACATATACATTAACCGCATAGGGCGTGCGCGAGACTACACACAAGGCGTGCAGTCGGAGGACGACATCACCAAGTACGGCTTTGGCAAAGGCACGGCATTCCGCCACTATGGAGGCCGCGGTGCGCGCATCTGCATCAATACCATATTCGGCTTCAAGTATGGTTACAACGCTTCGACAGACGATGCCGACTACTACATAGGCTGGATGTGTAACGAGATAAAGCTTGGCAACGTGGTGTGCAGTTACCCGATATACGTGCATCTTGCCGAGAACGGCCAGAGCGTGAACCGCAACCAATCGTTCTTTAACAGCAACAGCATAAGGCTGCAAGCGTCGGTAGTTGGCTGGAAACCCAAAGTGCAGGCACAGATAGCCGCCGAGGACCACGACACCGCCGTGCTGACAATGGTAGACGAGACAGGGTGGCCAAGCGCAAAAATATCGGACTGCGATGTGGAGATAATGGCGCTGGACTGCGCATGCTACAAGGTGTGCCACGTGCAGCGCACAGCCATGCTGAGCATCACGGCCCGCGGAGCATACAACGACGTGGCCGGCATGGGTGGAGTGAACGGCGATGCAATGCGCGCGTGCTGCAACAACCAAGCCCCCTACTCCGACACGCGCAAAATTGTGGAGTTCATCGACAGCGAGCAGACCCGCTACATAGTGCAGGGCACCCCAACCCCACCCGAGGCAATGCTGGTGAAAGGCTGCCGAGACTTTCGCACCAACATATTGCAGAACTACTACAACCTTGACCAATGGTTTATACTCGTCCCAGAAAACTTCTGGTATGCCGCGAGCTTCGAGCCGGCCTCACTGCTTGAAACACTTGGAGGCGACACAAGCAAGAACTCCCTTGCCGCCAACGGACAGGCAATGTTTATTGACAGCGGCTGTCTTGACAAGTGGAACGTAACCACAATATCGAGCGAAAAGGAAGCGACAAGCGACGGCTTATATCAACTGAAGCGCGACAGCAGCCGCGTGTGCGCCGTGCTTGAAGTGAAGTCGGGTGTCAAGCATTGGATAGGCTATGTGATACCTAACGGTGAGCGCGGCCCGATGGGACCGCAAGGCCCCAAGGGAGACAAAGGAGATACCGGGCCGCAAGGCAGCACCGGCCCAAAGGGCGACACCGGCGCGCAAGGCCCGAAAGGTTCGCAAGGCGATAAGGGTGATACCGGAGCCAAAGGTGACCAAGGTGAAAAGGGTGACACTGGAGCGAAGGGTGACCCGGGTAACGATGCTGTGGTGTACAGGCTGCTGCCTGGGGCGCTTGTGTACAAGGCGGACACGACGGCAATCACCTTGTCGCTGCTGAAGACGGAGGGCGAGAGCACCACGACTGCGAAGCTGCCGAGCGGCTGGGTGGTGCAGGTGACTTGGGAAGCTGCCGGCGGACTGACTAAGAGCGCAACGCTGAGCACGCTGGCGAGCGTCAACCCGAACTCGCTGGCTGGGGCAACGAGCGTGCAGCTGGCGCTGTTCACGGCCGACCCGCAGGCGAGCGGCAGCAGTGCGCAGCTCGTGGACAGCGCCACGCTGCTGCTGGTGGCTGACGGCCTCAAGGGCGACAAGGGGGATAAAGGCGATAAGGGCGACACTGGACCGAAAGGCGCAGACGGCAGCGGAGCAGGCTCGCTGGTGCTGCATCCATACAACGAATTCCCGACATTTGCCATCACCGCCCTCAACTACGAGACTGGCGAGGTAACCTGCAAAGACACGCCGACTGGCATCGAGGTTGGCGACTTTGTTGCGGTTGTGCGATATACGAAGGATAATCTCGCCTGGCAAGCGCCATTGACAGATTTATGGCAAAGCCGCTGCGAGCATACCACGAATGGAGCTTTGCAGTACGCGAGCGTCAATGCCATATCCGGCAACGTGCTGACGATTGAGGACTACAAGATTGCGGGCAAAGGCACGCTGGCTGCGCCAACGCTGTTTATGCTTGTCCATTACGGAGCGGGCGACCCGCAAGAAAATTTAAGCATAAAATTGCCCGACAACTTTAAAGGCAAACCAATAAAGGTTGATCTTATCGGTCAGGATATTATGACAAAGACCGGCTGGAACAACTGGTGCCCGAAGCTGACGCTCAGCAACGGCAAGAACTACGCAGCACCGCTTGACAGCGGCCGTGGCGGCTCAATCATTATCACTACCATTTTTAGCGAGCATTATGTGGAGGAATATGACTGGGCATATATATGCAAAATTGACACCGACAATGCATATCGTCACGCATACAAGGTGGGCGCTGTAAGCGACACCTACGACATCACGACATCGACAGCGGTGGAAATCCCCTGGCAATTTCGGGTTCCATTCAACGAGATAAGAATAAGTTTATTATAACACTCACTATGCAAGAGTTATACCAAGATGACAGCGGCAAATGGTGCAAGCGCACCATTGCCGACAACGCAGAGAACAACGAGCCAGCAGCACCGAGCGAGGCATCGCAGGCGAGATGGCGCATTGCCGAGCTGGAGGAGCAGTTGAGGGCGCACGACTACAAGGTCATCAAATGCTTTGAGGCGCAGGCCACGGGCGGCACAATGCCATACGACATAGCCGCACTGCACGCAGAGAGAGAGGCGGCACGCAGCGAGATTAACGAGCTGCAGAAGAAGTTTAACGTTTAACGAGAGGAGGATTGATTATGGAGTGGTTGATTAAGTGGTTTGGAGTTGACAAGCTGAAGCACGTGGCCGTGTGCCTGCTGATAGGCGGCTGCATCGGCACGTTCTTGTCGCTGCTTGGCGCTGACTTCGCAACGGCTGCCGTGGCTGCGGTTTTCTGCGCAGAGGTGGCCGCCGTGACGAAGGAGTGGTGCGACAAGGTGTATGTGAACAACTGGAGCTGGGGCGACTTCGCAGCCGACCAAGTGGGCATCGTGCTGGCGGTGGCGTGGCTGGTGATGTGGCACTTTAGCAAGGGATAGGCGGATGATAACGAAGACAACAGCGGTGAGCAGCGGAAAGCTGCTTGTGGTGAGCGCAATGGGCACGGAGGCGCTGAGCGCACTCTTCGACCTGCGCTGGATGCTGGTGGCTGTGGTGGTGCTCATCGTTGCGGACTTTTGGTTCGGGCTGAGCGAAAGTCTTCAGAAGCACGAAGACTTCCGCTTCAGCCGTGCTGGGCGGAGGACCTGCAACAAGGCCGTGGACTATCTCACCTACCTCATTGTGGGTGCGGTGGTCGGGCTGGCAATCTTCGAGCCGCTCGGCTGGGCCACGCACACGACCACTGCGGCAATCGGTCTCGGCTTCGGCTGCGTGTGGGAGATAGACAGCATAATGGGCCACGTGTGCGCCCTGCACGGGGTGCAGTGGAAGTTCAGCATAAAAAAAATGATTATCGCACTGCTGAAGCGGAAATCGCCCGACCTTGGCGATGCCGTGGAGGAGGCGATGGAAACAGACGAGAGCAATGGAAAATAGCGTAATGGTATTGTTTGCGATGGTGATGCTGCTGCTTGCGGCACTCGCCATCATCGGCAAGCGGCTGGACAAAGTGACGCACGAGCGCAACACCTACAAGGCGCAGCTTGACGAATTGAAAAAACATTTTGCAAATGGAGATTAAGATTAAGCGGGTGGCGAAGAAGCCGCTCTACACGATAGGACATCTGTACGTTAACGGCCGCTACTTCTGCGACACGCTGGAGGACACCGACAGAGGACTGACGCAGCAGATGTCGCTTGAGCAGATTAAGCGCATAAAGGTGCAGAACAAGACCGCCATACCGAGCGGCCAGTATCGGGTGACGCTGGATGTGAAGTCGCCTAAGTACTCGAACTATGGCCGCTACCCGTGGGCCAAGCCAATCAACGGCTGCGTGCCACGGCTGCTCAATACAATTGGCTTCGAGGGGGTATTGATACACGTGGGCAACACGGCAGAGGACACCAGCGGCTGCATCTTGGTCGGGCAGAACAAGGTGG
>ERZ808277.110-NODE-110-length-40626-cov-16.414237_pt1 | contig 40626 bp, 72 predicted proteins | sample MGYA00521240_ERZ808277 | MGnify/ENA primary metagenome ERZ808277 (study PRJEB31516, sample SAMN03275599) | gut metagenome | biome: mammalia-associated habitat; material: feces | host: Papio cynocephalus | place: Kenya | collected 2012-07-17 ... | reverse complement strand
CCTCACCCACCAACCCACAAAGTTGGTGGGTATTTTTATACCCACCAACTTCACATCAAGATATGATATCCGTTTGCTTAGGGAAAATTTCCCTAAGATATATTATATATAGAGAACAGACTAAAAACAAACGCACCTATGTGAGATAATCTAAATAAGAATTATTTTCACTTACAGGTATACCATCATATCTTGATATAAACCCTCATATCGAGATATGAATACAAAGGCAGGAGATAATATCGTGATATGAAAATCTAAACAAGAAAATTTTTAAGAAATTATTCATAATTTATTCTTAGATTTCTATTGACAACTGTTTTAATTTTTGCTATAATAGTTTCACAAAGCAAACAAGAAAAGAGGTTACATGAATGTTTAGTATTGACAGCTTTAATGTCGGCGAACACGGACTCATCCTGTACAATCAACAGGAGTTCCGTCAGTTCTGCGGGTGGGCGCACCGCCACGGTTACAGTTGGGCGCATGATGTTGACCCTACCGCAGAGGAACTGCACGAGGATATCACGGGGCATAACGACCTTCTGAACGCCAATAATGTGCGGCGGTACTGTGGTTCCCGCGCCAACGTTTACATCCTTGTAGACGGGCATCTCAGTCAGCGGCAACGTATCTATGCAAGCCGCAACGGCATCATGCTGTTCTCGTTCAATGACATCCCTGATGAAACTCAGGTAGACGAAGAAGGTTTTGAAGTAGAAACTTTCTAAAAGGACTTGACATTCCCGTTAGATTCTGTTATAATATGGGCGTAAGGAGGTAGACAAATGCCCAATCACGATTTTGGTTTCAAGATTGGTGACAGAGTTATCGTTACTGAACCGCAGGATGATTGTCCTGTTGGCGAAGTTGGTATTGTTACCTATCTGATTGATTTTAAGGGGGGCGGCAAGTTCGAGCCTTGGATTGGCTGTCGCATGGAGTCCGATGGCATCCAGTGGCATGACATTCTCGACCTGTACCCCCGCATTTCCGAGGGAACTGTGCCGGGTTCAACACAGACCCTTGCGCAGAAAATCATGGAAGATAACGGCTGGCTGTGCCGCGATAATGCGTACTATCAGTTCCCGCCCACTAAGCTGAAGAAATTCACTGGTACTTACAAACGGAAAACACACCGTTGTGATGTATGCGGTGAAGTAAAACCTTCCGCTAGATTGGTTCGGTCTAAAAAAGGCAAGTATGTGTGCAGTTCTTGCCTTGAGAAGAAGGGTTATTCCACGAAGAATGATACCCGTGTAGGCAAGCCTACCAAGGCTGGCTGGACGTTCGGCTTTGAGTTCGAGTGCATTCCCAAGTCTAAGGCAGACGAGGCTGTGCTTGTATCTAAGAAATGGGGATTCATTCCCACGTCTGACGGTTCTCTGCCTAGTGGCGGCGTTGAACTGAAAAGCCCGACCATCAACGGGCGTACCAGTCTGAAGCGGATGTTTGATGCGGCTAACGAGTCTGTTGATTTCTCTGATACCCATTGTGGACAGCATATCAATATCGGCAACAGCGCGTGGATGGATAAGACCACCACTGATGCTATCCGTTCTCGTGCAACAGAAATTTTCTACCCTCTAGAAAAGGAAATGAATCTGCACGAGGAACAGACTACGCGCCTGTGCGGGCGTTTCTTTGGTAGTTACCGTGAACGTACCAGCGGTGTTAGTTCCTTTGCACATGGCAAATGGTTGAATCTGGAACACAATAATCGTGTTGAGTTCCGTATCAGCAAGTTCGTCACCCCTGAGCAGTATTTCAACCTGTGTAATATGTGGGTTGATATGCTGGATATGGTTCACAAGAGCTATATCATGGGCGGCTGTTCTGAAAAGGCGGCAAGGACAACTGGCAAGGAACTTGTCAAAATTTTCCAGCGGTACGCGGCTGGAAACAACGTCTAAAATTTTTCCAAAACCACTTGACAAATCTTCTTAGATTTGATATAATAAAGATGTTCCAAGGGGGTTCCCCCAAGGACACCGCGACCTACGCCTAAAAGGAAAGCAGAAACACTTGAGCGAGAAAGGATTTACAAATGGAAAATAAGCCACCCGGTTAAGTTTCCTCTGACTTAAAAGAATCTGCGAAATAATGTATGACTAGGTATTTAATATGATTAGAAATAAAGGTCATCCCTGATTAGCTAGTATATTAAATGATTTATAATTCTCTTTTGTAGGTTTTGTTAGTAAAACCTACCAGTCGTGTCAGCTAAGACTGGTGCGGTTGCCGCCAATATAATTGTGGTGTTGGCGGAGGGATGTGCGGGTGTGTGGCAGATGCAATGCCAATTGTCATTCCACTGGTTTGGCAATTCAGGCGCGTTTGAAAGCTACACCTCACACCCCGTTATGGGTTTGTTCGTTCAGTGGTTAGGACTGCGGATTGTGATTCCGCTAACGTAGGTTCGATTCCTACACTTACCCCTTTCTCCTACATGGGTGTGGATATATGCAAAACGTCCCGGATGTGACGCAAAACCATCCATACATAGTGCTGGTTAGCTAAAAGGTAAAGCAAGGCTCTCTAAAAGCTTGATAGCGCAGGACTCTGACTCCTGACTTTTCGGTTCAAATCCGAAACCAGCAACCAAGCTATGTCGCTGGACATTCAATCCAGTGTCACTTCGGTTTCTTGAAAGCTTCCAAACCTTTCAAGCTCACCTACTGCGCCCGTAGCCAGTAGTAGTCATTTAGGAAGGCAGACACCAAACTGCCCGTGAACAAAATAGGTATTATGAGTTGTGCAACTCCGTTTGATGTAAGAGCGAGAAACATCATTCATCCTTTCAGAAACAGCCATGTTCCACATGGAACAAAAGTAAAAATTGGGCTGAGAAATCTAAAGGTTATATAGCTATCGCAAAAGCGGTAGCGTTATCGGTCAGTGTGTATAGTGGCGATTACAGCGGCCTGTAAAGCCGTGACATTAGAAACACCGTAGGTTCGACTCCTACCTGACCGACCACTGCTAGAACGTCTGACAGCTCTTTATTAGTTCTAATTTCCGCGTTAGTGAAAAGGAACTTTATTATGCGCTCGTGCTGAAACTGGCAGACGGGGCAGACTCAAAATCTGCTGTCGAAAGACGTGTGGGTTCGACTCCCACCGGGCGCACTATTTATGCTCCTGTGGCGAAACTGGCAGGCGCGAGGGACTTAAAATCCCTTGCCGGAGACGGCGTGTGGGTTCAAGTCCCATCGGGAGTACCACGATTATACAAACTTCTTTTAGATTCAAGGATTGGTAAAAATTACCAAGAAAAATTTTTAATAAACCCCTTGACAAATCCAAAAAAGTTTGATATAATAAAGATGTTCCAAAGGACAGCACCTTGAAAACTGAATAAAGGTCTTGACAAACCATGTGAAGAGGGATTGCTTCCCTGCATGGATATCCCGTAAACAGCGGTGGTGATATGACGATAGCCATAAAGCTAACCGTACCCTAAGTCCGAAAGGTTTAGCGTAAACTGGTAATCGCCAGAATTGTAAGGGGTAGTGCCAAGGACAACGCCATGAAATGTGAAACCACATCCAGCCCGCAATAGACGCTCCAGTGGAGAGTAAGCCGTAGACGGTTGCAGGGATGCAATAAGTTAATGCGGTAATTCCAAAACAAGGGTTGCTGACTTGACGTAGAGAAATCTACTATAAGATGTGAATTTGCAAAAGTAGCCGTAGGTCAGTTTGATGATAAAAAGATTCAAATTTGGGTGAAAAACTTTTTAATATGCTGAATGCTCGGTGGAATTTACGGGTAATCAATCCCGTGGCAGATTAGGTTCCAGTAGGAACTGGGGTAACAAGTTAGGGTTCGCTACCCGAAGCTCAGTGTTATCTCCTGTGTGACAGAATATCGTGGAAGTTGGCAGGGGTACGGCGAAGGTCGTGTCAAGGTCTTTATTCAGTTTTCAAAATTATGGCGGGTTAGTCAAGCGGCTAAGACGCTGGATTTTCATTCCAGAAGCAAGGGTTCGATTCCCTTACCCGTCACTCCGTAGATATGCCCCAAATTTCCCACCAGATATCTTTTTTCATAGCCGGGATATGTGACATTTCTTCACCATTTGATAGACTGTTACAGCAATTTCTTTTTTGAAAGTATCAAACTGTTAATTTGACTCACTACCAAAAAAGCAGTCTAAATTATGCTGCTCTAGCATAGTCGGTTAATGCACTTGCCTTATAAGCGAGGGATGCGGTGTTCAAGTCACCGGGGTAGCACCAAAAATGTAGACAATGATTGAGATAATTTCAAGAGAAAGTTGTCCACATGGAAATCCTATACATAGACAGGCACAGCAATTTATTTTTAACATCAAATTTGTAACTTGACTCGTTAAAACCTGTCTAATTTATGTAGATGTAATACATCGGTAGTATGCCAGCCCTCCAAGCTGGACAGGTGGGTTCGACTCCCATCATCTACTCCAGCTGAGATTCAGAGCCAAGAATCTTATTACACGCTTTTGGTTCGTTGTTGGAATGTCCCCAAGATGGTAGGACGGGATAGCGATAGGCCAGTGAGGTTCATGCCTATCTTTGATTTGTTATTTCCACACTGATGTGATTGTCATGGGTCACATTCGGTTCGTGCCTCCTTTCTGTACCCCACTAATCTTGTTGGTTAGTGGGGTTTCTTTTATACCTTAGATTTCATATCTTGATATACAATTTACAAACTCTAATAATATCTTGATATGAGTAATCGTAAAATCTAAAAGAAATTAACAATTTGGGTATTGACTTTTCTGAACGCTGATGCTATAATATAGTCAATGAAAGGCCACAGGAGGTACAGAAATGGTCGAGATTCTTGATTTTACCGATGATGTATTTATGCGTCAGGTTAAACAGGCACAGTCACTTGTCAACAATGCAGAATCATACAAGAAGTTCTACAACTCCGAACTGTCCAAGGTTGATTTGGAACAGCAGGATATTCTGCATTATATCCAGATGAAAGATAGAATTTCTGGCGCAGAATTGCTTAAAGCGGCATCTGCTCTACGCAAGCTTCGTCGTAAGCGTGATGCTATTAAGCACAAGCTGTACTATGCTTCTGTGCTTGCTGGCGATATCGAAAACGCAAAGTGCAAAACAATGCTCGGATTCTTCAAAGACCCTATGAACGAAAGTCGTGCCAAGGAAAAATATCGTGTGCGCACCAGCATTTTGAAAGAGGTGTTTGGCTATGAAGGGAAAAATCTTGAGTGAAGATAAGTATTTCATTAAGTGGTGGCAGGACGGCAAGTATATGTACTGTCGTAAGCTGTCCAGAAATGGACTTCATGCCCTTATTAAGCGTCTGATTCGTCAGGGCGTGAACGTTAAATCCATGGAATTTTGGAAGGAGTAATACTGATGCTTCGTATTTTTTCTTGTATCACTAAGGAGTATATCTCATTAGACAACCTCGATGAAAAGACCCGCAGACAGCGTATTCTGCGATGTCTATATCACCCCTGCTATGGTAGATGGTTGTCCATCAGCCATGAGTATGCACGGGTTTTGAAACGCTACGAGGGTCGTGCCAAGCTGGTAAAATACAAACTGACCGAGTACGACAAAGCGCAGATTGCCAAAAATCCTGATTATGCCCTTGACCTTCCTAGATGGTATGTTCCGGGTCTGGATAGGGCGCTGAGTTCTGACTTGTTCGAGAAGAAGATGCGTGATGAGTTCATTTCTCGGTTCGATGCTGAAGATGAAGAACTTATCAAGATGACTAACACTTACAACCACCAGTATAAGCTGAAAGTAGCGTAATAACGGCAATTTTTGCGGGGCGAAAGCCCCGTTTTGTTTTAGATTCTAGTTTAATATCTTGATATGATTCCATCTTCACTCATATCTTGCTATGAGTATATAATATCGTGATATGAGAAATATCAAATATACAAAACGTCATATCTTGATGTGAAACTGAAACAGAAAAAATCTAAAAAATTGTGTTTCGGGTATTGACTTTTGTTTGCGGTTATGTTATCATATAGGCACAGAAATGGAACGAGGTGATACATAATGCGAATTGAATGGGAAAAATACGAGGATAAGCACCGTCCGTATATTGGCATGAAACTGTGGTTCTTTGCATGGTATACCACTGAAAAAACAGTTAAGACGCTTGTGAAGCCTTGTGAAGTGACTGTGGTAGACCACGTTCTGCATCCTAGTGGCAGAATCAATTACATTGTGTTAGAGGACGCTAACGGCACTCGGTACAGTGTAGTTTGTTTTGACCGTTGGGGCAAGCGCAACGATGCACTTCATCACGGTTTTACCGATGAGGCAGAATGCAAGGCAGTTTACAACGCAGTTTACAACGATTTTGTCAAAAAAGAGACAAAGCGTATCAAAACTGTTCAGAAAAATTTGCAGAAAATGCTTGACATCATTCAACCTGTATGATATAATAAGGTCAGTGAAAGACAGGAAGGAGTCTTAAAAATGATTAAGCGCATTTCCATCAATGATGCGAACGATGTTCGCAATGCTCGCGACCATATGAAGAAAATTCGTGACGGTGTTTCTGCTGGCAACATTTCCGTCAGTTTTGACTTCCGCAATGCGGGTAGTACCAATCTGATGATGTTCTCCAGCATTGAGGAGGACGGCAAGGTTCACTGTCGCAGTTACATGACTGGCGGCTCTGAAGCTGGCTTCCTTGTTCCCGTCAAGGCAGATTATCTTATCACGGCGTTCGATAAGATGATTTCCGAAAAGCACTACGCAAGTGCAACCTACGCCGTATAAACAAGTTTCCTTAGATTTTACAAAGTTAGGTTTGACAAACCAAAATTTTTGAAAAAATCTAAAAAATATTTCTTAAAACCCTTGACAAACGCCGCAAAACCTGATATAATAAAGATGTTCCAAGGGGAACAACAAAATCATTTGAGAGCCGAAAGGCAGAAAGTTGAGGTACACTATGTTTGAGAACGAAATGAACACCACCATGAACACCGCAGTCGAGACTGAAGAGGTCGAGGTCGAAACCAAGAAGCGCGGTCGTGCCGCAAAGCCCGCTATCAGCCTGTCCGATGCCTTCGCTAAGTTCGATAATGGCGAAATCAAGGCTTTCAGTGCTGAGTACCGCAAGGGCGAGAAGGGCAAGTCCAACAAGCTGAAGTGCCTGTTCATCAACGTGGACGGCGTTCCTACCGCAATGGCTCCCGCTGATGCTGGCAAGGAGTTTAGCAATCAGGATTACGCAACCCTGCGTGACCGCCTGAACATCATCTCGTCTGTCAGCAAGGTGTCCGTGAACATCATCTAACACCAGCTTACACGGGGGTGGCGCATCCGTTATCACACGCCATGCAGAATTAAAAGGCGTAGCTGAACGCAACTATAATAGCTAGTAAGCGAATCCCGGCAGATTGCAACTGTCAAATTTCCCACAAAATTCGGGAACGCCGCTGATGTAAAAGGGTCAAGTAAGCAATTCTGTGTAAAAGTCTATGCAATAATGTAATGACAAGCATGTACCACTTATAATGGTAAGGTTGGGTTCAAATCCCATTGCGTAGCTACTACCGATACGAAGTATAGTTCGTGTGATAGTAAGCAACCATACTTTGATTTCCATTAGATTCCACGAGCTTTAATTGATATTTGTTGGACGCTCGAATGATGATATATATGTCCAACCTTGTGGGCTACAATCTAATAGAAATAAAGAAAATCTACTGATTCTATTCCTAGAACAGCGTTCTTTGATGCACAGTGTCAACGTAAGATAACCGAGGCGGTAACTATCGAAAGAAGGGTGTCCTGTACCTTTTGGCGTGATGGCTAGATAGTTATGACACGCGGCTCCATCACAGCCGTGGCAACGCCTAGAAAATAGCCGGGGTTTGCAGAAGTGCCCCGGCTATTTCTTTTTCTCTCTTAGATTCATAGCTTGATATGAAGAATCTGGAAGACCACGCTCATATCTCGATATGATTACAATATACAAAATATAATATCGTGATATGAAAATACAATCAGAAAATCTAAAATAAATTATAAAATACTATTGACTTATTTCGCTGAATATGATATCATATAAGCACAGAAACAAAGGAGGCTAGAAAATGACAGACAAAAGATTCTGCAAGGTCACGTTTTACGCCTATCTGACACAGGATGATAAGCGTTTTATGATGAGTGACTTTGCGCAGACGATGGCACAGGCTGCTCATGTTGATTCAATCGAGGGTGTATCTGTTTCTGACCCGAATAACGACCACACAGAGGAATTGCTGAACGCCCTGATTGATTATATTTCTATCGGGCGTAATACGCATGATACCCTCGTTGTTCTGATGAATCACGGGTTTTGTAAGAGCGACCTGATGGCTTATGGGTTCAGCGAAACTGACATTGATGATGTCGATGCAGAGGAGGTTGAACTGGAAGATTGACAACCATTCTCGCAACCGCATTTTTAGCAATTGTCGCCGCTATCATGTACTATTTGAAAAATGGTTCATCGGGTTCAATTAGAATTGAGACAATTGGTTATGCGCTTTTTGCATTTTGCATTGCAATAGTGATTGTAGCGGCACTAAAATAAATCAAAAATAATTTCAAAAAAGTATTGACAAGCCCTTACAACTGAGTTATAATAAAGACGTTCCAAGGGAACAAACATAAAACAATAGATAGCCCATAGTGGCAGAAAGAGGTACACATTATGTCCAACGTTATCAAGAAGTCCGAAGTCACTGAGTACATGATGAACAAGCGTCCTATCCGTGTTCGTGATATCGGTGCTGGCGCAAAGATTCTGATTCTGGAGCCTGTGGTCAATGGTCGTATGCTGACCTGTCTGGAGCGTGACGGCATTCGTACCAGCTTCTGCAAGAGCAAGGTGCAGTCTGTTGCTGGAAAGAAGTACATCATCAAGAACGATGGCGTTCAGGAGAACGGTCAGCCGTTCCGCCGTAGCGTGGAAGTGTCCGACCTGTGCCACACTCACCGCCGCATCCGTAACGCTACGAGCGTTATCACTGGTTAAGCCATTTTCTTTCCTCCATTATATAGAAAGGGCGTGTGCCGAAAGGTATGCGCCCTTTCTTTTTCTCTCTTAGATTCATAGCTTGATATGACGCACAGTCTTCTAGGAATCATATCTCGATATGAAACCACAAAAACTTTTCAAAAATTTGCAAAAAGGGTATTGACAAAAGCGTATCGTGGGTGTATACTATAATCACAGGGACAACCTGAATACATAATAAGAGAGGTACTTACCATGACTAATCCTAATGCTAACGTTCTGAACGCCTACTATCTGAAGCCTATCCGTGACACCCGCAAGAGCTTTTATAAGAAAGCTTATGTAAAAGAATGGGGTCGCTACAAGGAGCTTTTCAGCTACAACACAAAGGTCGCTGTTGTCTGCATTGACCCCATTACACGGGTTAATGAGAAGCTGGTTCTCGGCAGTCACGCAACCTGTTCTGCAACTACCCTGAGACACGTTCGGGAGTTTATGTATCAGCAGGGCTTTGAAACATACGAGAAGAAAGACTTATACAAGCACTACGAGATGGGTAATTTCTAAACAACCCATCGGGGCGGCGAAAGCCGCCCTTTTGGTTTAGATATAAAAATCATATCAAGATATTACCTACGGTAATTCTTGTTGTATCGCTACGCGATAATATCATGCTATGAAATACAAAGAATAATATCTTGATATGAAGTTGCAACGAAAAAACTTTAATTTCCCTATTGACATTTATTCAGGTATGTGGTAATATATAGTCACAGGGAACGAAAGAGATTCCCGGAAAGGAAAGGTACATAATATGAATCTTACTCATTCTATCAAGAACAACAAGGCCGATGCCGCGACCCTCTGGAAGAACAACATTCCGTTCTATGTCACTCCGTCTAAGGTTCCCTACTGGTGTGGCTGGCACATCACCCCGCAGTGGCGCAAGGCACATCCTGACGTGACGAGCGTTGAAGTACTGTACGAGAAGTTCAAGAAAGAATGTTGCAACGACACTCAGGGTAAGCTCCCTGTATTCTACGTTGTTCACTAAGGAGGAGATGCAATAATGACTAAAACTAAAAAAATCTGCTATGCCGCTCTCGGAGCCGCCCTGTACTTCGTTGCAAGCTGTTCTCTGAAGATTCCCCTGTTCGGTCACATCACCGTTGACTGTGGCTACATCGTCCTCGCTATGTTCTGTGTCCTGTCACCCAATATCGGCATTATGCCCGCTGTGGTCTGTGGTGCTTTGGGGTGTGCGCTGGAGTCGATGCTGATGAGTCCGCTGGGTTTCTCTATCGGCTGGTTCATTATGAACATCATCGTTGCCGCTGGCGTGGCGTGGGTTTGTAAGTCCAGTGGCAACCACGTTGTTGCTGTGGTTCTTGCAATCCTGTGTTGCGTGTTCGTTGGTGTGATGGCAAAGACTGGCGTAGAATGTGCGCTGTATTCCATCCCGATTGCCGTTAAGATGCCTAAGTCCTTGATTGCCTTTGCAGTCGATTCTGCGGCTATGATTATCGGCTATCCCATCGGTGTGGGTGTGTGGGCACACATGGACAGCAAGCCCGCCGTTGTGAACAAGTAAAAAATTCTGATGCCGGGTATTTACCCGGCATTTTCTTTTAGATTACTAAAATTATATCAAGATATGAAAAATCTCAAAAATACTCATATCAAGATATGACCGTGTTTTACTGGGTTTCGTTCATATCAAGATATTCAATAAAATCTAAGTTTCATATCAGGATATGAGACACCACGAGCGCAAAAAATTCTCTGAAAAATCTAAAAAGAGTGTTGACATTATCCGCGAAGTATGGTATTATATAGGTGCGGTAAGAAACCGCAATACATAATCTAAGGAGAATGAACAATGAATAACCCTTGCGTAAGAGATTGTCCGAATCGTTGTCCTGCTTGCCACGACCACTGCGACAAGTATCAGGCGTTTCGTCTGGAACGTATCAAAATGAATAGCTGGCTGGCAAAAGAGAACTATAACCTTATGGGGCGCGGTTGCTTTTCCAGCAGTATGTCCGTCAAGTATGCCCGTGAAAAAGCAACCCGCAAGGGTAATACTATTCTGCGTCTGCGTTAAGGAGGTTTATGCTATGTTCATTATGTCTGTATGTGTCAATGGCGAAATTGAAGACCCGCGCCTGTTTAAGACCCACGATGGCGCGTTCAACGCTATGTTTGAGATTCTGAAAAACTATGCAGAGCAGTGTTGTAGCTACTCTAGTGAAGCCGTCCGTGACAGGATTGTTAAAGCGTATAATACCCTTAAAAGGGGCGTGGATGCCGTTGACGATATGGTTGACGGATGGATTCAAGTCTATGTAACAAACTATGGTGCGTCTATCTGTTTCCCTGATGCAAAGCCGTATGGTAGTTTCAACTACGATGGCTGTGAAGTCAGTATTATCAATATTGATGAAATCGAGGTGGAAGAATAATGCTGGAAAAGAATAAGGAGAAACTCAAGCGTAAGGAAGCACGTCACAAGATTATGGGACGACCTGTGCGGTTTAAGAAAAAGACTGCTTATGACCGCAAGAAGCGCAAGCAGGAGGATGAAAAAGAAAAAGCGGAAAATATCTAAAAGGGTATTGACAACGCTTGCCCGATGTGATACAATAATAGTGTCAAGAGGAGCTTGACAGAAAGGAATACATATTATGGATATTGAACAGATTCTTGCCGCTATTCGTTCTCTCGCACAGAGTCAGGGCTACTATGGTAGACTGTACAATGAATTGCAGAAGATGCAGACCAATGACCCCGACCAGTGGGAAGAGGTCAAGAACATGCTGGAGGCGCAGAACTTCAAAGATAGCCTTGACATGGTGATGTACTTTGAAACCTGATAGGTGACAAGCCGGGGACTGGGAGAAATTCCAGTCCCTTGGTTTTTGTTGTAGTGCTTTCATATCACGATATGAATTTGCTTAGATTATATCTTGATATGAAACTGATAGCTACGAAATCTAAGAGAATTTTTCAAATTGGGTATTGACATTTCACGCTCGGTATGGTAATATATAGGTACAGAAAGGCGGTGAAACAAATGGATAGTTTTCTGTGTATCAAAGATGGTTTGGTTGACAGTCAAGGCAGAGACGCTTTCTATGAGGGCGACTACTATGATGGCTATATTGACGATGATGGCGACCTTCGTGTTGAGGATGAATACGGTGATGATGTCTGTCTCGTAGACGGTGAATGGCAGAAATACTTCGAGGAGGAATAAGATGCAGGAATATTTTGCCCTTCGTGATTTCCTGAAGCCTGACGGCGAAAAGGCTTTTGAAAAGGGTCACAAGTACATGGGGTATCGTGATGGTGATTGCCTGATTCTGATTGACGATGATGGTACTAACTATCCTGTCGGTATTGGTATTGGATTTATCATTATCAAAGACCCGAAAGATGATGAGATTACCTATCAATAAAAGAAAGGAGAAATACATACATGAAAAAAGATGAAATTGTAAAGCGTGGTGATATATGGTGGTGTGACTTCAACGGCGGTGTAGGGCGTGAACAGAACGACTTACGCCCCTCTATTATCGTATCTAACAGCCTGTGCAATCGCAATTCAAGCATTGTTACTGTTGTGCCACTTACCACGAGAACAAAGACGAATCTGCCGTGTCACGTTGCACTTACCAATAGCGACTGTGACGGCATTTCTAAGCCCTCTACCGCCCTTTGTGAACAGATAAGGACGGTAGATAAGGAACGGCTCAAAGACCGTGTAGGGTACGTTAAAAGCCGTTCTATGCGACTTGTGAACAACGCACTTCTGACACAGCTCGGAATTGGTGAAGTATAGAAAATAACCGTGGCGAAAGTCACGGTTTTCTTTTAGATTATCTAAATCATATCTTGATATGACTGTATAATATCGTGATATGAAATATATGGTAGTCGTTCAAAAATATTTCAAAAATCTGCATTTAGGTATTGACTTTGCCTTGCAAGTGTGGTATTATATAGTCACAGGGAAAACCCAAATACATAAAGTGAGGTACATACCATGAAAGTTACTTATGAATTTGACCTGCGTGAGTTCAAAGCTTGGGCTGGCGGTTCTGAAACCCTTGAGAAAATCCGCGAGTTTGATATCACGCATCCCGGTTCTATGGAAACCGCACAGCAGTACATTGAGGAGTGCTGTGGTAGTGAGGCTACTGAAACCGAAGTCAATGATATGCTGTGGTTCGAGGACACTGCAATTCTGGACTATATCGGCTATTTTGATGAGGCTGATGAGGATGATGTAGATGAAGATGGTTTCGAGGAGGAAGAACTGTAATGACAAGAGATGAACAGAATGCGCTCCAGCCCGGCGACCGTGTAATTTTTGACTGGGCAGAAACCGCCGTTGTCACTAAATATCGCTTTTACGGCACAATGCAGTGGTTCCCCGCCCTGCGGTTTGCTGACGGAGAAGTTTATCCTATGCACACTTTTCGTCCCGAAGATATGACTAAACTGTAAGGAGGCTCTATGTACTGGCTTATTCAAGAGTTTGATTCCTTTTACATCGTTAAGATTGCCATTGCAGTACCTTTTTACGGGGTTCTGCTGTGGCGCATGAACACATATATTGTAGCAAAGTGAGGCATAAAATGGGCGACGATATGTTTGAGGGCTTTCTTTCATTAGTTCTACTGGTTGCACTTTTCGGTTTTATCTTGTGGGGTGAATACGATTCTACACTTGAAACACCCGTAGAAATTGCCCGTACTCCTATCTCCTGCAAGTACACACCGGCACATGAAGCAACGAAGTATACAACAGACTATGTGTATGTTTACGGTAAGGGGTACAAACTGGCAAGCGTTCCAAAAGGAACGTATGAAGTTCCCGCCGTGTATGAAGTTACCTATGAAATCACATGGAGCAGAGCATCTTTTTGGAACAACAAAACATCAAGAGAAACTGTTGAGGTCACAGAAGAAGAATATAACGCCTGTAACAAAGAAATTACAGAACGACAGAACGAGGAGGGCTAACGCCCTCCATTCTTTTGGATTTAACAATCCATATCAAGATATGAAACAGTCTTCTGGAGAAATAATATCTTGATATGAAGATTGCAACTTTTTTGAAATTTACTATTGACTTTTTGATAAAGTGTGATATAATAGAATCAGCAAAAGAAAGGAGATTTGATAATGATTTATGACATGGTATTTTCGGTGATTGTTCTTTTTCTGATGGCATGGAGTTTGAGCAAGAAACCCGGAACAAAAGATTACTTCTTCGCAAATACTGTTGCAGATGGTGTTTGTGTCGGAGTGAATATTTCAGATATTATTATTAACGGGTTCAACTTCATTTATGCACTCCTCGGTATCATCGGGCTTGTGTTTTGTATCTTTAACTATGTTCAGTATCAAAATTGTAATTGGAAATGGTAAAATGACCCTTGACAAACATCTAAAAGAGGTGTATACTATAATTACAGAAAGGAGCGACATATATGAATGTAAGATATCCAGACGAGAAACCCCAAAAGACCTTTAATGAGGTCAAAGTCACAGATGTTTTTCAGTACAACAATGGGGCATTTGAAACAGTTGCCATGCGAATTAAGCCCGTAACGAGTATGTGCATCACCTATAATGCTGTTGACATTGAGAACGGTGCTTTGCTTGCGGTTCCCAAAAATGCGGCTGTGACGGTTCTTAACGGCGAGTACGTTGTCAAGAGTTACAACTAAGGAGGAGCAACATGAAAATTATTCCTTGCGAAAAACCTACTGTTACTTTTAACAGTATTGTTGTGACCGAACTTTTTGAGAATGATGATGAAAATATTTTTATGAAGATTAACCCCGTAAATGTTGCTGACCTTCCACAGGTGGGGACATTTAACGCAGTAGATATGTATAGTGGTAGATATGCCTATTTCCATCCTGATACTCTCGTCATTCCTGTCTATGGCAGTTTCCACAGAAAGGAGAAGCCTGATGATTAAGTTTATTCTTTGGTGTCTTACAGGTGTTTTCTACGCCCTCTCCGGGGCTTGTGCATGGTTTGCAATCCAGTCCCTTATGGTCTATTTCCACGGTGTTCCCCTGTACCTGTTTGGCACGTTCAGCCTGTGTGTGATGTGTCTGGCTTTCATTCTGGCGGCAGATTGGTGCTGGCAGAAATCTAAAAAGATTTGAATACTTGGGCGGCAACAGCCGCCCATTTTATTTTTGTCTTAGATTTCATATCTCGATATGATATAGTTTTCTCGCAAGCTCATATCGTGCTATGATTTCACAATATCTTGATATGAAACTTTCTACGAAAAACAAAAACAGAAAAATTTTTATAAATTAGGTATTGACAAAAGCTCCTGTATGGTGTATAATAGTTACAGAAAGCGAGGAATATATAATGCGAGTTTGTGATTTCATCAAATACTGCAATGAACATGGTGCAACTGATGGCTACGAAATTACTGTTGCAAACAATATCAAAAACACGGCAATGATTGACTTTAGCCGTAAGAGTGCAGACCAACTGACTAACAGAAAAGTTGAAGCTATCACAATGCGCATCCCGGTAAAAGGATTGACGCTTGGTGAATTGCGTAAGAAGGCTGTATTTGAATCGAAGGAATACGATACGATTAACCTCGAAACCACTATCTATGTCCGCGATTTTGATAAGCTCGAAATTGACGTTATCGCTGTTGATAAGATGATTTTTCTTAGTCGAAAGGCATAAATCCCTTGACAAATTCTCGTAAATATGTTATAATAATTTGGGGAATAAAAATTCCACTTTCGGGGAATCACAGTCACTTTTTTGGGAATTATATTCCCCGAAAGTGGAACCATATTCCCCGACAAAAACGCACTTAGTCCATATAAACACTGGGAAAAGTCGAGTTTGTCCCTTCTATTCTATTCTTTTATACAGCATAATTTGAAATGAGGTTTGATGTATGATATGAGCGAGAGTATAGCAAAAGATGTTTATGTAAGAGAAGAAACAGTGGTTGATGATTCTGGCAACGTAGTAGAGCAAAGAACAGTTCGATGCAAAGCCATAAACAGAGAACCACAGTTTGTTAAACTATACATAGACACAATGAAACAGTTCAATGGTGTCAGAGAAGTTCCAACATATATTCTATTAGAAATATCTAAAAGAATTACTTATGCAAATGCAGATGGTAGCCACCAACGTGTACATATTGGAAAGTTAGACAAAAATGAAATGTCTGAGAATTACGGTATATCTATCAGCATGATAAATAAATATATCAGGAAAATGGTAGAGTATGGCGTTCTATTCAAGACAGAGGAGCGCGGGACGTATGATGTAAACCCTTGGTTGATTGCTAGGGGAGAATGGAAGAATATTTCACAACTTCGCACAGAGTTCGATTTCATAAACGGCAAGTGGCAGTATGTGATTCAGTCCCCTGTTGAAAACTAAAAATTACACTAATAGCATCAAAAATATCCACTTTGCGACACTAATAGTGTAATTTTGATTCCCTTTTATTTATATCAAGATATGAGGAGGTAAATCATGTACGAATATACGCAAGATTATTACGACGGTGGGTATAGATATCCAAACCCACCTTGGCCGATTGCTGGTAGCCCCGAATAGTTGGATGTTGATTCAGACGAAAAATACCCGAACACTGGGATAGACTTTATAGAAGCATGGGATGAGCGGCAAGAAGTGCCGTTCTAATATCAAGATATGAAACAGGTTTATATCATGCTATGAATCTAAAGAATAATATCTCGATATGAATAATATTTCTTTAGATTATTTTCAAAAGGATATTGACTTTTCTTGTTGAGTATGCTATACTATAATCACAGACAAGGAAAGGCGGTAAATACATAATGAAAGACATTGCTTGGTTGATTGAGGTTTTGATTTCCCTTATGCTGACTGTGGTAAGCGGATTCTTTGTAGTCTGTGGGATTATGAATCTGTTCACCTACGGCGTTGATTGGCTCAAGTTCATCGGAGCTATCGTTGTTCTGATTGTGTCTTGCTACTGGACTGAAACGTTGATGGAGGGTTGATTATGAAGTACATCGTTATCCTGCCCGAATGCTATCAGGCACACCGCCCTGCACGGCTGGCAAACCCGGAGTTCAAAGACCACAGGGAGGCTGTAAGAAACGCTATCGCTATCAGCAAGGTTACTGGCGTAGGCGTGGAGATTAAACGGTTCCCGAAGCCCTACACAAGAAAAGAAATGGTTCTTAGTGTTTGATACAAGGCGGGCGATAAGCCCGCCATTTCTTTTAGATTAAAAAGTAATATCTTGATATGAATTACACATATACAAAGTTTATATCAAGATATGAAATCTGAAACAGAAAAAACTTAAAAAATTATTTAATTTAGGTATTGACATTTTCTTTCTTTGGGTGTATAATAGTCTTACAGAACAGGAGGATGGCAATGAAAGTTATCGAGTTTATTCTTCGTTTAATTGACGAAGCTGACAATAAGACTAAAATCAGAACAAAAGGATATAGTGGCTTTGAGTTTGTCACAAACCCTAAAGAAAATTCAAGCGCAGACACCGATACAACAATCGCTTTTGACAATGGCGTTACTGTTGAGGACTTTATCAAGTACGTTGCAACGCACAATATTGAAAATTATGCCATGTTCGCGAGTAGTCACAGAACTTTTGGCAGTTATGCTTCTGATGATATTGACATTAGCAAAGATGAGGTTCTCGTGAAATGACTTGCTGGGAATTTATGCAAAAGTTCAAAGATACCCCTAATGCGCCTGTGCGAATCACTGTGAACAAAAAAGCACTATTCCTGCGCAAATATAACGAGGAAATTAGAACCATGCCTCGGTCAACATTGCCGCGTGAACAGATTAAAACTGTCAATGATATTTTTAATTATATTATGCGACATAATGCAAACACGCAAGATTATATTCTTGGATATGAAACGGAAATGTTCTATTGCACATTAAACATTGCGTGTTATGATTCCGTGGGTGTGATGTTATGACTTTTAATGAAATTTTGGAGTATCTTTTAGATAGCATTTCAGTCGCAGAAGGTGCTGGAGCATACAAGGACATTGGACTGTGGAACAGCTACAAAGAGCGTCAAATCACAGTCGAGACGATGAGTCAAGTAAGATTCGAGGATTATAAAACAATCGGTACTGTGTCTAACTTGCAGGAATTTATGGATTGCGTTTTCAAAAATAATCTAGGAGGAAAGACCATGGTTGATACTATTGGTTATCCTGCAAGCTTTGAAGATTTTGCATTCCATCAAGAGGCAACTGCTGAAAAAACATGGTGGATAGAATTTTGTTAAGGGGGCGCAAGCCCCTTTTGTTATATAGATGTAATTTCATATCTTGATATAATCTTATAGATGGGATTGATTTTATATCGAGATATGAGTCTCTAGTAAGGTTAATATCTTGATATGAAGCAGTCTTCAAACTCATATCAAGATATTATTTCTCTTATATTCTAAAAAGAAATTTGCAAATGGGTATTGACAACAGCCACAAACGGGTGTATAATAGAGCCAGAAAAGGAGGTAAGTAATATGACTTACGAACAGACCATGAACCGAATCAATGCAAAGCGCGGTGCATTCCGAGCCGTCTGCTGGGAGCGTCCCTTAAAGACCCGCAAAAATGTGAAGGATATTGTGGTAAAGCGTACATATGGCACAGGGTTGCGTTTCGGTGTGTGTTATGACAACATGGCAAGCACACAAAAAGCCCGTGAGGACGGCACTTTACCGACTGAGAATCAGGGCTTGCGCGGATTAGCTTGGATTGTTCCAAACCTCACGTTGCGCTCGTTAAAGACTGGCGATACGCTTGTTCGCGTATCGCTGGCACAAAACAGCGCGTTTAATACGGAGTATTTCCTCAACGGTCGAAAGGTTACAAAAGAGGAGATTGAACCGTTAGTTTTACGGAGCGAACTCGGTAGGCACGAAATGCCTGAAGTATTCAATCTCAAAACCGAAAATATTATTGCTATCGTTTAACGTTTTCGCATATCGCGCCCCGCTTTCTCAAAGATGACCTAAAACCTCGCCCCTTAATGGGGCGGGGCTATTTTTATATTAGTACGATTTCATATCAAGATATGATTTTTGCATATAACCTGTTTCATATCTTGATATAAGCACAAACTAATATCTTGATATGATTTTAAGTGATTGACAAAAAATTTTTATATTTTTCAAATTTAGTATTGACATTTATCTAATCTTGAGTATAATAATAAGTGTAAGGAACACATGAACAAAAGTTCCAAGAACATACATACCGAGAGGTATAAACCATGAGTAAGATGAAAATTTCTAAGTCCGACGTTCTTTCCCTGCACTACTTTGGTAAGACTAACAGCGAGATTGCTGAAATCGCTGGCGTAAGTACCAGTCGTATTTGGCAGATTATTAACGGCTACTATAAACACGACCAGAACATTACCATGACAGCAAAGGAACCTGAAAAGAAGCCCGTCAAGCATCCTCGGCAGTCCCATAAATCTAAAGAGAAGAAGCCTGTTACCATTATGACCCCGATTTTGGTTGAGATGCACCGTCAGGGCAAGAGCATGGCAAGTATTGCCCGTGACACTGGTTTCGATTATCAGGAAATTCGCAAGCGTATCAACACCGAGGAAGATAAGACCAACAAGGTGATGGCAGAACGTCAGCGGCTCCTTGAGATGGAACAGGACTTAATCCGCTATGACGAACGTATTAAGCAGATTAAGGCGGCAACGCGGCAGATTGAACGCGATTTGCGCAAGGGCATTAAGGAAGGTTATATCAGTGAGAAAGAAGTAGAGTGTATGCTTTCCAACGTTACTTATATGTAAACATCTGGCGGGCGAAAGCCCGCCTTTTGTGGTGCTACTTTGTTCATATTGAGATATGAAAAGTGAGAATCATTACTTAAAAGTGCGAGAAGTGCCCTGTTTTGGCTTGATTTTTGGGTGCTTAGGGAAATTTTCCCTAAGATATATTATATAGATTTTCATATCAAGATATTAACGTAGCTATGTTGAATCTAAAGAGACTTCTTTTATAGCATGATATGAGCAAAAGATTTTTACAAAAAGGTATTGACAAAGCTTTATGAATGGTGTATACTATAATTGTTCCAAGGGAACAGAATAAATCTAAAAGGAGATACATAAAACATGATTAAAGACATTATGGACGAGCAGAAAGTTGAGGTTTTCAACACCTACACTGAACAGAGCATCACCCGGCTGTGGAAGTTTTTCACAAAAGAGGAGCGGATGAGTCTGGAAAACAAGGTGTTGGGCTGCTATCTGCTGGCAGATGTGGAAACGGCTGACGTGCTGATTCTCGTGTGTGACGCTGAGAACTGGCAGTAAGATTGTGGGCGGTGACAAGCCGCCCATTTTCTTTTAGATTGTAAAATCATATCTTGATATGATTTTATTCTGAAGACTAGCTCATATCAAGATATTACAATTTACAAAAACAGAAAAATCTTTATAAATAACAAAATACAAAAATCTTAAAAAATTTCTAAAAAGAGTATTGACAAATCTAAAAGAATAATATATAATATAATTACAGAAAGCGAGGTAAAACAAATGACAGACTTATTCACATGGATTTTTATTCTGATGTTCGTCGGCGCATGTCTCATTTGCGTATCTAACTATTATGCAGTGGTTGCTGGTCTTGGACTGGTTGCAATTGCTGTGTGCCTGTGCATCTACGCTGTGACCGATGGACTTGAAGAAACCGTTGACGCTGAATTTGAGGAGGTATAACCATGTTGACTATTGCTACTATCATGCTGGCTCTTTCCGTTCTGACCACTTCTCCCGCCCTGTGCAAGCCCTATATCAGCGTTCCTACTGAGTGCGGTATCGTAGAAGAATACCGTGAATGCGAGGTCGTAGAAAGCCGCTATGACGGCTCTCGTGACGTGTACGTTGTGACCGTCAAGACGGGTGACGGACAGCTGTGGGATATGCTGGACAGGGAGGACTATTGGCGTACTGGCGACAGGCTGGTGGCTTGCTTTGACCGCTACGAGGACACGGGTGTGACCGAACTGAACAGCGTTTGCACCGACAAATATTAAACTCTTGCCGCCGAAAGGCGGCTTTTATTTTGGTATGGCTATTTCATATCAAGATATTATCTCTTAGATTTTTTGAAATTGGGTATTGACATCATTGAAAAAGTATGATATACTATAATCACAGAAAGAAAGGTGGAATACATAATGACTAAGCTGGAAATCAAGACCGAACGTGAAGCACTGGAGAACAAGTTCATTGCACAGGTGGAGCAGTTGAGCAAGTGGCAGTCGATTTTTAGGAACGATGCGGCTATCTACGCAAAGAACCCCACAGAGGACAACAAGGCTATGATGGAGGTTTCTGCAACGCACGTTCGGCTTAACTACAAATGGGCTGACGAGGCTATGCACAAGCTGAATCTGCACTACGCAAAGTACGGTTTGCCGCTGGACTGACTTATAGAAAGCCGGGAGAAATCCCGGCTATTCTTGTAGATGGCGGGCTTTATATCAAGATATTATAATTGCTCTAGTATGGCGTTTTCATATCATGCTATGAACGGCTGAACTCATATCAAGATATGAATTGACAGGAAGGAAGACAGTCTCATATCTTGATATGAAACCTAAGAGGGGCATGTAGCAAATTGCACAAAAACTTTTTGCGTTTTTCGTCAATTTGCCTATTGCAAAGTGTGCGCCGTTGTGGTATTATATAATCACAGGGAACACCTGAATACATAACGAAGAGGACAATACCATGAACACAAAAGAAAGAGCCGAGTTTGTTCAATCCATGAACAACGTTGTGAGACACCTGAACGATGAAAACGCTTATATGCACTGGATAACGGTTGTTCCCGATGAGGCAGAACAGGCAGACTTCGAGGACATTGCAGACAATGAGGAATTGTTTGATGAGGCTGTTTACCTGTTCAAAAACATCATGGAGCGATATCTGAAGAACGGAGTTTATATTGGAAAAACTTGCTATTGAGGAGGGCAGGAAAATGATGGTGCATGGTAAATTGAGAACGGCTGAACAGTGGGCAGAAATCGAGGACGAAAGAGCAGAACGCGCAAAACAGGCAGAGCGCGAGGCTCAATTGGAAGCCGAGGAAGCCGATATGGTTTACTATGGCGGGCGCATGGTAACAAGCGAATACGCCGAGCAGATGGAGCGATACTAACAGGAGGCGGGGCGTTGCCCCGCTTTTCTTGTATCCGCTCAAATTCATATCAAGATATTATCTAGTATCATATCAAGCTATGAATTGCACATCTATATCAAGATATGATTTTTGCGTTTACTTTCATATCTTGATATGAGTCACCATCAGCGCGGTTAGTCGCAACTAACTCTATTGCACAAAAACGCACAAAAATTGAAGATACTTCTTGTTTACTATGCGAATTGCACTTTTTGCATGGATATGGTATATTATACTTGCAAGGAGGGAATAAGAACAAAAACACAAGAAACGTTCAAGAAATTCAAAAAATCTTGAAATTGCCTATTGACAGGCTTCACCGACTGTGATATAATATAGACAGTGAAGGACACAAACATAATACATATGGAGGTATTTACCATGACTAAGTTCGTTGCTACTATCGGTTTGTTCGACAAGGATTCTCACAAGCTGGAGCTTGACCCCGCCACTGCTCAGAGCCTTCTGAACAACGAGGTTGCCCGCCGTTTTGACGGCGCGACCGTATACAGTGCAGACGGCGTTTATAAGCACAATGATGGCTCGATGGTACGGGAGCCTAGCTTGCGTGTTGAGCTGTGCTACACGACCCGCGAGGCTGCTGTGGGGCTGTGCCAGTGGGCAAAGGAAGCCTTCAATCAGGAGAGCGTAATGCTGGAGGCTATCGAGGAAGAGTGTGACTTTATCTAACTGAAGTTCACACGAATAAAGTGGGCGGGGAGCAATCCCCGCTTTACTTTTGTGAAGTGAGTTAGTTAGACTAAACTAACTCGTACAATGTTGCACTCATATCGAGATATGACGTTGTATACATCATTGTATCTAATCTAATATTTAACAATCCTTCTGCTACACAACGTTGTATACAATAATGTACTTAACCAAAAATGTAACAATCTTTTTGTTGTATACAACGTAGAACCTTACCAAATATTTAACAAAGTTTTGGTCTACTTCATATCTTGATATGAACTCTTTTACAATTTACAAGTTTACAAAATCATATCAAGATATGAAAACAGAAAAAGCAAAATAAAAAGAAAATATAATTCTTTCAAATTTTTCGTTTTGAGTATTGACTTTTTGCAAAAAGTGAGTATAATTATAATCAGAGGGCAGAGCTGAACAAAATAAACCAAATCGGTGCAGAAATGCAGAAAGGAATCTAACCATGAAAGAAATCAAGAAAATTGAAATCCAACGCATCCTCCGCAAAAACGGATACACACTAGACCATGTGAGCGGTTCACATCACATTTACAAAAGCCCAACAGGTCAAATGCTATCGGTTCCACTTGCTAAAGCAGTCAATGGAAAACTTTGGCAAGGGATTTGCAGACAACACGGTATTCCATGGAGTCTGTGAATAATTTAACAAACCCTCTACGGTCTGGCAGAAAAGCCAGACCGTTTTATTTTTAACAAAGTTAGTTAGTCTAAACTAACCTATGATAGAAATTTAACAAAGTCTTATGGTTAGTTGTGACTAACTTGATTTACAAAACTTTTTCATATCAAGATATTATCAAATTTTTTATTGTGAACAGTTTTTGAAATCGCAGGACAGGAGCCGCTGTGCTGTGGTATAATAATTGCAGTCCAAAAGCTCACGAAGAGCGGGTAACGCCCCGGCGGATAGTAAGCCGCTAGGAGCCCCTATAAGCGGCTTGTTTGCTGTGCGGTAAACTTGCCTAGTCTGGACAGAAAACGCCTTACAGGGCTTTGCAGGGCTACTAGAACAGCAGGAAAACAAAATTGTACAGTTTGGCGAATGCTACTAGAGGGATATACAAAAATTTTTCTACAATCCCCGCTCTATACAACCATATACAAAATTATTGTACAGTTCCACGCTTGCAGAATACAAAACAAGAAAAAATAAATTAAATATTCAAAATTCAAGATAGAAAAAATTTATTAAAATAATTTTTATAGAAAATTTTTTATAAATTATATCAAGATATGAGTTTGTTTATTCATAGCGAGATATGAAAATGTAGATGTGTAGAACGCTAGAATTTCATATCAAGATATAATTCTAACAGATTTTTCTGTTTTTAGAATCTAAAATCATATCATGCTATGAAATCTAAGAGAAAGGAGAATCATATCAAGATATGAAACGCATGGGGCTTGCAGAATGAATTTGTGAACAAATTGTGAACTTTTCAATTTTCGCTTGCAATTTGCCTTGCGCTGTGCTAGAATAGAATCACGGAAAGGGCGACAGCGCAAAACCCGAAACCGATACATAACGACAGAAACCAACAGACAGAAAGAGGTACATAACATGAGCAAGATGGCAAAACTGAATAGCAACTCCCGCATCAACCGTGCATGGACTAAGCCCTATGTACAAATCACCACCACCGAGAACGGATGGACAACAGAAGAAAAGTGGACAAAATGCCATCCCATGACAGGACGCGAGATGAATCGCGCACTGTATCAAAACGGTTTGTGGTGGACGCTGGCAGGCTATGGCAAGGGATGGGTAAAGCCCTACGAAACCCCGAAACTCGACCGTAACAAGAAGTACGTCATTGCAGAACGTTTCGGATTTATCCAGATTAAGGAAGTCAAGTAAAATCCGACAGGCACACGCTGAAAAGCGTGGGCTTTTCTTTTAGATTTTTGCTTCATATCTCGATATGAATTTATTCAAAATTTTCTGTTTTAGATTTTCATATCACGATATGATAGAAGTTTGTTTATTCATCAAATTTTTTCGGTTCTGCAATTCTATCAATTTTTTCTGTTTTCATATTTTGATATGAACTAGAGCGTTTTGCGTTTGTAAATTCGACTTATATCATGATATGAATTTATAGCGTATAGAATGAAAAGTATAGAATTTTTCAAATTTTTTCGTATAGATGGGGCAGGCTGGAATGTAGGCGCAGGAGCGCGTTGCGCACAAGAAGGGGTACTAGCTTGTATACAACGTGATGTACTGCTGGTTAGCCACGCCTAACTTCACCACAGTAAAGCCCTGAAGTTAGTTTAGTCTAACTAACTCCCTATTCCCTACTCGGAAAGTGGGTTTGTCCAAACTAACCCACTAACCCCATTGGTTAGTCATAACTAACCTATCTACCCTGTGGGTTAGTCACCACTAACTTTGTTACATTTTTGATTAAGTTTTTCGTTGTATACATCATGGTATACTGGTTAGTTTATACTAACTAACTCTAGCACTCCTGCCGTTTGACTGCTATGTATACAACGTAAAACACATGATTGCATCCAGCAGATTGTTAAAAGTTTATCAGTTTAGCAGTTAGTCGCGCTAACTGCTAAAGCATAGCGAAGATAAAGAAAATAAAGTCCAGCTTCATATCTCGATATGAAAAATAAAGCATCCAGCGCACTTTTCTTTATTTTTGTAAAATTTTCCGTATCTGCTTAACATACTTATTTTTAGCACTCGTACCTTGAGAGCGCCAGAAAACGGCATACAACTACCCGTTGTAAAGTTAGTTATGCAAAATGTATACTGTATAGGCGTTTTGTTGATTTTTTCTGTACAATTTGCACAAACGGGCTTGTATACTTCACAATTTTAACACTTTGTTCATGGTTTGTTAATAGAAAGTTAATTGTTTGTTTACAGTTTGTTCATAATTTATTCATACCACGTTCATAAATAACTGCTATACTTATGCCAGAAACAAAGCAAAGCACATTGATAATTGAATTAAGAAAAAAGTTCCAACGTCCCGACTCGCACGGGGGACGGTAAAAAAGAATAACGCGAGGCGAAGTTTCCGCATGAAACATTCTGAAAATGTTCCACATGGAACAAAACATTTTGACACGGCTTGTAAAGCCGAGAAGGGGATACATATGAGAGTTAATGGTATTTACGTTGAGACCGAGAAACCCCGTAAAGGCACAAAGTGTGCGTTTTGCGGCGAGCCTATTGGCGACTTTGATTTTATCCAAACCAGCACGAACCACCAGACTTCTTGTTTTGTTCACCGTGACTGCATTCGCGAGCGGCGTTATCACGAGACGTTTTATACACCGAACGGTAACAAGTTGCCGTTGTTCGATAACACGCGCAAAGCAACAACGCGCGAACAAATTATTTACACTCCAGAGCTTGAATTTAATAACCAGTACGGCTATTGGAGCGATGAGAAGAAAGCCGCTTTTGTTGCGCAATTCAAAATCTACGTTGAACATGACTGCACGGTAGGCGGTGAAGGGCACGTTGCAAGCTCTATAAATTTTCACGGTTTGGCGCAATGGTATGCAAACCTTGAGAAATGGGTTGATATGACAACTTCCAACTGCGGCCATCATATGAATTTTTCATGGTATGGTATGAAGGCGGAGGACGTTCGTAAAATCCGCCGCAATGCAAGTGCAATTTTCAATCCAGTTGAGCAGTTCATGCACGGGCATGAGCGTGAAACGGTTCAAGTGTTCGGGCGTTATTTTGGACGTTGGGCGCAAAATGATTATTATTATGTTCATGGTTCGTGGGTGAATCTTGAACATGATTCAAGCGATAACAGCGCGCGCGTTGAGTTTCGCCTTCCGCATTACGTCAACGCTAAACAGTGTGTTTGGTGTGCGTTCATGCTGAAGGACTGGATGAAGGAGCTCCGCAAGTTTTGCAACGGTGAACAGGACGCGCGGCAAACGGGCGCGGCACTGCTTCGGCACATGGTTCTAAACGTCAACGGGAAGGCACTTTATCAGCGTCCAGAACGTAACGGCGGTGCAAAGAAAGTTGCACGAGAAGAGTTACCGTTTGATAACTTTTAATTGATAGTTGCCGATACTACCGCCGAGCGGCGGCAAGTCGGCTTTATAATCTAAACAGAAAAGGGAGTTTGATTTATTATGAAAAAGTTTTTTGTTGTTTTTGTTTCCGTTGTTCTTTGCGTCCTGTTTACCGCTTGCAGTGCAGACGAGTTTGAGCCGACTAACCAGCTTGCAAAAACTGGAAAAATTGATGCCGTTTCTGCTGACGTGGTAACGGTATCTGTTGCCGGTGAACTGTACACATTTGACGGTACGGGCTACACCGTGGGCGAGTCCGTGCGCGTTGTGTTCGACACCAACGGCGAACCTACTAACCCGTGGGCTTGGTGGGTTATTGACTGCTTGCCTTGCAAGTGATGAACACGCCAACAACAGGCGCACAACAGACACAAGCGCGTAACTAGCAAACATTCCTAATTGCCAAAAATGGAAAGAACTGGAAAAATTGGTAACTAGGAATTGTTATCACTAACTTTAGTCCTTTACCATGCTGAAGTGTACTTTAATACTTTAGTGTGGTAAAGGATTTTTTGTTTTATTTTTTATTGTATACATCGTGCGCCTGTATCGTTGTTCTATCACGTTGTATACATCACTCAAGAGGGCATCATGTGATGTATACTTCATTGTATCTAATCAAATATGTATCAATCTTCATCGCACTAAAGCGATGAAGTTAGTTAGTCGTAACTAACCGTCAGGGGCTGAACACAGTTAGCGGTGACTAACCCATTAACCCACCGTGGGGGTGGGTTTACAAACTCAGGGCTGTTGTATACAACGTGGGACACATAGCCATTTATCATTCATAAAATGCCATTCATCAAAACGCAGAAATCTAATTCACAAAAATGAGGGTATCATGCCCAATATCCGATACCCTCATAATCATAATAATCTTTTTGATATATTACATTATACATATCCAAATCTAAAAAGTCGAGAATCTTTAACGACAATACTGTAAGCCCAGCTCGTCCTATAAACATATAGTATCTGCCATTATAGAAGTTCTGAATTGGAACACGAAATCCAAAAGGATTGTGATTCATATTCTGGACGACATCCAGATATCCGCCTATCTTGTATATATGATATCTTTCTGTACATTGGCTACGCATAAAAGAAGAATCAATTTTCGGCGCTACATCCTCCCAAAAATAATCCACAAGCTTCTTAACTTCATCTGGAAACCTATCTTTCATCAGAATCTTTCCTCAATCCAAGATTCAATATTACGACACCATCTGTAGGTAATCTCAATGTATTTCGTGCCATACTTAACAATGACGTAATACACAGTAATAGTTTCATCATCAACGCTGTGATACATATAAAGAAAGTCCTTATTCGGAACTCTGAACGAATACGAAGAATTACAACCAAACGGTTCGCCAAGAACAGTACCATTGGACATTGCAATCTCATTGCCGTTATTCAGCAAATAGATGCCGTCAATATAGTAATCATGTTCTGTCATAAACGGTTTGAGCGTATTAAATGTATCAATAAAGAGACTTTTAGGATACTCTTTCGCTCTGCGCGTATTAAATTTTCCTACTCCCAAAAGATTCATTAGTTCCACCTGTTCAATAAATAATAGAGTGCATGGATATACTCACCAGTACCACTGTTAATAACGCAGATAGCAATATTCCATCTATCACAGCTAATGAAGCACTTATATCCATCCTCATATCCGAATGGAATGCGCTTGCACCTATTTAATCTCAAACTACCAAGCGCAACTCCGCCGTTGCATTCTGATACATTGCTAAGGTATCGCCACTCAAGTCTGCTTCTACGCCAATAGTAATGGTCAATGCCATATTTACTTAATTCTTCTTTCCATACTTTATTAAGTATGTTGATTGCTCTGTTTTCAGTTAATCGTTTCGACATTATCTCCACACGCCTCCATAAGTATACCTATATCCATAAGTTGTGTAACTATGCGTATCTGCCCAGTAATAATCGGAGCTAGTTGCGGAAACATACGCGCTTCTCTCTCGCGGCTGAACATAACGATATGAACTTCTTTGACCCATCGAAATCACTTGAGTTGACGGCTCTGCTATCCACGCTGAAGCCGTAGCGTCATTGTCGGCACGAAGCTTTTTGATGCCAATACTACGCCAAAGAGGATTTACGATACTTCCATCCCAAGAAAGGTTCGTGGAGTATGACACATAAAGAATGCCAGACGGATACTTAATTCCCGATATATACACGTCTCTTTTAGAACATGGTAGACGATAACTTATTGAATCGTTATTTGATGGATGAGTACAATAATTGAAAACACCGACAATCTCATACTCGTCATTATCGAAGACCGTATGTTCTAAAATAATCAGCATCTCCTCGTATGCCTTTTTCCTTAGATTAAGATGATGCGTAACTTTTACTTTCATTTCTGCTCACCAAAATTCCTGCCATAAGCGGCAAAATCTTTACGTTGCTATCCTCTGGAATCGAACTTGCGCGTAAGAACGAACACTCAAAAAACTGACTATTAAACTTCGCGGCAACGAAATAGCCGTCCTCTTCATCATTCGTCCACATATACACGGGAACAATTCCCGGAACACGAATAGAATAGCGATAGCCGCCATCTACACCAATATAGTTATTAACATTTTCACATTTAATCATCGTGTCTGTAACAACCTTATCATTGAGACGTAGCGGCCATACAGAGGAAAGAACCCATTTGTCACAATATAAATCTAAGTAATCCTTCGTCAAGTTAAATGCAAACTTAGCAAAAGTAATCCTATCTGGTTCCATATTCCTCTGACCATCAAATTTCCCAATTAACTCTGCCATATTATCCCTTTATAAAATGCCTCACATTGACACTGGTAATCTCTTTATCGTCAACAATGCTTATAGCTTCCTCGACGATATTATAGTATTTAACTTTTGCGTAATAGATACGCTTACCATTAGCATCTGGAAGCCGCTTAATGCGCGGACGCATATCACCGCAAAACACCGCTCTGCCATTATTCTCGGTGACGCTCCTTCCGCTTAGCGAAGAGCTTATAACATACTCTTTATGTTGCAAAAAACCATCTATATGGTTGCTTCTGACAATATCAGTTACATCATTCTTTATAGATATAGGAATTTCTTCCCAGCACGTTTTATGCCCGTTCATCTAAGACCACCAAACATTGTATCAAAGTTTTGCCATGACGAAAGAATATTCTTTGTTACATCAAGGAATCGGCACTCATAGCACCAGTCATCAGTCTTTATTAAAACATAGTACGCATCCCCGATGTCGTGTTTAATAAATACCTGTTCATCATCGGTACTTGGGACTCTATAGGAGTACGGTACACTCATACTGGCTTGAGAATCATACACAATACCGTTTTTGATAGCAACATCGTCCAGTTCAATAAACCACAGAACATCGACTATGTAATTTTTATCATTATGTAGAGCTTCAATACTGTTCAGCGTATTGAAACATCTAAGAATAAACTCGCCAGTCAATTTTTTATTGCAATCAATAAAATAAGGATTGACATTCCTTACGCCAACTAGATTCAAACTCTTCCCTCCAATACAATCTGTTTATGCGAAAAATATCTTGGAACTTCCGAGCGAAAATCAACCCCATACAGGAGCCACTCGTGTGTTTTATGATTGACACAAACAATGTTTGTTTGGTCAAAAATCCAGTTACACATATAGAATACCCAGTTACCAATTCCCGGAATCCGATGGTAGCTCACGAACGGGCTGCACGGATAGTTCCCATCTCTATATCTGCTTTCCTTGAAGATAGAATCAGCGTGTTGACACCACACAACCACCTTATCGAATGATAAAGAAGATGAGTAACAAGACAACTGCTTGCATAAAATATCACGAGCAACATACATACAGGTTTGTATGGATTCATCATTCGTAATATCATATGTTCTACTTGTAAAAATAAATTTCATCGTTCCACCTTACTTAAATGCTTTTTCGGTACGAATCGTAAGCGTATCAACAGCCTTGACGTATTCACCCATATCAAAGCTTGTGAGAACACCAGTCTCAAGATTCATTGCAAGCACTCCATCACGGTTGCTCGTTAGGTCACTCACCATATAGTGCCGACCTTTTTCTTCAAACATAAAACCACTAGTCTGTTTTCTAAGTGGAACTAAATCTAACGGTTCTGTGATAATGTTTGCCATATCCGTCCTCCTATTCCCTTTTGTGACCCTATTATACCAAAGAAAGTAGTGTCTGTCAAGGAAATCTAAGAGAAATATATTAAATTTTTGTAAATTTCCTATTGTGGCTTGACGGCAGAACTTGAATGTGTTAGAATAGCAATAAAACAAGGGGTTAGAAAGGTGCTTAGGGAAATTTTCCCTAAGATATATAATAGTAAGAAATGATAACCATTCTTATTTAGATTATACAGAGACGAGTCCTGTCAAGATTTTGACAAAATCTTGACAGGATGGGCGGCTATGGATGTCTGTGAATGGTTTTTAGACTGAAGTAGAGTAACTTGTTTGCTGGAACAAAGACCTCTCACAGACGTTCCTACAAGACTATAAATGTAATATATAATATATCTTAGGGAATTTTTACCGAAGGAAAATCGACGTGAAGAATTTTTCAAAACCACTTGACAAGATGACTACCAGTATGGTATAATAAAAAAGAGAATACCTGATAAGGTAAATATGAAATTTCGTTTAGATTAAGGAGATTAAAATGTCCACATACATTGATTCAGATTACTTAAAATATAAGTTTGAAAATCCAGAAGCCTATAGATATGTAACAGGATGTTCATTTGCCGAGGCGTTTAAGCTTATGTAGGATACGGATACTCCAGATTGGGCTAGGAAAATACTTACTTCGCGTTTCAGCAAGGAGTTCGATGAACAGGCAAAAGTTGATAGGGCATTTGCTGATGATAGAAGAAAATACATCGAGTCGCATCCGAATGCAGATATCTGCATTGTGAAACTTGCGCTTGCTATTTATGGTGAAAACGATAAAAGAGGAACATATGATAAGATTCCTCTTGGTAAAGCGCTTAATGAAGCATTTAAGTTGTATGAAAGTCAATTTCCAAAAGGAGAATCTGAATGAGTAGCAGAGTTAATATGACACCAACACAAAGCGCAGAATTGGCAATTTCTATTGCGCGTGGTCTTTCTAGCAATCCAGAGTTTATTAAATATGTTATGTACAACAAAGGATTTAACTCTGTAGGCGAAGAAATTGCGGAAAAGACCAAAGACGCTGTTAGTGAAATTACGTGGTAATTTTTGATAAAATCAACTTTTCATTAGAAGTAGGAAGTGATTATTCTGGCTACAAAAACTGTAGCTAATCAGCGCATTGTGAGGTATGCGGACTATGATTATGAAAGATTCCCAGTTGAGCTTGTAAGACACCTAGAATCTTGCGAAATACAGTTCTATATGTATCTTTGGAGTATGAGAACAAGAAATATAAAAGAACTTGTATTGTTCTCAACTCATGTGATGAAAGATACTGGCATGTCTTATAAGACATATAATAAAGCATTTCATGGATTGATACAAGATGGCTTTATTGTATTGGATAAGCTCAATACATACATATTCTGTCCAGATAAATATAGTATATCTGACAGTCAGCTTTTGAAGCTAATTTATGAATACATATTTAAGAGTTATCCAGAATATAAGAAAAAGAAAGTTAATACTGGATTATTCAGAAGATATGAAGATATTTTGGACATTTTTCCAGAAGCGGATGAATGTACGGAAATCGACTATTTACAGGAATTTAACGGAAAAGATGAAGATTTACCATTCTAACGGAGAAATTATGATGTACGATATCGACCACGAAAAGAAGGAAGTATGGGTAAGCACGAAAGATGTTCCTATCGGAAGCATCGAAGATAGAATGATTCTGTGTCTCGCATCGCGCGGATATACAATCAGAGAGAAAAGCGCGTGTACTGCACTCGCTATCGCAAATGGCGCACCGTTTGTCGGTGGAACTGTTAGGGACGACAAGAGCAATATGTATAAGAAATACGAAGTTGTTTATCAGATGCGAAAGAGTCCTGATTCTGAATTTGAATCTACGAAGTATTTGGCGCGTGTTATTGGCGATACGGCTGATGATGTTCGCTCAAAGATTAAATCTACTTATGTAAAGATTATTGGCGTATACCCAGTTGGACGAGTACGCGCTGACTATCTAAGAAATAGAAAGGCAGATTTCCATTCTATCGGGGTGATGTGATGTATTACTATGATATTGTATATACGATTGGTGGGGAACGTAGATGTATGTACGTTTTAAGTGCAATCAATTTCCCAAATGATACTCCTACGTTTGTCTCTGATAAGCTTTACCCGAAGGAGTGGTCTGACGTTAAGGCGTATAAGATGGGTGAAAAGCGGGTGAAGTTTTTCAAATGGCGAGAAGAGAACAGACGAAGTTAATCTGTAATAAGTGCTGGGAATTTGGTTGCCATAATAAAGACCACTAGCTAGTAGAAATAGATGAGAGTATAATAGATTCTATAATCTAGCTTAATAAGAAGGGATATAGTACCAAATTTTGTTGCGGTGGGCATATATCATCTAAAGAAAGATTGTATATTCCACCGTCAATATACATAATGTTTGCTGACGGTGTATCACTTCCGAATATTCCTAAACGCTTTTAGTATTTATCGTATTATAATGAAGTGTCAAAGGAATGTGACAGTGATAATATATTGGAATAGCAGGAGTGGCTTGATGAAGCGAGAGAGGATTTGCGACAATGGGTTCTAGCTCTGTGATATGGGGACATATCGAAAATTTTGAATTAGAAAAGACAAAAACATTAAAAGAATTTTGTCGGGTAATTTTTTATATTAGCGACATACTAAAGGAAAAGTATGGAGTTGGATATGAAGCGAAGATGCGCGAATATCTAAATAAACATGAAATCTACTTTGATTCTGGAACTGATTTTAAGGAATTTGTTGATAATGTTTGTTCGTGGATGCGGTATAGCGTAGTTGGTAATGAATACATAATCTATGATGACCTTCAAGATAAGAGATTATATATTGATACTGATACGATGTGTAAACCTGACCTGTTTTTTGATATTGCGGAAGAAATGAAGGGTGAATTTTGAGTTATTATGATTAAGTTTAAGCGTAGTGGAAATATTCTTGATACAGATATGCCGATTATTGCCGTTGCGGTAACAACTACTGGCGAAGCAATTCCTAAGATTCTTCGTGAATATAAGGAGTGTCTTGCAGAATATAAGTCTATCTTAAAGAAAACATCCACTACTAAGAATCTTATTGGTAGATGTATCCCGGTATTTAATAGGGATGGCAAGTGTTTTGCTTTAATGTTCGCTAACAGTAAAGATAGTTTGTCTGTCGAAAATGCAGTAAAGCAGTTGGAATATTACAGTAACGTAACTAACTGTTCCGTGGCTTTCAGAGCTTGCGATTTTGATGCGGGCATCATGGAGAACATTATTACTTGTGAAATGGAGGAATGGCTGTGACGCCGCTATGCTTTAGATGTGGAAAAGCATCTGATACGTTTTCTACCGTTAAGATTCGATGGAGTACATATAAAGGGTCTGGCAGTTGTTTTGCTTCGTTATGCAATAAATGTATTGACGAAATTGAACCGAGCGTAAAAGAGCTCACTTTTGAGATGACGAAAGATTTGAATAAGGAGGAACGAAATGATTAACATTAACAAGTAGTATGGCGTTAATCCAACAAAATGGTCGTATGATTTAGTCCACTTTGTAACTGATAAGAATGGCAATCCATCATTTGAAGTTGTTGGATATTATCACGATTTTGATGCGGCATTAAATGGATATATAGCCTTACGTACAAAAAAGAAACTTACGCAAAGAGATATGTCTGTTATTGAAGCTATAAAAGAGATACAATCGGTTCGTGATGAAGTAAAAGAGATTATTAGTGGCGGTGATTTAAGTGGTTGATTCGATTATAGAATACGCTACAGTACACCCATTTTTAGCGTTAGCGCCATTTCTCGTTTTGTTTGTTGCTTTTATGTTTATGCTTAATAATCGTGATACATTGAGATGTCGTGTATATGCTCTTGATGCAATAAAAGATTATAATATAGACCAGTATGTGATATATGGTCGAGATAACTGGAAACGGCTGAGTTATGAAAAGGTGATGCAGTCATATACATATACATGGTTCTCTCTTGTAAAAAATGCCGAAGCAGCCATCAAGCCGCAGTATCTTGATAAGCTTGGTATTTATTTTGAAAATGCTAAAAAATTTAGGAGCTTTAAGTAATGTTTGATATCGACATTGAGTATGTCAAGTGTACTCTTTTTTGCTTTAATCTTAGAATGCAGAGCAAGAAAGCACTTAAAGAGTGGGCGTTGAACAATTTCAGAAGTAATGAGACGGATGAGTTTTTGAAGTTTCTGCTAGATAAAAACGTGACAACTGGTATATCCAGCGCCAGACTAAGCAAACGTCTGGCGAAGAAATTAGACCCACGTATCAATATGACATTGCTGGATGTATGCAAGTATATCATGAACAACCCGGCGAATGATGATACGCTTTGGGTTGTTCAGTCATATGTAGAAAAAGTAAGACTTGCATTTGAATGCAAGCCAACCTTTGATAATGAAATGGCGTTCATCCATGATGTGTTTACTAAACAACTTCGTCTTGGCGTTGATGCAAAAACTGTTAATCGCGTATATGGATGCAAGCTGATTCCAGTATTTGATGTTCAACTTGCGAAATCTATCGACAACGTTAAGATTCCCCACGGCGAGTGGCTTTCTATCAGTCAGAAGATTAACGGAAATAGATGCGTTTGTTATCGTGGCAAGATGTATAGCAGACAAGGTAAACAGTGGACAGGGCTAGACTATATCATGTCAGACCTTAGAAAACTTGGGTTTGAATCACAGGTGTGGTGTCTTGATGGTGAGCTTGTTTATAAGAACGAGGAAGGACTTTCTGATAACGATGCCTTTATAAAGGGTACTGGCATTTTGAACAGCCTAGATGCAGATAAGTCATGTATTAAATACGTCATCTTCGACTGGATTTCTAACAGAGATTTTGACAAGGGTATATCGCAGGATTCGTATAAATCTCGCAAGGATTTGTTAATTGAATTGTCTTATGATATTCACCGTCTTGGTGTCGAGAATGTTGAAGTTGTAAGATTTTTCTACGAAGGCACTGATGAAACTAAAATTGATTATTGGCTTGACCGTGCTACAAAAGCTGGCATGGAAGGTGTAATGATAAACTATGATGTACCATACCAGTGTAAGCGTCATTCTGGAATCTTGAAAGCTAAACGTTTTTATACGATGGATTTGCCTATAGTTGGCATTGAGGCTGGCGACGGTAGGCTTTCTGATACTCTTGGTAAGGTATACGTATCTTATAGCGGTAATGCTGTTGGTGTTGGTACTGGTTTTAGCGATGAACTTCGTGACGAGATTTGGAACAATCGTGACAAATATGATGGGAGAATTGTCGAAGTGAAGTATAAGAATGTATCCAAAGATAAGAATACTGGATTGCCAAGCTTACAGTTTCCCGTCTTTGTTAGATTCCGTGATGATAAAACTGATGTCAGTTATGACTAAGGAGATTATATATGTCTGATAGACTTGTTATTATTGATATGCAGAATGACTTTCATCCTAGTGATAAAGTGATTAAGCGCGTTGTAGAAAAAATTGAAAAGTACAAATCTAATAAGTGTAAGATTTATATGACAATGGACACCCACGATGCAGACGAATATTCCGCGCTTCCAGAATCTAAAGAATATCCTCTGCATTGCGTAAAAGGTACTGATGGTCACGCCCTTGTCGATGATGTTGGTATTGCACTTGCACTTTATCGAAAAGATTGTAAAATCTTTTATAAGAACTCTTTTGGATGTACTGCGCTTGTGAATGCTCTACTTGAGGACTGCGTTCCGGGCGATAGGATTGAGATTTGCGGCGTATGTGCAGATATTTGTGTCATTGCAAACGCCATTATGATTCGTTCGGCGCTTTATAAGAATGATGTATATGTCGATTTTACTGCAACCGAGGCCACCAGCCCGGACGCAGAGAGGGCGGCTAGGTGCATCATGGAAAGTTGTAACATTATTGTAAACTAACACTATGGGCGCAAAGCGCCCATTTATTTTTGCAAAAGGGCTTGACTTTTGAGCATCTTTTTGGTATAATATATACAGTAATCCATATAGAAAGGTGTTGGTGATTAGTTATATGGGTGTGATAATTAAGTGTGTTGAAATTATTCTTATGACGGCTGGTGTGTTTTTCTTGCTTATTGTTGCGCACAATGTTGTACATAAGTTGAAGAATAAGGAGAAAAAGTAATGTCGGTATATGTCACGGGTGATACCCATTCTTATATTGATGTAATGAAAATCACTCCTAGTAGATGGCAGGAGTCTAATAATCTAACAGAAAAAGATATCCTTATTATCTGTGGGGATTTTGGTTTCATTTGGGACAATAGCTTCACTGATAGATGGTGGCAACAGTGGTTCTTACAAAGACCGTATATTACTTGCTTTGTTGCAGGAAATCATGAAAATCATCCGTTGCTGGAAAGCTATCCACTCGTGGATTTTCATGGTGATAAGGCAAGGAAGATTAACGACCATATCTACTGTCTGATTCAGGGTGGTATGTATGATTTTGATGGTAAGAAATTCTTCTGTTTCGGAAAGGCGCAAAGCCACGATAAGCAGTTTCGCGTTGAAGGTGAAAGCTGGTGGCGTGAGGAAATGCCGTCTGATGAAGAATATCAGTATGGCATTGATACATTAAATAAGTATAATCATAAATGTGATTTTGTTATTAGTCATTGCGCTCCAGATAGGGTCGTTGATAGACTAAGCTATGGCAATTATACACATGATAAACTGACTAATTTTTTGCAGAAGATTGTTGCTGAAGAGGTAACTTTTGGACATTGGTATTTTGGTCATTATCATGTAGATAAAGATGTCGATATAAAAGACGGAAATAAATACACTTGTTGTTATCAATATATTTATAAGGTGGTGTAAAGATGAAGGATATTAACAAGTTTCAGGATGATTGGTTTGTTGCTAAGAAATCTCAGAACAAGCGTGTTGCTGATACATTGGGATTCTTGTATGCCGCTATGCAGAATAAGCGCATTGAACTTGGACATATGTTGACAACCGATGAAATGACAGCAGTTGTCAAGAAACAGATTAAGCAGATTAACGAGACTCTGGATTTCGCTATCAAAGGTGATAGAGTTGAAATGGCAGAGAAGTGTCGTGATGAGATTGCAATTTTGTCTGACTATCTGCCAGAAGAGTTGTCTTATGAAGACATCAAAGCACGTGTCTCTGTACTGGTTGATTCTAATATGAATAAAGGACAGGCAATGAAAACTGCTATGGGTGCTTTGCGTTCTATGGCAGATGGTAAATTGATTGCAAAGGCTGTGAGCGAGGTGCTTGCTGGTGTCTAAAAAAGCTACGACAACTGGCATGAGCTTTTTGGGCGTATTGCAGATTGTCCTAATTATCCTTAAAGCTTTCGGTTTGATTGACTGGTCTTGGTGGCTTGTGTTCTTCCCGATGTGGATTGACCTTGCAATTATCGCACTAATTATCTTGATTTATATTTTGGTTATTGTAATTATTGCGGTTATTAGCTACTTTGATGAATGAAAGGAATTATTATGAGAATGGAAATTATTAGTATTGGTGACATTGTTCGTGACAATTCCTGCTCTTATCCTTGTCTTGATAAAGTCGTAGGTATCAGACATGATAAGTCTGGCACTATGTATAAGATGTGCGCAAGTGGTCTGTATGTCCCTAGTGAAAAAGTTGAAAGGGTGTGTTTTGATAGTGACTAAGATGGTAATTGTGGTTAGACGCGACTTACACATGAGAAAAGGTAAGGCTATCGCACAGGCTTGTCATGGAGCTGTGAACATTGTGTTAAGAACCCTTGACAGAGATGGCTTGCCGTGGTATACTAATAACGAAGGGCAGACAGAGGTTGATGGTGATTCGGCGTTGGCTGAATGGTTCTCTAATTCATATACTAAAGTATGTCTTTACGTTGATAGCGAGGAGGAGCTTCTTAATCTAAAGAAGGTAGCAGATGAAGCTGGAATCTTATCTAGCCTAGTTCGAGATAACGGCACAACGGAGTTTCATGGTGTAAAAACCTATACTTGCCTTGTGTTTGAGCCGTTGGATTCACGAGTAATTGACCCCATTACTGGTAATTTGCCCCTGTATTGAGAGGTGAATCTAATGGAGTCCTATACGTTAAAACAGATGGTTTAGATTATAAGAGAGGATGAGGGTATTTGTCCGTTGACATTCTCTGAAATAATTCAGTAGCATGGTGGTAGCGTATTTGTTATCGGTGATAAGTGCGGCTATGGTACGATAGACGTAACTAAGATGGCTATACTTTTAGATAATGAATATGTTAATATCAATGGTTGTGGAACTACGTTTTATGCTTATGGCATTAGACCATATAGTGTAAAGTAAAAAGAGGTAATATATGAAAGATATTAAGATTCCCGGATGGGTTGATATGGATTATCATGAAGGTAGTTCAAATGGAACGCTTAATCTAAAGCGAGAATTTGAGCATGATGATGTCATCATCGTCGATATGAAATCTTTGTTCAAAGATAGTCATTACTGGTCTTATATTGTGGAATATCTGAAAAATAGATATGAAGGAACTAGACTTGTGCATGATGTCCTGTGGGGTGATAACGAAAGTTGCGTTGAGATTCCCTTTATTGGGTTTAGCACTGGAGATTTCAAGGGCAGTAAACATGAATTGTGCGCATATAAGATTGAAGGCGTAGATGATGACTACTGTTTTGACCTCGCTGTTGGTAACGAACCGTTTGGGTCAACTAAACTTGAAAGTGGATGGGTTGGTGTTATGTCGAAGAACAACCCGGCAGTTTCAGAGCTTATTAAAAACATTCCAGAAAGCGATTATGTAACAATCGAGGATTTTACAGGAGTTGTTGTCGTAACTCGTGCGGTATGGGGTTTTGACCGTTATGATGAGGCTGACATTACTGAAATGTTTATGCTTGATGATAAATGGAATTGTTATCAGTTCTTTGGGCGAAGTGATAAGATTGATGGATGTTATCTGTGATATTTTTCAAATCAAAATATCACAGATATCTAAAAATATAAAATGTAATACGTCGCCCTTCATATTATGATGATTCGTAGCGATATACATTTTTGAAAAATAATGACAAATCTCTACGTTACAAAAAATAGCTTGCATTGCGTTATTACCCAACGTTTTGTTGGTAAAAGACAATTCGCTGTTATGATAGGGTAGAATATGCTTAAATTGGTAAGAAAGGATAAAGAATAATGATTATTGATGGTAAACGCGCACTGGCGTATATTACTACTATTGATGATATTGAACCTTTGGTTGGTTATGATAGGGTAGAATATGCTAGAGTGGGTGGATGGGGAAT
>ERZ808277.107-NODE-107-length-41533-cov-5.930903_pt1 | contig 41533 bp, 47 predicted proteins | sample MGYA00521240_ERZ808277 | MGnify/ENA primary metagenome ERZ808277 (study PRJEB31516, sample SAMN03275599) | gut metagenome | biome: mammalia-associated habitat; material: feces | host: Papio cynocephalus | place: Kenya | collected 2012-07-17 ... | reverse complement strand
TATATTATACCCTTTTTGCCCTTCATAGTCAAGGAATATATGAAGTTTTTAATCGCAATCGCCATTGCAATCATAGCAATCGAACTTGTTTTTCGAGTCCGCAACTGGATTCTGAAAAAACGGAAAAAGTATTTCTAAAAATCAGCATAAAAAAAGAAAAATCATGCGCAAGCCTAGGAAACTGAAGCATGATTTTTCACCGCCAGGATTTACCAAAGGTAAACCCTGCTTTTTTATGCCCTCAAAACGAAACCCCGTCAACCTCAAGGGGACAAGTGTATCCATTCCAAGGAGCTTTTTAATTTTAACAAAAAAACACGGCATTGTCAATGCCGAAAAAGGAGAAATATCATGAAAATTCTTGTAGACAACACCCCCCTCACCGCTGAACTCATCAATCAATACAACCTTCACATCATCACCGGCACCGGCGCAGTAATGGACGGTGAAACGGGAGAAACCATAGAAATTGGTGACCCCGTTATTATCGTATACAACGATTTTGACGCCGTGCCACTTATCCCGGAGAACTTCTGGGACACATACGATTATTGCGAACTCTGCGGAGACTTGCACCGCCGAGATGAAGGGGCATACGTGGACGAAAAAGCCCTATGTCCAGATTGCGAGGAAAGCAACGTCTTTCGTTGTGAGGGCTGCGGCGAATGGCACCTTTACCGCAACATGGTGCGGATTGAAGGCACAGATGATTACGTCTGTGATAATTGGTCTTGCATGGAGCGTGCGGAAGTAGACTGCTGCGCGGACTGTGGGGATTATTGTTTCATTCAAGACATGCATTGGATGAATGACCACATCTATTGCGATTCCTGCGTCGAAAACCATGGCGGACTTCTCGACTACAGTGAAAAGCCGGAGCCGGAGTTTTACGGTGACCCGGCAGCTCTCCATATGGGGGTAGAACTGGAAGTTGACAACGGGGACGATATCAACGACTTTATCACCGACGCAGCCACCCCCGAAATCTACTTCAAAGAGGATGGCAGCCTATCCCGCGATGGTGGGGTAGAAATTGTATCCCACCCATGCACCCTGGACTACCACAAGGGGCTATGGGACGGCATCATAGATACCGCCAAATCCCACTATTTCACGTCCCACGACGCCGGAACCTGCGGTCTCCATGTCCACATCGACCGGGAGTATCTCGGAGAATTCGAGACAGAACGGGACTACACAACAGCCTGCATCGTCATGTTGTTCGATAAATTCTGGAAGCAGCTTGTCCGCTTCAGTCGTCGAACTGAAAACCAACTCAGCCAATGGTGTGAACGCACCGGGCTAGAACTGACTAAGGCGGACATGTCCGCACCGGAAAAGGTTGCGGACAAGCTCCAAGACAAAGCGAATAACGAGGGGAGGTATAAAGCCGTAAACCTCCAAAACCGCAACACCGTAGAATTCCGCCTGTTTCGCGGAACGTTGCGCCGGGAAACCTTTTACGCAACGCTTGAGCTTTGCCAAGTAATCGTGGATTGGTGCAAAACCCACCGTATTCCCGAGCTTGCCGCCCTCACCTGGGGCGAACTCATCAGCAGCCAGCCCACCGAATACCTTGTGGACTACTGCAACCTTCGGGGCATTGACCCCGAAGCGTTGGGGGAAGAAATTAAGCCCCTACAGGTAAAAACCATGCAAGAGGGGTGGACAGTCAGCGACCTCCAGCCCGGGGACTTGGTGAGAATCTCCGAAACCGCACCCTACAACAACGTCGCAGCTGACGAGTCGGGGAAATGGAGCATCGTCACCGCGGTATTCGCTCATGAAATCCAGGCAACCACACTGAGCGGAGGGGTGACGTGGTGGTTGTATCCTAGCGACACTGACCGCATTGTAAGAATGCCCAGAAATGAGGTGGTAGCATAAACAAAACAGCAGTGCAAGCCCCGGTGAAACGCCGGGGCAATAGTTTGAGGGTATAAAAAAGCAGGGACAACCTGCAAAAAAATTCAGAATCAGAAGGGAGTAATGCAAAATGTGCATTATCGCAATTAAAAAACCGGGCATGGATATGCCCGACAACGAAACAATTCAAAATATGTGGTATTCCAACCCCGACGGGGCCGGTATCATGTGGAACGAAAAGGGAAAAGTCCACATTGAAAAGGGCTTTATGACCTTAGGGTCCTTTGAAAAACGCCTTGAGGAAATCAACCCCGAAAAGCTCAAGGACAAAGCCGTGGTCATGCATTTTAGAATCACAACCCACGGCGGAACTTGCAAGGAAAACTGCCACCCCTTCCCCGTGACGGGAAACAGAAACTTGCTAGGCAAGCCTATCCTAAATACGGATTTAGGCATGGCGCACAACGGCATCATCAGCGCCGTAACGCCACGAAAAGGCATATCCGATACCATGGAGTATGACCTTTCCCAACTCTCCATCATGAAAAAGATTGACCCGGCTTTCTACCTCAAAGATGATTGGCTGGAGCTTATCGAAAACGCCATTGAAAGCAAAATGGCATTCCTGGATGCCGTCGGCAACATCCGCACCGTCGGCAGCTTTGAGGAATCCAACGGAATCCTGTATTCCAACAATAGCTACAAATCCTATCGCAAGCGATGGAGCTGTGGAGTGGACGAAGATTCTTGGTATTCCGAAAGCTGGAAAGATGCCTACGGCTTTTGCTCCCTTCGAGACCTCATGAGTCTTGATGAATGGGTATCCGCAGGCGACCCCAGAGACTACCTCTTGGTCAATAGTGACACCCAAGAGGTAGACATGGAAGCCTATGAGCTGATACCCTCCATTGACAAGGACGGCAAAGTATATATCTACGATTGGAATATAGATGTATACACAGAATATCCCGGCTGGAAAGCCCTGGATGAAAACGGCAATACCATCAAATTTAACCGGGAGCTTGCAACCCGAGAATACATTACAAATTGAAAGCGAGGACTGAACTATGGAAAAAATAAAACCTTTGACATACGACAAGTTCAAACTGCTGACCGATGAGGAAAAGAAGGATTACCTTGCTAAGGTCAGCAAGGAATTTCACACCAGCCGCAGCATGATTGCCTTCATGCTTGGTATCTCTGCCGACCGAGTCACCGCTATCACGGAGTCCATCGGCTTCAAATTCCCACCCTTCCACAACACCATGTTTACCACGCTCCGCTTCGGCAAGTGGCTGGGAGCTTGCAACTCCCCGCCACTGCCGGAGCTTACCCAAACCTCGGAAGTCATTGTAGAGCAGGAAGCCCCTGCTTTCCGCTTCCATCCCGCCGTTCCTGTCATGATTCCCGATGATAACACCGCCGTTGCCATCACCTTTCCCGGCGGTGTAACCTGCACCATCACCGGAAGGGGGGTAGCCCATGAATAACACCCTCTGCTGGGATTGTCGCAACACCAGCGCCGATATCTGCACCTGGTTTGACCCCATCCGCCCCAGACTTCCAAGCCGAGCCACCACCGCCACCATCTACCGCCGGCAGGATAGAAGGGATACCCCCTTCACTATCATTACCGCCTGCCCAAACTTCAGAAAGGAATTGTAAACAAATACAGAGCAGTAGAACACTATGCCAGCTGAGCGAAAATTTCACTGATGTTTAAAGTATCAGTAAGCACCGTTACGAACGATACTAAAATACCGGACTATGAATGCCCGGTACGTACGTTATATAATAAGGAAGGAACAAGGAGAATAAGCAACCATGGATATCAGAGCCTGCAACGGCTGGGGAGAACGTCACCCACCCGCAAAAGAATTAAACATCCCCAACTTCATGCTCCCGGATTATATCGACCGGGAACAGCAATACAAAGACGAATTGGAGTGCGCAGCCGCAGCTGCCAAAGGCAGAGAACGCCGCAAACTCCGCAAAAAAGCACGGCAAGAAAGAAACTACCGCATCGGCATCGCTATCGTGCCGACCCTAACCTTCCTTCTCGCCGTCATAGAAATGCTTGCAAGGTGACCCCATCACCTTCAAGATATATTGCGCTCATCCCGGTTATCTCGGCAGGCAGATTACCTGCCCCGTTCAGAGCGCATCCAACTTTTTTCACCTCGAGTACCAGCCAGCCTTCGTTCGGTTGGTATTCCCGGCGTAAGGCACGGTGGAGATAAACACCGCTGCTTCATACTTCCTGCCGCTTACGCAGTGTTGGATCTGCAAACCCCATAGCCGACAGGCAAACTATACCCCCAAAGTAGGGATTCTGGTTTGAATATATCTTTGGGATAGGGAGTGAGCGAGGAACGGGGTAACAAAAATATCGCAACAATAATGTCGCTCAATATTATCACCCCCTTTCAAGGAGTTACCCCTATTATACTGCGTAAGCTCACGGAAGTCCAGAAAATTTCACTGAGAGATAAGGAGGATTAACAATGGCAAACTGCAACAACACTTTAGAATACCGCCACGAACTTCTCCGCATGTGCGAAGGCTACCGCGAATGCCGCAACGGTTGCCCGTTACAAAGTAAGCCATGTCATGGTGTGGATGAGATATCCGAAGAATACATTGAGATTGTCCAAAAATGGTCTGACGAACACCCGGAGTTAAAACCCTGCCCGATATGCGGTGCGACGGCAGGGGTAACAGCAAAGCCGGAATATGGCGGCGCCTTTTTCGCTCATTGCACAAAGTTCGGCTGCGTTGAAATCCGCACAGGCTTTGGCAGCTATCAGCAGGCAGCCAAAGAATGGAACCGGAGGACTAACCATGATTGAGAATTATCAGCAGGGCTACACAAAAGCCCTTATCGATGTCGTTCACTTTTTCGAGGTTTATATAGACGGTTTATCCTTCCACAAAATGATCAACAAAAAACACCTCCCCGGCATACTAAAGCTGCTTCTCGACAACAGAGAAGAAATGATGAAATGGGGCGGCGAGATTAAGGTTATATTAAAAGATAGGGATAACCCAAAGAAGAAACATTTAATCGTCGAAAAACAATAAGGAGGATTAACCATGAAATTTAAAGTCGGAGATATTATTGCCGCAAACAAGGATTACGGGCACGGCTACACCGATGGCTTAATCAAAGGCAGAGTAAATTATGTTGTCAGAGATTCCAATATTATTATTGTAGAAATCCTGGAACACGAAGCATCCTATTACATCGGAAGAGAAACGGCATACTTTAACGAGGGAAACGCATTCAAGCTCTACGAAGAGCCGGAAACCCCGGAATCCATCGTCTTTAAAACCAAAAACTTCAACGCCGTTGTCTACCGTGACGGCAGAAGAACCATCGCCAAAGACAAAGACACCGGCGAAACCGCCGTTGCTCTTTGCTCTCCGGAAGATACCTACGATTTCATGACTGGAGCTATCATCGCCATGGCACGGTTAACCTGCACCGACCTTGTAGCCCTTGAAAGAATGTTATCACAGAAATAAAGAAAGGAAGTTAAACCATGAATACCATCACTTCAACCGAAAAGAACTGGATCTCTATGACCGAAGCCGCAGAAATGTTTCACATTTCCATCCCCCGTTTCCGTGCCATGCTGGAAAGAGAGCTTCCCCCTTACGCCATTGAAACCACCATCGCCGGAGATGACAAACGCCATTTCCGCATCAACCGAAAAAGACTGGAAGCCTGGCTTAACGCCAAGGATATGGTTCCCGAAGCCAAGGAGGTGGAAGCATGAGTAAACAAGAGAAAATTATTATAACCCTTCTATCCGTTTCCATCATGCTCAACAGCATATCCCTTTTAAGCCATATTATCGGATGTTAGGGAGGTTAAAGCATGAACAAACCCAAAGAGCTTCCCGATTTTAAAAATCTATTTCGTGACGGTTATCTCCAACGAAAGGATGACGGGGAAATCTGCCTTACTGCAAAAGGGGCTTATGAGTTTATCGACCTTTGGGATTACGACGATAAAGACAGCCGTGAATATATTGTCCCTCACGGCACCATGAGCGCCAAAGAACTTATCATGTTATTCAAGAACGGCTACCTCGATTACGACTGGAAAACCGGAAGAATCCTTATCTCCCATAGCGGTCAAGGACTCGCTTTCGACGTTGAAAAGAAGTTCCTGGAACGGTATCAATACCTGGTAGACAGGGAAACAGAGAAGATAAGTAAAAAGCTAAACAAATTTTTCATCTTCTTTACTGCATCCGCTGCTTTTTTCCTGGCAACAGCCATCATTCTCACCGTCGCAAGACTTATTTTTTAATCAAGGAAAGATAGTTGCCAGCATCGCAACAAGGAGAGAACCAAGAGAGATCAAGGTATTTATCCAGCGATTCATACGGCTGCGATAATACTCTTCCATTTCACCAAAAGCATTTGGGGATATCGTATAAACATAGGTATCCGGTTCGCCGTTGCGGCTGACATATTTTCGATAACAACAGTCAGAAAGACTCTCGGCAAAAACCGTTGCATACCCAACATCCCTTGAGAGAAAGGCGGCAACCTCTTCCTCTGCCATATCCCCTTTTTTTAATCTCAATAGAAAATTATACTGTTCTTTACCTATCATTATTATCACCTCTGCCCCATTATACCACGACAGAGACATTCTCACAAAAAAAGGAGCACCAACCATGCTAAACCGTATAACCCTCATCGGCAGGCTCACCCGAGACCCGGAACCAAAGGTCACCGGCTCCGGCACTGCCGTTACCACATTTTCTTTAGCCGTCGATCGTGACTTTAAACAAGCCGACGGCACCAAGGAAACCGACTTTATTCCCGTCGTCACATGGCGGGGACTCGCAGAAACTTGCGGCAAATTCTTACACAAAGGAAATCTTTGCGCCATCGGCGGCAGGCTTCAAATCCGTAATTACGAAGATAAGGACGGCAATAAAAGAACCATCGCCGAAGTGGTTGCCGACACTGCGCAATTCCTCACCCCGAAATCTGAATCGAGACAAGCTCCCGCCGAGTCCATACCGACCCAGGAAATGCCCCCTCTCGACGAAATTCCCTTTTAAGGAGGTTAGTATATGGCACTCCCCAGCTTTGCCGAATTAAAAGCCGTTGACATCTCCGCTTACTGCAAGGAAAGAGACGGCATCAAATACCTGCCCTGGGCAAGATGCAAGGATTTATTGCATCAGCACGGCGCAGAAGAAGTTTACTTTGTCCCCATCCCTGCGGCAAACGGCAGCTCCCTTCACTATACCGAACTGCCCTTCGCTGATAAAAACGGCACCATCAACCGCTGTTATGAAACCGTCATTGATGTAGTCATTGACGGCAACCATTACGAAATGCGCTCTCCGGTCATGAACGGCGCAAACCCCGTAAAGGACAATTCCATGTCTCAGCAGAGAGTCTGGAACTCCATGTGCAGGTCTTTTGTAAAAGCCGTAGCCATTTACACCGGCTTAGGCTTCGACCTCTGGGCAGCTTCGGAAATCATTGAAGCCGAAGCCGAACCTCACCACAGTGACAGCGCCGAGGATATCACCCTGGCACAGAAACGACTGTTGACAAAAATCACCACCCTGAATAAAAGGGGCATGACCTTAGCAGAAATCGCCGAGAAAATCGGCATGACCGAAGATGAGCTTCGGGCACGATTCAGCTTCTATTCGATGCTGTATAAAACAGAAAAAGCCATCGACGAGCTGACGGAACAGGCGCTGTGATTCGGGATAGCGACAGGAGCAAATATATCGGAGCATCAGACACCGACCGAGTAATGCTTTCCTGGAACACAGCCACCTTTACTCAGTGGTGGCAGGAGAAACAGGGGCTGCGGAAGCGCACCTTCACCAATGACGCCATGCTCACCGGCAACGGCATGGAGCATCGCATTTTGGATAGCATCGGCATCCCCCATCTCCGCCACGACGATCAAAAAATCATCGGCAGATTAAGAGTAAACCTCGACGGCTACGACGGTGAAACGATTTATGAATGTAAAACCCACCGCCATAAGCCCGGAGAGCGCTGGAAACCGCCGAAAAAATACTTTCGGCAGGTACAATCCCAGATGTATGCCTTCGGAGCGAAACAAGCCGTTATCGTGGCTTACGCTTTAACTCCCGAAGATTACCTCAACTGGTATCTGCCCATCGACCCCGAAAGATTAAACTTCTTCCTCGTAAGACCCGACGAAGGATTCTTAAAAGAATACCTTCCTCGCCTTCATTACCTGGAGGATTGCTTAATCAAGGGGTTATTTCCCAATGAAAAAGAGTTTCGTTCCGGGGCGGCGAACGAAAAAAATAATTGAAAAGGAAAACCGTTTGTTATCCTTTTTTACTCAGGCTCACTGCGGCAGCCGCCCACGCCGCTTTAAAAAAGGAGGTAAAAATGGCAAGGAAAAACAAACTTCTCTTCTTTCACTTCGATGCGTGGCAGGATATGTGCCTGCTCTCCAATGAAGAATGCGGAAAAGTCATGTTCGCCGTATTCGATTACGCAGAAACCGGCATCGAACCGCTCTTCGCAGAACGTCATTTGGAAATGGCGTTCAATAATTTCAAAAGAAGCATTGATTACTTTGAAAAATCCTATAACGACAAGTGCGAAAAGAACAGAGAAAACGTAAATAAAAGATGGCAAAACAAAAAAAGTCATACGAACGAATACAACGGTACAACTTCTGTAGCAGGCAAAACAACAGAAAGTAACGATACAAACGTATTCGATGGTAAAATTCGTAATACGAATGATACTAAGACTAAGACTAAGACTAAAACTAAAACAAATACTAAGACAATAAAAGAAAAGAATATCCTTACGGATATTCCAAAAGAAAATGCCCCCGTATCGAAAAAGAAAAAATTTGGAGAGTTTCAAAATGTTCTTCTCTCCGATGAGGAACTGGAAAAATTAAAAGCCTTCTTCCCTCACGATCTCGATGACCGCATCACTCGCCTTGATGAATACATTGAAAACTCCGGAAGGAAATATAAAAACCATTATCTCACCATCAAAACCTGGGCAAGAAAGGATGGCTACGACTTTGAAGCCGTTCAAAAAGCCGAAAAAGAATCGTCCCAGCCTATGCAATCCATCACAATTGACCAGCTCAACGCCATGTGGAGGGGCGAATCCTGATGCGATTTGTCACCGATAACGGCATTGAATTGCATCTCATCACCTACGAGGAAGCAAAAACCTTAGGCATCCCCTGCGATGAAATTCCCCCTGAGAATCCGTCAGAATGTCAATTCTGCGGGAAACCCCTTAAGTATAAGGGTTTAGTCAGGAATGGAAAAATCAAGGAGTTTAGGGCTTCTCATTGCTTTTGCAAAGAATCTCGCCTTTGGCGGGACAAGGTTTCCGCCGCCGAAACGATGGCGATGATTCGGGAAGGCATGAGAAAACAACGCCAGGAACAAATTGACAACCGACAGGATGGAGTAAGTCGACGATTAAGAGTCCGCACCTTCGAGACCTACGAAACGAAAACGGACAAACAGCAACTTGCCAAGTCCGTTGCCGTCAGCTATTGTCAAAACTTTTCCCGAAGCCGTGACCTGGAACAGAACGGCATTTTCTTTTTCGGAGATACCGGCTGCGGCAAAACTCACCTCGCCTGCGCCATTGCAAATCACCTCGGCGCAAAGGGAGAGCAATGTCTGTTCAGCACCTTTGAGGAAATGCTTCTTGCCATTCGTGACACCTACAGCAAGGACGGCAGCGACCTGGAAGTGCGGAACACTTACAAAACCGCTCCCCTGCTTATCCTCGATGATTTGGCAAAGGAAAAGTCTACAGAGTTCTCCACCTCAGTTTTGTTCGATATCATGAACAGCCGTTACGAGAACCTGTTCCCCACCATCATTACGGCAAATCACGACCACGAAGGTTTGCTTCACCGTCTCACGCCAAGCAGCGGAGATGATACCAAAGCCGCCGCCATTGTCTCCCGTATTCGGGAAATGTGCTACGCTGTAAACATGACCGGCATGAAAGATTACCGGTGCAAATAAGGAGGCAACATGAAAGAATTTTTAGTCCGTGGAAATACGCTCCCGGAGACTTATCACAAAGCATTGTTAAAATTGAAAAACCGTTCGGAATGCGGTATCACCATGGAGGTGCGCTGCCCGTTGGAGGAGCCAAGAATTTCCCGTCTCTTTCCGGGTGGCCCTTATGACCTCTGCCGCTATGAATTGGAAATCACCGAAGGTATCTTTAACTGCGGTGTCGATCAGGGGTTGTGGCATTACACCTACCATCGGCGTTTCGCTCCCTGGATTTGGGGGGTTCTCGATGAACTCCGGGATAACCCCGATTCCCGAAGAGCCTGTATTTCCGTTCGGGATAACGAAGCCGACGAAGGCAGCACCGACCCGGCTTGTTTGCAGCATATCCAGTTTATCATCCGCGACGGAAAGCTGGATATGTATGTCCTCTTCCGCTCCAACGATGCCGTCAGAGCCGCTTACATGAATGCCTTTGCCCTGATTCGCCTTCAGGAGCGTGTGGCATCGGCACTCGCGGTTCCTGTGGGACGCTACATCCATCGGGCAAACAACTTCCATTGCTACCCGGAATCCAGAGAGACTTTGGACAAATATATTGACCGTATCACAAGCCGCGGCGAAACGACTTACAACTATTCAGGAGACTGGAAAATCCTCATGAAAGATTGCATCCCTGCAATCTACAGAGAAGCCAGCGACCAGATGATGAAAGGCGAATACGATGAGGAGGAAAACGATGAGGATGAATCTTGACCGCTTCAATGACGATGCCTTCCGTGCTATGGAATCCGTCACCATGCATCGAGATGATTATGCCCAGGCATTGGAAGATGCTTACCGCAGAGGTTTTCAGGACGGCTCAGCCGCCGCCTACGAGGAAATAGAAGTGAGAAACGGAGGAACAGAACGTGATGCACTTGAATGAATGGCGGGATAAAATCCACGAAAACGCCGTCCGCCACGGCTGGTGGGATGAAGAACGGAGCTTCGCCGAAGTCGTAGCCCTCTGTCACTCGGAGCTTTCCGAAGCTCTGGAAGAGGACAGAGCAGGCAGAGAGGATGTCTGGGAAGGCATCGGTGGCAAGCCCGAAGGACGAGCCGTGGAAATGGCGGACTGCATTATTCGCATCTTAGATTGGTGCGGAAAGGAGGATATCGACATTGAAGAAGTCATCGCCCAAAAACACAAATACAATCTCTCCCGCCCTTGGAAGCACGGCAAGCAATATTGATATGGTCAATCATCCGCCCCATTACAACATGGGAGATGTTGAATGTATCGACGCTATCCGAGCTGCCCTCGGCGCAAAGGGATTCATGAGCTACCTCAGCGGCAATGTCATGAAATACCTCTGGCGTCACCGCTTCAAAAAGAAACCTCTGGAAGATTTAAAAAAGGCGCAGTTTTACTTAAACCGCCTGATAAAGGAGATGGAAGAATATGACAAAGCCGATGGATATATCCATATCGCGCCAGATGTACCGCCGGTATGCCCGGGGAGAACTGAGCCGTGATGAACTGGCAAAATTCGTCAGCGGCATCGCCACGGAAACCTCAAAGGAATTAATCAATGATATCACCTACAACACAAACCGCCTGTTCTATGCTGCCGTCGCTCTCTTCCTTCACGATAAATACGGCTTCGGCAAGAAACGGCTGCTAGAGGTCTCCCACTACATGGAGGATGTTCTGGATTCCTACAGCAAAGGCCTGATTTCCATTGAAGATATGGAAGATACCTTAAAGCAGGAATGTAAATTTGAACTCATCGTAGAAAAGGAGGATGCCGATTGCTGATCACAGGAACCAACGGCAAAAAATACAAGGGGTATAAACCGCTAAGCAAAGATTTAGGCATCAGCTACGCAAAAGCAAAGAAGCTTTGCTTGAAAGGCATCGCCTTCGACGGCGTCTATTACGAGATCACAGAAAGGAATAAAGAGAGAGCCGCTCCATCGGTATGCTGGAAATGCGAAAAGACTGACAAAAATCAATGCTCCTGGTTTGACCCGGACAATCAAAGAATGCCGGAAGGAGCAGAATATAAAAGCTGGACTGCAAGCGAAGGCTCATGCAGAAGCTACAAACTAACCATCATTAAAAAATGTCCGGACTTTGAGCCGGAGAAAGGAATCGAACCCAATGTTTAAATCCCTACCAACAAAGTGCGAAGTCTGCACCGAACCCACAAAGGCACTTGTCCAAACCACCGGACCGGAAACCTTCGGTAAAACAAAGTCCCGGTTTGTCTGTCGGAATTACGAGTGCCGGGCTTTCAGCGAATACCACCTTTACCCCGGCGAATCCATGCCGGAGCCACCGAAGGAAGAACCGAAAGTAGAAGCAGCAGAGCCGGAGAAGTCGGCAAAACCTGCGGCTGCAACCAAAAAGACGACCACCAGGAAAACCACCTCAAAAAAGGCTGCTAAGAAATGACCAACGGCAGGCAAAAGGGAGCAGTGGGAGAAAGGGAGGTAGCCAGAATCCTTCGGGAGCACGGCTACTCCTCTGCCCGGAGGGGGCAGCAATACTGCGGAACCTCCGGAGAAGCCGATGTTGTCGGTATCCCCGGTGTCCATATCGAAGTCAAGCGTGTGGAAAACCTTAATTTGGATAAAGCGATGGCGCAGTCCGTCAGAGATGCCAGAGAGAATGAAACTCCGGTGGTGTTCCATCGGAAGAACCGCACCGAATGGAAAGTCACCCTGTTCCTTGAAGATTATTTAAACCTCTTGAAAGGAAGTGATGCTCACGGTCACACAGGAAACGATACGTAATCTCCGCTCCATGGTCAGAGAAAAGCTGGAATTGGAAGGCATGATTCGCCGTTTTAACTACGATCTCGATACCGCTCCCATGAGCGGTATGCCCCGGAGCAATCGCAAGTCTGACCCCACCGCAAAAAAAGCCGAGAAGATCACCGCCCTTCAAGAGCAATGGCGTGCAAAGGCAGAGCAAATCGCAGAAATTATAGCCGAAGTGGAGAAGCTCCTGCCGGTATTGGATGCCAAACGCCGACGCATCTTCCGTCTTTATTACTTCGACTGCTTGAGCGATGTCCGCATTGCTCACATTACAAACTACGCCACCGATGTCGTCGGCAGATACCGTCGGCAAGGCGTAGAATCCATTTTAGAGGAGGCGAAACGCCGTGGCTGACAATATAAGTGACAAAGTGACCTGGCGCGTGCTGACAGACAGTGCCGAAATTAAGATGACCTCTCGCATCCCCAGACCTCTTTACAAATTCTTTCGGGCAGCCTGCGCCAAGGAAGGCACAAGCCCCAGCGAAATCGTAAGAAACTTCGTTTTTAAAAAGGTAGAAGAAAGCTTTCCCGAGGAATACAAGGAGCTGAAAGAGTTTATCGACGCCTATTACCCCGTGGCAAAAACTCCGGAGGTAAGGAAGTACTGGGAAGATAAACTCTTCGGAGATAAAAAATAAAGGTCAGAGCTTCTATGCTCCGACCTTTTTTACGTTAGAAAAAATTCTTGCTTTCTTATACGGAAAAAGAGTATAATAAACTCGCCTGTATAATAGCCAGCAAGAAGAAAGGAGAATTTTCTTGAGCGTAAGAAAAGACAAAAATACAGGCAGGTGGATCGCCATTGTGGAAATCGGTACCTATGGCGACAGAAAAAGAAAAACCAAACGGTTCAAAACAAAAGCCGAAGCCGTCCGCTGGGAAAGAGAAATCACAACCCTTGCCCAAAACACCGATATAAACGGCTACGACATCACCCTGGAAGCCCTAGCCAAACAATGGCTGGAACACAAAAAGAAAAGCGGCATCACAAACGGTACCTTTAGCAAGTATCGGAACGAAGTAAACGCTATCAAAGCACTCCCCTTCTATCAGACGAAAGCCAGAGAAATCAGGCTGCCGGATATCGAGGAAGCCCTCGCTGCCCTAGGCAAAAAATACACTTTCGCCTACCTCGCATCAATCAAAACGACACTCTCTTCCATTATGAATTACGGCATTGATAAGGACTGGCTTATAAAAAACCCCTGCACAAGAGCACGGATGCCCCTTCGCGCAAAACAGGGAAGAGAAATCGACAGCTTCACGAAGGAAGAAGTGAAGGCCATCGAAGCTCATTACAAGGAATTCCCCTTTGGCGATATTGTTTATGTTATGCTAAACACCGGACTAAGAACACAAGAGGTCTGCTGTATCGACAAAAGCAATATCTCTAAAAAAAACGGCGTCTGCTACCTTCAAGTAACAAACGCCATGAACAAAGACTTCGGGGGCAGATGGGTGAAAGGGGCAACAAAAACGGCAAATTCCGAAAGAACAATCCCGATATCAAAGGAAGTCTACGATATCATTGCAGAAAACTGCATCGCAAACGTCAAAGGATTATTCATTACAGGAAAAAATCACGCCTACATTAGCTACAACGGCTTTGTCGTAAGGTATAAAAAGTTCTTTGAAATGCTAAACGACAGCATCTCAAATCCGGTAACTTACCGCCCCCCTCACTGCTGCCGACACACCTTCGCTTCCAGATGTAATTGGAGCGGCATTGATGTAAAAATCACCCAGGAACTTATGGGACACAGCGACGGCGCAATGACCTTCCACTACACCCACATCCAAGAAGAAGATAAGGTGGAAGCCATAAAAAAAATCATCTAAACCACGCAAAAAAGCGTGCCGAAAACGTGCCGAAGCGTGCCAAAAACGTGCCATCCAACAACAAATTTCAAAGCACAACAAACCGCAACAAAAAACAAAACCCCACCACAACACCGTAAACCAAAACCAACACCAACAAAATCTTAACATTAAGACGGTATTACATTAAAAAATTTTCACATCAATCTAATAAAACCAAAAGGCTATTATACAGGTAATTAAAAAAAAGGATGGGACAAAAACGTCCCATCCTTTTTGCGTACATAAGTTCACGCGTGCCGAAAGCGTGCCATTTTTTATTCTGCTTTTTCTCTTAACATTTCGATTGCCTTTTCAAGCGCTGAAGGCAACGGCACGCCCATCAATCCGGCGTTCTCTGTAAGGCTAATAATTTCGTTCAAACAAAAGCCAATGCAGACAGCATCCCTCAAATAGGTGGTGCCTAAAACAAGGTCAATCTGATAGGCAATCAATACGAAAATCAATACCATACACTTCCGGCACAATCCCTTGAAACCGGCTTTCGATTCCAGCGCCCCGTTTTGGGTTTTGCTGGATTTTTTAAATACCCCGGCAACAAGAAGTCCACTGGCGTAATCGGCAATCATTAAAATTACAAGTAAGCTCAACGCAGCATTCCATCCTCCGAATAGCGATGCCACTGCACCGCCGACTACCCCGACAACAAAACATAGCACATCCTTAGCGTTTGCAATAATACTCATAAAGCCCTCCTTATTTCTTCAGATCTTCCAACGCCTTAATCATGGCATCGATCATAGCCGCACCCTCTGCATCCGATACGCCGCCGGAGAGCAAGTTATAAAGTCTGTAGAGGAAAGTAATCGTCATCTCCCTATCACATCCGGCAAGGTAGGAAAACCCTGCACCGGTGCCGGTGATGATGTTATTTTCCTCTGCCCACTTTCGGGCTTCGGCACTCCACTCGTGCGGTTCCTTCGCTGCCTGTTGGGAAATCCATACATTCATCATGCTGTTAAACTCTGCTTGTGTCATATTATCCTCCATATTTTCTGCCGGTTTCTCCGGCTCCTGCGAAGCTTTTAAAGCCTCGATTTCTGCTTTACCAATACCAAAATACCTGTAAAAGTCGCTTGCATTGTTACCATACCCTTGCCGCTCATCGCCACGATAAGAGCCGGAAGCTCTCATGTCCACGTGAGTTGCATTAGCGGAAATATAGCCGATGCCTTTAAAGCCTAAACTCTGGCAAAGGCAACAGACCTTTTTCGCGTTCACGACTGCACCGTTCTTTTTGACGACAATATCCGCTGCCGTCCCTAAAACGTGCTGGGAACGGCTTGCGCCATGAATCTTCTTGTTGTAAGTCGGTGTGCGATACCCGCTGTTGATAGATACAGTAAAGCCGCCGTAAGCTCTAAGCTCTTCCAGCTTAGCCATCAGCTCTGTGGAGTAAAGCACCTTATCGCTTCCGTCCTTACAAGCCATTTCGCTTAATTTAAAATGGGGAGAGATTTTGTAATCTCGCCCCAAAGCTTTCATTGATACTGTTTTAACTGCCAATTTTTTCCTCCAATTTAGCCAGCCGCTCTTCCATAGCAGTCAGCTTGTTTTTCAATTCGGCGTTTTCCTTTTGCAGGTCTTGAATCGCCATTGTGTTAAGAGCGATGAATTCCTCGTAAGCAAGACTATATTCTTTGCCGTCTTCAAAATCATCGCTATCGCATTTGTTTAGGACATCATACTCCTCCGCATCAAGATTGCTTTCCGCAAGAGCTTCCTCAACATCTTGCGCAATAAAACCGAAACATATTTTATCGTTAGATGAATTCTTGCGCTTATAGTGGACAGGCTTTAGCTTTGAGAAGAATGTCCTATACTTATCGCCAAAGACGGTGATATTTTCTTTTAACCGCCTATCGGAACTGGTGTTGCAGGCATTTTGAGCATACAGGCGATACCAGCGAAAAGTACTGGTGCCAAGTTGGGCAGTGCTATTTTGAATATCAGGGGCAAGAGGATAGTAGCTGCCATCTTTATAGAAGCAGATATTTCCCGATGTTCCTCTGGCGGCTCCATTGCAAGTAAAGTGTAGTTGCTGCTCAGAATGAATCATTGCATAACTAACACCATTAATATTGACCTGCCCACCAAGATTAATATCAGCGCCACCTTTAGGTGTTATAGAAACAGTTCCGCCATAGATGATTGTGTTCATATTATTGTCGTATGAGCCATAACCGTAAGCAAGAGCATTTCCCGTTTCGTTATAGTCAAATACAACAATATCGCCAAGAGTATACAATGCATTAAGCCTTGCGCCAAGATTAAATGATGTTTTTCCAGTAACCGTGCCGCCCGCCAAAGGCAATGCTTCAATCGCACTCAACACGTTCGCAGGAGTTGACCAATAAGGCGCACCACTCGTTCCCTGCCGAAGAAAGCTTCCGGCAGTAGTGGGGAACGCCAGCTGACCAAGCACCGTTCCGGAGGTAGGATAAATCAAGCGGTTCGTTGTCCAGCTGCTTTTCCCTGTACCGCCCCGGGCAACAGATAAAGTTCCCGATGTGATATCACCGGCAGCGTGACTATGATTGGATGAAGCCTTCCCATCCAAAGCCGCCTTTACCGCCTTATTCTGTACCGGATTTGTCGAGGTGGAAGAGAGCGCGGCATCAACGGTAACCCCACCGGCTTCAATGGCTTCCAGCTCTTCCTTCGTAGCAAAGGTTTCAAGGATTCTCGCCAGCACTGCGACCAGTGCATCATCATTTACAAAGCCCATATCAATACCCCGCTGCCGTAAATGCGGCGTTGATTTCCGATGCCGTCAAAGCAGACATAGCAAAGGATCCTGTATAGATATCAAAGACATATGCCGTTCCTGCCGAATTAGGGATAACCACAACGTTAGTACCGGCAGGATAGCTCTTGTCTGCACCTTCCAGAAACTGGGAAGTAGTGGTAAAGCCTTCCGTGATGTTGTACATTTTGTAAGCGTTCGCCGCTACCGCCAAATCGGGAAGCCCGGCAATATCCGTAGAACCGCCGTATTCAATAACCTTGGAGGTAGCAGCCTTAATAGCGCTGTCCACCTGGGATGCCGTTTGATACCCGGCACCATTGGTCAACTGATTGTTGTTCGTGGGAATCGAAGGTTTGTTCGAGAGGTCGTTATAGCTGCCGCTAAAATTACTCTTGGCATTCCAGGCAGTTCGTTCCTCATCGGTAATGGTGCGGTGCGTAGAATCATCATTAAGGGTGGAAAGATGAGTAGGAATAAGATTTGTGATTTCCTGCTTCGCAGCATTGATTGCCTGCCCTGTCTTATAGGATGTTAAAACGCAGTTATTCTCACTGCTGGGAATTTCCTGAGTAAGCAAGGAAATGCCGTATTTAGTAAAACTGGCAAACGTAGGAGTTAACTGCTGCCAGTTTTCTCCGTCCCACAAAAACAGCACTGTTTGATTTGAGTACCATCCGATCGTAGTAGCGTTTGAGGTGCCGTCAAGCCCGTGAATAAATTCTGTCCATCCATTTACCTTTAATTTTGAACCCTGAGAGCCACCGCTAAGACTAAAGTTTACAGCAAGAATCGTTTTATCGGTAACCCATTCGGGTTTGGTTGAACTGGTCGATTTGCCAGTTATTGTTACTTCATATGTGTTATTGCTAGGGGACTGCGTTGTGCAGGTTCCATAATAAACATTCTCGTAGTAGCTTGCCGCTTGCCCATCCAGCTTCTCGGCATTATCCACAATTCCATTATTATTAGAATCATAGGTAGCCTTCATCATATCGCCGCCGCCAAGATTGCCGATATCCGTAGTGATACCGTCAATCGCATCTTTCAACGCTTTCCCCTGAGCGGCGGAGAGAGGTTTGTTCGTATCGGTAGAGGTCAGATTATCCTTGATATCGGAAGTGTTGACCTTCTTCCCTAACTCGGTATAAATTGCCTTATTCTGCACCGCATTCGTCGAAGTGTTTGACAAAGCCGTGTCGATCGTGGGTTTATTCGTCAAATCAGTATAGCTATGATTGTGATTGATCGAAGCATACAAAGTATTGAACAACTCCGTAAACTTCGTTTTTAAGCTGGATAAAACAACCGATAACCCATCTTGGTCTAAAAATGCCATGTAGTTCCTCCTTAAAACATATCGTTAATCATTATCAAAAGTTGAGAATAGGGTATCGCTTCGCATCCGCAAGCACCATCCCCGTCTTTCCCGGGTTCGCCCTTATCTCCCTTTTCACCCTTGAAGTAACCGCCTTTGAGCTTGCCGATAATCTCCGGCTGTTCGCTGTTGGTGCAGCCGGTTACACAGCCGCAGGAGCAAACCTTGCCTTTCACCACCTGCTCCGGAAGGGATTCTTCTACTTGGGCAAACATACGTGCTTCGTCGTTCACGACACCGCCGATTACGGCGGACGATTCATTCCTTTCATCCATTCCAAAGCCCCCTTAGAATGTAACTTCTTCACGAACTTCAAAATCGTGCTTCTCTACCACCGTGCTGACATTGCCGTTGGCATGATTCAGTTGAACATCATAAACGTAAAAGCCGTAATCAAGACCAGAAGTGTCCGTGGATGCCAGCTCAAAGGTGGCTTTGCTTCCACCGGCAGTGGAATAGGTTTTCTGAATCAACGCCGTAGAGGTGGAAGTGTCCTTCTTTACGGTAAACACAACCTCATCCCCGGTCTGAATGATATAGTCACTGCCATCACCATTGCAAAGGAGGACACCGAGTACTGCGGTGTCCCCCCTGGTGATTGAAATATTATCATGGTCTACTAAAAACATTTGACCTCCTTAATAGCTGTAACCGCCGTAGCCGCCATAGCCGCCGTAACCGCCATAGCTTCTGCCGGTGCTGTACCGGCTCTTATACGTGGATTGCGATCTCGAACGAACAGATTTAGAAAGCGTGCCGCCACCGCCGCCACCGCCGGATTTCTTGGAATCCGATGAACTGGACGGTTCCTTTGCGCCCTTGGAAGAGCCGGAATAAGTAATTTCCCCTTCCTTCAAGCTGCCGACAATACCAGTTTTCGTGGTAATCGTCGTTCTCGCACCGCCATGCTTTTCGCCGAAATCGTAGTAGTCCTGAGGATTCATACGCTCCCCGTTTTTACCGATCATCCCAAAGTGAAGGTGGGTTCCGGTAGAATTGCCGGTATTCCCGACAACCCCCAACACAGTACCGGCGGCAACGGTATCGCCGACATGGATATCATCGGATAAGGAATCCATATGCCCGTAGAATTGCCGTGTGCCGTTGGGAAGCTCGATTTCTACATAGTTCCCGTAGCCGCCGTTCCAGCGCTTCTGGACAATTTTACCGCCTTCAACAGCGGTAGCATAAGGCGTGCCGTTTCCTCTGGGTGCAAGGTCAACGCCGTTATGATTGATGGAGCCAACACCGTTAGTAGCGCCAGCAGAACGATAGCCGTAATTCGAGGATAGTTCAAAGGCTACGTTCATCGGAGCCGACATATATTCGCCGTCCTTCCATTTGTCCAATGCCGTCCGGGAAGCAAGCCGAGACAGCTCTTCCTTTGTTCTGCCGGTATTGGAATGAGGGTCAGCATCTTTCACGGCGGTATAGCTCACGTCAAGCTCCGGTTCGGCATCTTTTTCCAAATCAATCTTAACTGAGCCGCCGTCGGTGAAATGGCAATCCTTTTTCGGGCTCCATCCACGCATAGCAACAAGAGCCGATTTGTACTTCGCCGGAAGGTTCATCTTTTCTACCTTGGCAACATATTCATCCTTGCCCTCAATCCCCTTATTGCAATACTCATAAGCCCAGATGGCTTCCTCGATTGTCCAGCCAAGGTCTTTTGCCGGGGTATCAAGATATTTTCCGCCGTTATCCCATGCGCTGCCGAAGGATTTACCCAGCTGGCTGATCATATTTCCGTATGCCCCCTCAGAGAAATCGGCGGCAGTCCAGTCGGAAAGAACGGTGGTTTGGTCAACAAAGGCGTTATACGCTGCTGCCATCGCATCCTTAGTGAGGTCTTTTTGACTTGCAAGGAAATTGGAAGCCGCAACGGCACGTTCCTTTTTGCTCATGGTGTCATTATAATATTCCAGCTGCGTATACAGAGTAATGACCGTCCCGACATCGAGTCCATGCTCATCCTGTAAAGCCATAAGCTTTGCGTCAAAAGTATCGCTCAGCAAATCCATAGCTTTCATTTCCTGGTACTTCTGATTTCCGTTCAGTGTGTCATCCTTGAGGATTTCCATTCGCTTGATGTCGGAAGCGTAATCCCCTTTACCTTCCTCTTTTGCTTTGGATTCCAGCTGGTTCAGATAAGCTTTGTCCGACACATACTTTGCTAAAGAAATATCGGATTTCATGATCTGCCGTGCTTTGATATTCGTTTTCGTATTCGGCAGATATCCTTTACCTTTCAGGAAATCTTCTTTATAGATACCGTAAACGTATTTCTGCAATTCCTCCACAGCTTTTGCCTGAGCCTTCATAGAATCCAGCTGCTGGAAATGAGGATCGGCAAGCAGCTCTTCCAAGCCTTCCCGATACTGTCTCCCGGCGTTCTTGTTCCATTCCGACATTTCCTCATTAGTAAGGCGCACCGTTTTGTTCCCTACCTTAATGCTGGTCGGTGCCGATTGCGCCGCAAGAGTCAGTCCGGTTACGCCTGCTAAATCGTGGATGGTTTCGTCAACCTCGTTTCTGCTGTCCTTCGTCACGTTGGCAGGGTCAATAAATGCGCTATAGGCACGCTCTGCCCAACTTGGGTCATCGCTGACTTTGCTGTTGCGAATGGGATTCCCCATGGCATCGTATTTTACCGGCAGCGTTTTCGATAATCCAGGAATCGAAGATACCATGTTATTGACCATCGTTCCGAGAATCGGACTGCTGGGGTCATAGGTCTGGCGGTCATAGGGGTCAACAAAGTCTGCAATCTGTTTCAACAGCGTCGGTGTAAACTGAGAAGGAACGCTGGCAAGAGTTTTTGCAATCATTTCCGTAAAGGAATCCTGTGCCAACGATTCCTGCAAAGTCTGAGCAAAGGACTGCTCAAACACCGCAGACATTGCCGAGTCAAAGGTAGCAAAAATCGTGTCGGTGACTTTATGGAAATAATCCTTATCCTCGTTATCGTTGCCGGTCATGATGTCATAGGTATTTACACCCATTGCCACCGGAGCCATAAGAGGGGCAATGTATTTCCAGGAATACCATTTATCGCCGATTTTCACACAGTAGGGATGCTCTCCATCCTCATCTCCGGCAGCACCGGTGATTTCAAGGATGCCCAGGGCTTTCAAGGCAATGGTGGTAGCGAAAAGCAATGTCCCGGCAGCAGCTTTCCCGGCATCGTTCGCCAATTTAAACTGCGCCATCTTTTCGCCGTCACTGCCCGATTCCGCCTTTCGGAAAAGATTAGCATCGTAAGCAACCTTCGTCCAGCCCAGAGGAGAGTATTCAAAGGAACCCTTCATGATATTGGCAGGCGTTTTGATAAAGACGTTAAGAATAGAGCCAAGACCAAATTCCTTGCCAAAATTCAATGTTTTCGTAATCGTAGAAACCGCTTCGGTTACGGCATTATCATCCTTCCAGGTGCGCTCCATGGCAATCTGATTTGCCATTCGTTCCGCAAGCTCCGGCGATACATTGCCGCCGTTCATTTCCTGAATATCCTTTTTCGTGGTGTTCCGGTAGGCTTCTTCAAAAGGACGGTCAGCCGCCTGCATAATTGTAGAAAGCCCTCGGTCAACACGATTGGCGGCTCTACCCAAAGCATTACGATTGGAGAAATTGTCTCCTTGCATCCCTTCGTATTTTGCGCCGCCTGCGCTGGTGTCGATGCCCATACGTGCATCGGCAAAGGTTTTCACAAAGCCATCCTTTGCCGCCACAAAAGATTCCTTCGGACGATATTTCATCCGCTGGGAACGGAAGCCGGTATCCTTTGCTCTGGCTGCGATACGGTCGGCAAGCACACCGGCAGGCTTTGAGACAGCGTTCATGGCATACACAGCGATATTGGGGGTAAGATTTCGCTCCTGAGTCTCTACGTTCCCCAACAGGAAAATTCGTCGAATCGCTTTCACCGAATCCCAAATCGTCGGCAGGGAGTAGTTCTCAATCACCTTGGATGCCAGCTTTCTGGCAACCAAGGAAGCATCCTCGCCGCCGTATTTTGCAAGGCGTTTCTGAATACGGTCAAGATGCTCCATCCCTTCAAAGTCGGAGAAGTCGGCATCTACGCCATCCCGTTCAATGCGTTCCGCAATGGAGATGTAATCCAAAACTCGCTGCATATCCCCGGGTGAGATGTTTGGCATCCCCATATTTTCAAATACCAGCTGAGCATCACCGGCATTATCGAAGTAACCCAGATTGTTAAATTCAATCAAGCGGTCAACGTAAGTGCGGTAGGCTCTGCCCTCGCCGACAGGAACCTTGCGTTCACGCATCCGCTGCAAAGCAGCTAACCGGTGCTTGCGAACACGAAGGTTTACGGCTTCTTGAATTGCTCCACGAACCTCCAAAAGGGACTCTCCGTCAAGGTTAAACCCTTTTACGGCATAAGATGTAAGGTAATCAATGACACTGTCAGCACCGTTTTTGGCAACTGCTTCGGCAAGACTGAGGTCTCCGGTACGCATCCCCTCGCTAATCATCCTTGCCGCCATTTTGGCGATTTCGCTTTCCGCAGTCACATCGGAGAATAAGCCGTTGATATATTCAATAGCTTCCTCGTCGCCTTCATACTTGCGAAGAAGGGCTTTTCTCGCCATGTCATATTGCTCAAAAAGATACCCCTGGTTCGCCAAAAGAGGAATAGTATCTTTACGAGGATCTACTCGTGTGCGCCGCCTATCGACTCTTCCAAGCTTCCGGTCAAGCGTATTGCGTCCTTCCTCGGTGTCCAAAGTGCCGACACCGCCAAATTCATTGGCAATCTCCGCCTTTGTTTTTGGATTCTTACGCTTAACTTCCGACTGTTTTAACAGCGATTCCTTGATTTTTGATATTCTATCGTTTAAGATGTTCCGAATATCATTCTTTACACTGTTAATCTCCGCTTCGCCAAGGTTCATGTCTTTAGCTGCATAACTTGCAAGCATGTCAACAAGACGTTCCGTGTCCCCGCTCTTCAAAGCATCTACGATAGAAACGTCACGTGCCTTTAACCCTTCATTCACAACCTTTTCCATGGCGGTGATGATTTCGCTATCCGCAGAAATATTCGAGAATATATCGTTGATATATCTAACAATATCCTTGTCATCACGATATTTTCGAAGAAGCTCATCCTTCACCATATCATATTGAGAAACAAAGTAATCCCGGTTTACAGACATAGGAACTGCTTTAGAGCGAGAATCCTTAGCTGCATTACGCTTTCTTAAACCCAGTCGTTCGGAAAGTCTGCCACGTCCTTCCGCACTCTCCATTGCTCCAACAGCACCATACAAATAGGCGGTATCTGCTTTTGTTTTAATGTTATTATTTTTCTTTCTGTCAAGGAGATGCGCTTCGATTTTCTCTCTTGCAGTATTTACACGTCTGGTGATAACCTCATCTACGGCACGGTAAATCAGGTCGGCAGCATCATCTGTCGCAACGTAGGAAGCGATAAACTCAGAAAGAGAATCTTCATTATAGATAGCTCTTGCCAAATCTTTCACGGTTAAGCCATTTTCTTTTAGCGCTTTAAGAACTATCTTATCCAGATTTTCGGTTAGTTCATCGGTAAGTTCATCAATAGAATGCTTGATTTCCTTGGGCGTTGCCGCCTTTCTTTTTCGACTCTTTTTCCTCGCTTTGCCTGAATCGTTTTTCGTTTCTGTATTCTCGGGACTTGTTTCCGTCGGATTATCCGTCGGAGCATCCGTCTGCCCTCCAACCGGAGCATCAACATTGCCACCGGCAAGGGCTTCCATCGCTTCACGGACAATCTCCTCCTCCTGCCCCTTCATAGATTCCCGAACTTCATCGTTAATCTTGGTGGGAGAGAATCCGTTTCTCCGGGCATAATCCCGGTTCAGCTTCGCCGTTGCATCATTTAAAAAACCCTCCGGGGTCAATTTCCTCAGGAGGGTGTTGGTCTGCAAGGCTCTGCCGATAACAGTGCCCAGCTTCCCACGCTGTTCTTGAATACGGGAAGCTTTCGCCATATCGCCAGAATTCACGGCATCCACGTATTCTAAAATCAGCTCCGTTGTTAAGTTGTCAAGCTCCGCACCTTGGGCGGATTCCACCTGTTCAAAAAGACCCGTTAAGCGATCCTCATCATACCAGTGAGCTTCCCGGTTTGCCCAGGCTTGCTCTTCGGTTTCACGGTTGCTTTTCGGCGTGTAGGTGTAGCCTTCCCGGTCAGCAGCAATGTTTTCTTCAATGGCATTTTCTGCTTCGGTCTGGTTGTTTTCCCGGGCAACGCTTCGGGCAGTAATGGCGGATTGCGATACACGGCGGTTATTTGCATTCTGTCTAAGATTTACAGGAGGATTTGGGGGTATAGATGATTCGTTATTTTCAGTAGCAGCATTTCTCTCTCCAATAAGAGCCGCATACTGCTGAGCAGCTTCGTAATCACTGAATTTTGGCAATTGATGAACCTGTTCCCTTGTCCACAGATCGTAATTCCCAATGGCAACATTACGGGCAACTTCTTCTAAACTATCAGAATTGCGCGCCATGAAAACAACATCGGGCGCTCCATGCGGATTGCCATCCGGAACAGGAAAGGATGGATCAAATTCCATCCAAGCAACAGGAACAAATCCTGCTTTTGTGGCATAGCTATTGACCAGATTACGATTTCCGTATTCGCCATCAGGATTTACCTTAGCGTAACAGTCAAGATGAGTACCGCCATTTGCTCTTGCATTCAGCATAATATCCGCAAGCGTCCCCCTGTTCGGGTTTCGGCTATCGTTAAACACTCCAACAATATTGCCGCTATCGGAAACGGCAACGCCGGACATTTTGTTTTCAGATAGCAACACATTTGCCCCTTTTAGACTTTCCGTAGTCTGTTCGTCAACCATTCCTCCGTTAGAGTTTGATTGCTTTGCGGCGCTCAATGCCGCAACGTATTCATTTACATCGTCTGTTAATTGGAAATTCCCATAAGAAAACCCGCTCTCCGTCAATGCGGTGCGGGCATCATCCGAGATTATCCGATCATATCTCGAATCCAATCTTCGGCTATCTCTCGGTTCGTTACTCCCTTGGATCGATCTGCCTGGATCATTTTCTGGGAAGCCGGGTCGGAGTAAATCTCGTCCAAATGTTCCGCTGTGTAATTGATAGCTTCTTCCAGCGTCATTTCGCTCCAGTTGTCCGGTAATTTGTGCATTATCTGCGCTCCTTTCATTGACATCTCTTTTGTTGTTATTATATACCAACCCATCGGTTTTAACAAGATTTTTTTCAGCGGCATCCCGCACTGCTGTGGTAGCCCGGCGATTCTCAAGGTCTCTTAGAAGCTTAGAAGAACGGCTCACGGTGTTTTGAACACTGTCACGGGCAATCTGGCGATTCCGCATTCCGCCGACACCGCCGCCGATGCCGCCAAGAATACCGCCGATAGCAGCGGATTCCAGCATCGCCTTGGGGTCAAATACGGTGTCACTGGGCTGTTCCTGTCCGAGAGCCAGCCCTTTCTTATCTGGCAGCATTTTTACATTGCCGCCGTAGAATTGACGGGAATAAACCTCCCAGGGGGTTTGCGCAGCTTCTTCCAAAGCTTCCGAACCTGCACCCTTAACAATTTCCTTGGCGATATTGGCGCTGGGCTTGAGAACCGTGTTAAAGGCTTTTTCTGCGCCCCCTAAGCTTTCCAGATAAGCTTGAGGAATTGCGTATTTATAGGCGGCAGTTGCCGCTGTCTTTGCATCCGCACCGGCTTTTCTGGCTTCATTGTAGCGATTCCCGGTATAGGCGGCTATGTTTCGGGCTAACGTTCCAGGGTTTGCCAAAGGCTCCGCAAGGGTCTTTAAAACCTTACCCCCTCTGGTGGTGGCTTTCATTGCAACACCTCCCGGTGTTACCGCCATTGCCGCTAAATCCGCAGCAAGCCGCCCACCGGCATAGGCAAGCTGATTTCCCATGCCTTCGCCCCGGGCATCCTCGTTGTGCTTTTCCAGCGCCTTGTCATAACCTTTCGTTACCTTGTTTACACCGGAATCAATCTTCGGAGCATACTTATCATGCATCCGCCAGCTGAAAGAATCCTTAGAACTCTTCGTAGCATACTTCTGCCGATTGTCCGTATTGTTTTCACGAAGCATCTTTGCATAGTTCAGAAGGTCTGTTCCCAGACTGCCTGCACCGAGAAGGAAGCTTTCGCCGTAGTAATCAAAGTTGCTGTTCTTGTTGTGCTTAGGATTCATCCCGTTATTGGCGCCGACACGATTTGCCTTGCTGACGGCTTGAGAACGCTTCATAGCATCATTCCGATGCCGTGCCGCTTCGGTACCGGTCATCTTCCCGGATTTATAGGTTTGGATTTTCTTGTCCACGTCGTTCTTTTTCGCCGTGTCGAGGATGCTCTTTTTTCCTGATTTCTGTTTTCTCTTGGCAACGTCATTCGCCAAAACAGAAGAAGTCCCCGGAAACGAGGACTTCTTTTTTGCAGCATTGGTTTTCTTGCCGCTGCCTTTGGTTGTAACAACGTTACCTTTCGGTGTTGTTCTGGGCATTTTCTATCACCACCATCAATATCCGAAGGTATATTTCTTCCAGTCGTAATCACGGTCTTTCTGGTTTTCGCTGGTCTGCCATTCTCTGGAAGCAATGGTTTCGTTGTAATCTCTATCCGCCTGATTCTTATCAAAGACATTCTGCCAAGCCTGCATCCAGGCATTGTAATCAAAGTCTCTGCCGTTGGCGTAACGGTCATAAGCGGAGCTTTGCAGGCTGTTGAGATTCTGCAACAGAGACATTCTGTCCGCATAATCCTGCTGCTGCAACGTGGGAATCACATCGGAAAGCTGCTTCATATAGGCTTGCTGGGCTGCATTGCCCAAAGCCATGGCATAGGAATTGGCGATGCCGCCGGTGTTCCCGGCAGCCTGCGCCATGGCGCTGTTTGCCGCCGCCGATGCGTTCCGCTCATATTGAGCTTTGTACGCCTGATAAGCCGGGTCGCTTTCCGGGTCATATTCCCGATTGGAAATGTAATTGATCAGCTGGTTGATTTGGTCAGTATAGGGATTTTCAAAGTCCTTGTAACCGCCATACACATCCGATGCGGGGTCAAGCGGAACGTAATCCGAACCGTCCGTAGAGGTAAAACCGTATTTGCTGCGGATTTTATTTAAAGCATCGTGGGCATATGCTCTGTCGGCATCGTTATCCGCCATCATGTAAACAAGCTTGAGTCTCACTGCTTCCTTCTGATCTTCCAAGGACATGGAACGATCAGCAGCGGAAAGCGTGTGAAGTCCAAACTCTCTGCGCCCAGTGCCATCACCGATATCGTCAATATAGCCGCCGCCAAGCGCTCTTGCAAGCTGAGCTTGGATGCGCCCCTCTCTCATTTTTGCGGTATCTCCAACAGCGTTGCCTTCCTGCCAAGTGCTTTTTCCGCCCAGAACCTGATCCAGATATTCTTGCCCAAGGGCTTTATCGTAAGAAGAAAGGGATTCATAAAGAGAAGGGTCGTAGGTTGTGGTAGATTGAACACTCGGCTGAGATTGCTGTGCTGCCTGCGGTGCCGCCTGTACACTCGCTTGAGACTGCTGCGCCGTTTGGGGCGCTGCCTGTGCGGTGTTCTGGGGTTGAGACATCCGTTGCTGCACCGCTTGATTCGCCTGCTGCACACGCTGCTGTGCCGCCGCCATCTGCGGTGTATTCCGGTTCTGTTGAGTTGCGGCACTCATGGATGTAGCGGAATACGGTTTTGCAGAATTTGTGCTCTGACTTCGCAACGTGGCATTCTGATTCGAGAGATAGCCGTTATAGTCATTCGTTGCCGCCGAAGAACTGGAACCAACAACCGCAGGAGCGTCCCTGCCCCCATACAGCGCCTTCTGATAATTATTGTATTTCTTGACCTTCTCATTAGTATTTTGTTCCTTGAGAATGTCATTCATCTGTGTTTCGTTCGCCGTAATATCACCACCTTAACTGATTCTCACAAGGGAGATTTGGTAATTCGTTATCTTTCTGGCAGTATTGCTGCTGCCGCCATTTTGATATGCCATCAGGTGAATCCGCCGCTCTTCGGTGCAGCTAAAAATTCCGTAGCAGCTGCAAGTAAGAGAGGTTGCGCTTTCCTTTCCTTGATTACCTGCATTACTATCCATTGCCATGCCCCGTGTTACGGCGTTCCAGGATGGAGATACACTGTCCGCAGCGGTATCGCTAAGGCAGCACTGAATAAAAGCAGGACCCGCCGCAAAGGTTACGCTGCCCAAAACAAGGTAAGTTCCCTTCGGCACATTATAGCTGTCAATTCTTGCAGCGGCACTGGCTCCAAAGGATTCCACAGAACCGGCGTAATTCCGAAAATAGGGCACGATGTTCTTGCCATCGATGGTTACATTCTGGGAGCTTATATCGATATTCTGACCGCTAATTTCAACATCATTATCGGATTCCAAATATAAATCCGCATCGGCACGGGCTTCAAGCAATACCCTTCTCGGTTGATCCGGCTGCGTGGATTCAATTACCGGTACAGAGATACCGCCGAGAAGAACGCTGGGATCGTCATTCTTGTCGTAGAATTTAAGCCCATCGGTTTTTAAATTGCCAATGGTTTCAGAACCCTTGATGGTGATTTCTGCGCCGTTCAACTGAGTGCCGACAATGCCGCCGGCAGATAGGATATTAAACACCAGCCCCTGCAAATCCAGAATACCATCCTCCAGCTTTACTTCACTGGTGGTGCCGTCTGCCTTTTTCACCGTCAGAGAAAGTCCGTCAATATCGTCAATTTTTAGGATTTTACCCCGAAGCGTTTTCGTGAGATTCCTGCTGCTGATATGCTCATTGGCATAACGGATATACCGATGGAGCTTTACAATGTAATCCTCCAACAGATTTACCCGTTTCTCTAAGCTCTCACCCTCGGTATCGGGATATCTTGGCGCTTCAGACAATGTTCTGACCTCCCTTCATAACCGTAAGCTGGTAGCCGTAAACATCGATATCGCCTTTGCCTTCCACGACAATCACGTGCTCCCTCCCTCGGTTGATATTGCATTTCACCGTCTGCATCTCTTCCCCTACAAAACGAAAGTCCGTTAGCGTGCGGAAGGTCTTGCCATCGGTAGATATCTTTACCTTAATGGTATTTCCTTTGGCAGATTTCCATTTGAAGATCAGCCGTTTCAGCTCCGTGTTGTAATAAACGGAATCGGCATAATCGGTAAATTTGAACCGCCACTCCACCGTTTCGGTAGAATCCGGGTCATTCATAATCCAGATTTTACCGTCAGTACAGCAAGCATAAAGCCTACCGTTTTGATAGGTAAAGAACGCTATGTTCGTTAAATCCTCCTCTGTCCACATTTCAACGGCAGTGTGATAAACGTAAAGCTTATTTTCCGTGCCGTTAGACAAGCGGAGATAATAGCGGTTGCCGTCACTCCCGGCAACGGCTTTCTTAATGTTCTCATTAAGCTTCCTGCCGATTTCCTTTTCATATCCTCCGGCATAAATATAAACGCCACTTTGGGAAGCATAAAAGGCGCGTCCGTTTACTTCTGCCATACTATGATGGCTTACCGTTCCCAGCTTCGATATAGTAGACAAAGCAAAGGTACTGGGATAGCTACCGTTAATTTCATGGTGGCATCGCTCCTTTAAAGCGATAATGCGGTCATCCCAGGACATGATCCCGGTAAAGTCACCGTCCGATGCCACTTCCTGAAAGAAGCTGCCGCTGTCATCGGGATTCCCGGCAGCATCATAAAACTGCGTCCACCCATAGCGACCGTCGCTGCCTGCTGCTCCCATTGCGTAGCCCGAAGAGGAAGCATAGATATAGTTGCCCCACACACCCCAAATGCGGTTATTATGGACACAAACATAGTCCATTTTCGGGCAGCTTCCGGCGGCGGGATATTCCCCTTCGCCAATATCCGTTAGCGTTCCCTCATCAATATCGTAAACCTTTCTATCCGGGAAAATGAAAATCTTTCCCCAGAACTCCACAACAGATTTTATTCCACCGGAAAACCAGTTAGATAATTCATCGGCGAAAACCTTAACACCATTTTTGTAAAATCTATTGTCAAGAATCATGTAATAATCGTTATTTACGAAAATTAGAGCTTGGGGAGTATGCCCGGTGGATGTCGTAGTAAACAGCGTTCTGCCGCCCCGCACCGACATCACAGGGTATTTGTCAAAGACCATGTTCTTCGTCTCCAACAACTCCCCTTCAGAACCTACAGGAAGGCGGTTAAGCCCCTTAAATTCGGATATATATCTGGTATAGGTATCGGCTTTTTTATCCGGCAAAATCATGATTTACCACTCCATTTCACCATAGGGCTTACCTGATTCCCCGTCACCGCAGCCGTAATCTCTGCCAGCAAAGCGTTATAATCGCTCTTGTAATTTCCGTAGGAAACAGCATCGGCTTCCTTCGCCGCCACCTGACTGAGAGCATGAAAAACGTAGAGGTCATGGAAAGGCTCCGGAACACACAGGTTGGTATCGCTGATTTTGTGGGGAACGTGCTTCGGAGCATACACCAATACAACCGCTTCATTCTCATCAACGATGGAAGATGACAACAGCAGACTGTTGCCACGGGCGATATACCCTTCGATAACATCGTTGGGATCTCTCTTTCTCAGCAAAGGTTTGCCCTTTGCCAAAACACGTTTTACTCTGCTGCTATCGCAAATGGAAGAAATGTCGTAGCTCTTGGAATCCGTTAATGTCAGAGAAGAGGAGCAATACTCCGGAAAAAGCGTTTCCCTGAGATAATCGTCCTGTTCGTCGATATAATCCAAAAGCTCTTCGTCGGTGATATTCTCCACATCGGCACGGATGCGGATTTCATTGATAATATCCTGAACACTCTTAGCCATCAATCCACCCCGATTCTTTCGGCGATATCTTCCATACCTGTAGTGATAGAACCCATCACCCCGTTACGCTGCTTATACAGTGTCACCAGACGATTCTCCGGGAAACCGTCAATTTCACTGGCGGCAGTATAGGCAAGGCAAAGGGTTAAGCCGTTGGCTTCCTTCGCCGTAAGGTCGATATCATCACCGATGGTTTCCACCTCGGGGAGCTGTTCATCTTCACTGCGGTACAAATTCAATACCGCCAAGTCAAGATTAAGGAGCGAAGGGACACGCTCCATAAAAGGATAGCTTGTCCCTTCTTCCGTTTTACCGATTAAGGCCAGAGCGTTTTCATACAGCTTCTGTACCTTCATAAAACCTCCTTACGCACGCACCAGAGCCGATGCCACAGGAACGGTGGCAGTGGTCACGATAGAATCAATCTGACCGGCTTTCGATGCATAGGCACGAACGGTGGTTACGCCGTTGGCAGCGCTCCAATTTGCAGTATCAACCGCAGCGGAGTAAGTCGCGGCAGTGGGAGAAGTTCTGGGGTCAGAACCGTCCAAGGTGTAAGTGATGGTTTCACCGGAAGTACCGGTAATAGCAATGGTATTGGTGGTGCTGGCGGTGTAGGTGATGGTCGGTGCAGTGGAAAGAGTACCGGCTTTGTAGCAAACACCCAGCATAGGTACACGATGGTCAAGAACAAAGGCATCGTAACGAATGCGGCCTTCTAAGAGGTTGCCATTGATGCCGGGAGGATTCTGATGAATAAACAGGTCTTTCAGCTTTTCAACGGCAACGGTAGCTTCCTTATTGGCAAGGAGCATCATGCAGTTGGTGGGCAAAAGCTGCTCCGGTACTTCGATAATCTTGGTACCGTCAATCTGACCCACAACACCTTTGGCGATCATATCCTGGGATTTTTCGCCATACTGCAAGAAGTTACCGGAGGACTGTAAAAGCATGGCGGTAATCGCAGGAGTCACAAAGCAAACACGACCGCTTCTGGGAGCAAGACCGTTGGTGGCAGCAGTGCTGAGGTCAAAGAAATCCTCAAGAACCTTGGATTTGCCGGTAGATACCGAAGCCAGATTGGTATCAACCTTAACAAAACCGGGCTTTGCAGCCATAACGCCGAAACGGTACTTTTCGATTTCAGGATTGATGACTTCATCAGTCTGGCGCTTCATGCACTCGGAAGCGGACTTCTGGATTTTCTGATCCTGCACATCACCTTTATCGATGATACCGGTGAAGGCACGGTCTTTCTTTAAGGTTACAACCTGTTCGGTATCGCCGATATCCAGAGGAGTGCCGTAACGGCTGGTACCGGATTTCTGGTAATCGCTCATAGGCATGACATCAACAGAGGTAATGTGAACGGTATCGGAGCCGTCAAACTTGTAGTTGTAGTTCACAGCTTCGCTGGAATAGGTAGTCATTTTCAGACGTTCAACAATTCGCTTGTCATATTCTTTTGCTAAATTAATCTGAGGCATGTAATAATGTTCCTTTCATTAAAACTTGCTCCATGCAGCGTAGATATCCTCACCGGAGCCAACACCGCCGCCGGTACCCTTTTTACGGGTCGGGGCTTTCTGCTTGTTCTCGGCGTTCTTCCGCAGCTTGGAGTTTTCGCTCTTTGCAGTTTTCAATTCTTTTTCAAGCTCTTTGATGCGCTTGTCCTTTTCCTTGCCTGCTGCGACGTAGCCGCTGTTTTCATGGAGCAGCCATGCGGTGGTCAGGTCAGTGCCGTTGCGCCACTCGTTCATGACATCCTCCGGAATGGGCTTCCCGGCAGAAATCTGCTCATGCTCCCCGGGGCGGAACCGTGCGAAACGGTCTATCTGCTCCCGGATATGTACCGGCATTTCTTTATGCTCCGGGGATTTCATACGGTTCAGCTCCCGCTTCTGTCTGGCTTCCTCGTATCGGCTATCGAACAGTTCCGCAGCCAATGTTTCATCGTGACCGTCGGCTACGAGAGATGCAATCTCCCGCTTTCTCAATTCCGATACATCGCCGAAGGAGCGAATCACTTCCTCCACCGGTCGTCCTTCAAACAGGGCAAGGATTTCAATGGGTTCTCTTAACGCTTCTAAGGGTTTCAGTTCGGAGTATTTCTCCTGTAAAAGACCGGCGTTCATGCCGATCTGCGCATATTTTCGCGCTTCATCCTCGGGCAGGTCGTAGCCTTGCCCCATATGATTCACATGGAGGGTAAAAGGCTTTTGCTCCGGCGTTTCTGCCAGAGGGTCTTCTTCGCTGCCCGGTTCCTCCGCTTCCTCCGGCTCTTCTTCGCCGGGTTCCTCATCCGCCGGGGCTTCCTCGGTAAGCTCGTCAGCTTCTTCGGATTCCTCTGCCGGTTCCTCCGGCTCGGCTAAACCCCAGTCCTCATCAATGGAACGCTGGAAATCGGAATCGTTCGTGGTGTCGTTGGTGGTGACAGGGCTTTCACTATGGTCGGCGTTCCCTGCGCTTGTCATCTCAGTGGTGCTATGGTCGGCACCGGCTTCGTTTACAGACATATAGACCTCCAAAAATTTAAAATAAAAGACGACTCAATAAAGCCGTCAAAATGGTTTACTCTTCATTTGCCGCTGCGGCTCTGCCTGCTACAGCGTTTACTCGGTTCGGCTCAACCAAACCCGTTAAATCATCCGGTGTCGGCGTAATTTCGCTGACAGGTTCCGACATATCCGCCACCGGCATTTCCGATTGAGGAGTCATTTGCTCCTGCTGCATCGGCTGCATCTGATTTTGCTGCATCATTCTTTGCTTAATTTTATGCAGTAAAAGGTTTTTACTGGGCAGCAAATTGATGGGCATCGATTCTATGTATTCTTCCGGGGTAATCATTTCCTTTAAGAAGAGATTATCCAAGGTCTGCACCTCGGTAATTTCATTCCAATAGGAGCTGCCGCCAACATCAATACGGATATCAAAGGCAGCGGTATTGATTGTCCCGAAGTCAAATTCAACAATGCGCTCCTGCCCCATTTCATCACGAACTACTACCGGGCGAATCCCGTAATAGTTCGCCATAAAATCAATGGCACAGCGGCTCCAATCCTCAATGAACTGATATAAAGCCTGCTTATTTAATTCCAGCGGAGTCATAGCCGCCTTTTGAGCGGCAATAATCGCCGAAGTATTTTCCGGACGCAGAGAGCCGAGAGAAGCATCGGTAGCGCCGTTTAAATCGTTGGTGGTGTCGGTAATATACTGAATCAGCTTATCCACCTGATAACCGTAATTCGCACCCTCTACCACCTTGATAATATTGTCAACGTTATCGCAATAGCCGTTTACACCGATGGCAGCACCAACGCCGTTGTTATACTCCCCAAGCAAATCCTTGCGATAAATAATTGTAGGAAATGCGCTGCGAGAAACCGATGCCACCGACATGGTAGCAAGGACATTTACCGCCAGATTATTGTAAACAAGCTCCGTCACCGCTGCGGTGCCGTGGTAACTGTTCATCGTCTCTTCCCAGTTCATCCAGGCGATGGGATATAAATGTAAACCCGTATCTGTTGCTTCTTTAACAATAACGTTTTCCGTGGCTTCCATCACCCAAATGGTTCCGGTGTTTTCATCCCGGTAATAGTAGGTTAAAAGGGTGGTGCGGTCATCCTGGTCATCGTCAAAATAATCATCGGAAGAGCCTTTGATGCCGTCCAGGTCATCGCCGCTTACGCCGTTTTCTTCGGCAGTCTGCTTCAATCGGGCAGTGTATTCACGGCTTGCCACAAGAATCCAGGGCTGCTTCTGTACTTCGGGGTCAGAGGTATTCCCAAAGAAAACCCGGGTATTGTAAATAGTCTCGGTGTCGATATCGCCTTCTACCTGAATTTCGGATAGCTGTTCTTCGCCGCCGTTTTCCGCCACATTAGAGCTGCCGAAGGCATTCATACCGGACATATCATTTTCGGCGGATTCTGTGCTTCCCATGCCCTCGTTTAAAGCGTCTACAAGCTCTTTGTCCACTTTCGCTACGGGAATGGAGGTATCCCAGATAATATGCCAGCAGGCATCGCCATCCACCGCAGCATTGGTAATTGCCTTTCTGGTTTTACTGGTACCCTTCCGCTTTTCCCAAATACGCTTCAATTCATTGGTGAGGATATCCGCCATCACTTCCGTGTTTTTACTCGTTGCTCCGGGAATCCCCAAAGGACGAACAATAAAGGAAATATCATCGGACATAATAGAAGCCGCTTTAATCTGGACGATAGGACGAACGATATTCAGAATAATGGGCTTCAAGCCTTCGGTTTCCAGATCCTCCCACTGCTTGCCGCTGTAAAAATTGCGGTTCTGTTCCACAGTGTCGGCAAGCTCAATATCATCATTGTATTGCTTCCCTTTATCATAAAGCTTCACAATATCGCTGGCTTCCTCGGGAATGGTAATATACTTCGCTTTGCTTGTCTGCTCCGCCATTATTCGTCACCTCGCTTCTGCTTCATCCGCTTCATTTTCGAGGGCTGATAGTTAAGGATTGTATTTAAATCCCCGGAAAATCCCTTGGAGTGTGTAAGACTATCTACACGCAAAATAAGGTCGTTTAAAGCCTTCTCAAGAGCATCATGCTTTTCTTGCAACATCACAACATCCTCCGCAAAGCCGTGATAATCCTCATCTACCGTAATTTTTAACTGCTGAACCTTGCCGCTCAATTCGGTAATGCGATGGTCAAGGCGATAAACCACCACAACAAAGCCGATATAAATAATGAGAAATGCAATCACGATAACATAAAGTGCCATAAAACCTCCTTATTGAAAAAGACGTCTCACGTTTACCGGGACGCCAAACATTTGCTGTTTTGGTTGGAATAGCTCCAACTCTTCTTCCGAGGGAGCTTCAAACTTTGTATAGGTATAAATCAAGCGATTCAATGCCTGGGAGCAGCAGTCCACTTCGTCATCGTGGGCAGCGTTGGGAAAAGCGGCAAACTCCTCCACAAATTCCTGTACCCATTCTTTTCCCCTGGGTAAATAAACATTGCCGGATTCAATGGCAGGAGAGATAGCATTTACTCGGGCAACCTTCCCACCGGCAGGGTCAACCCCGATAATCCCGGGAATATCCTTCCGCAAAAGAGACATAATCGCAGCGCCGTTAGCCTTATCTTCTACCAGAATACCCACAATGTTCGGATGCACTGTGCGCATATAACGAATACGATTGACGGTGGAAACAAAGTCCATGCGCTCCTTCACCCGATCTACAAGGTAATAATCGGCATTGGATTTTGCCCACACCTGAATAGCTACAAAGTCCCCTCGTTCGCTTTCTTTGAAGGTGGCGTCAACGCTCATAATCTCCAAACGGTTTGTCGGAAGCACATCATAATACTGCCACCATTCCCGTTTTACCAGGTTCCCTTCTTCTACCGTAGGATGCCCCTGATACAACGCTTCCCAGGTTCTTGTCCCTTCAGAACGAATAATGCTCCGCTTAAACTCCTTTAACCACTTTGCACCTTTCCCAATCTCAGGGTGCAGCGGTTCGCCGACTTCTCGCCCCATAGGGTCGTTCTCTTCGGCTTCACAGGGCAAATTCAACACCTTTACGTGCTTTTCCTTTTCAATAATGCGCCCTGCCAAATCATCCTGATGCCACCGGGTCATAATCAAAATAACCTTTGCTCCGGGAGCAAGACGGGAACGGTAAGAGTCCGTCCATTCATTCCATAAACGCTCTCGGGTCGTGGGAGAATCCGCTTCCTTACGGTTTTTAATCGGGTCATCGATAATCATCAAGGTACAGCCACGCCCGGTAACACCGGCATCCACCCCTCGGGAAATCATTCCGCCAACATGATTTGTTAATTCAAATTCAAGCTCACCGCTGGGACGGGATGCCACAGAAATACCGAAAACCTTATCGCCAAACTCACGAATCCTTTCCCGATTCTGCCGGCCAAATTGTCTGGCAAAGTCCGTATTATAGGAAATCTCAATCACTTTGCCATGAGGATTCTTCCCTAAATACCAGCTGGGAAGGGATGCCGTGACGGTCATCGTTTTCCCGCTCTGGGGCGGCACGCTAAGCACCATAATCTCATAGGGAGCATCGGTCTTTTTCTCAATGAAGGTCTGTACCTCATCGCAGAGGAATTTCCCAAACCGAGTTTTCTTCCACATCCCGTCATGAACCAGCTGCACATAATCGACATAATTTCGGGCTGCCAGCTTATATTCAATTTGTTTCAGAACCTCTCGGTTCCTTACGTTAACCTTTGACATTGTAAGTCCTTTCGATAGCGTTCTGAAGCTCTTCTACATCGCCGGTATCAATGATGGTTTCCAAGTCCGCATCGGGAACTACCGGTTCCGGCTTCGTCTCCTCAGCCTTATATTCCGAGGGCTTCCCGGCAGAATATTCAAGAATACGAAAAGCAGCCTTTAAGCGGTTTGTTTCGCTGCCGTAGTTCATGATATCCACCAAAGTCTGCACCGCATCCCGGGCATGGATAGCGATGGTATCTAAGCACTTCTGCCGCCGCCCCATTTCTCGGGCAAGGGATTTCGGCTCATGAACACTTTCAATCGCGTCATGCACCGAAGGAACTTCCACTTCGGTTATTTCTGTCTTGCCAGTCTTTGCCATGTAATCCCTCCCTTCGAGCGAATCGGATAATTACGGAACATCGAAGCCAAAACACGATTGCAGCGGTTCCCCTTCCCGGCAATCCAGGGATTCATGAAAAGCTGAAACTCCTTGCTGTTCTTCGCACGGCAAAGGATATCCAAGTCAATTAAATGATTAATTCGCTTATTGACGTTGCTTCGGTCATCGCCAACCTTTTCGGCAATCTCGGCCACCGACAAAGGATTTCCCCGGCGATCCTTAATGCAGTTATCCATATAGGATAAATAAGGCAGTAGGGAAATAATAAAGACAATATCGCTATGTTTTAATTCCTTCACAAGATAATCCATCTCTTCGCAATTCAGTTTCACAAAAGCGGTAAAGGGAATCGAATCTGTTTCGGAATAATATTCCTCTACATATTGAGGAATCACCTTAACTTTGTCCCCATCATCCACCGATTGCAAAATCGTTCCGGTTTCCAAATCAACAATACCAAGCATTTTTTAAGCTCCTTTCTTACCTGTAAAATTAGCATTTTCAACAGTATTTGTGGTAAATGCTACCACAAAAAAGCCCCTTTTTGTGGTAAATGCTACCACACTGAGTAACGTCCAAAAATACGCCATGAACAGGGCAAAGGGCGCAAATCCTCAAAATCTCGCCCTCTTATATTCTTAAACAACCTCATTTCACACGTTTCGGGTCTAAGTAACTTTGGCATAACAAAACCCCGCCATTGGCAAAAATGACGGGGCTGGGAGGTAAACTTGGGTGGTAAAGGTGGCACGGCGAGGCATCCGCACCACCACCCATTCACCGATGCAGGTAGAATCAAACTCGGAAACTAATGAAAGAAACGAAAGGGGGAAACAGGAATTACCTGAACATCGGTTATATCAATTATAGCAGGTTTAACACGACAAAACATGACCACTTTTAAAAATAAGCAAAATAAAAACCACCGGCACAAAACCGGTGGCTTTCAGAAAGGAGAAATGAAAAATGAGGAAAATTCAAAAAGACAACCAACGCCGTTATTATAGCACACCTAAACACGACAAAACATGACCACTTTTCCAAAGCCTTGAAAAAAATAAGCAAAAACGATATAATGGTCATCAAACAATGAAGCAGAGAAACCTGCTTCATGGGGCGATGCAGTTACAGACCGTGTCGCTCTTTCCTTTTCCCAGGAATAATGCTATAATACAGGTGCAAGTAAAAATGAGTTACCTCAAAAATGCAACTCATTTTGCGGAGCGTTGCAGAAACCCCTGCTACGCTCTATTTTTTTTGCAATAAAAAATAATGAGTCAAAGTTTTCAGGACAAAAAACTTAAACTCACCCTGAATTTAGGGTACACGAAATAAGCCCTCAAAAACTCAATTTTTTTGAAGGTAAACCTCACAACAATATAAGCCGAAAAAACACAGCGAAAGAAACAAAATGCCTGGTAAGGAGCGTTTTTTGAAAATAGAAATTTTATTTGAGGGGCTGTATAGTAGCGAGGGCTACTCCCCCCTCGGACCCCCTACTCCCTACCCCCGAAGGGCTTCAAGCAGGGACTTCAATATAAAATACCTGCTAAAAACACCTATAAAAATAACGGGGGTAGCGGTGGCAATCACACCAAAGGGCACACCGAAGGGCACGCATAACCATTCTAGCAGGGGATTTATATACCCTCAGCAGGTAATCACCCTAAAATCAGAAACAAAACACTACATTTATACGCGCAAAAAACCAACGTAATAACCTATTAATCCAATAGGTTTACATTACATATTACAAGTTAACAATCCCCTTCAAGTATATCGACAATTAAGTGTCAAGTATTTTCCCTTGACACCTGCGACACGTACCTAACGGTCATTAGTTTCCTAGAGCAACGGCTTTTTTGTTTCCTTGTCTACAATAACAATCTTATATCCCAATAAGTCTAGTATTTTTTCAGCGTCAGCAAAGGGCATATTATCACGGTATAACTTTGTCCTTATCGTTTGATAAGATAATCCTGACAGCTCAGCAAGTTCCTTCTGACTTATTCCTTTTTCCTTCAAGGCCATTCGGATTAGCGTTGACGCACTCATTTTTTCACCCCCTTTTCATTCTATTATACCGTTTTCAATTGTTTTTCACAAAAAAAAATAACGCCGTTATGCAGGCGTTTTTATGCATTCCGAAAAAAAGTTGCGATTTTTTTTGAAAACTTTTTAGCCGCTCTAGCAGGCATTATCCAATAAACCCCCTGCTAGATAGGGGGCTTGACTTTGTATGCGATATAGCATACACTATTAACTGTCAGCGGGACAACAACCCCAACGACAAGCAACAACATCACATAGACCGCACACCATGCGGTCACTGAAAAAAACGGTCTTTATCAACAGAATAACCCACGGAAAAGCCGGGTGGTGCTCCAGAGAGGGCAGCACTCCACCGCCGAAACGGTAAGCGGTGGAAATGCGGGCATGAGGTATAAAGGTATACCCGTAGCGATAAATAAGAGCGTGCATAGGTGACAGGGCACGCAGCCACGGCAGGCCTATATATCAAACAGCCGTCTACATACGCTCATTCCGTGCGAAAAAAACCACCGTAGGACTCAGAACCCACGGCGGAAAAGACCGAACACTATGACCTCAGCGACAACGGCATAGCTCTATCGCTGATACAAGAAAAATCTAAGAGAGGAAAAGCCTATGAACGGCAAAAAGAAAAGCCCCCGGATAGACTGGCTTGATAAGCTAGTTGACCTCATAACAGGGGCTATCCTTGTCCTATTAGGTGCTTTAATTCAGCGCCTTTTAGGATAGACATAGGCGGTAGCTAGCAACTACCGCCTATATTATACCCTTTTTGCCCTTCATAGTCAAGGAATATATGAAAATCTTAGTAGCAATCGCCATTGCAATTATAGCAATCGAACTTGTTTTTCGAGTCCGCAATTGGATTCTGAAAAAAAGGAAAAAGTATTTCTAAAAATCAGCATAAAAAAAGAAAAATCATGCTCCAGTTTCCTAGGCTTGCGCATGATTTTTCACCACCAGGATTTACCAAAGGTAAACCCTGCTTTTTTATGCCCTCAAAACGTAGCAAATTTATTCCAAAATGTCAAGCCAAGCCCCAAGCAGGGGCAGAAAGGAAAAAAAGTACGCTTGAAGTGCTTTTTTATTGTAGCAAATTTATTCCAAAATGTCAAGCCAAGCCCGGGCAAAAAAACGGGTAGAAAGGATTAAAAAATGTATATTCTCGAAAACGAAAGACCATTAAGCATAGAGCTTATCAGCCAATACAACCTTCACATCATCACCGGCACCGGCGCAGTAATGGACGGTGAAACGG
>ERZ808277.106-NODE-106-length-42319-cov-4.594761_pt1 | contig 42319 bp, 44 predicted proteins | sample MGYA00521240_ERZ808277 | MGnify/ENA primary metagenome ERZ808277 (study PRJEB31516, sample SAMN03275599) | gut metagenome | biome: mammalia-associated habitat; material: feces | host: Papio cynocephalus | place: Kenya | collected 2012-07-17 ... | reverse complement strand
TTTTCCCTGTTTGCTCCGCGAATTTCTGCGCAACAAACTCTTCAAGAAACGAGCCTACCTCCGTCGCCAGATTCCCGCCGAACGACGGTGCTTTATCCGTCTTTTCCGCCCAAAGGGCATATGCACTCTTAAAAGGGTTAAGACCTACCACGGACGCGGCATCAGACCCGCCTATGTATCCGTGCCGGAGCGACTTCCACGCTTCTCTGTCGGCTGTCGATATTTTCTTTATCATTTTCAACACTCCTTGCTGTAAATGTCTTTCAGACAGTCCTCGCACAAATCCTCGTATTCCTCGTTGGAATAGTGTTCGTTCTCGTCAATTTCACCGCCGCAGCGGTCGCAGTAATAGTGGGCGTACTCTTCATTAAGAGCGCAAGACCCGCATTTGCCGTAGATTCCGCAGTCAACGCAGTCATTTTCATAACGTTCCATTCCTCTTCCCCCTATCCCGCTATCAGGCAAAGCAATATATCAAACATAACGAATCCCAATACGCCGAGCAGAATCTGAAAGAACCTTACGATAGTCCACGCAATACTGCCCGCGTAAATTCTGTTGTACTTCCACTTTCTCGGGAGCAGAATGTCCCACTCTGACTTATGCCACTTTTTCATTTCGGTTCTCCTCCAAGTACGATTTTAGCCATCTGATACACCGATATCGGTCTTTTTGTTCTGCCGACCAACTTAGCAAAGTTTGTCCGTCCCACGCCGAGAACTTTCTGCCAGTATGCGTCGGGCAGATATATTGCCCCGCCCGTTTTGGCAAGCAAATCAGCCACCGTTTCCCTGTACGTTGAGTTTGTCATTTTCTACTCCTCCTCTTCTATGTCGAGCCTGTCCAACTCGTCGAAAGTCACACCCTGTGCCATAAGTTCCTTGCCCCGCTTTTCAAGGTTGCGAAGCCCGTACATATACTGCCGTCTGCGGTACTTAATCCGCATTTCCTTTTTGGCGAGGCGAACCGCCTCCGAACCCATAAGCCTTGCAATCTCCTGTTCTACCTGTGCATCCGTCATTGTCTGTTTCATTTCTTAGTCCTCCTTAAACATTGTTGGGAAAAGTCTTTTTGCGTCCTGAAAGGTTATCGGAATATCGGTAAATTCGTCCCCGGCAACGCCTATTAGGATTACCGTGCCGTAGAACGTCAGGTTTGAAAACCTGAAATTCAGCGGCAACCCGTTTATTGCACCCTCTTCATTGCAGATAAAGCACATATCGCTCGCTATCGTCACCGTTTCTATGTACCCCTCTACCGTCTTTTGCAGATTCTCTAAACTTATCGAAATGTTCGTTTTCACGGGCTTTGCACCCGGTCTTTTGATTATTACGCTGGCTTTTTTCATAAGAAGTCCTCCTCTATTTTTGTGATATAATCAGCGTCGATTTCATCATCGCGCCAATAGATAAATTGGTTTCCCTTGACCGTTGTAAACACTTCGCAGAACCTGAACATCTCATTCTGACGTTCCTCGTCCTTGTAATCCGCATAACTGCGTTTCTGCGCCACGAACAGCGGCTCTGCTCCGTCATCAACGCGATATCCCTCTTCGCCTGTTACTATGTTTTTGACCTTTACCACGCGATAACCGCGTTGTGCTTTGATGGTATCTTTCATCTTCCTGCCTCCTTGACATTCAATAATGATTATTGCTTTATGGGCGTTTCTTTTAGGACACTTCTTAATTAAAAAAAATATCCACCGGTGATTCAAGGCTGAGAGCCGTCATTACCGTCTTAATCTCGCCTTGCGAAAACTCCGATAATCCATTGCATTTTCGATAAAATGCAGACCTTGAAATGCCGAGAATCTCACACATTTTCCCGATTGATATATTTTTCTTTTTCATCTCATATTCCAAAAGTGCTTTGTCCATTTATATCGCCTCCTTTCGTCTTGTATCCTTAAAGACACCTGTATTCTACCACGCCCGTGTGTCCTTGTCAACACTTTTTTGTATCTTTTGCGAAACTTTTTTTCTTTTAAGAAAATTTGTGTTGCGTTAAAGACACGAATGTGCTATTATATTTATGCAACTTTTTAATTGAGGTGAAAGATAATGGACAACGAAATGGCTGAAAAAATAAGAAGACTTCGCCGTGAAAAGGGACTTACGTTAGAGCAAGTCGCTTCCGTTGTCGGTGTCGGAAAAAGCACCGTCCGCAAATGGGAAACGGGTATGATTGAAAATATGAAAAGGGATAAGATAGCATCCCTTGCCAAAGCATTAGGCACAACCCCCGCCTATTTAATGGGTTGGGAAGAAAACAGCGAGGATAAACCCTCGCCCGTATCCGATTCAGACCTGAAATTTGCTCTTTTTAACGCACAGGACGGCATTACCGATGAAATGCTCGAAGAAGTCCGCCAATTTGCGGAATTCGTAAAAAATAAAAAATAATTTTTCAAAGTCCGTTTTATCGGACACTAACTATGATATACTGTATGCCGTAAGGAGGGCAAGAAAATGCAACTGAATGATTTGTACGGGCTTGCCGCAAGAGTGGGTATTAAAGTGCACTCGGCAAAGTGTCCGAATTCTGCCGCAATGTGCCTGAATACCGATTACGGCACATTTATAGGGCTTGACAGCCATATATTCAAAAACGAAAGCCGGGAACGGCTTGTTCTCGCGCACGAACTCGCTCATCACCTCACAAATGCGTACTATGATCAGCACGACAACGAGATAAATGTTAGGCGTATGGAGTTCCGCGCCACCAAAAAGCAAATCGAACTGCTTATCCCGTTCGATGAACTTGACGCTTTCCTCTTTGAAGACTGCACCGTGTGGGACGTTGCCGAACGCTTCGACGTTCCTCCCGAACTCGTCAAAACCGCTATGTGGGTATATTATAAGAGGGAAGTGCAATAATTTTTTTGTTTTAATGTCTGAAATCCCTTGACATATTAGAGTGAGAGGCATATAATATAATTGACATCTCCCCCAGGCCTCTGTATCACTCATTGGGTAATACACGCACACTTGGGGGCGTTCTGTTTTTATGGAGTTTTTATGGCGGAAAAGAGTTTTAAGACTATTGATGAGCAAATAAAACTTTTAGAATCCCGTGGTCTGGCTGTTACAGACTATGATACTGCTTATAATTTTTTGCTCCACAATAACTATTATCGTGTGAGCGGGTATTCTTTGACTTTGCGGAATCACGATATTTTTTCTGAAAACACGACTTTTCAGAATATCATTGATATTTACGAATTTGATTGTGAATTGAGGCATATGCTGTTAAAATACCTTGAACGGATAGAAGTGTCCGTAAAGTCAGTATATGCATATGAGTTTGCGAGAATTTATGGTTCTACCGGATATCTGAATCCCTCTAATTTTGTTGACAGCGATTCATTATCAAAAATTATGGATATCATCAGTAAGCAAAAAGAACGTCAAGTTTCTCACGAAGCCTACTTACAGCACTTTATATACGACCTTCACGAAGACATTCCTATATGGGCTTTGGTTGACCTTTTCACCGTCTCTAACATATCGCATTTATATAAAATTTCATCGTCAGACGTGAGAATGTCCGTGGCAAAGTCTTTGCTTAATATCAAAAACACCGAGGTTCTTGATGGTTTTTTGCGTCATATATCTATTCTCCGTAATTTGTGTGCACACGGCGAGCGTATCTTTAACCGTCTGTTTGCGCAAAAACCGAAATTAAGAAAATCAGAACAAACTCTGCTTATAAAACTTCCCAACGGTAATAGAGATAATTCGCATTTATTCAGTTATATTCTCGTTATGAGGCGTCTGTTAAACCGTCAAAATTTCGATGCAATGAAATCCGAAATTGGATTACTTTCTGAAAAATATCCTTTCGTAAATCTCCGCTATTACGGTTTCCGCGAAGATTGGAAATTTATTTTGTAATTTTATTGTGATTTCTGCATATACTAATATCGCCATCTCCCGCAGGCTTATTTTTAATAAGCACACTTGCGGGCGTTTTATGCCGAAGCAGATATTCACTGTTTCGGCTTTTTTATATCGATTGAAATTCAACTATTAGGAAATTCCGGATAGTTCGAAAGGAAGTGATACAAAGTGAAAAAGTACAAGGTCGAACATCAAATAACCATAAACGGTCTGCGCAAAGTTTTCCGAGGGAACTCCGAACGTGAAGTGCGCAGAAAGATTTTGGAGTATGAGGACACGGTCAGAAACTCGTCTACGATCGACAGCATTATTGAAGAATGGCAGAAAGAGCATTTCCCGAAACTTTCTCCGAATACTCTTCACGGATATATTGCAGGGTCAAACAAGATTCTTGACGAGTTCCCGGGGACGTTTATTTCCGATATTGAGCCGTCCGACATTCAACGCTTTGTGGAATCCCTTGCAATGCAGGGCTATGCGAAGAAAACCGTGCGAAACACTTTGCTTGTGTTTAATCTCGTTTTCAAGTACGCCATTGTAAAGGGCTATACCGATAAAAACTGCTGCCAGTATATCTCTGTTCCCTCTTCACTCCCTCAAACAAAAAGAGAATCCCTTACACCGGAAGAGATTCAGATTATAAAAGATAACAAGGACAAATACTTCTTCCCCTATTTCCTTTTGCTTACGGGATTGCGCCTCGGCGAGGCTCTTGCCCTTGAAAAATCCGATATTGATTTTGAGAGCCGCAGAATAATTATAAACAAGTCGCTTTGTTGGGCTGCAAAAGAACCGCAAATCAAGTCTCCGAAAACAGAGGCGGGGAAACGGTCGGTTATTCTATTAGAGCCGCTTGTTGCCCCCTTAAAATCGTTTAAGAGCGGCATTCTCTTTCCGAATAAGGACGGCGGGTATATAACGCGACCACAATATTGCCGTAAATGGAGTAAAATGTGTAATGACTTGAATACAAATGTCACTGCGCATCAGTTTAGACACACATATGCATCTATGCTTTACGATGCGAATATTGATGTTAAGGACGCTCAATTGCTGTTGGGTCACGCACAGATATCCACCACTTTGGACATTTATACGCACCTTAAAGCAGAGCGAATAAACGCAGATTTGGACAAGTTAAATTCTTACGTTTCAAAATAAAAAGTACACACCCGGTACACACCCAAAAGATAAAACCCCGATATCATCGGGGTTTCACGCGTATAAATAGGGGTTCGAATCCCCTTCTCTCCGCCATTCTAAAAACCTCGATGATTGCTGAAAAATCAGTGATTATCGGGGTTTTCAGCGTTTTTATATTGTTTTTCGGCTCTCTGAAAAGCCGTATTTTTCTGTGCAAAGTACACACCCAAGTACACACCCGAGAGCATAAAACAAGGCACCCGATTCCGAGTGCCTTGCGGTGTATTCCGGGCAAATTACTGCTCTTTCTTATACTGTGCCGTGCTGATACCGAGGATAACCCCTAAAAAGGTGTCAACCGCAGTGACAGTACCTACAACCTGTTCGCCGTAAGGGAAGTTCCATATACCCGCAAGGGCAAAATAGAGCGTTCCTATGGCGGGAAGCAGATACATTGCAATCCATTTCAGCACATCATAAGTTTTGTTCGACATTTTCATTTTCTCATATCTCCTTTATTTTAATATTCGATTTACTTCTGCCTGAACTTCCGCATATGTATAATCCGTTTCTGCGGGAATCCGTCTTTTTCTTTCCGCACCGTTACCGTACTTGCCGTTGATGACTTCACGGGCAACCTCGTTAAGCGTCTTTTTGGGCTTTGCGGGCGTTGCTGACGGCTTTCTGCACAGTTCGTTGACCTTTGCCTGAACCTCGGTATAAGAATATCCCTCGGCTTCAAGACGCCGCTTTCTCTCCGCACCGTTGCCCCATTTCCCATTGATTACTTCCCTTGCGATTTCGTCAATTGATTTAAGGCTTTTTTCAGGCTCTTTAACTGGTTCTTTTTCAAAACGGGGAGTAATAAAGCCTCGGATATATTTTCCGTTTACGGCTATGTTTCTGCGTCCCACAGCGTCTTTCAAGTTGCCCTCAATAACGGTAATGGTCTGACCGTCACAGTTTTCGACCACGCCGATATGGTCTGCCCACCCGGTGTTATTGCCTTTGCCCGAATCCTGCCAATCGTACAGAATGATGTCGCCGGGCGTTGGAACATATGCATCATTCTCAACCCATATGCCCATACCCTGCGCAAGTTGTATCATTCGCTGACAGGAACATTCAAGCGGAATGATGTCGGTGTAACCGCAAGAGATTGCCGCCGCTGAAACGGTGGCAGCGCACCAAGCGTCGGTGTATTTCACCTTGTACCCTCTCGCAAGGGGCTTGTGACCGTTATAGATGTCTATAATCGCCCTGTGGCTGCCGTCCGCTTCGTTGCGTCCGACCCACGCCCTCATTTGGTCTGTAAATTTGTCTGCTGTTTTCATTTTCTCTCCTCCTCTAAATCACTTATTCTGTGATTGATTACTTTTATTTGTTCCTCGATAACGGGAACACGTTGCGCGAAATTATTGTGGAGCCGCGTTTCGCGGGTAAGTTCCTCAATTTTCGTGTCTGTGACCGCCTGTGCGGTCTGCGTATTCTGTTGATTTTTCCTTAACGCAGCAACACAGGTGATAGCCGTTCCTGCAAAGGTTAATCCGCCCGATATAAGTGCTACGATGATTGCGTCACTCATTTGTTCTCTCCTTAATCTACTTTTGCCGTGCTTAATGCGCCATCGTCCGCTACGGTCAATTTGTATTTCGTCCCGTTGGGAGATTTTAGTATCAGTGCATCGGCAATTTTTTGTTCAACAATTTCAAGCGTCGTAAGACGTTTTGCGTCACTTCCGTCTGTTTTGTACGCTCTTGCGTTAGGCGTTTTTACCGCACCATCATTGAACACTTCAAAAACATTCTTGCGAGTGCTGTCATTGCTTCCAGCACCAAGTACTATACTTGCTCCCGATTCAGCATTAAAGTTACCAAAGATTGCCTTTCCAAAGCCTTTTGACGTTTCTTTAAGGTTATTTCCGATAACGATAGAATCGTGCAACAATGCAATATTCGACTGTCCGCCCATTATTAGGTTGCGTCCGCCGTTTATCGTATTATTACTACCTACAAGCAAATGTCCTACATTGTTATAAACGCCATTGTCAGAAGATACTTTTACATTAAGGTTTAAGCCTATAACACCCGACGCGTCAGCGTTAACGGTGTTATTGTTACCCGCCGCAAAGGCATAATTGGCATAAACGTGATTTACATTGCCGATTGCAGTTCCGCAAACACACTCATTAACTATGTTTCCATAACCAATACAAGTATTCGACTTCCCGTAAGATTGATTTACTCGACCTATTGCCACGGCATTTTCGCCCGAAAGCGTATTGCCCGTGCCTGCGGCGAACTCGCTGTCATCATTCAGACTGTTTGTATAGCCTAAGGCAGAACTGCTTTTGCCTTTTACCTTATTTCCATAGCCCAACGCTACACCGTAAATGCCGGATACATTATTTGCTCTGCCTCCCGCTATTCCGTTTTTACCGTTAATAACATTTTCCGAGCCAAGTGTAACGCCGTTACTGCCGCCACGCCCTATAAGGTTTGTTGCACCCGCCGCAAAGCCACTCTGTCCAAGAACGATATTATGATTGCCCAGCGTTATACCGGCATAAGCCGCAGTATTTCCCGTACCGCCTGTTATGCTGTATCTGCCGAGTGAAGCATTGTTCTTGCCCGAAGAGAATCCGTAATCAAACAATGCTTTATTCTCTTTGCCCGCAACAACGTTAAACCCCTCGCCTACCGTTACATTACCGATATCCGGACGGTCAGGAAAATGTATGTTGGACGTATCTTTGAACACAGGCTTCTGTTCTAACCCTTGTCCTGCTCTTTTGTTCTTTTTAAGAGACAAAGTCAGATAATTATCCCCGACCTTGTAATTTGCTTTAAGGCAACTGTCTGCAATGGCAGTTGTTAAAGTACCGTCATCGCCCCAATCAATGTAATTTTGCCGTAATCCCGAATCGTAGTTTGCATCTATCTTTATGCAAGTAGGCTCGTTTGTAAGGTTCTCCGTGATAACATCGCTCGGAATATCCACGTAATAAAATGCACCGATTTTATCTTCTTCCGGCATCCAAATCGGGTCCGATGTTATTATATAGTCCAACACGTCATCAATAGTGGGATTTGTAGTCCAGTCTGTTACACAACCATACCAATCAATTAAATCAGGAGTTGTGTTACCACTTGCAGATATAGTCTTAATCACACTACCCGCAGAGTCCTTAAAAGTAATCTTAGTAAAACTATATAAGTCTTCTGAATACAGATAAGGTGCTTCTTTTGTAAAGAATGCTCTTCCATCAGGTGTTCGCGATATAATAGTAAACTCTTGTGTTGAACCATATCGTTCGCAAGTTATTTTGTCTGCTGTACGGAGCGTACTATCAGCATATGTTTTTCTCAATATGATTAAACCGAAACACCCATAATGGAAATTGCTCTCCGTCAATTTGAAACCTTTTGACCCCGCTATGTCCTTATCCAACTTCCCGTCCACACGCTTCTCGATATCCGACACAAAATCGTCCTTTTCGACTATCGCTTCCGTTGCGTCTACGGATTCGCTCACGTAAAACTTCTGCACGTTGCTTTTCCATATCTCGCCCTCGTCATTTTGGAGAACCAACTGCACAAGCAGATTCCCCTTTACGTCAAGCACGGCGGACGGCAAGTCGTAGGTTATTTTGTTATTTTCGATATTCAGCCGTGGCGTTTTGAACTTCTCACCGTCAGGCTTCTCAAAATCGATATATGCGCTGTATGTACTCAATTCTTCCGCAAGCGTTATCTCAAACCGTGTGCATTCATTCTCGCCCGTTCGTGCTATATCCCACTCCGGGCAGCACACCCTATGGTCTGCGCTTACTGTTATGCTGATTGTGTTTTGCATTTGTTATCCTCCTTTTTTTATTATTATAAATAAAGGGAGGGCTTTAATAAACCCCCCCTAAATTAAATTTATCACTTGTACTCTTTAAGCCAATTGCGACAGGTTTCAATAACCGCGTCAACACTTCCGTAAAGTCCTGTTGCATACATTCCCTTGCGGATTTGAGCCATTGTCGCATCGTCTTTCTTCTTGTACGCCTCAATGTATGCTTCTCGGTACTTAGCAGAAATAGACGACTTAACACTGCTCTTGGCTTTTTTCTCAACCTCTTTTTCCGTAAGTTCTTTCTTGCCGTCCGCCTTACGGTCCGCAACTATCTCCGCTTCTTTGTCATCAAGCCATTTGTTATAGAACTCATTCGCCTTTTGAATGTCCCCGGATTCGATATATCCGAGATATTCCTTGACTTCCGAAGACGGATTATAATACTTTATTTTCAGGCTGTCGACGTTTGCGCCTACGAAGTGATTCCATAGTCCTGAAAGTGTTCTTGTTATAGTCGCAATAGGGAATCCCGTCAGCCCCGATGCGGCTTGAAGCAGTTTTTTGACACCTGCCCACACCGTATAACCTGTGTTTTCACCGGTTATGTTGTCGTAGAAGATTTCAACGCTTTTAACAAGATATTCGCTCCACTGCATAAACAATGTCTGCGGAGAATTGCCGTAAGTATCGACACCGATTTTTGAAAGAATCATTTTTGCAAGGTCATACATATCGCTGACAATAGGTAACTTGTTAAACGGTAAACCTTCATCCACAAGGTTGCCTATAAAGGCTTCTGTGTATTTTTCCTGATAATCTTTCTCCTCGTCGTTATCTCTCCAAGCGTCCACCAGCGCAGTTACCGCCGCAAGGAGCAATGCACTGATACCGTACGCCGCCATGGTCCGCAGTATATTCTTCTTGTTTTTCTGCCAAACCTGCGCAAGTGGCATACCTTTTTGGAAATCGGTAACGAACTTATGATATGCGTCCAACACCATACTTGCGGTTGTAGACGGTTCGGACATAAAGGAACTTATCGCCTTTGAGAAAAATCCCTTACTTCTCATAAACTCGGTCTTTGTAAGAACGCTGTCTACAACCTGTGTTTTGTAAATAACGTCCTCAAACAGATTCGTAACCGCTTCAAAGTATGCGTCGCTTCCGAATTTCAGGTTTCTCTGTTTGCGGGAAACCTCTTCCTTGCAGGCACTCCACATAGCCGCCCAAGTAATCTCGTCCGCCTTTTCCGCTCCGACCATTCCTATTTCTCCAAATTTCTCAATGAAAGACTGATGATGCTTAATCATATCCGTCAGTCCTCTTGATATGTTGATATCATAGAACCCGAGCGATTTCCACGCCGCAATACCGCTATGCTCATACATTTCGGCAATATTCTTTCGTACTGCTCTTGCCGAACTTTTTATACCTCTGAGTATCGAGCGGTAATCAATAAGTAATCCCGCCCGAACAATAGCCAGGGGCTGTTGAACAACGACACGGGCGTTGTAGGCTATTTGTGCCATATTGTAACGCCTTAACGCTTTGAATCCCGGTTCATCGGTTGCAATGCCCTGCGTTTCCGTTCCGTTATATGCTTTAATGATGTTCTTGATAAACGTCTCTGCATATCCCTCTCTGCCGCTGCCGGGTCTGCTTTCCTCCGGTGTACCGTAAACTCTCGCCATTTCCTCTCGGATATTTCCGAGAACAACTCTGTTACCCTCCGTATCGAACGCTGTCTCCTTGTAGTTAAACCATTTCAGCGAATCAAGGATAGGCAGCGCAAAAGCGTTGTACTGAGCCATACTTGCCATATGATTTGCGAATACGTCGAATATGCTGTAAAGAATAATTCTGTTGTTCGCTTCCTCATTACGCTGTTTTGTAAAACTCATATTGAGCAGCGCATAAAGGCTCGCATTACTCGGGAATTCCGCCGCCGTTGCGTCAAGGTGTCTGCCGTCAGAGTTTATCGGGAAATACTGCTGATTTGTAAACATCTCTTCGCCAAAACGCTTCATTGACACGTAGTTTCCCCACTCGGCACCCTGCGTCGCCATATACTGTTGCAGTTTATCAGCAACATCTTTTTGCCTATCGGTAAGTGAGTTAACGATAGTTTCCACATCCTGCTGTGTCAGCGCGTGTCCGACGTCTGCAATGCTCACCTTTTTCAAATTCCCGCTCTTGTAAGTCGCTACGCGGACGCCTTCACCGAGAATATGCCTTAATGAATCAGGCTGTTTGCTCAATTCATAGAATGCCATTATAAACGAAACGGGAATGCTGACATCATCGCCGCCAAGATTGAAAACTTTCTGTTCTTTCTCCCACGCTTTCACCTCTTTATCGGTGTATGTCTGCTCCGCGAACTCGATTATCTTCTTTGAATTAAACGCAAGCGTCGCCTGTGCCCTGCGGAATTCATCATAGATTGCCTTTCCGCCCTCGCCAAAACGTTCAAACGCATATGCAGGACGCATATTCTGCCACATCAAAAAGTTGTTTACGCCGTTCGTTTGCTTTCCGGCATTCTTCATCCCTTTGAGTGTTGAATAAGTATTTCCGCCCGCTTCGTATACGTGGCTGAACATTGCATTTGCGTGGAACTTATTCATCTGCGTTATAAACTTTTTAAGAGTGCGAACAATCTTCGATAAATCTTTTAGTTCTGCACCCGACATCTGATTTATGACAAATTCTCCGCTGTTGTTGTCGACTAAGCCCTGTACTGCGTCTATGAAACTTTGAAGATTATCCATAAAGTCAGCGGGCAAATCATTGTACCCCGAATACATTCCGTTTACATCGATATTGGTCTTGATAGCCCCTTTAAGCGCATCAAGTTGTTTTACAAACTCTTTATCTGCCTTTGTGGCTTCTCCGCCTTTTAACTGCCGCTTGCTTGTAAAATCAATGCTTGTAAGGAACGGTATTACGGTATTTTTCAGTGCATCGGGAATATGCTTTGTAACGTCTTTGTTGTCAGGCTTCAATATCCAACTTGTAAGGTCATCAACATCGGCTTTAACCCTCTCTCGGTACTTCTTGATTTCCTCGGCACTGTTTCTGCGCTCTCTCCAACGTTTAAGTCGTTCGTCGCTCTTTACGCGCTCGTTTTCCTCTATAACCTTGCGGGATTTTTGCAGAACGCGCTTTAACACTTCCTTTTCCTCTACCGAAAGAAGTTCGCTGCTCGCAGTCTTTATCTGCCCGTCTACAACCTGCATTCGGTTACGTGTCTGTATGGCTGCGTTTCTGTCAGGTTCAGAGCCGAACTGCTGTTCTTTATACAGTTTACCCAACTCTGTTCTCTTCTCTTGCAGGTCGCGGAGTTTGGTAAGCCTGTTTTGGAAAATATCAAGCGCGCTCTTTTCACCCGGCGTAAGGTCATCAATCCTGATTTCACTTGCCGCGTATTCAAGAATTTCTCTGTCCGTAAGCGGCGAAGTACGTTCCTGATACCGAATATCGTTACTGTACTTACTGTATGTACCGATGTTATCGGTCACGGATTTCACCTGATTTTCCGCAAACGCTACCCATTCAATTCCGTCGTGTATACCGTCGTACCCTAACTCCGACAGTATGTCGCTCGTCTTGATACCGTTCGTTTCTGCGGCTTCCGTAAGGTAATCGAACACCTTTGTTGCCGACTGTAACGACTGTATTACGTGCGGACGGTATGTATTGTACTTATCCACGTGGAACGGTTTGAAATATTTATCGTATATCTGTTCTGCCTGATTTTTAGTCAAATACATTTCAAACGGGTGCTTTATGGAAGCATAAAGTTGCATAACTTTATCGCCCGCATAATCAAACGCGTCTTTACTCGTAGACAAATATATTCCGTCACCGTGGGTCTTTCCTTGGTTCGTGCCGCTTCTGTCTATGTCAAAAACCGTAAAGTCGGCATTCGTTCTGTGGTACAGAATTTTCGGTGAGCCGTCCTTGTTTACAGCCTTTGATTTTCCGAACCAACGCTTAAACTGCAAACTTTCTGTCACGTCGTTAAATTTTGTCTTGACATTTGAGGAATTATTGCGTATACTATTAACGAAGTCTTCCCCAGGCAGGGAACTGGGCAATTGGAGCCCTTTGGCCTGTAGTAGGGTTAAGGCTTCTTTTTTATTCCAATAAAACAGTTCATTTTTGCCGTTGATTGTGTTTTCAACGGCTGTTTTTAATTGGCGAATAGCATTTCCCTTTGCAAACAATGTCGTTAAAGCATTACTGTTAATGCCATCATTATTTTGAAGTCCTATTCCGTCAACCTCGACTGCGGTTACAACTTTTTTGTTATTATGCTCCATTTGAAGTATAACAACCGCACGGTCAGGGCGTGTCTGCGACTGTATAATCGCAAGCGGTTCTTTTATGGCTTCCGGCAGCATTTTCAGCAACTGTTCACCCAAAAGGTGGTCGTAATCCTTTGTGCCGTTTAACGCATAATCAACGTGTGTCTGATTTATCGTTACCGGCAGCGCATTAAAGCCAACCTTTTGCCATATTTCGGGCGTTCCGCTCACAAGCAAAGTATCATTTCGGGGAATTATTCCTTTTTTATAATCATCAATCTGTTCGGCGAATGATTTTGAATAATCATAAATATTCAGGTATTCCCTCGACTGCGCCTGTTCGGTGTCGTCGGTTATTTGCTGTTCCTCAGGAGGATTGAGTTCCGCCATAATCTCGTTAAAGCGTTTGCGCTTTTGTTCGAGTTCGTCCTGTTTTGCAAACGGCTCTGCAATCATTTTTTCCTGTGCAGCAAGGTCCGCGTCAAGTTCAGTGCGTGTATTCTCCCACTCCGATACCTTTCCCTCTATGCCTTTTGCAATATCGCAAAGGCGGTTTATCATCTGCGTGGTATTGCTTGTGTACACGTTAAACTTATAACTGTTATTCCCCACAAGATACCCTGAATATTCCGCTCTCTGTTTGGACGCTTTAAGTTCAAAACCCGCAAACCTGCCTATTGAAACTGTTTCGCCCTCTGATGTTTTGGACGCAATTTCAGCGAACAACGCAGCACCTGCTTCTTTCTTGTCGACATACTTCGTCCCGCCGATTTCCATTGAAAACTTTCCGTCGGAATATGTATCAATCCTTGCTTTGATATCCGCCTTTCCGTTTTCAATATTATTCGTTAAGATAGAAATTCTCTGTATATCATCAAGTTGTTTTGCTTTTGCATTTACTATACTTGACTTATGCGCCCTTTGCAAATCCTCTAATTTCTGCAATGCGGTATTAAGTTCTACCGATTCTTTAATCAGCGGATTGCCAGACGCAAGTGCTTTTACTTCTGCGGCTGAAAGAGTTACATCGCCCGTATCCTCTGCTGACCGTCCCACATCTTCACCGTTCATTATCTGATTGATAAAGTGCTGTTTTCTGTCAAGAATATCCCACATTCTTGCGTCAAAACTTCCGACGGTAACATAAGTATACTTTGTGACTTCGTCATTCATATTCTTTTGTCTGAATGCGCGCCCGTCCCTCTGCTCAACATCTCCGGGTCTCCACGGCGCATCAAGATGATGTATGGCTACTATACGCTTCTGCGCATTCATACCCACGCCCATTTTACCCGTCGAGCCTATGAGGACACGAACCTTTCCGTCATTCACATCTTCAAACAGTTGCCTTTTCTTTACGTCCGTATCGGCATCGTGAATAAACGCAATTTCTTCTGCTGGAATACCTTTCTTTATGAGATATGCTTTCATATCGTCATAAAGTCTTGCGCTTTCGGTATCAACCGCGGTATCTGCGATTTCCGTGGCGGTTGACACAGTCTTGCTCTTGCCTTTCGGTGTTGACGCGTCACAGAATATAATCTGCGTACCTTTTGTTGCCTTGCTGTCCTTGTATTCCTTGATAACATTGTCACAGCACCTGAATATCTTACACCCGGGTTCATAGGGTAAAGAGGGGTCAATCATACGTTGGGTGTATGATACCTTTCTTCCGTCACTCGTGATTTTCAGCATATTGTCCACAGTCGGGTCAACATTCTTAACGTTATCAGCGCGCTTTTCAAGTTCCTTCATATAATTTCTTTGGAACTCTCCCGGCTCACACTCTACAACCTGCACCTTACCGCCTTTCATTTTAGGTATTTTAAGGTCGGGTACTTGTGTAAGCACGTCGGCAAAACTGCGGAACAGCAGTTGTAATTCGTTAAGATTTCGGAAGTTTGAGAATGTCTGCTTTACTCTGAACCCCTGTCCGCTCGGTTTAATTTCAACCGCATTGACTACCTCTCCGAACTGCTTCGCCCAAGCGTCAAAGGTTGTAAGTCCGAGTTGATTTAGCATATCAGATTGCAAATACTTCTGCATTATATACAGTTCCGCCATACTGTTCATAACGGGAGTAGCCGTCGCAAACACAACTCCGCGCCCACCGTTAAGTTGTTGCATATAACGAATCTTTGTATAAAGGTCAAACGCCCTCTGTGAACCATTTGTATTACCAAGACCCGATATGTTATTCATTCTTGTGACGTACTGCAAATTCTTGAAGTTGTGTGCTTCATCAACAAACAGACTGTCTATTCCCAACTGTTCAAAGTCAATATTATCTTCGTCCTTACTTTTCGTGGTAAGTTCAGCAATCTTCTTTTCAAGTTGGGCTTTCTTTTTCTCCATTTCTTTAACAGTGATACCCCTGCCGCTCGATTCTGCTTTTTCTTCCGCAATCGCCGCAATGATTTCATCAATCTGTTGCTGATAAAATTGCTTCTGAAAATCCTTTGACATAGGTACTTTTTCAAACTGTTCGTATGAAACAATAACAGCGTCAAAATCACCGTTTGCAATGTTGTTGGAGAAAACCTTTCTGTTTGCTTTTTCAAAACTCTTTTCATCAGACACAAGGAGTTTGGACGCGGGGAAATAACTCTTAAATTCACTGCCCCACTGCGCAACAAGCGATTTCGGAACTACAAACATAGGCTTCTTTACTATTCCGAGTTCTTTAAGTTTCATTGCGGCAGTAGCCATTTCCAAAGTTTTACCCGCGCCTACTTTATGCGCAAGAAGCGTGTTTCCGCCCGAAGATATAATGCGCTGCACCGCGTCCGCCTGATGTTTTCTTAAAGAAAATTCGGCATTAAGCCCGTTTACGGTAAGATTTTCACCGTTATATTTCGGACTTACAAGAGCATTGTATGTTTCGTTATACAGTGAAGCGAGTTCGTTTCTGCGCGTTTCATCTCGCCATATCCAGTCCTGAAACTCTCTTGCTATTTCTTCTGCCTTTTCCTGTGCCGCGGCGGTTTCCACCTTGTTGACAACAGGTTTCTTTCTTCCGTTTTCATCTTCAATATAGTCATTTACGGTTATGCTCGTACTTGACATCATCGCTTCAATAAGGTTAAGGAATGTTTTTCTGTTAGTTCCCCACTTCTGCGTATTCTGATATCTTGATTTAAGACTACTATTGTTTATTACAATCTTAAAATCGCCCGTCTGATTGGACCTTCCGACAGTAACATCGGGACCTCTGTAACTGTTGGGATTATTATATCCACCCAACATTTCGGCAATAAAGTCTGCATAAACTTCCGCAGGTATCCACGGTGAACCGGGTGTGACGTAAATATCATTGAAAGGAATATCTTTCGGTATAACCTTTTTGAGTTCCTCAACGTTATTCTTAAAGTCACCGTCTATCGGCGCAAGTGCTTCCGCCTCTTTCAGTTTAGCCCTTACGTTGCCCGAAAGATATGTTTCAGGTGCTTCAAGACTTCCGTCTTTTCTCTTGAACGCCAACCGTCCGTCAACAAGTTCTCTTGTTATATCGTTCTCCGATTTTCCCGTCAGTTTTGCGATAAGCGACGCATCCACCCCGCCTGTCATATTGATTGATACTATAACGCCCGAGTTGATATCATCAACGTGAGACACCGTTACATTTGGCTTAATAGTGTCTTTCGTGAATATATCCGCTTTTGTTGCCTTTTTCGTCTTCGTATCATAGTTTTCCAATGCATAGATTGAATAACTGTCAGGGTCGTCTGCAATAGCGGATTTATTCTTTTGAGCATTTATATATCCGTATTCCTGAACAAATTTATCATAAGCGGTATTGAGGTCTTTTCTCGCTTTCTTTATAAGATTCTCGGCTTGCCCCTGTTGCAGATAATTGACAAGGGTTCTGTATGCGTCCCTTACCGAAAGCAGTCCCTCTATGCGTTTTGCAGTTGCGCTGTTAGCAACCTCACTGATTACTCCGTCAACATTCTTATAGACTTTTCCGTCTTCTTTGCTTACTTCAAAGCCGTTTCTTTTGGTCTTTCTGTTTTCGCGTGCCGCATTGAAATTTGACTTCTCGGGAGAAAGTTTTGCCGGATAGTCCATTTTAGCGTCTATATTCTTGAACGCTTCCCTTATCTGCTCTCCGAGAGTACCTCTGCCCTCAATAGGATTGTACGTAAGTGATTCCGCGCTGTACATACCTCTTGTTATGGCAGGCGTACCGAGAACCATTTCGGGATGATTGGTGAAGTATTCATTTATATTTGCGCCCCTCCACGATTCACCGATGTTTTCATACGGTGCTTCAAGGAACGCTTCTCCCGCGTATTCGGTGCCCTGTGCGCGTTTTTTTAGCACAAGTATATCTGTCACTACCTGTGTTCCTGCATTGTCCGAAAAAGCGTTGTTGGGCAGTCTTATAGCACCGAGCAAATCGGCTCTATCCATAATGTACTGCCGTATTTCGCTGTTTTGGCTGTTCATAGTAAAACTCGACGTAATAAACATTACTATGCCGCCTGTACGGACCTTATCAAGGGTTTTCGCAAAGAAATAGTTATGTATTGCCTTTGTTACTCTCTTTGGATACGCTCTGTCTACAACGCCGTAATTACCGAACGGTACATTGCCGATTGCAACATCCATATAGTTATTGGGTATATTAGCGTTTTCAAAGCCCTCAATTCGGACATCGGCATTAGGATAGAGGTACTTTGCAATAAGCCCTGTGATGTTATCCAGTTCTACCATAGTCCAACTGTTGACCTTTGAACTCATAGAAGTAGGCATAGCACCGACAAAGTTACCCACTCCCGAAGACGGTTCAAGCATACGTCCGCCATTAAATCCAAGTTGTTTAAGCCCGTCATACATTGCCTTTATAACTTCAACGGAAGTATAGTGTGCGTTTTTGGTGCTACCAGACGCGGCACTGTATTCTTCCTCTGTTATAACTCCGTCATCAACAAGTTTTCTGAACTCTGCAAATTCGTTTTCCCAACCTTTCTTTGCGGTCATTTCAGACTTGTGGGTTTCGGTATTATAACGCAGTTCCCCGAAAGCATTGGACAATCCACCCCAGCCTACATACCTTGACAGTATCTCCTGTTCCGCTGCCGTTGCATATCTGCCCTCGGTTTCAAGTTGCTTTACAAGTTTAATAGCGTCTATGTTTGCCCTGAACCGTGATTTTTCACCGTCAGGCAGGTTGAGATTACCGTCTATAACAAAATTATTGCCTTTCGGCTTTTCAGTAGACTTCTGCTCAACCTGTTTTTTGACGGTTTCTTTCAGGTTTTCCGCCTGTGTCTTTTTGGCTTTCTCGTTTAATAGTCCGCCATCTCGTCGTAAATCTCCGACCTCGCCATTTCCAACGCGCCCGCTTTCCCTATCTGCGGTATCAGTTCTATTACCATTTCGTTCAGGCGTTCTCCCTCGCTTTGAAGCAGGCTCAGAAGATTTCCGTTGTCCGCCAACTCCTTGTACATTTTCTTTTTGTACTTCATCCAGTAATCGTGAAGTTCCTGTCCCATCGGCGTCAGATGAAGATATTCCTCCGTTGTTATCCTGCCGTAGGGTTTCTCCGCCAGTTTCCTGTCTTTCAGTTGCCAAGTTTCTTCTGCCATTGTTTGTTACCTCCGTATTTGTATTTATAGAAGTGTTCGTTTCGCCGCCGAGATTGATTGAAAGTGCCGTTTCAATCGCTTCTTCGCGGCTGTCGAACATATTCTCATAAATCAGTGACCTTGCATTTGTAACCATTCCGCCGAGTACTTCGCCGTCGATTCTCGTCATTTTAAGTTGATATTGGGGCTTACCCTTTATCAACTCAACTTCATTCACTGCGTATCTGATTCCGTCATACTCAGCATTATCAAACTTTTCAAGGCGTTCTTTGAGTTCTTCCGCGGAATTCACACCGGTATTCCGTTTTTCGGTTTCATTAACAGTTTCGTTCTTTGCTTTTTCGGTAACCGTTTTGCTTTCGCTTGCAGATTCATCAACCGCATACGTGCTCTGATAATTGTTGACGGCACTTTCCGCAACCTTATCAAATGCTTCAACAATACTCTCGATATAATGCATCTGCCCGTTGATTTCTTCTTTTAAGGCGTTTGCTTCCACTGAACGGTTCTCTCCAAGGTTCGCAAAATACTCTTTTATATCGCTTAAAAACTCTTTAAGTTTTGCGAGTATTCTCTTGAACACATTGGGGTTTTTCTCTGCAAGATTTTGTATAAAATGCGAATCGGGAAGAATATCGGTCATCGCCTCGGCAACAACTTCACGGCTTGCGTCATCAAATGACAGTCCCTCGGTCATTGCCATCTTCTTTTCTATAAGGTCGACAACATCAATTCCGCGATTTGAAAGTTCCGCAAATACAATTTCACGAAAACTATTATACTCCATCGGGCTGAATTTTTCAAGCGAATGCGTAAATTCGTGACTGAAAGTACGCAACATTGCATACTTGCCAAGTTCATTTACGTCCGCTTCCGAAAGAAGTCCTGCGTTTATATCAATATAAACGGTATCGTTTTTATGGCTGAATTTGCCCTGTGCTTCCGTGTATTTGCCCTCTGCGTTTGCTTTTGACTTATAAAGAACGATATCAATGCCCGTCGCTTCCGCAAGGGTACTCAAAACCTTATATGCCTTGTTTTGAGTATCATTAAATTGCGCTTTCAGTTCTTTTAACGAAACTCCCTCGCCTTTAACCGTTCCTTTCTTATGCCCTTTCTTTCCGTTAAAGCCTGCTTTAAGTTCTGCATTTTTCCCGTTTGCCTTTGCTTTTGCCGCTTCGCGTCCAAGCGAGAAAGCGTGCTTCTTCTGAATATCCGTCAAAGACGCATAAAAACCTTTGTTCCCTATGCTGTTCATTGCGCTTTCCGGAAGAGAATATCCGTAATTAAAGCCCTCTATCATACCTCTGACATAATCGCCTGCGGGCATAGTTCCGTCATACTCTGATTCTATGAACTCTAACTCCGTCTTTGATATGTTTTTGTTATCAACGCTGTTAATTGCTTTTCTTAGTGCTAAATAACTCGTATCTTCCGCAGATACATTAGTGTCAGTTGCTTTTTGCTCAGTATGTTTCTCGGCATTTATAACGGCGTTTTCTGCAACATTATCACCCGTCGCGGGTTTAACCGTTTCAGCGGGCACGGGCAAGTTCTTCTTTGCGGATACTTTCTTACTTTCTTTTGCAGATACATTCTTACTTACCTCTGCCGCAAGCCCGTAAACATCGGGATTTATTCTGTTTGTATCAAGTTTCTTTGAGAGATAAGTAGAATACTCCCCGCTCTTAATGTTTTCGGGATTGAGTTCGTTTATTACACGGTTGGCATACTTGCTTGTTTCAAGCACTTTTTCCTGATAAGGAGATATCTCTTTGTCCACAAGCATATCTGCAACAGCAGAAGATATCTCATCAATGTTTCCAGTCTCTCCGAGTTCCGAGAGATATTCCGAGACATTCGACTTAATGCTTGCCACATCTTCGGCAATAATCGCCTGTTCATTCGCATTGATAAGTTTACGCAACTGATTGCCCGTGAGTTCTTTACCGTTATTCAATCTGCTTTGGTATTTCTCAGCAAGTTTTTTGCTCTTTGTGCCGTCATCGGACGCAAGCCCCTCTTCGACAAGCAGGTTTTGCGCATTAACATCACCTTTGTACATTTTTCCGTACGTAACGTTATCCCCTATGTTGCCTACCGCATTCACAGAGCCGCGGAAAAGGGCTGTTCCTCCGTTCATCACTCCTGCGGTCAATGCACCGAGAACAAAATTGTACACTTCCTCTTCGGCTGATGAGAATTCCCACTTATCGGTCATAACACCGTTGATAACACTTGAACCGATATCCTGTATGACCTCTTCCATACCCTCGGTTGCCGCATCTCCAAAAAAGTCAAGAATGGCTTTTACTGTACCGTTTCCCGCCTTTCCCAAGACATTTGCAAACTTTGTACCGCCTATTATTTTACCTATTTTGTTTGCGCCAAGCCCCTCGATTGCACCAAGATAGTATTCAGACGCCCCCTCCCAAGTACCCTGAACAATACTGAGGGCTCTCGCCTGTTCTTTATTCATTCCCGAATTAAGCAATTCTGCATATTCGTTTCCCGCCGCCGAAGCACCAAGCAGAACGTTACCGGCAATATTACCCGCTGTCTGTGCCGCAGCAGCCGATACGCCAAGTGCAGAAGCAGCACCCGCTGTCGCGTATGAAGCAACTATACTGGGAATCATATTAGATATTGTGGTAATTGCATCATATCCTATCTGTCCCAAAGAACTGCCTAATATTTCAGGACCTTTGTCTGCAAGGTCTTCCCGAATACTGCCCGATACCATCTGATTTATTGTTGGTGTGATATAATCATCATCCTTTAATCCAAATGTATTGGGAAGATTTTTAATTCCTGTACCGAAATTCTCCAAGCCTGCAATAACACCGTGGAGCATTTCCGCTCCCATTTTTCCATTATATGTTTCATCAAATATTATGCCTGCCGCTCTTGCGTTAAGAGTAGGTTCAATAGTTTTGTAGTATTCTTCTGCCGATTTTTCTCCGTATTTTCCCAAATAGTAGTCATATATTTGAACTTCCTCATCGTTCATCATCAGGATTGCGTTGGTTGCATCCCCGTACCCTGCGAACGCTTTACCGCTTCCGGATTTCGATGAAGGCGTATCGGTAAATTCTCTCCTTATGGCTTCGACCTCGTTGCCATTCATGTTTTTATCCCATAAATACCATACGAGTTTTCTGTTATCAAGTTCTTTACCCTTTTGCGCATATTCCGCAAAGTCGGAAGCACTAAGCGCATCATTTGTAAGTGCTTCGTTATTTTGAAGCAACTTTGCCTGATTATAGAACTGCTCTTTTTCGGCTACCGCATTATTAAATTCCTCCGAGGTTTTATAGCCTGTCCCGTCAAGATACCCCGCAATTTGAGAATCTAAAACTGCGTCGTTTGTGAGATTGCTGCTCACCGCTTCTTTTGCAAGTTCCTCTGCTTTTTCCTTGCCGTAGCCCGCACGAACATAACCGTTGACATAGTCCTGATAGTTAAGTTTTGACTTTCCCTTGTATGCAGTTCTTATTTTCTCTTGAATATCTTTAAGGTTATCAAGTTCGCTTTTTCCTTTTTCAAGGTCGAACGAAAGTTTTGCTTCCCTATCTTTCTGATATTCAACCGCTTTGTTGTACTCGTCCTCAGAGGCGAAAGCAGACAGAAAATCAAACTTCTGCGATAATGCATCAAGGGATTTTATGTACCCGTTATAATCATCGTCCGTGATAGATTTATCATACTTTTTCAGATTGTTCAATGCATTTTTGTACTCGGATATCCTCGCATTATACGATTTTTTATTTTCTTCCGAAAGCCCGAAATCCTTGTAATCATATAACGGCTGCATATTGAGTGCATTAAGTTCGGTTCTGTACTTTTTGATTCTCCTTTCATTAAGAATCTCCGAAGCAGACTTTGTGCTTTGGGCTGTATCATTTTCTATTGCATAATATGAACTGCCGTACTTTCTTCTTTTGCGTAATACTTCTGCCGCTTTTCCCATTTGTCTTCACCTCTTAAATTATTCCTTGACGTTCAAATCTGGTGTATATATCGTTTATTTGTGCTTCCGACAATCCGAAGGAATCCAAATATGCCGCAATTGCATCCTCATAGGTATCGTATGTCTTGCCATTATACTCATACTTTGCGGCTTCTTTTGCTTTCTCATAGTCAGCATATTTTTTATTTCCTACATAGTAATACTGACCGTCCCTGCTACGTCTTACGGGCTGTTTTGTCTTTGTCACTTCGCCTACATTTGCTATTGCCTTATAATAATTATTTTGCTTAACTTCATCCTGCAATGCGGCAATGGTAGCAGACTGATTTGCCTGTGCCTTTGACAGATTGTATGACTTGTTCCACTGGTCTTCCGATACTTTCTGCTGATATTCGTTGAATCTGTTGTTATAATCAGTATTAGCGTCATTTGTAGCCCAATCAAGAGCCGTAGAATATAACTTTGCAAGATAATCACGGTTATCAGTAAACTTTGAATAATCAAGATTCGCTTCGTTGTATGCATTTGAATCAAGTCGGCTCTGTTCTGCGTTCCAATCGGAAACCCTGTCCCTATACTCTCCGTATTCCGTGTTATACAGGTTTTGATTGATAGTCAGGTTATCTTTAAGGTCTTGTCCCTCCTGATTGTACCTGTTCAATGCCATTTGATACAGTTCCGGCACAACGTCATTTAATTTCTGTAAGTACCCCTGATATGCCTGATTGCCTACGGCGGCGGCATATGAATTTCCATAACCGCCTGTCATAGCAGAAGCCTGTCCTATCGTGTCCGCCATAGCAAGTCTGCCTTGATTGATGTACTGGTTCTTGTACTGCTGATACAGTGCATCACCGTTAATATCGTAAGAGAATTTCTCCCGGTTGTTGATTTTGTCAAGCGCGTCTTTAACAGCCTGTCCGTATGTACCGCCAGTCCAATCCCCTATTTTATTTGCGGCGTGTTCGTCCCGCGCCTTTATTGCCGCCGTTACAGCGTCAGACTGTTTATAATTGCTGTTTGCGTCCAAATTTTCTCTTGCAAGTCTTACGTTATCGTAATCGTTTGCGTCTTTTCTTTTATAACTGAATGCCATTTGATTCATCCTCCTTTTTTATTTCCACTTGCCTATGGCATATATATTAACCGACCACCAAGCACTGACATCAACATTATTCAGCGGTCTGACTACATAAAATTCAGGCGTTGTTGTTTCTGTGGATACACCTCCGATTTCGAGCCAGCCACCAAAATTCGCTGTGTTCAGCGTTGTGTTTACTGTCGGCACGTCCGCAAATGCTATTGCATAGGTTGGATGTATATAATTCTTGCTTTCATATACACTGCCCCAAGACTTCCATTCAAGCACCATTGCCGCGAACCGTCCCCACTGTTCAAGGATTCCGCTGTGCCATTTTCTGTACGTCCACCCGTCCTGCGTGCCTTGCTCTATAATATAATCTACCTTTACGCCCGAAATGTAAACCTCCCCTAAATGTGCCGTGCCCGCTACGTTTAGGTCGTTTTCCATATTCACATTTTCGTCAAACGAGGTCTCCCATCCGATATCAACGTGGTATTCCTTGCTTGTATCCGCATATCTGCCTATGCCCGCTGTTTTTCCGCCCTCACCGAGGTGCAAAGGCACATCGTCGGTAGGAATATCAAAGTACAGCGAACTTGTTTTGCCTATGGTATCTGCTACACCGATTTCAATCATATATGTGTTTGTCACGGGTAATGTGATATCAAGCAATGCATTAAACTCATTATTTACCGTTTGGAGTTCCGTCCACGGCTGATTTTCCCATTCATCCGTGCCGAGTTTATATCTGTATCGGAGCGTACAAGAGTTTTTATTGTCCAAAGTATAAAAATCTTTCTTAGCCTTTACCCATACTCTGTTACTGTTGTTTGTGGGACTGCCGTTTTCATCACTTCTGTAACACAGAACTTCGGCAGCAGACAAAACGGGTATAACTTTCGGCTTTGAATATTCCGCAACACTCACGGTTATATCGTCCGAGTTTGTTATTCCTCTTGTGTCTTTTACGACGGAAACTATCTTTTTACTGCCTGAAAGCGTTAAAAAGTCAGACGTAAAAACCGCAGAATCGTAACTGTTCCCGTCTATTTGCGTAAGATAAGACGCTATACCCGCGTTATATTTACCCGTGGCGGAAATCTCGGCTGAAACTTTCGACACACCCTGAATATACATTCCGTCAAAAGTACTCCTTGCCGAGGACGGTATCAGCGAGTTATCGGGTGAAACCGCCAATGATACCGTGGGTCTTGTACTGTCATTTTCGGGAACGGTTGCAGTAAGCGTTGTTGTTTTTTCGCCGATTTTATTTGAAAAAGATATATCGGAATATGTATCAAGCCGTATAGTAATCGCTGCACTTTTACTGTATATAACGACATTCATTAAATCGGCAGGGACTGTCCATAAAGCAGAGCCTGTCCAGTACTGTCCTCCCGAGCCGACCGCGGGGTCTTCGTCTATAATTTGTGTCCACCCCGACGAAAGCAAATCAAACCTGTAATATGCTTTATGCTTGAACGCAGAGGACGCCGTATCCGTGTATATCGTTATTGATGTTCCGAAGTCTGCCGTTGTGCTTGACAGCCTCGGCTGAGACGCCCGTGCTATCGAATCCAAGTCCCAACTTCCCGAACCCGTACAGTTTACGGCACTGTTATATATACCTGCCTTTGCTGATGCGCTGAAAGAGCGGTTTCCGCTGTCGTTATGCCTGAACGTATATGTTCCGCTTGCCACCAGTGTTCCGTTATAGAGTTCTATTCTCGTTGTTGAAGAATAAACAACTGTTCCGTCAATCTCTACCGAAAAGTTACCCGCCTTAAAATACGTATAACTGTTTCCGCCCGCGCCTTTTAACTGCCAACTGATTGTTGTTGTATTATTCTCTATCGAATACGATGTTCTTTCCCAACTGAAAGTCAGATATCTCTGCGTTGTACTTCCCACATACGCAGATGTATTGAAACTGCCGCTTGTAGACATTAAGACATACCCCCTACCCACTTAAATGCAAGCCCGTTTACCTTTACAATCTTAAATCCCGCTATTTTCATTTCGCCCGTTATTTCGGCGTTTGTAATATACAATTTTGTTCCCGACAGCCAAGCAATAGGGTCTTTCGCACCGGGCAGATAAAAATATATGCCGCCCGCAGTAAAGCGTGAGAACTTATCGAATGTTTCCACGCCGTCCACAATCGTTTTTTGCCCTACCTCAAAGCCGTATATGGGAACTCCGTTTTCTTCATACCCAAGCAAGCCTGATTTTGTCCACGCATTGGTGTCTATTATCCTGTTGACTTCCGCGGTAACGGTTTGCAGATTCTCATACAGTGCTTTTACGGAATCAGAGTTTTTTGTAATAAGTGCATTCGTTTCTTCCTTGTATGTTCCGAACTCCGATTCAGCAACATATTCTCCGCTGAACCGCTCTTGCATAATGTCGTAATATGCATTCACTATATCGGCAGATTTAATTATCAGCGATTTAATCGAATTAAATGTATCCTGTGCACTTTCCTGTGCACTTTCCTGTGCCGTTGCCGCAGTTGTGCTTGCCGCAACAACATTACTGCTGCCCGTGCTTTCCGTTGTTCCGCTGTCTACGGTATGTAATGCCCAATTCAACTGTTGTACAAGTTGATACATATATGACTTCATCTGTTGCATTTGACCGTCTGCGGTAGGCGCGGTTATGTTCGGCAACCTGATTTCAACGCTCATTAAATATCACTCCCCTGTTCAACCGTTTTTGCTATTGAATATATCCTTGCTTCACCCTCGCCCTTAATGCGGAGCCTGAAATGGTCGCACCGTTTCGGTCTTACCGTCAGTGTGAAACTTCTGAGGCTTGTACCCGTTACGGCAGATATTTTTGTCCACTCTGCCTCCGAATCATACTGCACATAAAACGATACTACCGTGCCGACTGCAAGTGACATTCGGATATTAAGCCGTGATATATACTTCTTATCAGGCATAGACGTGCCTAAAACGCCCGTTTCAGCCATCCACTGTATCTTTGCTGTTTCCTGTGTTCCCGAGCCTAATATTGTCTTTATTTTGGCTTCTGCGCGGTCTATGTAATAGAGTTCGCCGTCACAGGAACAGAATGCATCAACTCGCGTTTTATCTTCCTTGTGCCACATTCCCGCCGATGTATCATAAACAAACAAATACCACTTTCCGTCCGCTTCGGATTTCATTGAGATATAGTATTTGTTATTATGCGCCCCCGCAACAGCACCGTTACGGAGAGTATCCAACATATCAGTATCAACCCCGGTATATTTGATTTCTCCGAAGGCTGATGATATTTCCGCGGGCAGAGAACCGTCATAAACGCACACGCCCGTCCTTGATTTATAAAACAATGCTTCATTTACGATAGCAAGACTTTTGCCCGCGCCTTTCATAACGCCGCGGCATTCGGTAGTCTGTATCTGATAGTTTGCAGGATAATTTCCGTATACCTTGTGTAGGCAATTCTCTTTGAAGAAAAGAGGATAGCCGAGATGTGTAATTGCACCCGTAAACTGTCCGTCAGTACCGCAGGACGCAGTATAACTGTCGGTTGACAGTCCCATAAAGCAGTTCCAGTTCTTAAAATCGCCGAGTTTGGACGCATAAATTTCATTTACGACATTTCCGTTTATATCTAAGCCGTACCTACACCCCCACAAACGGTTATTTGATTCAATAATAAAGTCAAGGTTCGGCATTCTCCGCTCGACCGTAATTTCACTTATTTGTGTTGTTGATGTATCAAGTATCCCAATAACTACTATGTAATCATCTGCCGCATTGTCCTTGTCGTGGTATACTTCCCACAGCGGGCTTACCTGACCTTCAAGGTCTTTAAGTTGTGTAATTGTACTGTCGATTCCCGATATCTTTACGGCATCGTACTGTTTGAACGCCGCTCCGATACCCGTACAGGATATCTTGACATATGTAGTTGCAATCTGCACCCACACGGCACTTGTTTCCGAATACTGCTTTAATGTATGCGGTGTTGATGACGTGTCTATCCACAGGTCCGTGTTCTCGGGATTTTCAGGTTCTGTATTTGATATTATGGGCGTCTTACCGTAATCGCTGCCGTCTGCTTTACACATCGAGTATGTAACCGTTGAAGAAGACGTAAATGCTGCTTCAATGCTCCCGCAATCCGACAGGTCTTTTGTATTTACGTATTTTTTATCGGGCATTATGATGATATATGCGCCCATAGATATAAGTTGTTTCGGAGTATCCGTTAATGTCAGTCCCGCAACGGGTAATTTATTTATATACAGCGTCGTTCCGTCCACATAGCACAATGCGTCTTTGCTTATAAGCCCGTTGGGAGAGTGCATAACCTCGTTTTCACTTGCGGGGTACTCATATATACCTCTTTTATTTCTCGGCGAGAGAACAGGGTAATACGACGATGTAAGGTTCTTCATATCGTAAAACTCACTTTCGCCGATTCGGATATTGTGGTTATATCCCCCGAACACATCAATCATATCTCTTGATGTTGCTATTTCTGTTATGGTCGAATATCTCACCTTGCCGCCTCCTTAAAAATACTTTATCTTCGTTCCCTTGGGCATATGTGTCCTGTTGTAATCTTTTGAAAACGCATAATACGTATCGTTGAACTTCGTTATGTTCTGATTGTACTTTGCGTATTCCGAATTAAAATAATCAATCTGCGCCATAAGCCACGCAATATACAGTTCGTCATACGGTTCACCCGCAAGAAGTTCCGTGTCGGTGGGAGTAGTACCCGTGTATCCGTTAAAGGTCACGTTCTCCGCTCCCTCGTGCGTGTCTATTATTTCGTTTTTTATCTGCCAATCCGCACGTGACAGCCACTGAATCTTTTCGTTTTGGGTATAATCATTAGGCTTCAATGCGTCAGTACGTGCAATTGCTTCACTTATTATCACTGTTATTCCCCCTATTCAAAGAAAGGGAGACGAAATGTCCCCCTTGATATCAGACGATATGTTCAGTTTTTGACGCTTTCGTCAAAGTTATATGCTTCTTCCTGCATTGCTTCGCCGTTTCGTATAACTTCCGCAACGCATTCGGGTACTTCTACTTCCACGCCACGTTTAATGAGCCACGTGCGCTCATTAACGCTGACAAACATATCAGGCTCGTCTTTCATTCGGGGAAGTTTTATCTTTACTGTTTTTTCTTTTGCTTCTTTCACTTCTTTGTGTTCTTTTACTTCTGCCATAATTATTACCTCCGTAAAATATATCGGGAGGGAAGAAAGCCCTCCCGATGTGGTCAATTAGTTTGCCGCAGTAGTGTCAAAGTCAGGCGAGCAGGATTCTACACGAACAAGATAGTTCGGAACAAGAAGTTCTGCGGTCTTAATGGCTTTCCAACCTACGCTTGAACGCTGGTCAAGCGGGTCAGCCGTACCTGCACTGCCTTTTTGCTTAACAATGGTCTGCAAACCGCCGCCCGAAATCTCGGTTACGCCGTAAGCACCATCACCCAAGAACAGGGTTGCGAATACGGAATGATACGCAGAATTGCCGTTTGCGGGACAGGTGCTGTCATTCCATACCTTGGCTTCGGTGGTCTGTACGAAACGAACACCCGCTATTTCGCCGATTTCGCCCTCGTAAAGATTGGTGGGATTTGCGTACTTGTGAGCATCTATCCACTCAGGGTCACGCATAAGGTCATACGCAACATAAGGATGGATAATGGCAACATACTTGCCGTTGATTGTGGGAGCATTCTGCCCACGCAGTTTTGCAACAACTTTCTGCACCGTTTTAACGGTAAGTTTTGCGGTGGTATCAAGACCTGAACGTGAAGTTACCGCTGTTTCCGCACCGCCCGTGCCGATTTTGGGACAATATGTAACGTTGTTACCCGCCACAAGTACGTTGCGGACGATGGTGTCAAGCGTTGCTCCCGCCTGTTTGCCGAGAAGTTTGGTTGCCTCAATGATAGTGTTATCAAGAGATGTCAGTTCAAGCACGTCTGACTGCGTAATGTAGTCACCGTACTGTGATACGGTTGCCGTAATGCTCGTTACGGTGAGCGACTTACCGTCAGGTGTTACGCCCTCGGTCAGAGCCGTGGTGGCTTTGGGAAGTGACGCAAACTTACGGAATTCGATTGTCTTACCGCCGTTTGCGGGAATCGGTCTTTTCTGTCCGAACTGGTCGTGTACCAACTGCGCAGACGCTTCATCAATAAGCGTCATATCGTAGAACGTTTTCATTTCGGGAGATAAGCCCGAAAGAAGAGTGGTCTGTACCGTGTTGGCAAAAAGTTGAAGGTTGATGTTGTAAAGTTCCATAGTTTTTTTAATCTCCTTTTAATAAAAAAATAGTGTGTTTTAGGGAGATTAGATTGCGAATCATTTGTGTTTTAGGATTAGAATCGTATCTTATCTCCTCTTTGCACCCTGCGGATTATTTCCGCACGGTCTTCTTTTGAGAGTTGCGACACATCACTCTTGACTACTGCCGGCGACTGCGAACTTACACCGTTTTCGGTCGGTCTCATTCCGTTTGCAATGATATTGTTTGCGACCTTCTGCTTTGTCTGATTCGCGGCAAACTGCATAGCACTGCCGATAATCTCATCTTTGTGAATGACCTCGAAAGCGGTTCGCACATCAACATTGTTCTTGATAAGGTCGATGAATTTCGGGTTTTTAAGTTCAACATCAAGTTCAAACGTAGGATATACGGATTTTAATGCTTCGGACTGCTTCATCCACTCAGCATATATCCTGTCGGCGTTCTCTTTTACCGACTGCTCCTGCATCTGACGTTTTAATTCGGCGTTTTCACGCTCCATTTTTCTGATGTTTTTAAGTTGCTCGACACTGACACCTTTTTGAAGTGCTTCTTCCTCGTAGTATGAATCGTCTTCCTGTATGGCTTTGTTCAATGCTTCGATATCAGAAGTATCCACACCGTATTTCTGTGAAAGCATTTCAAGGGTAGGCGCAAGGGCATTGTACTTATCAATAGTTTCCTTTGTCCCTTTGAACCTTTTCTGTATAGTTTCCTTTACACGCGCATCGTAAAGGTCCTTGTATTCGCCCTTGATGAGTTTCTCGAACTCGGCGTTTCGGTCAGGTGTCTCGACCTGTTCTGTTTCCCCGGCGGTAGGGTTGTCCCCCTGAATGCCGTATTTAACATTCGATAACGGGTTCTTTTTCTCGCCTTTGGTTTGCGGCAAGGCGTCTGCCGCGGTTACGCCCTGTGTTGCTCCCTCTGCTCCTGTGTCGCTTCCTGCACCGGTGCCGTCACCGAAAAGTTGCAGATTAAGTTTCGGGAATCTTTCTTCGTTTAACATTTGTATAATCCTTTCTGTTCGTAAAGTGAACGATTCTTTTTGGTTTATATTAAGGCTTTTCAGCCTGACCAAACATTTTGAGTTTGATATTATCGGGATAGTTATGCGACAGCAGATTATATCCGATTTGTGCCACGAAATAGGTGTGCAGAGCCTCTGCATATGCTTCTGCCTTGGGTGCACACCTTACCGTTGCACTGCCCTCTTTAAGGCTTATATATGGCTCTTTTTCAAGCCGTCCCTGTCCGTACATATCTTTGACCGCCTGTGCCACCGTATACGCAAGGATTGTTGCCGCCGCACAGACTATATCCTGTCCTGTATCGGCATACCCTGCGTGTCCTTTTACCGTAAGCGCAAGTGTGTTATCTTTATCTTCAAAAGATATCGTCATCATCGTAGAACTCTCTCATTGCTTTGCGCTTATGATACCGGCTCTTTAACGTATGATAAACATATTCAAAGAAGTTCGGACACTCCATATCGCACATACCTGCGTTCTGCATACTCTTTATCCAACGCCTGAATTCAATATAGTTGCGTATCATTTGCACGAATATCCTCCTGTGCCTTTTAATACATACGCTCTTATTTGGGCATCATAACCTCCATCTGCCAACGGACTGGCATGCATATAAACAACGGTAAGTTCTTTTGCCACTGAATCATATGCATTTTGGGGGAATGATACAGTATTTGAGTCTCCTACCCAAAGCCCATAAGCAAGCGGCTCATATATCAGAAACCTGCATCTTTTTTTACTTGGAGTATTGCCACTGTCACTCCATGCGCAAGCCCGTCCGTAGGACGCACACATTTTCGTGTACATCGCATTCCACCCTGCATCGTCTTTTGACACGCCATTTATTGTATAAGTACCTGTCACACTATCGGCAGTAATATAAAACAGTTCTTCGTTGCTCTCAAAACTCCCTTTATCATAAAGGCACGGCTCTCCGCTGTTTCCTGTTCCGTATAACTTATTTTTAAGCGGTTCATCAAGTTTCGGCAGCATATTGTTGTAGTTTTCGATGACCGCTGCCACTTCATCAGGCACCGTCCGCGTGCTTCCGGCAGTATAGGAATAAACTACACCGTTAATGTTGCACCACCACGGATTCATATTGCTTGGTATAGTCACTTGTTTACTCATTTATTTTTCCTCCTTATGTAGGCGAGGTGGAGTCCGCCACTCTCTGCCTTGCTTTCTTTGTGTTTGTGGATTCATCTCCTGATACATCGGACTGCTCACCGACTTCGCCGCCCGCCATTTGCGGAATCTGCATTCCGAACTGTTGAGCAAGTCCCTGCGTTATTTCATTTCCGCCGCGATAAGAATCTATCATCGCTCCAAGTTGGAGCATTTGCTGTTGCATTGCAAGTATTTGCTGATACATTCCGCCGTTTTGGGATATCTTCTGCATAATAAATTCTTTCCTGTCGAAATCCATCATATCAAGACAGGCAAGTGCTTGGTCTGCTATCTGCGGATTAAAGAATCCCGCACCGAAAAACTGTAATGCCAATTCATTTTGGCTCATTTTTGAGTAAGGACTTTGCTTTTCCGCAGTTACTTCTATATCAAACAACGGAATGCGCATACCCATATCATTTCCGAAATCGTTGCCTTGCATTTGCGGCTGTATGCCCTGATTGCTGTACTGCACATACCGTGCCGCGCCATTCTGTCCCATAATGCGGAAACATCTCGGCATATCATAGAACTGCCGTATAAGTTCTATACAAAGCAGACATAATTGTCTGAAAACCCTGTAAGATGCCTTGTTATTATCCCTTGACATCTTACTGCCCGCTTCCTGCATTGCCGCAATAGCGGACGCTGCCGTTACACCGGACGTTGTTCCGCCCGTAGAAACGTCTCTGTTGCCCGTTGTTTCCTTTAATTCATCAACCTTATTGCTGATAACCGCTACATAGATATCATTAAGGGGTTTTCCCTGCACCGGAAGAATGCTATCCTGTCCAAGATTTCCGTCTACGTGGATAAAGTCCTTTGACATATCGGCATATTCTTCCTCATTAACCGCGCCGTCGCTTCTTATAAAGTGCCGCGGGCGTGCATTGGCAAGCATATTCTGCATTATCGCCTGATTTCCACGGTCAATATATTCCTGTGCCGACTTGCCGATATCAATATATCCGAATCCCGCAGGCGTTCCCTCTACTCTGAACAGCGGGTCAAACTCAAAAGGATATCTTCCGTGGTCATAAAGCCCGCGTTCAGCATATTGCGGCTCATTTTCCGTCGCAAAAAGCACTGTATCATTCACGTATTTGCAGTAATGGAGCACTTGTTTGCCCTGTGAATTGCTTTTTTTATAATACCAATCCACCACAACAGACTTATCGGTTGTATCAACCGAATCATCAAACACATATTTTGCAATCTGAATCGTTGATGTACCGAGTTTTCCTTGCAATTGCGGGTAACGGCTGATAAGAGTATCGTTATCGCAGAGTTCTACGTGAAACAGATTTCTGCTCTTCTGTATGTCCGTTATGCCGCTTTCCCAAAACAGATTGATTAAGTCTACCTTCTGTATGGATATATCGCCTAAGCCGTTGAGTTTCGTGGTGTCCCAAAACACGCCGTACACTCCCGTGCCTGACTTTAATTTATAATTCCATACTTCGTCGTAAACACGTTCAAAATCATTCTGTTCAAGAATAACAGGCAGGATTGACGTAAGCATTTCCGCCTCTGCTTTGTCTCCCTCTTCTCTCGGCAGTACGTTCGGCGCGGGAAAATTATCCATTGCGTCAGCGTGCTTGTTTGCAATACAGTTGAACAGCCACCCCGAACTCGGCTCAACCTCACTTGTGCTGCTCTTCCGCAGGCACTCCCAATGACGGAGTTTATACCACTGCTCATTGTCTACTATACGTTTTTCAAGGTTTGCTTTGCCCTCCTTGTACTTTTGGAGGGTCTGTGTAGCCTTTTGTATTGCTTCCTTGCCGATAGGCTGTTCCAATGCCCTGAATCCGTCAACAGCACCGTTTGAGGCTGTCCGCTGACGCTGTTGCAGCAGTATTCTGCTTGCTTCTTCCTCTACTGTGGGTCTTTCGGCAGACTGCCTACGTTGCATTTGTTCATCATTCGTGGGCTGTTTCTGCTTTTTATTAAATAAAGCCACTACCTGATTACCTCCATTCTCCCTCGTTTGGGCTTGGCTTTTATATCTTCTTTGGGTATATCCAAAAACATACTCATTGGCGTCTCGTTATATTTATCCGGCTGCGCAGCCATTCTCGGCTTAATGGGGCGTGCCATACAGAAATATCTGACCTCATCGGCACAATGGTCTTCACCGTCCGTATCCAAATCCTCGGGTTTATGCTCATCGTACATTAAAAGCGGAATCGTTCGTATAAACACCTTACAATTCCTGAAAACATACATCATTGCGAATCCGTTATCATCAAAAGCAAGTCTGTAATGCACCTGCATCCACCCCGCAAGGCGTTCGTGGTCTCCTTTTTGGAAATATACCTGATACTTTGTCGCTCTTTCAGCCAAACTTTCACCTGTTTCGGCGTTCCATATGGCAGGGTCGGCTACGCCGATTATTTTCTTTCCCTTTAACCACCTGTGCTCACTCTCTATGCGGTGAATCTCGCCGAACACTTTATCGGGCGTCCACTTAACGCCCTCGTTTGGTGTCTTCGTGCAGCCATACAGTTCCAATATCCTATACGCTACACCGTCAAAGTCAATCGCCCACCATCCGCAGGAAAAGGGTTTGTTGTATCCCCAGTCAAAAGAACGGTATATTTGCCACCCGTCAGGTATTTCAAATGGATTGATTACGTGTGTACGAATATGTGTGTCATAACCGTCAGGTCTGTCGGCAAACTCTTCAAAGAATTGCCCCTCATATACGTCCCAAGAACCGTACAGCCACGCTTCGCGGAGTTTGGGCGGAAGTGCCTCCAACTGCTTAATGTAGTCAGGTTGGCTCTCCATAAGAACCTTGTTGTCCGTTACAAGCGACTGTATGAATGTATAATCGTCAGGATTCTCCCCGTCCTCGTATCTTTTATCAATAAATATCCGTTTAATATACTGATGTCCCTGTCCGCCCGGGTTACAGGTGTAATACACTCGCTTCGGAAATGCGTTTACACCGCGCAGGCAGGCAGTAATCGTTTTCATTTGATATTCGGACAACTGCGTCGCTTCATCGAGGAATATAACGTCGTATTCAACACCTTGCAGACGGTCTAAATCTCCGTCTTTGGCGCAGTACGCAAAGTTTATCGTGCTTCCGTTGGCAAATTTAAGAACTTTATCCTTGTCATTATACCTTGCGATATCAAGAAGTTCGTTCCGCAGTATGTTTATGTGGTTATTTATGAGTTCGGGATACGTTCTGCGGACTATAAGTATCCGTATTCCCGCATATCTTAACGCAAGAAGTTTTGCTTTCGTCCTTACGGACCAACTCTTGCCGCCTCCTCGCGCTCCCCCGAATGCTATATGTTTCGTATTCGCTCTCAAAAAAAGCCGTTGTTTGTCGCTTGGCGGGTTAATAACTAATGTTTTCATCGATATATCCGCCGCCTATTCGCTGAAATCATCAAGTTCAGGCTCTATAACTACCCTGATATCCTTGTTTTCCTGTTCCGCTGCGGCTTCTTTGCGCAGTTTCTCTATTCTTGCAATCTGTTCCTGCATATCAAGTTCATTTTTAAGCCCTTTAATTTCTCTCAAATCCTTTAATGCGCCCGTTATATCTCTGTATCCGCGCCCCGTAAGCGCAATCGAGCCGTCATCAATCCCGTCACTTATCTGTTGCAGAAGTTTATCCGCAATGGTCTGAAACATATCTGCGCGCTTTGCTTCCCGACCTGCAACGGAATCTGATATTTTCATATCTATCTTCTTTCCTGTTTGTGTCCGCAAGTCTGCCCACTTTTCTTTCATTGCTTTTTTGGAAAGAGTGCTGGGCGAAACACCGTGTTTTTTTGCAAGTTTGCGGTAACTCACACCACCCCGGATATACTCTGCCTTGATTTTCTTCCAATCAGGCATAGTGTCCTCCTTGATTTTTTCTATATTTTAAGCCAAGAAAAAAATAAAATAAACCCCCCCTAAAATGCATTTATTTTTTGCAAATTTTATATCCCGCATTGACAATTTAACATCGGCTATGCTATAATACATACACAGTAAAGGAGATGAGAAAATGCCTGCTATATCAATGTTCTACGGAATTATCATTAGAATGTATAACAACGGAGAGCATAATCCGCCCCACTTTCACGCATCATATCAAGGATATAATGCTACGTTTAATATGGACGGAGAGCTAAAAAAAGGAGAAATGCCACAAAAACAGGCGAAACTTATTGCCGCGTGGGCAGAACTTCACAAAGATGAACTTTTGGCTAACTGGGAACTTGCAATGAACGAACAACCGCTTTACAAGATTGACCCTCTGCACTAATTGCAAAGGTTCTCTCACCCTAAACAGAAAGGAGTTTTTAGGCTATGAATAATCCCGAATGGGTAGTAAAAGAGGTCCAACCAAAAAAAGATTACACTTTGCTTTTAACCTTTGCAGACGGAACGAAGAAGATATATAATGCCCGTCCGCTTCTTGAAAAAAGCATTTATGCCCCGCTTAAAAATCCTGCATTCTTTTTAGACGCAAAAGCCGAATGCGGTACGGTCGTATGGAATGACGATGTGGATATATCCCCGGAGCACTTATATGAGTGTTCTAAAACATTGTAGGAGGTTTGGCTTACGCTAAACCTCCTTTATTTTGATACCGTAGTTTTGAAGTAACAGTTTCCGTTTAATAATATATTCTTTCGTCCTGAATCCCTTTGTATCTTCAACAATCAGTTCTCCCGTGCGGCAGTCCGTATACGTAAAATCAGCAATATAACTGCACTCACGTTCTGCCACCTTGCCGTTTATCTTCTGCGCCGGTATAAGCACGAACTTTTTCTGCCGTTCAAGGTCTTTGATTTCCTCTGCCCTCTCCAACAGTTTTAATTCCAAATACCGTCTTGCCTCTTTTTTGCTGTCAAATGCAACTCCGTCAACTGTTGTTTTCTGCGCGTGATATTTACTCAACATCTTTTTCTCCTCTTTTTTCTGTTTATCTCGGACTGCTTAAAAGACCACTCAAACGAACGCTGCATATATCTCTCTGTGCATATCCGATTCCTTTCTTTCTCAAAATCAAGATACTTACCGCACGTTGCGTGGCAGGTCATATTTCTTTCAGAACAGTATCGGCAGGGTGAATTACTCATTTGAATCACCCGCCAACATTCTGAATATGGGGCAGTCTTCATAGTTACTCCGGCAATACCGTTCTTTGAACTCTTTCGCATCGGATTTTCTGTCAAAAACGCGGTGAACCGTCGTTATATTTATTCCGCAATATACTATCTGCGGACCCTCGGAGCGATAGCAATAACACCTTGCTTTGCTGCTGATAGTGTGCTTACCCATATATGCGCTCCTTTTTACTCCGTAAGTTTTAGGTTGTCCGCCGACCCGTTTTCAATAAGTTGCATAAGCGTAGGTTCTTGTTTTCCGCCGCAGTTTTCTCTGATATATTCAAGTTTTTTTCGCTCTTCCTGCGACAGTTCAGTTGTTCTGAAATACATCAGTTCGGCAGTCGCTTCAAAGTACAATGAACTCAACTTCTCCTTAACCTCGCTTATAGCCGGCGGAAACTTGCTCGTTGCTATAAGTTTGTTTATGGCTATCATCACTATCTGCAACGGGATTTTTGAAAACTGTATCGTCCACAGGGCTATAACTCCGTTTGCTTCCTGCTTCGTCATTCCGTTATACGCATTCGGATACGCCGCTTTCAGTATCGACAGAACCTGCACTGTTTCCTCTCTTGTCATATCAATACGACCCCTTACCGATTAACCGAAGTTCGACCCTGAACTTATACGGTTCAAAGTACTCCACAAACAGCCTTGCGGAATCGTCAAGCATTATCCACCCGTGAGTGATTATGTACCTATCAGCCTCTGTAAGGCTCTCAAAAGCCTTTTCTTCCTCGCCTAACGTGAGAATGTACTGCTTACTCTCTTTTTTGTGTAATTTGCCTTGTTTAAGTCCCTCTGCAAAGCCTCTTTCATAAGCCCTTTTTAATTGAGCCTCTAAGTTTATTCGCATTCTTCTTTCCCTGCCTCCTTGTTAAGCCACTGAACCGTTCCTCTGTGGCAATCTGCCTCATCACTTTGTGCGCACCCATTGTGAAGAAATGTACAATAGCAGCACTCAACTTGAAGCAAGTCTGCCATCTCTTCTACGCTCATCGCCTTTATGCGCTCAAAATTCGTCATTTTCTACCTCCAAATTAAGCCACTGTGAAATTTGTTTTACGCACATTTCTGTATTTGTGCCGTCACCGCAAAAACCGTATTTGTATTCGCAACAACAACACGGTGCATTTTCGCAATGATTTATAAATCTTGCCATCTCCTCAACGCTCATTTCTTTTATTCGTTCAAAATTAGTCATTCCTCTGCCTCCGAATTTAACCACAATTCAACGCCCTTTACACATGGTTCGTCATCTGTAAACGAATTGCACCGTCCGTTTTTTGTGAAAGCGCAAATTCTTTGACAGTCAGTATAAAAAAACATTATTGCCATTTCTTCCGGTGTCATTTCCTTTATGCGTTCATAGTTTGTCATACAATGCCCTCCTCGCTCGCTATTTGAAGAAAAATATTATTGCCGGATTCTCTCTTGCTCTGCTTGCTGTTATCCTCAGTAATCCACTTAACGATTGTAGCGTAATGATTGTCATACGACTTCTTTTTGCCTGCCATATAGCAACTTAACTTCTCGATATAGTCCTCATACTGCGTGGGGAAGTCGTTTTTAAGCGCATTATAATCCTCATCAGATAACTCAACGTTCTTAAATTTGCCGCGGCGGGCGTTGGTGGGGGTGTTTTCCTCTCCACTACACTTCCCTCCACTACACTCTACTAAACTAAACTTTACTTCCCTAACCTGTGGTTCCAAAGTGGTTCCAGTTGTGCTCCAAAGCGGCTCCATTTGGGTTCCAGTCTGGCTCCGTTTGGGTTCCAAAGTGGTTCCAGTTGTGCTCCGCTCCATATATTCGCCATTGTCTTTTACGTCTAATGACGATTTTTCCTCTATGAAAAGCGTTGGTTTGTAACGGTCCTTTTTTATTGCATTATGTATTTTCCAGTGCTTAATTACAACAACACCGCTGTCGAAAGGTAATATGTACCTTTTGACTATCAACACCTTCAAATCGTCCTCGGAAGCCCCTATCATCCTTTGTATTTTTTTTGGATTGTTGATAAAGCCGTCATCGTCTGCTCTCATCGACAAGTGAAAGTACAATGCCTGCGTTGATAACGGCATATCCATAAACGTGTCCGAATCAATTATAGTCTTTGCGAACATTCTCTTTTCCGCCATCTGATATTACCTCCCTAAAACGGCACTTCATCGTCCGTCACTTCCTGAAGCGGTTCGACAAATCCGTTTTGAGCCGTCTGAGAGCCATTCTCCGCCCCGTTTGACTTCGGGGTGAGGAATTGCACCTCTTCGGCGATAATTTCCGTTACAGATACCTTTCTGCCGTCCTGTGCGTCATAAGTGCGTGTCTGAATTGAACCGCACACCGCCGCCTGACTTCCCTTGCGCAGATACTTAGCGCAGTTGTCAGCCTGACCTCGCCAAACGACTATCGGAATAAAATCCGCCTGTGGCTGACCGTCCTGCTTAAACCGACGGTCTACCGCAAGTGAAAACGTACATACGCTTACGCCTGAGGGCGTGGAGCGCAGTTCCGGGTCTCTCGTAAGTCTGCCGATAAGCATTGCCCTGTTCATTGCTCCGCCCCCTCTCTGAAACTGTATCTTGCGAATACGACGGTTTTGCCGAACCTGTTTTTCTCTTTCACGGTCTCGATATTGAATTCAAGCCCGTCTTTGCGCATTTCGCTTACCCTCGTTGCAAGTTTGGTGATTCCAAGGTCAGAGAACGCCTGCATAGGCGTTATTGACCCGAAATCCTTAATGTAATTCTGAATTGCCTGATGTTGTGTCATTGTTAAGCACCTCTCCCGTTTCGCTGTCAATTACCATTCCGTTATTGATTCCACTATCGATGTATTCCTCTTTCATTTGCTCCGCAAGAGCCTGTCCGTCCTTTGTATTCTGATATTCAATAGACATTACGCCCCATTTACCAATAAGTTCCCTGTACACGGTCTTACGCGCCATAGCGTCCCAATCGTCGCGCCACCCTTTTCCCTGATAATTGCCTTTGCGGAACTTCTTTTCGTGATTTTCTATTTGTTTAACCGTTCGGTAGATTGTCTTTTCTGCACCGTTGACAAGTTTATAATAGCCCACATAGCCTATTACTTTTTTCTTTTCTCTTTCCTCGTCATCGTCAATGAACTCAATTTCGATTTCTTCCGCGAGGCGGTTATACGCTTTAAGTTCCCCCTCCCGAACATCAATTACGTTAATAGTCTTATATGCGCCTGTACGGATTGCAAGTTGGTGCATTCCTTTCCACCCCAAAATGAAATTACAGGTCATTTTCTTTGTGCCGGAATCCTTGTCATAGTTATTAAACGGAACAAGATATGCATATCCAAGGTTTTGGTCTATCGGGAGGTCAAATGCCGCCGCTTTAAGCCCGGACTGAATAACCGTCATAGGCGATTCATAGAATGCCGTTTGCATATTTGTATCCGCATTTACAAGAGACACAATTGAACTGATAAACTGCGGTGCACGTTTTCCGAGAAGTTCGTCAAACCTTTTCCTCAAGCCCTCTCCGTCAAGCATTGCATTCATAAGTTGATTAACTGTTTTCTTTGTTGTTACCTGCGCTTCCGCTTTTACTGTTACTGCGTTTTCGATTTTTCCCATAAGATTTACTCCTTTATTTTGTAGCCGTTTTCGGCTCTTTTATTTTTGTTCTGTTCCTGCATTGTTGCCCACCTGCAATTCTCAGGCGAATAATTTCCATTTGTATCAATACGGTCAATAGTAAGATTGTCTGCGTATCCGTTTTTTAATGCCCAATCACGAAAAGCCTTAAATTCATTTCTCCATTCTTGACATATTTCAATGCCACGTCCTCCGTAGTACTTATAAGCAAAGAAATTTGGATTATAACATCGTGTATGCATCGCTTTCCATATTCTATGAAGTCTTGTACCCGTTTCTCCGTGCGTTTTCGTTGAATTTATTCGTTTTTCGGCTCCTAGGCAACCGCACGATGCGGTATTCCCTGATTTCAAATTCTGCGCATTAACTATTGTTGTTTTACCGCAGTCACACACGCATTCCCACATTGACCCGTGGTAGCCTTTCTTCGGCTTTGATTTCTGCTTTACCAAGAGCCTGCCAAACCGAGTTCCTGTCAAGTCTATAAAAGCCGGCATATTACTGTACCTCCGTCAACCTGAAAGTCCGTACCGAACTTTGCTTGTAATACCCCGACAAATCCATATTCGGATAGTCTGCCGAGAACCTCTTTGCGTCAAACGTGTTTCTCACCGAGGATGTATATGCCACCTTAAAGCCGTCCGACACCCCTCTGCCCGCTTTTCCCATATAAGCCTTAACCTTGTTCGCCAATTCGTCTTTAATGGCTGTAAGACCCTTTATTTGGCTCGTGAGGGCAATGTACTGTTTCATATCACCCTCATAGGCGGTCAAGTCTACCGTTTCGTCGTCCGATTCGGGATAAATAACGCTTATCGTTTCCGATGTGCTGTCCGAGCCGTCGGGCGCGGGCGGAGTATCCGTCTTAACAAGTTCCCAAAAGTCCTTTTCTGCGCTCATAAGGGCGTTTATTTCTGCTTCGTCCCGCTCTATCTCAAATGTGCGGAACTCCCTGTTGCCTATAAGGACCGCAAGATACCATTTTGCCTTGCCGGTGACGGCAAGATAATGCACGCATTGCACATAGTAATTTGCGGGATATTCGCCGTTTTTGAACTTTGTCAGGTTCATTTCCGATGTCGTCTTTATTTCAAGACCCGCGTCCTCGCCCACGATATCCCGGTCGATGTTTGCTATCGCAAAGGGGTATGCGTCGTTTAAGAAACTCTGATTGACCTTCCGAACCTTTTTCCCTGTTTGCTCCGCGAATTTCTGCGCAACAAACTCTTCAAGAAACGAGCC
>ERZ808277.105-NODE-105-length-42325-cov-4.111805_pt1 | contig 42325 bp, 54 predicted proteins | sample MGYA00521240_ERZ808277 | MGnify/ENA primary metagenome ERZ808277 (study PRJEB31516, sample SAMN03275599) | gut metagenome | biome: mammalia-associated habitat; material: feces | host: Papio cynocephalus | place: Kenya | collected 2012-07-17 ... | reverse complement strand
CAGTGCACTACCATGACGGAGAAGTGACAAGACAGTACTACTGCCCGAAGTGCGGGAAGCTGACAAAGATGGTGCATGGGCCATATCGGGAGGGAACACTGTGAGCGACACAGAAAAAACCTGCGGAAATTGCTTTTATGGTGATTACTACCGCCGACACCATATGACCGTATCGCGCTGGGTAGACTGCGAGGTCTATAGCTGCAAAAAAGAAGCAAAAGAGAAAGCGTGTGAGAACTGGAAGGAAAAAAAGAAATGAAACGGCAAACGATTGAGGAGTATGTAGAAGAAATGACTCACAGAAGGGAGAAAAATGACTAACTGGGAACGGTGGAGAAAAGAAATTGAAGAGCTCGGGGTTGAGTGGAATGGAAGAAGAATAGAAAACATTGAAAGGGCCGCATCTATCATTGCCGTGAGAAAAGACGGAACGCCCGTGCTGTGCAGCGGTGATGATTACTGCGAGTGCTGCCAAAACTGCATTTTTGATCCGGAAGATGATGAAAGCTGCGTTAAACAAACGCGAAGGTGGCTTGAATCAGAATTTAAAGTAGTAAAAAAAGGCAGCATCAAAATAGGAGATAAGGCAATTGTCACGAATGAAAGCTACCCGCAGTTTGGGAAAATAGGTGTTGTAGAGCAAGTAATTAAAGTCGGGGAAACAAAACACTTCGTGATGGGATTTCGAGATACTGATTTTAAATATTCTTTCGAGATTGAAGAGATAGAAAAGATCGAAAAAAAACATTTAGGCAAGAACAAAAAAAGAAAAAAGACACAGCCACAAATCGTGATTTATCAGGATGGCATGACCGTTATCGCAAAGGATCTGAAGACTGGAGAAATCGGAAAAGCTACGTGTGGCAAGAAAGATACATTTGACTTCGACACAGGGGCATATATCGCACTGTCAAGGCTGACGGGATACTCGGCTATGCTGCCGGTAATGCTTGGAGACATCGGGCTTATGGAGCGAGACCTAAAGGACTTTGAAGCAAGAGTAAAGGCCATGATGGGGGACGGGGACATGTGGCCGTGTGATGAATCTTTTGAGCAGAAGGGAGGAAAGAAATGAACAGAGTCGTACTGATGGGGCGCTTGACCAAGGACCCAGAGATCCGATATACGCAGGGAGCAGATCCTATGTGTGTCGCACGGTACACGCTTGCCGTCGATCGGCGTGGAACAAAAAAAGAAGGGAACAAGCAGACGGCGGACTTTATTTCCTGTGTTGCCTTCGGGAAGGCTGGGGAGTTTGCAGAAAAGTACCTGCATAAAGGCACGAAGATCTGCGTCTCTGGAAGGATTCAGACGGGAAGCTACACGCGGCAGGACGGGCAGAAGGCTTACACGACGGATGTAGTCGTGGATGGTCAGGAGTTCGCCGAAGGCAAGACGGCGAATGACACATCACAGAATTACAGCACCCCGGTACAGCACGACGGCACAGGTCCGGCACTGGATGGATTTATGAGTATTCCGGACGGCATTGACGAAGAGCTACCGTTTAACTGAGGCAAAAGTATGAGGACAGTATACGAGGCGACATCCTACGCAAAAGGAGAGTACATCAAGCACTACGGTATGATCTACGGGGCACCGGCGCAGGAAATGATGCGACACGCATATCTGTACGAGCAGGGAGGTGGAACTGATGGGGACGAAGTACAAAGAAGATGTATACACGGTGTGCCCTATGTACTGCAAGGATGCACCGTGCGAGATCAGATGCCTGCCGATGGCGGACGAGGCGACGCACACGACGATGAGCTTCCCGAACGCTGCCGCGAAGAAATCCTATAAAGAGGACTTCTGCAATGGCTGCTTCTGGAACTGCAGCTTGTACCGCGGCTTGGCGGAGCTCGACACGGAAGACCAGCAGAGAGACAGGCAAGTCGAAGCTGCGGAAAGAGCAAAGTATCTAATGAAGCTGAAGAGGCTTCTGTAAAAAGAGGATCGGGGAAATCCCGATCCTCTTATCTTCTGTCGAAAACATTGAAATTCCCCGTCAGTAGAGATCCCCTGTAGAATAGGCTCTCTTTTTTTGTGCCATTCTGCACACGAGGTGCCCTATAATCCTACTCCACTTCCTGAGAAAATATATCTCATAGGGCAAGAAAAAAAATGCTGACAGCAAAGCAGGAAAAATTTGTACAAGAGCTAATAAAGAACGGAGGAAACCGATCCGCAGCATATCGGGCCGCATACAACGCGTCAAAGGCAAAAGAGAAGACAATCAACGAAAGCGCAAGCCGCTTGATGAAGGACCCCAAGATAGCCACAAGATATGAGGAGCTCCGCCACAAGGTACAGCACAAGGTTGTGGAAAAAACCATAGATGATGCTGCATCTATGCGTGCCTTTATCATCGAGAAGCTGAAGCAGATCGCAAGTGGAGAGCTGACTGATATAGAAGAGGGAAGATGCCCAGATGGGTCTTGGGGAGTCAAGAAGAAGACCAGAAGAGTCAGCGATGTGCAGGCCGCCCTGCAGAAGCTCGCAGAGTACTATGGATGCACTCCGGAAGCAGCACAGAGCACAGAGATCGTGATCCGGTACGAGGACGGTGAAGAGTATGGAGACTGAGCTTATCCTGGGCAGGCCTTCAGAGAAGCAGAGGCGGTTCCTCATGGATCACCACAAGATTGTAGGCTACGGAGGAGCAAGAGGCGGCGGGAAGAGCTGGGCTATACAGACTAAGGCAAAGCTCTTGTCCTTCAAGCATCCGGGGATTCGCATAGCAATTTTTCGACGCAAGTATCCGGATTTGGAGAAAAATCACATCAGGATCCTTACGGGGGAGCTGGTGGGTGCGAAGGTGGCAAAGTACCAGAAGCAGGAGAAGCGCCTGACGATGGTCAACGGCTCCGTGATCGAGTTCGTGTTCGCACAGCGCACGGATGAGCTCATCATCAAGACACAGGGCATCGAGTGGGATGTGATTTTTGTAGATGAGGCCACGCAGTGGACAGAGGAAGAACTGAAAATTATTTATTCCTGCTGTAGAGGCGCCAATGAGCATCCAAAGAGGATCTATCTGACCTGCAACCCGGGTGGCGTGGGGCATCAGTACATCAAGCGGATATTCCTCGACAAAAAGTACCTGTCCGGGGAGCATCCTGAAGACTACAGCTTTACACAGGCCAAGCTGACCGACAACGAGGCCCTGATGAAGAAGGACCCGGAATACATCAAGAATCTGGAGGCCCTGCCCCCGAAGCTTCGCAAGGCATGGCTTGAGGGTGAGTGGGATGTCTTCAGCGGTCAGGTCTTCGAGGAGTTCCGCGATGTGCCGGAGCACTACGAAGACAGACAGTGGACACATGTGATCGAGCCTTTCGACATCCCGATCGGGTGGACGATCTGCAGGAGCTACGACTTCGGGTACAGCAAGCCTTTTTCTTGTGCATGGTGGGCTGTGGATTACGACGGTCGGCTGTACCGCATCCTTGAGCTATACGGTTGCACACAGACGCCGAATGAAGGTGTTAAGTGGACACCGCAGGAGCAGTTCAAGCGGATCCACGAGATTGAGACACAGCACCCATGGCTGAAAGGAAGAAAGATCATCGGTGTTGCGGATCCGGCCATCTGGAAGGCAGAGAGTGGTGAGAGTGTGGCAGATGTTGCTGCACAGCATCAGGTCTATTTTGATAAGGGAGACAACGAACGCATCGCTGGATGGATGCAGCTGCACTATCGACTTGCATTTGATGGTAACGGCATCCCGATGATGTACATCTTCAGAAACTGCAAGGCTTTTATCAGGACGATCCCCTTGCTCGTGTATGACGAGCACAAGGTGGAAGATATCGATACTACGCAAGAGGATCACGTGGCAGACGAGACAAGATACGAGTGTATGAGCAGGCCAATCCGACCGCAGCGCCCTGAGGTGCACGAGAAGATCATGGACGACCCGCTCAACCAGCGAGTGCACAGACAGCATGCAAAATTCATCCCGCACGGATAGGAGGAATATGGCAGACGTAATTGATATCACAGCAGCACAGCAGCCGGACATGACGCAGGAATCGCAGCCAGTGCAGGCTATCGGCAAGGATCAGGTCCGGCAGGCTTATGAGACGTTACGTAAGTATAAGCAGGGCAAGCAGCATCTTGAGGACAAGATCACGCGCAACGAAAAGTGGTGGAAGATGCGGCACTGGGATCTCATGCGCACAGAGGAGACGATGGATGATCCGAAGCCTGCGTCTGGATGGCTTTTCAACGTTGTCATCAGCAAGCACGCGGATTTTATGGACAACTTCCCGGACAGCGATATCCTGCCACGGGAGCCGGGGGACGTAGAAGAAGCACAGAGACTGTCATCTATCATCCCTGTCGTCATGGATCAGATCGGATACCGGAGCGTGTACTCAGATGAGGTTTGGTACAAGCTCAAAAACGGGACGGGATGCTTCGGCATTTTCTGGGACCAGAGCAAGCTCAATGGTCTCGGGGATATCTCTATCAAAAACGTAGACCTTCTCACGATCTTCTGGGAGCCGGGCGTCACGGACATCCAGCAGAGCAAAAACATCTTTACCGTGGAGCTTGTGGATAACGACACGCTCAAGCAGGCATATCCGGAGCTTGCCGATCAGCTGTCTGCATCAAGCGACACCATCCTCAAAAAGTACATGTATGACGAGACCATCGACACGACAGGAAAGTCCGCTGTGATCGACTGGTACTACAAAAAGCAGGTAAACGGGAAGATGACGCTGCAGTACTGCAAGTTTGTAGGCGATACGGTCCTTTACGCGACGGAAAATGACACGGAGCCGCCCACGGAGCAGCAGGAGCAGCCAGTGTTTGACGAAAACGGCAATGCTCTTCTTGATCAGCAGACAGGACTCCCCATCACGCAGGTAGTCAATGTTGTGACTGGACCAAGCATGGCAGAGCGTGGCCTGTACGATCATGGCAAGTATCCATTTATCTTTGATGTACTTTTCCCGGAGGCCGGCATGCCAGTCGGCTTCGGCTTTATCGATGTCTGCAAGAATGCGCAGGCATCTATCGACATCTACAACAACGCCTTTGAAAAAAACGCACAGCACGTGTGCTCTCCACGGTATTTCGTCCGGAACGACGGCGGCATCAACGAGGAAGAGTTTGCAGATCCAAACAAACTGCTGATCCATGTTGACCGCAATCTCGGGCAGGACTCCATACAGCCGGTCAACGTGCCGACGATGGTCAATAGCAACTACATCGCGATCTTGGACAACAAGATCAGCGAAATGAAGGAGACAGCAGGAAACCGCGACGTCACAAGCGGGGGCACGCAGAGCGGCGTGACTGCGGCTTCCGCAATTGCAGCGATGCAGGAGAGTGCAGGGAAGACGTCAAGAGATCAGATCAATACGACGTTCGAAGCACACAAGCAGATCGTGACCATGGTGATCGAACTTATCCGGCAGTTTTACTCTATGCCGAGGCAGTTTCGCATCACCGGAGAGCAGGGGGAACAGGAGTTTGTCCAGTACTCCAATGCTGGGCTGCAGCCACAAGATCAGGGCTCAGAATTTGGCGTCGATCTTGGGTACAGAGTGCCGGCGTTTGACGTCAAGGTAGAGGCGGAAAAGTCCTCATCCTATAGCCGCCTGTCGCAGAACGAGCTTGCGATGCAGCTCTATAACGCAGGTTTTTTCAATCCTCAGTATGCGGATCAGGTCTCGGCTTGCCTTGAAATGATGGACTTTCAGGGGAAACAGTCTGTCATGCAGAAGGTACAGCAGAACGGCGGCATGTATCAGCAGATGCTCCAGATGCAGCAGCAGATGCTCCAGATGTCAGAGATGATCGACCAGCTGACGGGCGGGCAGTACAACATGTCCGGACAGATGTCGGATCAGATCAACCAGAATCTGGACGCACAGAGCGGGACACCACAGGGGGCCACAAAGATGCCGACGAGCGCAGCAGACGAATCCGTTATCACGAAGAACGCAAGAGAGCAGACGGCTCAGACCACGAACCCCACATGACGAAGATTACATATTACAAAACAGAAGATGCTTTTGAGGTCCGTCTGGATGGACACGCAGGGTATGCAGGCTACGGCAATGATATTGTGTGCGCTTCTTTGTCTACTCTCATCCAGACGCTTGCCGCAAGGATGCCATCCGTGACGAATCATTATGATTTTGATCTTGCATCAGGAAGAGCATGGGTGATAGGGATGGGACCCGAAGCCGTAAAGGCCTTTCAGACCATCCTGACAGGCCTACGAGGAGTACAGCAAGCCTTCCCTAATTACGTATCTATTGCAGAAGAGGGGTGCCCTATTTTATCCAAAAGAAATGTGAAATCATAGGCGCATAAGGGTCGTGACCTACCACAGACAATGAAAGGAGCAATATGCCCTATATGTTACACGCCTTCAACCTTCAACTCTTTGGAGAAGAAGGGGGAGGTGACACAGCAGCTGTAGCGGATACTTCCGCAGTCGCCACTGCCGACACGGGTGCCTCGGCTCCAACCGGAGACGCAGCACAGCAGGCCGCACCTGCAGAAGGAGAAGGTCAGCCCCTTGAGGAGTCATGGGACTCACTGATCAAAGGTAAGTACAAGAAGGAATACAGTAAAGCGGTACGCGATGCCGTGAATAAGAGGTTCAAGAATCAGACGGACCTGCAGGGCAAGTTCGATGCCATCAATCCGATGGTGCAGGCACTTGCCAAGCGGTACGGAGTGGAGCCTGCTGCAGATGGAGGTATCCCGATTGACAGCCTTACAAGGGCCGTTATGGATGATGATGCTGCACTGCAGAAGGAAGCTTTTGACCGAGGAATGTCTGTCGAAGATCTCCGGCATATGCACGACATGGAACGCCAGAATGCTGCATACCGGGCGCAGGCCCAGCAGGCAGAACAGCAGAGAGAATGGGATGCCATTCAGGCACAGGGCGAGCAGCTCAAGCAGCTGTATCCGGATTTTGATCTGGATGCGGAGATGAGCGATTCACAGTTCGGCCATATGGTGGCAACACTCCAGTCCTCTGGATTCCCCAATGCCGTGCAGATCGCTTATGAGTCCGTCCACAGGGACGAGATCATGAGCGGTGCCATGGGCTATGCGGTAAAGCGTACACAGCAGAAGATAAGCAATGCCATTCAGTCCGGCATGAAGCGGCCCACGGAGAATGGCTCCGGAAGCAAACAGGCTGGTACTGCTACTGGCATCGATCCTTCCAACCTTACCCTGAAACAGATTGAGGATATCAAGATGAGAGCGCAATCTGGTGAGAGGATTACGTTCTAGGAAGGAACACAATGAGAACAAGAAACTTCATCGCAAAGGACTTTGCAATCTCGTTCGATCTGCAGATGTTCGCAGATCCGAACCCGAACACCAACGTAACCACGGCGGCAGGCTCTGGCAACAACCTGTCCCCTACCATGAAGACGTTTTACAAGACGTCTTTGCTGCAGAATGCTCGTAACGAGCATTACTTCGCACAGTTCGGCCAGAAGCAGGCTCTTCCAAAGAACGGCGGTAACAAGGTAGAGTGGAGAAAGTTCAAAACCTATGCCAAGGCCATGACTCCACTGAAGGAAGGCGTTACTCCGGACGGCAACAAGGTTGATATGCTCAAGATTGAGGGCGAGATCAACCAGTATGGTGACTACACCACAATCTCTGACCGACTGGAGCTTGAAGCGGTGGATCCGGTCATTACTGCAGTGACCGAGGAACATGGTGCACAGGCAGGTGACACTATGGATACGGTAATCCGCAACGAGGTAATTACCGGTACCAATGTCATCTATGCGGGAGGCAAGACGTCCAGAGCAACACTCGGGACAGCGGATATTTTGACCTCTGAGCTTGTCAATCAGGCGGCTACTTTTCTGAAGAAGCAGCACGCCCCGAAGATTAACGGCTCCTATGTAGCGATCATCCATCCGTCTCAGTCTTATGACCTGAGGCAGTCCACTGACTGGCTGGACGTTCACAAGTACGCACAGCCCGGCGAGATCTACAACGGCGAGATCGGACAGCTTCACGGCGTCCGCTTCATCGAGAACACAGAGACCAAAGTTTGGAAGGGAACGACTGACGGATGCGCAGATGGTACTTGCGTATATGGTGCTATTTTCCTCGGCAAGGATGCGTACGGCATCATTGATCCGTCCGCGGAGAATCTTGAGGTCATCGTGAAGCAGCGTGGTTCTGCAGGCACTGCGGATCCTCTTGATCAGAGATCCACGGTAGGCTGGAAGGGATCCGAGGGTGCAAAGATCCTTTATCAGGAGAGGATGGTCCGCGTGGAGACCGGTTCCTTCTTCTCCAAGACCGATGATGCGAACTAAGGAGGATAAGATGGCTACTGCAGCAAGAGATCCTTTTGAGAAAAAGGTGAGGGTCAAGCTTCCCAAAGCCCCGAGAGGGGAAGAGAACTTTGTCATCGCTTCGGTGAACGGACGAACCTACAAGGTTCAGAGGGGCGTCGAGGTCGACGTTCCGGAGCCGATCGCTGAGGTGCTTCGGCACAGCGAAGAGGCACAGGACCGGGCGGACGAGTTCATCGAGAAGATGACTAGTGACTTCGCAGAGAAATCCAAGAATCTTTAAAGATGTTTGCAGGGGGCAGGGAAACCTGCTCCCTGTTTTTCATAGGTGAAGAAATGACGGTATCAGAGCTGATACAGCAATATGATGCAGAAAGAACCAACTCTGTGCAGAACGACCTGAAGCTCATGTGGCTTCGAAAGGTCGAGAAGCAGGCAGAGGTAGAAGTCTTTTCAAAGTATGACGGATACAAGGATTCCGAGATCAAGCGTGAAGGCCTGTGGGTGGACAGTGACGGCGGCTTGCATCTTCCAAGCTGGATGTACGTAGATGATGACGGGACGCTGCATATTACGAACGAGATGGAAGACGACGAGTTCACGCTGGACTCAGAGCTTGCCATCCCGGATCCGTACACGGATGTTTATTTCTACTATCTGGACCAGCGGATCGCGTACAACAACAACGATTCAAGACGGTACAACATCGCAAGTGACGCGTTCAACAATGCATACCTTGCGTTCCAGCAGTATTACAACCGGTCACATCAGCCAGACAGACCAATGAAGCATATGCTCCGGCATGAGGTACTTTGATGTTTTTACCACAGCAGACAGACGACAACAATACAAGGTCGCTGATTGATACGTGGCTTGGGTACAACCACAACTACCGGATCGGTGCAGGAGAGATGTACGACGAGGAAAACTTGTCTTCAGACGGATATCCTCTTCTCACACCGCGAAAGGCTCGTGCTCTTTTGGTCCAGCTATACACAAAGTGGGATTCTGATTCCCATACCTATAGCGTGGGGGACCGGGTGAAGTATCAGGACAAGCTCTATGAGGTCATCAAGAACCACGTATCCGCGAAGTACAAGGTGGATACCGGAGAGGATGGATCTCATACGCAGTCCAAGACGACCCAGACGCCGGATGTTGCAACAGATTTGTATGAGCAGATCGACAACATGGCAGTACGCGGGATCACGCTGACAGGCAACAACCTTACCTATCTTTGCAACCATGTGCTGCATTACGGCAACAAGAGCTTCGATCTGGGAGATTATTTCGAGGAAGACGATACCTCAGAACAGCAGCTGATCCGGTTTGGTGCTTATGTTGTGGCATTCCCGGCAGGCGTCTATGTCAACCTCACAAACCCTGACGATTCCGGCAAGATTGCTACCAAGTACGAAGCACCAGCAGGAATCACGATCACATACAGCGTTACCGACGCCGACGGCGAAGCCCTTCCTGTAACGGCAGGGAAGGAAGCACCGAAGAATCCAAGTGCTGGGGATTACTGGCTGTGCACCGCATCTGGCAGAGAAGGACTGTACATCTATGTCGGATATCTTGCTACATGGGAAGCGGCAACGACCAACTACATCAAAATCAGCGTACCTGGCGGAGAGCTGACCAAGCACTTTTCCGAAGGCGATGCAGTCTATATGAACTCGGATCTTCCGGACATCAATGAAGGATCTGTGATCCTGAAGATGGAGGACGACTATATCATCATCAATGGTATCCTACCAAGCGTTACGAAGACGGTAGATACAGATGATATTTGGACCCTTACCTTTGAAAGGAAGATCCCTGACCTTGACCTTGTATGCGTGTCCAACAATCGCGTGTGGGGATGCCATTATGGGGAGGATGCCAAGGGAAACGTTACCAATGAGATCTATGCGTCCAAACTTGGAGACTTCAAAAATTGGTTTTGCTATCAGGGAATTTCTACGGACTCCTATGCTCTGTCTGTAGGAGAGCCGGGGGCGTGGACCGGATGTGTCTCCTATCAGGGATATCCTACCTTTTTCAAAGAAAACTGCGTCATGAAAATTTTCGGCGCAGCTCCGTCGGAATATCAGCTGTCCACTCACACTTGCCGCGGAGTGCAGCGGGGATCCGAAAAATCGTTGGCAATCGTCAACGAGTATCTGATCTATAAATCTGCTGCAGATGTGTGCGTCTACGACGGAAGCACTCCGTCCTCAATATCAGACGCCTTCCCACGCGGGACGATCTTTTACTCAGCAGTGGCATCTGGATGCCTCGGGAAGTATTACCTATCGATGCAGACGAACCTCGGCCATGCCGTCAACATGGTGTATGACATGGAACGGGGGATCTGGCATAAAAATGACTCAAACGTAAAGTATACGATGTTCACGGCATCAGAGTCCGGACAGATCTACGGGACAGACGGAACCAAGATCTACGGCATCGGGGCAAATGACAACATTATCTTCCAGAGCAGAATCCCTGACGAACAGTACGTAGAGTGGTGGTGTGAAACCGGAGACATTGGGTTTGAGTACCCAGACTACAAGAGAGTGAACAGGTTGACGCTCCGGGCGTATATCCCATTCGGGTCGGAGATCAAGGTACAGATATCCTATGATGATGGCGTGTACACAGAGGCCGGAATCCTGAGAGGAAACGATACGCTGACGCAGCAGTCGCTGGTTTTGTTCCCACCTTCCTGCGACCACTTCCGACTGAAATTCATCGGACATGGGAATGTCCGGATCTACACACTTGCTACCACCCTCGAAACGGTAAGTGAGGAGCGAAACAATGGATATTATCATTGACCGGCCAACACTGAACAAGGATACCAGCAGACGAAACCTTGCTGTTGTTGACACATGGATCGCAGACACTGCTGACAAGCTGAATGCTTTTTTCACGGCATACAAGAAGTCAGGAGGGGCTACCGCACAGGAAACTACGAGTACGAGGTCTGCTGAAATCTTCATTGGCACAACAGTAAAAGAAACAGATGTTATTCCACTGGGGGCAACATGAGCAAGACAATTACAGACATTTACGCAAGACGTGGGAAAAGGGGAGAGGTCGAAAGATTCGACTTTTCTGGATCGGAAGCGAAGAAAGAGATTGATGAGTACATAGACATTATCAAGATGACAAGGGCAGATCTTGATGCCGACAAGGAAGCATCTTCTACCTATGCTGACCGGGCAGAAAGCGCAAGCTCTGCTGCCGAAAAATCCGCGGAAGTTGCCGCACGGAGCGAGCAGAACGCTCTGGAATATGAAAAGAGCGCGAAGAAAAGCTCAGACGATGCTGCAAACGTAAAAACGGCAGTAGATATTTCAGAAGGGAATGCGAAATCCGCGGCAGAGGAGTCAAGAAAGATTCGGGACGAAATCAACGCCTCTACTGAGACGGCGGCGAATGCCGCTACGGCTGCCTCTGATTCTGCTTCTGCTGCGGCAAAAAGCGCAGAAGCCGCAGAGAAGTCTGCGGAAGAAACGAAAAATACCTATGATACGGCATCAAAGGAAATAAAAGCGGTTGCAGATGACGCCATCGAAAAGGTAACGAGTAAAAGCGACGCCGCGGCAAAAAGCATTGCAGAGTCAACCAGTGCAGCGGCGGACTCTGCAGCAGCAGCAGAAACATCTTCCTCAAACGCAGCAAGCGCGGAAGAAAAAGCACTTTCTTATAGAGATACAGCGAAGAAATACATGGACTCCGCGCTGGAAAGCAAAACGGCGGCTGCAAAGTCCGAACAGAATGCAGCGGATTCTGCCACGGCCGCAAGCAAAAGCTATGAATCGGTAAAGGACGCTATCGTTTCCAGCGGCTACGCGGATCTTGCTCTGGGAGAAGATGGGCATCTGTACCTGTACCGGTCAACTGCAGCAGAGAAAGAAATAGATTTTGCAATTAGAGACCACAAGAATTTGGAGGTGACGTATCTATGAGCGTAACAAAAGACCTCGGAGCGGTCACGGCCTACTCGGAAGCAGTAGAGGGCGGCTACACCGGGACGTATGAGCAGTTTTGCGAACTTCTTGGAAATTTTGCAAAACGGGCTGACGAGACAAAGACAAACGCGGATTCTGCAAAAAAGTCAGCGACATCTGCGAAAGAATCCGCGGACCTTGCAAAAAACTCTGCGTCGGCTGCATCTGACAGCGCATCGGAGGCGTCCCAGTCAGCAGAGGCGGCATCCTCAAGTGAAGACAATGCCGGCAAAAGTGCAACTGCCGCAAATGCTTCGGCATCGGCAGCAAGCACTAGCGAGGAAAATGCATCGAACTCTGCAGCGGCGGCAGCGTCATCTGCAGAAAAGGCGTTTTCGACTACGCCGGAAGGGTATCAGGGCGTCGTAGAGCAGATAGGGAATGTGAAGCTGTCCATCACAAATGATGGACTATTGCACATAGAAAAGAAGGAGGCATAAATGGCAGGAATCGATGTAATTTCCGACACCACAGGCAAGGACATCTTGGAGCAGATGAAGCGGCAGAACACGCTTCTGTCCGTAATTTCCGGTGCATCCCAGAAGGACTTTATTCAGTCATGGGACGCAGTAGCTCAAGCAGTCGCAGGAGGCTATGGCCCGTCGCTCTTTTCCATCGGGTCCACTTTTACGGAGCCATGGAAGGACACAGCAGACGGCAACAAGGAGTATGACAATCCTTGGAGAGTCAACCATTTTTCGGACGTGGAGCTGCAGGACGGCACAACAGTACCGGGTATGTGGCTCCAGAACGTATATGCCCATCCATTCGGAGTGGCGTTTTCTAACTCGCGGGCCTTTTACGCTTGCCCGGATGGTCTTGCGGCAGGAACGTACAACGTTGGCTTTAACGCAAACTGGAATACGAATGTCGTCAAAGGCAAATCCTACCAGTTTACGCTCACAAAGGCTGTGGAGAAGGGTGGAAGACTTGCTGGATTTCTGCGGATTCCGGATACGACGCCAGCGGATTGGAAGGTCTACTCCTACGGGGCGGACGGAAAAACACTTAGCGAAACGGTCGCTGTTACGGAGGGGTCGGAAGGCACAGCCCTTGGCATGATGGAGGCTTCGACACGATCCGAAAATCTCAACTGCTTCCAGGAGGTCGGATACGGTTCCAACAGCTGGAAAAACTCGGCAATCCGGCAGTACCTCAACAGCAGCAAGCCAAAAGGCGAGTGGTGGACGCCGCAGGATCAGTGGGATATTGCGCCGGGTGAGCTGGCTACAAAAGACGGCTTTTTGTGTGGCATGGATCAGGAGATGCTCAACAACATCTTGCCGGTCAAGACTGTCACCTACAAAAATACAGCAGGCGGCGCAGGCGCAGACGACTACGACGTCACTTACGACAAGGTAAACCTGATCTCTCTGGAGCAGATGTACATCAATCCGCAGCACGCCGGGGAAGGCGAGGCGCACGAGTACTGGAAGAGGGTGAATGGCACATCTACTAAGTGGCAGCAGTGGCAGACATATCCGATACTGAAGCACTACGCAGTGGAAAATCACGCTTCAGCTCAGGATGTCCGTTTGCGGTCAGCGTTTCGTGGCGACGCGAATAACACGTGGGCTGTCGGCTCGGACGGCAACGTCAACGGCTACGGCGGCGCGATCTGGAGCGGTCGCTTTTCCCCGCTTGTGGTAATCGGGAAATCTAAGTAATCGGCGGCACCCGCGGATGCCGCCGGAAGGAGAAAAATGTCGGTAAATGTAGGACAAAGACATGTACCGGATACGCCGGGGACAAAATCTTTGTATGCTCTTGATAAAGCACGGGATCTTGCCGTCCATACGATCAAAAGGGCTTGATGACACAGGAAAAGATGGACGAGTGCTATGCATCATGGAAAGAGCACGCAAGCCATGGAAACTCGTACAACCTCTTGAAGAGGACGGATCAATATTATCAAACGCTGAAAGGAGAACGCAGTGAAGTACAACGAAGCAGAAATGTCACCGCAGGTGGGTAGAGAGTTTGCCAATCTCAAAGCAGATAAGCTTGTGCAGGACAGCAAGATTGACCTGCTGGCACTTATGACAGACACGGAGTTTCCGGAAGACGAAGCAGAAGGAATGGAGGGCATTGAGGATGAGTGAGCGCAGCAGACGGTTTGACAAGCTGAAGCAGTACTACGATGCGGGCCTTTGGACTGCGGCAAATCTCAAAATGGCCGTCAAGAAGAAATGGATCACGCAGGAAGAGCGCGACGAGATCGTAGGCGAAGATGAGTAGCTGGGACTATATCCAGAATTTACTGGATATTATCGACAAGCAGAACCAGATCATCCGGCATCAGGCGGAGATCATGGCAATGTACGGGATCGAGGTAGAAGATGGCAGACAAAGAAACGAAAGCATACATACAGGAGCTTGCTGACAAGGATGGAAACAAGATCTACCCTGTCACGAAAGCAGAGGCAACCTATATGTCTGATAACAAGACTACTGTAGAGCAGAAGGTCACAGACATGCAGCAGTCTTTTCAGGATGGTGTTGACACACTGGTGAACAAGCTGAAGAGCTTGGGTGTCACACCAGAAGAAAATTCACCGGCAGGCATTGCTGCAGCACTGGACGTTCTGGCGCAAAACAAGTTCAACGATGGAGTAGCTTCCATCAAAATTCCTGCGACGGTATCGATCACAACGAACGGCGGAGCGGGGCAGGAGAATTATGACATTACTGATGGGTACTACACGGAGGCGGTCGTAGACCAGAGTGGGGCGTACAACGCGGGCCGCTTGCAGGGCCGCGAGGATGTCAAGAGCAACCCGAACGGGTACGGGTTCTACACCGGAGACCAGTACAATGCGTTCGGTAATTCTAAATTTAGCGAAGGTTATGCCGCTGGCAAGGTCGCTGTCAAAGGATCCGTCAGTACAAATTGCAGCTGGGGTAATGACAGCGATGGAGGTGGTGGCACAAGAGCGGCTACTTCCGGCAGTGCGAGCGCGACTGCGACCATCGAAAACGGCAGGCTTACAATTTCCGTAAGCGGATCCTCAAGCGGCACGGCGTGGAGATGGATTGACGGTGGATGGACTAGCGAACATTCGACCGGTGCAAGCGGGAACAGAAGCAATGCTTCGCAGGTTGCATAAGCTATGATACATTGCCAGAACCACTGCTCCCGAGATTCTTAGAGTTCTCGCCTGAGAACTTCGGCTCTCCATCTAGCCATGCAACAACGCGGACTTTTTCACTTCCACCGATAGACACCGTGAGGCGGCCACCGCTCAGAACCGCCGTTGCGCTGCACGATCCGGAAACGTATCCGTTCGCGTTATAGACGTTTTCTTTATTCAGATCAAGATCCACAGAGCAGGATGCTCTTGCGGAAGCAGAGCTTTTCCCAGCAGACACTCCTTCGCTAAATTTAGATTACGCGAAGCCAAATAGGGCCTCTCGAAAGAGGGTGCCCTATTTTTTACGCCTTCATTTCTCCACAATGAACAAAGGAATTGTCCTTTATTTTCAAGGAGAAAAAGCATGGCAACGAGCAAAAGCAAAACAAGTTCTTCTACAACTTCCGGGTCCAAAACAACAGGCGGGAGCCAGTCCGCAAGCACTTCACAGACCAGCAGCTCCGGACAGACTTGGGGCGGAAGTTCTTCTGATACCACATCACATACCGAAGGCGGTTCTCACTCAGAGACAAGCACGACAGGAGGTTCCCACTCCGAGTCATACGGTCAGAACGGATCTACCAGCCAGTCGCAGGGCGGTTCAAATTCCAGCACTGCTGGAAAGTCTTGGGCGTCTGGAACCGTGGACGAGAATACACAGGCCAATCGTGACAAGTATTCACAAGAATGGCAGCAGTCTCAGCAGGTTAAGAATACCTATGACCGCCTGCAGAACACACTGAATGGGAAACCTGGCCCCTTCCAGTCGTCCTATCAGTCCAATATGGAGAACCTGTACAACCAGATCATGGGGAGAGACCCGTTCAAGTACAACTTTAACGAAGATCCCATGTATCGAATGTACCGCGACCAGTATACACAGCAGGGAAAGACTGCGATGCAGAACACCATGGGACAGGCTGCGAAGTTGACAGGTGGATTTTCCTCTTCCTACTCCCAGACGGCGGCGCAACAACAGTACCAGAATTATCTTCAGCAGCTCAACAATGTGATTCCGGAACTCCGCAATCAGGCGTATCAGGAATGGCAGGCACAGGGACAGGATCTCAAGGACAAGTACAGCCTCACGAATCAGGCCTACAACAACGAGTACCAGAGATACCGGAACGATGTTGCAGACTGGCAGCAGGACCGCAGCTTTGATCAGTCTGCATACGATACGGAGCGGAATTTCGACTACAACAAGTATCAGAGTGACCGAAACTACTGGAATCAGGAGTACTGGAACGAGCGGAACGCCGAACAGTCCAATGCTTCCAATACCGGCAGCACGAACTGGAGCAACAGCCAACAGCAGGGATGGAGCAAGAGCCAGACAGACGAGAAGAACTGGTCTCATAGCTCTACGGACACGAGAAGCTGGAGCGATACGAACAGCCACACGGACAGCACAAACTGGAGCAACAGCCTTTCCAACAGCGCAACGGCATCCAATAGTGCAACGAACAACTGGTCCGATACAACAGGGTGGAGCAACACGAACAGCTCTACCAACTCCTCGTCGTCTGGAAGCGGATCCGGATCGGGAAGTTCCGGAAATGGATTTTGGTATTCAACACAGGGAACGCATGGGACGGATAACAAATATAATTCAGCCGCCAGAAATGGGTATATTACATCGGATCGCACAGGATATCAAAACGGAGAGTATACGCAAAGCGACCTTGGGATTATGCGTAGCGGAGGAGCGAGGCAGATGATACAGAATTCGCTCGCCGATCTGAGCGAAGATGAAGCCAAAAAGAAAATCAACTCTTGGATTAAAAAAGGATGGAATGGGAAGACATTTACCGAAGCTGACGCAGCATATGCAATGCATCTTGTTGGGCTAGATAAATAGGGAGAGAAAAATGGCAAGGACGGCATCACAAATTTTAGACCGTATGAAAAAGTATGGGTATACGGCGCCTGACCATATTATTGAGACTGATGATGACAATTATCAGCAGAAACTTGAACGAGAAGCTGAGCGTCAGCGAATGACCGCTGAAGAAAAATATCGGCAGTATCAGCAGGAAAACGAAGAAATGCGTGCGCAGCAGGCATATAGGCTTGCTACTCCGACCCAGAAGTCTGCACTCGAGAACATCTATACGGCCCAGAACTCTACCAGAACAGGAGCTGACAGATACAGCGGCTACAATGATTCGGATTATCTGACTGGCCAGTTCAAGAAGAACAACAACGTAGATGATGAGGCATACAAGAACCTGATGGCAGGATACAAGATGTATCGTGCGCAGCAGGCTCTTTCTGCGCAGGATTCCTACAACGGTGCGAGCGAAGAACAGAAAAACGCTCTTGCCAAAATTGGAGAGCTTCGGAGCACGGACGGCATCTTGAACGGGATCACAGGGAAAACCAAGAAGAATCAGCAGGAAGCGCAGAGCCTTGCGGACCAGTTCAAAAAGCAGTACGGCGTTGACGATGCTACGTATAGCACGTGGCAGGGAATGAACGATCAGGAGCAGGCTGAAAAGGAAGCAGAGGAAGAAGCCAAGAAGAGCGGAAAACGGACATATTCTCAGGAGCTTGATTATGCTGCAAATATGTTCAAGACCAAGGGCGGAAACAACAGCGATGCACTGAAGAACGACATAAGCACCTACAACACGATGGCCTCAGAAGCAAAGATGCAGCGAAGCTCTGCACTTGCGGAGTCTGCGAGCAACATCCAGACGGATTTCGGAGAAGCTGCGCAGAAGAAGGCAGATGCCTATCGTGAGTCTCTGAAGAAGAAGTACGGCCTCACTGAAAATGATATTGACGATCTGGTCTACTACGGGCAGGAACTTGATGACTACAACAACCGTCAGCAGCAGAAACAGGAAGCCTATAACAATGTACATCAGGACAGTACAGCGAAGAACATCCTCGGTGGGATCAAGAACACGGCTACGGCACTCGCCCTGAACCCGTATGCAGGAATCGGAGCAATCGGGGAAACCGCGAAGTACTACGCCGGCGGATATCGGGACAAAAAGTCTCCATTGAACGTCAACTCCATGGCGTTTAGGGCGAGCAACGCAACGACAGATTACCAGTCTACCACACAGGAAGCTATCAACCAGAAGAACAAGGCACTGGGGACACTGTACGGCGCCGGGATGTCTGCAGCTGAGTCAGCGGAAACTGGCGTACTTGGCGGTGCCGTTGACGGAGCAGGCATCGGCGCACGGGCAGCCAGAAGTGCATTGTCTCTTGCGCCGTTCGGAGCGAATGCTTATGCTTCGTCCATCAGCCAGAACGTGGCAGATAAGAACCAGTCTCAGGGAAAGGCAATGGCGAATGCTCTCGCAAGCGCTGGTGTTGAAGTTGCTACGGAAATCGCGTCTGCAGATAAGTTTTGGGATATTTTCAAGAACCACAATGCGACAGCCAGAAAGAGAATTGTCGATTTCCTCGTAAGTTCTGGAATCGAAGGATCAGAGGAAGTTGTTGGAGATATTGCCGACAACTTTATTGATGCTGCGCTCAATGGGAAAAACTCCGAGTACAACCAGTCTGTCCGGGATTACATGAAGCAGGGAATGTCTGAAGCTGCGGCAAAGAAGCAGGCAACGAAGGATACGCTGATGGACACGGCCAACTCGTTCGTAACTGGTGCACTTTCTGGTGCTATGGGTGCAGGTATTGCTACAGCTGCCGGATATGCGAATGACGCCTATGAGTCAAAAACCATGTTCGACGGGTATACGAAAGAGGACTATGCCCAGTGGGCGGAAGGACTGGACACAGATCCAACTCACTACAAGAATGCTTCTACCGCGCAGTCTGCAGAAATGGCAAAGAGCCTTGCTGAAAAAATGGCGCAGGAAGACAATGCGACGCCGAAGCAGAAGCGCCAGCTCTACGAATACTATCAGGATATGCAGAGCACAGAGACTGAAGCACAGGAGGAACAGAAGGAAAAGAAAGAACGCCAGCAGAAGATAGATGCCGTAAAGGATAAAGTCGGCAGCATATTCGGACACAGCGAGGCTGTAGAAGGCAAGAATGCCTCTGAAACCGCACAGACGAGTGAGCCTACCCCCGCAACAGAAAACGCAGAGGAGCGCCAGCAGAGCGTGCCTGAAGAGCATCGTACGCAGAGCACAGACCTGTCTCCGGACGAGGCGTACCAGAAAATGGCATCTGCGCAGAATGCGGACGAGTATCGCGAGGCGTATCAGGCTGCCAAGCACTCCACAAACGAAGAAACAAGAAACCGTGCAGACAGTGACGCACAGATTCTTTCCGGCATGCTGCAGAATCGAGGGATCTCTGCGGACGCAATGGAGTCCGCAAAGATCTCAACAGAAGATGCCTATACAGCAGGATATGCCGGGCAGGAAATCAGCGAGAACGTGCCGACAAGCGTCAGGATTGCCTACAACGATGGACAGAAGCGGGCCATTGAGGACCGCGCACAGCAGACACTCGCGGCAAGAGACTCTGTGAAGAGAACGGCAGCCAAACAGCTGTCGGACGGCGCAAGAACCATCATTGAGGCCAACTACAAGGATGGGATGAATGCTTCTGCATACAATGATGTTATGTCGTCCGCAATCACTGCAGGGCGTACCGGCGTTTCCTATGCAGACTACCTCAAAAATAACGGATCTTCCGTGTCTATTGTTGGCGAAGACTTGGCGAAGAAAGCATACGCTGCTGGTGTTCAGGTATCTGTCAACGATGCGGTGAAAGAAGCGGCTCGCTCCATGTCCGAAAAGACCGGAGTGAAAGCCTTCGGCACCGGAACCTTCACGGATGCAAGATCGGATACCAGTGAGCCATTCAACGGAACGTCTGTCATGCAGGCAGTAGCCAAAATGACGGGCTTAAATGTCGTGCTCACAGATCAGAATTTCCATGAAGGCGAGAACGGATACTATAAGTCTGGGAACTCCACAATCTACATCAACTCCAACCGTGCGGAGAATGCTGCATCTACTCTTTTCCACGAAGTAGGTGAGTTTGCTTCTGTCTGGGACCAGAAGGAATATGCCGGAGTCGTGAGTGACATCATGAAAGCGTCGCAGGATGTTCTTGGCACAAGGACCTTCAACAACATTCGCAATAAGTATGTGAACGCATACCTTGACGAGCAAGGCAAGACAGACGCTGATGTAGATAAGGAAATGGCAAACGATCTGATTTATCAGTTCCTTGGCAACGAAAATGGCATGAATAAGCTGATGGACCAGATCGATCAGAACCATGGCTACAAGGAAGCGAAGAGCATCAAACAGAAGCTCGCTGACTGGGTGGGACACATGGTGGAGTCTATCAAGAACTTCTTGTCCGGCCTGAACCCGAACTCTTACCAGCGGAAAATGGCAGAGGCAAATCTGCAGAACTACGAGGATCTGCAGGACGCAATCATCAAGTCGATTGCGAATGCGGAGAAGAATTATTCAGAATCACAGACACAGAGCCAACAGAATACTGTAACTGGTTCTGACGTTCGCCATGCACATGAAATTGAAAATGCTGCAAATAAAAAAGCAGACTACGTGAATGATCACGATTATTCTTATGACCGCCTGACTCAACTGGACGATATTCCTATCTACGGTGTTCAGTCGTTCAACTTCAAGAATATTGATTTTGATAAAAAGACAGATAGAGGCGAAGTCGTAAGAACTACAAAAGAAAATATTGAACGTTACAACGAAACTACGGGACGTTCTGGGAATAACAGCATTATCAATAAATCTCTTGGTGGAATCATCGTCTCGTCCCCCGGCTTACGGCATGGGTTGGAAAGAATGACGCCGCAGCTCGCTGAACTGTACGAAAATCTACCGTCATCCTTGGCAAATGCCGTTGTCATCAACGAAGGTGATGGAGAGCGTGGTACAAAACAAGAATATGTACTTGCTGGAGCTTTTGAGACAAAAACCGGAAAAATTGGTGTTGCCAGATTTTCTGTGAATGAATATGAAAATAGCAAAAACCTTGATGGGATTCATCTTGCTTTGTATGCATCCAGAGCAAAAGCATTAAAAAAAGAAGGTGTGGTCTATAATGCCACGCAAGGGTCATCGGACAATGCCGATGCCTTGAAACCTTCTCTTTCCCTCAGTGTATCTCAGCTCTTGGAGTTCGTCAAGGAAGCCTACCCAAATGAACTGTCTAAAGATGTTGCAGATCATCTCGGCATTTCAAGGGGCGCATCCGACATTAGGAATCTTCACTTTTCAAAACAGATCCGTGAGGTACAGGAGAAAATTGAGGATACAGACGAGAAGAAAAGAATCAATGGGGACAGTAGCATCGAGAAGACGAAGGACTTCATCGCTGTCCACAATCTTACGATGGATCAGCTCCTGAAGGACATTGACATGGGCGGATTCCCGTCTCCTTCAATTGCGATCATCCGGAGTGCTATGCGGCACACAAGGTACGGTGATGTTTCTGTAATCTTCAACCGCGATACGATTGATCCTGAGCGGTCCAAAGCCAACAGGGTATACGGCGGTGATGCCTGGACCCCCACTTTCCCACCTATCGAATACGATGTCAATGATGACAAGTACTACTATGTTCAGTCTGCGTTGAACAAAGCGATGCAGGGGAAGGTTCCGGACTACCTGAGAGAAGAAGCAAGAAAATTCAACACCCCTGGTATGTCCAACACGGCAGAAAATGGTGGAATTGATGCTGTAGTTGAAAAGGCAAAAGGCAATTATGGCATGAAGGCTGCCTACCTTGCATCGAAGGGCGAAACCATCGAAGATCAGATACAGCAGAAAGAAGTCAAAAAATACGATGACGAAAAGGCAAACCGCTTTGACAAGATGGAAGAAGCGATTGCTCCGGCCGAGGATGCATTTCTTGAAGATCGCAAGAATCTTTCTGTTCGTGACATGCTGCAGAAGTATGGCGACAGAATCCAACAGGCATATGAAGCATATGCCGAGACAGTTCCGGAAGATCAGAGAAAGAGATGGACGGGCCGCGTAGAAAGGGCAAACCAGAAGGCGTTTTTCGCCCACAATGTCCTTGATGATATTGTCAATGCCATTGATTACTACAACAACGGGAATGAGACTCACACAGAGAATGAGCGGGACGAGGAAGCAATCCGCAAGCAGATCGACAGCAAGCTGGACGAGAAAGGATATGAGGCATGGCTGCGCCAGACTTACGATGGCCTGATTCAGAGCGAAGGCATCTACAACGGTAAGGACCCGTATACATCATCTGGAAATCGCAAGAGCTTTGCACAGCTGCATTATCCTGTTACCCTTGAAAACATAGTCCGTGCGATGAATGAGTCCGGCGAGAAAGGCGTTGGAACAATGGTCGGAGCCGGAGCTGTCAGAGAAGAAGCAGTCAAGAACTTCTCTACTGTCGATGAGATGCATCAAAACGAAGGAATGCTGCAGAAAATCAGCGAGGAGGATTACAAGAAACAGGAAGACGGATATATTTCACAGATCGGATCCATCGCACATAAGATTGCACGAAAGGACGGCAATTCATTTATCAACGATGACAATGCTGCCAACGCCATCCTTGACGCTGTGAGAACCAGAAAGTCGGCGGCGGGGATCGAAAAGGTCCTGAAGTCCTACGGCTTGAATGCCTATGAAGGTGTTGGAAAGGACATCTTAAATTTGATGCATGAAATCAGTGAGATGCCTACGGAATACTTCGAGGCGAAGCCGCAGCGCGCGGTCGGTCTGGATGAAATTGTAATGGTCGTAGCTCCGGATACGATCACGAACGAGCAGACAAAGGCACTGAATGAGAACGGGATCCCTTTCCGGACTTATGAGGCCGGAAACGAGGACGCAAGACATCAGGTGATTGAGGGTCTGCAGGATGTCAGATTCTCTCGCCCTGTCCAAGACAGTGAAGGACGGGACCTGTCAGAGGAGCAGCAGGAGTTTTTTAAGGATTCCAAGTTGAAAGATGAGTACGGACGGCTCCTTGTGATGTATCATGGAACGCCACAAGGCGGCTTCACGGTATTTAAGCCGGATATTTCTTACTTTACTGCCAATCGTGACTACGCCGAGGAGTACGCTCGCGAAAGCAGCGGGAACAGCAGAGTAAATTATACGCATGATCCGGAACACAAGGTCTATGAAGTATACCTGAATGCGAAAAAGCCGTTCGACACAAGGGATCCCAAGGTAAGGAAGGTGTGGGAACATGAGTTTTTCGGCAAATATTCCAGAACGCCGCTGACAGACCGGGGGCTTCTGGACTGGACAGACGGATACGATATCTGGGATTTCATTGATGATAACGATCTGGACTATGACGCAGTTCTTCTTGACGAAGGAAGCATTCCGGATGAAAATGGCGGGACCAAATGGAGAGGAATTTCTTATACTGTCCGGGATAAGAACCAGATCAAAAACGTGGATAACAAAGCACCAACAGATGATTCCGACATCAGAAGAGACATCGGCATTGATGATTATGTAACCGATCAGGAACTCTGGAGCGACCACTACGACACGAAGAAAAGTCTGATCGAGGTATTGCGCTCCGGAAATGGAGTCCTCAAGGGCACCACGGCTGATGAGAAGGCTGTGCGGAAAATTGCAAGAGAGATCAAGGCACAGTATCACAGCAATATTGACGTGAACGAGCTTGCAGAAAACATCGCGAAGGTGTTTGACTACGCACAGAAGCAGGACTACATCAACTACGATGACCTTGCGACTGTTATTTCTGAAGTTGCCTCTCCTGTCATCGACGGATCTGTAACAAAGGTCGGCGCAGAAGAATTTAAGCAGTTCAAGAATGCGCTGCAGGGAGTGACCTACAATTTGGATTCCAAGCAGCAGAAGGAAGTTATTTCTGCGTTTGGCTCATGGTCAAACTTCCGGAAAGCACTCCCGGGCGTAAAGTTCACACGGGACGGATCCGGCGTACCGCTGGACGGCGTGTGGAATACACTGGCGCAGGAGTCTGGGTATGTATTGGACCAGGACACAACATCAAATGATATGCCGCTTGCACTTGTGGACGCGTACAATTCCATGAAGCCGGAGTATCAGAATGCGTTCGGCGAGGATGCAACGCAGGCATCACAGGATGCTGCAATGGAAATCGTAGCAAGATATTACCAGTACACGTCCAATCAGGAAAAGACGAAGCTGAAGAACGAGCAAAAGCAGGAGCTCATCGATCAGGCAAGAAGGCTTGCCGCAAGCAATGCCGAGTACCGCAAGCAGATTCGACAGGATTATCAGAAGCGATATGACGAAGCGCTCTCTAAGATGCAGGAGAAAGGTGGGACGGTACCGGTATCCAAGCAGATTGCACAGCTCAGAGCAAAGAACCAGAAGACGGTTGCAAACATTCGTGAGCAGCAGAGACGTAAAGAACAGCTTCGCCTTCTTGATAAGCCAGTCAAGAGCCTTATGGATATGCTCACAAGCCCGACGGATAAAAAGCATGTGCCGACGCTTGTGCAGGCACCTGTGCTTGAACTGACATCTGCATTTGATTTCGTCCCGCAGACGGTGAGAGAGACGGCGGACGGAAAATTCAGCATTCGGATTCTTGCCGGGAAGAGTCGCACGGAAGACGGCGGTTACTCATATGAATGGAAGATCATCCATGCAGACAGTCGGACGGATGCGATCGCACAGTACAAGCAGGCGATGGAAGAAAACGGCCTCGGATCTGCGGAGAATAAGCGCTGGCAGGAAAGACTCCAAACGATTCGGGATTTGTATCAGCAGGATGAAAGCGACGACTGGTTTGAACGGAGCGAGTTGAAGCAGGGCCTCGACAAGGAACTCGGGGAGAAACTTGGAGAGATCCTGAAGAAAAATCAGGGAAACATCACTATTGCACAGCTGTCTTCTGACGAACTGAAAACGCTGAATGCAGTAGTCCGGAACGTCCTGCACTCGGTCAATCAGATGAACCGGATGTACTCTCAGCCGTCGAAGCAGGTCTCAGACATTGCACACATGGCAATGGACCGCGTGACAAGTGGAGTGAAGGGACGCAGAGAACACTTCAGACCGATAGCAACTGCAATTGATACACTGACACTGGGTCATGCTGCGCCGGAAACGTACCTACACGGGATCTTCGGAGGAGAAGAAACGGATCCTGTCACAAAGACACTCATTGGTGCACAGAATCAGAAGGCAAGGGATGTTCGGCAGGCCAGTGAGTACATGGCGGGCATTCGTGACAAGATCGGAGTGAAGCCAAAAGATCTTGAAAGCTGGATGAAAGAGACAAAAAACTACCATGGCCTTGAGCTCTCAACAACTCAGGTTATGTCTCTGTATGAGCTGTCCAAACGCCCGGATGCGCAGCAACACAAGATTGGCGGATTCGTTGCAGATGAAACAGGCCGTGAGAAGGTATCAGGGCAGCGACTCCCTGTCCACCTTACAGATACACAAATCAGGACAATTACGGACACGCTGACGCCACAGCAGAAGCAGCTGGCCGATGCCATGCAGCATTATCTTGCGCATCAGTGCGCGGAGCAAGGCAACGAGACCTGTATGCAGTTGTATGGGTACGAGAAGTTCGTTGACGAACATTACTTCCCGATGACGACGGATAAGAACACCATTGCCACAAAGGACAGCAACGTCGCACAGGGAGCAATCAATACGATCAAAAACTCTGGATTTACCAAGGACATTACCCCGAACGCAAGCAATCCGCTTGTACTGAAGGACATCTTCGCGGTTTATGCGGATCACGTATCACAGATGGCAACCTATCATGCATGGGCGGCTCCGATACAGGACCTTATCCGCTTCTTCAACTACAACGAGAAGACGGATGTGAAGATCGACGGTCAAAGCTTCACCGGCCGAAACTCCGTAAAAGATGCGATTGATTACTTCTACGGTAAGAAGGGACAGGAATATTTCGTCAACCTTCTTTCGTCCATCAACAACAGAGAAAAGAGCAACTTCGTTGGTGGTGACTTCTACGACATGATGACAGGCCACGCAAAAACTGCGGCAGTCATGGGAAACCTTCGCGTTGTTATCCAGCAGCCGGCGGCAATTTTCCGCGCGGGTGAAATGATTTCCTATAAGTACCTCAACGAAGGTATGACAGGAAAGTACATGAAGGAAGCAGCGGAACTCAGAGACCGGACATCAGATGTCTTTTGGCTGAAGAATCAGGGTAACATTGACGGTTATATCACACAGGGGCTTGTCAGTACGATTACAGGGGTCCAGACTTCAAGAGAAAAGATCAATGAATGGGCCGGAAAAGCAGCCGGGAAGGCGGACGAAATTACATGGGCAGCAATGTACCGTGCAGTATATGCAGAACAGGTTGACAAGCTAGGTAAGGACAAAATCGGAACGAAAGAGTTTGAGGATGCGGTAAACGAAAGGTTCTCGGAAATTGTGCTGAGAACACAGGTCTATGATGGCATCATCACCAGATCTCAGTTCATGCGATCTCCAGACAAAGCCAACAGAATGATGTCGGCATTCATGGCAGAGCCGGTGAAAACCTACAACCTGATTCTACGCGACATGATTGACATCAGTCAGGCGGCAGACGCAAAGCAGAGAAATAAAGCAATGGCACATCTTGCGAGAGTTACAGCTCCCGTACTGCTGATTACCAATGTTGTGAATGCAGCTGCGCAGTCTTTTGCAGACGCTTTCCGAAACGCCGGGGATCCGGATGATGAAGACAAAGGCTTCTGGCGCCGATTCATGGATGCGTTTGGATTCGGCAACTGGCTGGACGAGGATGCCACGATCAGCGACAAAGCGTGGGAACTCTTGTCCGGCAACCTCGTTGACAACATGGATATTCTCAGCAATATCCCTTTGGTCGCAGAGTACTGGGACGCTGCCAAGCAGGGAATACAGTCCGTTCTCGGACAGAGTACCTACAGCAGTAGCAGCGATCTTTCAATGTCTGGCGTGAACAACTTCTTCAAGGCAGTCAAGGCAATCGTCAATCCAAGTGACAAGATGACGACCTACGGGAAGGTTGCGGCTATCACTCGGGCATTCTCTGACCTGACCGGATATCCGCTCTACGCTGCGCAGCGTGATGTAGTTGCAATCTACAACACAGTGCTTGGCCGGACATTTGAACAGCTCCCTGTGCTACAGAAGACCACCAAGTACACACCAAAGAGACAGGCAAAGTTGGATGTCTACAAGGTGGCACTGGAATCTGGTGGAGACTACAAGAAGGCAATCGAGGACGCCGTCGCACAGGGCAATGACTATAAGGCAATTTCCAACGGGATATCGGACAGCTACAAGGATACCTACCTGAAGCTCAAGGAAACGGATCCGAACGAAGCAATCAAGATGAAGAACAGGTTGGTTTCCTTGTATGTATATCTGTCCGATAAGGCCGGAACAAACAAAGGAAAGACGACATCATGGAAAACAAAACACTACTCAGAGAACATTGATAACTGGGGGGAGGAGAAGTGAACCGGGAGAGGGTGCCCTATAAAGGGCCCCTCTTTTTTTATAGGATTATCCGGAAAGGGGAGTACTTATGAATATTGTTTATGACATGGTGGTAGATTTCGCGAGGCCATCAAAAACGAATACCGTTCTGGTTATGCAGAACGACTCCAACTCCCGCGTCCTACGGTTCATTTTGATGGATCAGGGCAAGGCGTTTGATACGAAAGACGTTGCAATCGTTTCCATCAAGGCAGTGAAGCCGGACGGAAAAGTCATTTATGACAATGCCTCTGTGTCACAGAACTCAGACGGTGAGAACATCAATGAAATTATGTACACGGTTCCTCTGTCCCTGACAGCTTCTGCAGGTCAGGTCACAATGACGATCTCTTTACAGTCTGCAGCAAACGAGAGCATTTCCTCGTTTGAGAACTACCTGCTCACGAGAAACGAGCTGTACAACGAGAACGACTATGCATCGGACGATGACCTGTCCGGGTTCCGAGACATTCTGTCGAGAGCGACGGAAGCGGTTGCGAAGATCGAAGAGTTGACCAAACAGTCGGCGCTTCCGAACCCTTATCCGCTCCGTGTACAGCTTGGAGACCAGACGATTTCCTATGACGGGTCCATCCTTGTCAACCTTCCTCTGACCGGCATCGCCTATCTTGGGAAAGACAAGAAGGAAACAACGATTATCGCGTGAGGTGTGGAATGGTAGCAAAAGATTGGATTCAGATTATATGTACTTGCGGATCACTTTTTCTCGCGGTGTACGTGGCGAATAAAAACAGCATCAAAGAGGGAGCGTCCGACATCACGACGCTCACACTCAAGATCGACAATCTGCTGACTATGATGACAGAAATGAAAGGGAGGCAGGAAGCGTCTGACAAGATGCAGCGTGAAGATCATGACAACATCATCAAGATGCAGCAGTCTATCAAAGCTGCGTGGAGAGCAATCGATGAGATCAAGGAAGAACCCCATGAAAAAGAGACAGGCAAAGAGTAAAGCTACATACACCAAGAAGTGGGTGACAGCCATCCTGATCTTCGGAATGATCGGCGGGATGCTCCCGTATGCGCTTGCTGCGTTTGGACTGGAAGGATATGAGGCCCTCGGGGAAAAGTGGATTGGCTGCACACTTGGAGTTGCCCTCGGATACTTTATGAAGAGCTTTTTCGAGACAAGGCAGGAAAGAAAGCAGCGTCTCGAAGATTATAAGGCCGGACTGAATCCGGAAGAAAGTGAGGATGAAGGAAATGGATGAAATTATTATGGAAGCGTTGAAGCTGATGCTCATGCTGATCAGCTTTGTAGTATGTGCGTATCTGCTCCCGTGGATCCGGCAGAAGGTCGGAGAAACAAAGATGGAGCAGCTGGAGCAGTACGTCCAGCAGGCCGTATATGCTGTGCAGCAGCTCTTCTGGCAGAAAACCGGCGACGAACGCAGGGCTAAGGCAATAGAACTTATTGCGGATTGGTGCGCAAAAAATAATATTTCGGTTACACAGGATCAGATTCGCGTACTGATTGAGGCAGCAGTCAAGGGAATGCACATTGCAGAAGGGAAGACATATGCCAACATTACAGACGGCAAGAGTGATTGACAAAGCAATTACGTGGGCAGTCAAGACCGCAAATGATCCATCTCACGGATACGATCAGACAAACCGATGGGGACCAAACTATGACTGCTCTTCATTTCTCATCACAGCGTGGGATCAGGCAGGAGTGCCGCTCAAAAAGGGCGGAGCGACCTACACCGGAAACATGAAACAAGTAATGCTTCGCAATGGATTCCGAGATGTTACCTCAACTGTAGACATCGGAAACGGCGTCGGGCTTTGCAGAGGTGACATTCTCCTGAACGAGCAGCACCATGTCGCAATGTATATCGGAGACGGGCAGATTGTCCATGCAAGTATCAACGAGAAGGGGACGGCAACCGGAGGCAGAAACGGAGACCAGACCGGAAGAGAAATCTGCGTTCGGAAGTACTACGTATATTCCAAAGGATGGCAGAAGGTCCTCAGATATAGCGGAACAGTGAAAGAAGAGACGCGAAAAGTGAAACAGTACGCAGGAGTAGTGGATGTTAAAAGCTACCTTAATGTAAGAAGCGACGCAGGATCAGACAACCCGACCACGAAAGTAGGCGGACAGGACTTCCGCCTCCCGGCCGGCATGGTTGTCAGCATCGAAGCCGAGAAAGGCGGCTGGGGCAAGCTCACCGGTGTAAATGGATGGGTTTGTCTGGATTATATCAAGAAGTGATGAGAGAGATTATCTGCACGATATTACTCATCGGGCTTGTACCCGTCGGAACCTGCCTCCTCGGAGCAGTATGTGCCATCGCGGCGATCACCGGATGGCACAACCACAATTAAAAACCGTGCAGCACATGCTGTGGTTTATGGACGTCCTCATTCCTCCGGGACGTCCTTTTTTTATTCGCAATATTCCTTTTTCCCGTCTATTACGGCCTGTTTGCAGGCATCAATCGAGGATCGGAGATTTTCAGCACTTGGCTGAACCATATCAGGGTGTAACAGCGTTCCGGTATCCCTTGCCATACAGTATTTCGAGAAGACCACTTCTGCAACATCAATTCTCGCGCTGATCGGGAGCTGATTTCCCGCACAGATTTCGTCCACCTGTCCCTGCCACGAGGATCCGGTAGGTCCGAAAATGCAGTACGCGATCTTTCTGACTTCCGAATCCGGGGCAACGGAAAAGTAATACTCAGCGATGGAGCTGCGGAGCTTTCCTATATCTTCTCCAGATTTATGCCGGAATTTGTCCGGATACAGGAACTCCAGATAAAAACGAAGAGGGTTATATCCGCACGTTTCGATCCATTCCACCACGGCCCAGAACGGTGGCTGCACTGTCCCTGCTTCCCAAAACTGAATAGTAGCGACTGACTTGTGCAAAGAAGCTGCTAAACTTTTCTGCGTGGTGCCAGATGAAACACGCGATTCGTGCAAAATTCTTGCAAGATTATCAGATATTCTCCTGCTCATTCTATGATTCCCTCCTTTTTTAATAGAACACCTAAAAAATTAGGTGTGCAGAAGAAACAACCACAAAAGACCTGCGTGGTTGCTCCAAATAAAATTGTCTTTGGGAGGTGGGAATTATGTCTCGAAATATGATGAGTGGATATCCGGCATATCCGTATCCAAGCTATGGGGCGATGCGGCAGAACGATCTTCTTCGCTGCACCGGTGTAAGCGGCGCACAACAGATTAGTCTTCCGCCAGAAACGACAGCGGCGGTATTTGATGATGAGCAGGATCGAGTGTACATCGTCTCAAATGTCGGAGAGATAACCGGGAGACCGAAGATCCGATATACCTTCGATCTCGTGAAAGTAGAGACTCCCAGCGACACGATTACGAGGAACGAGTTTGACGAATTAAGGAGGGAACTTGCAAATGTCCAGCACATTATTTCCGAACAAAAAGCCGAGCAGCCCGGAGAAATCACCCGAGGAGCTGGTGACACGGATCAAGAACAACCCTGACATTCTGCAGGAAGCCCTCAGAGAAGTCAAACAGTATGGCCCTCAAAAGGCATTTTACAACAAATGCCATGAGATGGGAATTGACCCTGACATGATTCTCTCTCCCTTGAAAGAAAACAAGAATGGCATTCTGCAAGCCATGATGAATTTGTTTAGATAGCCTGCAGGCATCTATATACAATCAACGGTCATATCGGCCCGGATTCCATAAAGGAGGTATTTTATGGATGGAACAATGTCCCCGGCTGATATGGCGGCCGTAATGGGAAATGAAGGAACCAATGGATGCGGCGGAGGTATGTGGATCTTCGCGCTGCTGATCCTGCTTGCAATTGGCGGCGGTGGCGGCCTCTTTGGCGGCGGAAATGGAAGAAATGCAACCGTAGGAGACATCCAGAGATCGACCGATTTTGCGGCTCTTGAGCGGCAGAATAACGAGACCGTAGCGGCAGTCCGCCAGGGCGTGTACGACACGACCGGAGCAGTAAAGGATGCCAACTACAATACGCTCGGAGAGATCAGAGATCTTGAAGGCTCTGTAAACACAGGATTCACCAATATGCAGAAATGTTGCTGCGAGACGCAGAGAGCGATTGACGGCGTGAAGTATGAAGGCGCGATCAACACTGCTTCGATCAATCAGAACACAACTGCTCAGGTACAGAAGGTACTGGATGCCATTGCTGGAAACAGAATGGCAGATATGCAGAACCAGATCAATCAGTTGCAGCTTCAGGCGGCAATGTGCGGCATCCCGAGAACGAATCCGTATGCGTATGGGGTATACCCTTATAACGTGTCTCCCTGCTGTGGCGCTCAGTACAACTAATCACAAGCCCTGCCGCTTCGGCGGCGGGGTGTTTTCAAAAGGAGAAAAACTATGGCAAACTGTAACTGCCTTAAAAATCCACACTACAAATCGAGTGCACAGTTCTACAACGCCGTCTCCCAGACAATCGGAGCGAACGCAGAACCTTTGTCCCTGCTCGGAACGGAAGTCACCGACACCGGAGCGTCTGTCAAAGTACTCCCTTCAGCAATCGAAATCGAACACGGCGGCCTCTACCAGATTGAGCTTGCCGTCAACATCAATGCGACAACGGCAGGTGCGGTATCGATCCGGCTGGAGAAAAACGGCGTTGCATTGCAGGAGACAAAGAGGACGCAGACTCTCGCCGTTGGAAATGCAGTCATGGAAACCGGAACGGTCCGGTACTTGGCAACGTGCTGCTGTCAGGATCCGACACAGATCCAGATGCTCATCAACACGGACGGAACGGCTGCCGGAGAGGTGACGCTTGTGTCCGGATGCATCGTGAAGCTGGCATAAGGAGGGGATTATGGAACAGATCAATGCATTCCTTGACCAGATCGATGATGAGATCGAGGACATGAAGCACTATGCAAAGTGGGCTGCGACATTGAAAGAAAAAATGCCTGGCGTCGCGTCAACGCTTGCCGCACTCAGCACAGAAGAAGGGAATCACGCTACGAGACTACACGAAGCTCTCGGGAAAGTGATCGAGAAGAAAAAAGAAGATGGGTGCTTCAGCGAAGCCATGCAGGAAATCTGCAGCTACGCGGAGAAAAAGCAGATCGAAGCAATCGCAGACGCGAAGACTTACCAGTCAATCTATAAGGAGATGTGAAATGAAGCTTCCGGAGATCAAATCTAGCAACGAATTTATTTCAGAGTGCTCAAATGTAGATATTCCTGAATTTCTGACAATCATCGGATCCCTTATGGATGAGATTAAGTTTTTGCATCCAGAGAAGTATAATGAAGTTCTGGAGCGAGTCCGGAGAGCCAAGCATTTCTGATAGTTGACACGGCGAGTTGACACGAACAGCAAAAAACGTTGGAAAATCAACGCTTTTAATGCATTGCTACAAAGTTCGAATCCAACTAGCCCAGCTACAGAGAAAACCCCGTAGATTCAAGAAAACCTTGAATTTACGGGGTTTTTCATGCTTTTAATCGTAGCGACATCGCTACAAATATAGCGTCAAAAACACATTTTCAGCGCAAGAGTTGACACGAAGAGTTGACACGAAATCAGTCTTTGAACGAGGAAAATTTCGAAAGGATAATTTTTGTTTCCGCCTTCGAGTGATCCTGCAGCGTGTGGGTATAGATGTTCCGCAGAACAGCTGCCGTGGAATGTCCCGACCGCTGCATGATGTAGATGTCTGGGATACCGATACTGTGTAGATAGCTGATGCAGAAGTGCCGGAGAGCATGGAACCTGAAGTGCGGGAGTCCAGCCTGTTCAAGCGCTACGGTGAACTGGTAGGAAATCTGATCCGGTGTGAGATGCGTGATGTATCCCTTTTGCCTGATTGCATCCAGCACGAAATCCGGCAGCTCAATGTATCGGTCCGAAGAATATGTCTTCGGCGCTTTCATAACCCATTCGCCATCTGCGTTCTGGACGAGATCATGATGTACATGGCAGATTCCATCCTTGATGTCATCCATCGAAAGAGCACAGATCTCTCCTCTTCTCAGCGGGCCGAACGCAGCAAGCATGACCGGTACCTCCAGATCAGTTCCCTCCACGGACGCAAGAAGCGTCTTCACGGTAGTTTCGTCTGGGATGTATATATCCGGACGTTCCTTCTGCGGAAGCCTTGGCGGGTGCACACTGATTCCGGAATTGTCCAGAACTGCGGATGCGAAGCCATAATAGTTCCTCACCGACTTCGGTTTCAGTCCCTGCTTTATAAAAGTGTCAACGACGGCCTGCAGATCCGCGGTGGAAATTGTATAGATCGATTTCGCGCAGAACCACGCCAATTTCTGCTTGTACATCCGAAGGAAGGCGTTATACCCTCGAATGGTAGAAGGACTCAGGACGGCCTCGCGAGAGGCTAAGAACGTCTCTGCTGCGTACTGGAAGGACTGGTCATCAACGATGGGGACAGCCGACTGCTGATCTACAGAGAACTTGGCAGCTTCCAGCTTCACCCTTTTCTTGTCAGGTCCGGTAATGGACTTCCATATCTTTTTCCCGGAAGAGTCCTTCCCGACGTAAACACGGCACCGATAATTTCCACTCGGCAGCTTTTCAACTTTCATGTACACCTCCTAAAAATGGGCACAAAAATAGCGCCCCGATTTGAAATGGCGCTCCGGAGATGATACTATATGCGTGATTCTTCCCATAGGAATCAACCAATATATTGTGCGCTCTTCGGAGCAGATCCGCCCAGTGTTGCCCCACTGGGCGGTTTTATTTAATGCTGTTGTTGAGCCTTCGCTTCTTCTTGCTTCTTTACTGCCTCATCTCTGGCCTTGTCCGCTGCGCGGCGCTGATCAGAGTAGTCTTCTCCACCATAAACAGGAGCATCACCGATCATGTTGCGGATATCATCTGCAGAAGGACCGCTGTATGAGTCTTCCTCGTAAGCATCGTTCTGACCATCAGCATATCCGTCGTCATACCCTTGTTGATAATACTCATCGGTATCCACATCGTTCTGGCCGTCGGCATAGCCGTTGTTGTAATCGTCCTCGTACCAGTTTTCACACTCCGAGTAACCGTTGTCATATCCTTGCTCATATCCGGAATCCCAACTCTCTGAGGCGGTTTCATCCATCATGCTACTAAAAGATATCACTATTGCTGAGAGAAAAAGGAAAACAACTGAAAGAGTATCGCCATTCTGCTGCATTTTCCGCTCTCTTAACCACATGGCAAAACGACTTCCGGGTTCGTCCGGTTCTCCGCTTCTTGCAATTTGCACATAGATAAAAAATATTGCTCCAGCAATCAAGAAGATGAGTTTGATAATTGCTCTTGTTTTTTCTGAGTCCATTCCCCCCTCCTATATTCTATTAAACTCTTCATCACACTTCAGGATTCTCCGTACCATTGCCTGATCCAGATCATCCAATTCCCTGTACCTTGTCAGCAGCCTGTCACTCAATGTTGCGTCGTCATCCTCCTTATCCCAGCCCATTAGATAGGATGGAGTGGTGTCGAGAGCGGCTGCAAATTCAGCAACCTTTGGCAAAGATACAGTGTTAATTCCAAGCTCTATCTTATTGATGGTTGATTTGGACTTATATCCCATATGTATAGCGAGTTCTTCCTGTGTCCACCCAAGATCCTGCCTTCGCTTCTTTACTCTATCTCCGAAATTCATACACGTTCCTCCAACACCACCATAGCACAACGTATATTTTTAATCAACTTTTTTGAATACAGTAGTTGACATCGGCAGAGAACTGATGTAACCTACGAGTAGATCAAAAATCTACCGAAAGGAGGAACAGAAAATGACAAACTCAGATCTTCTTCTCGAGATCATCAAGCAACACGGATATAAAATCTCATATGTGGCCAGCTATCTGGGCTTGTCCAGAGCTGGCTTTTCAAAAAAAGTCCGCAATGTCAATCCGTTCACTATTCCAGAAGCAGATAGATTATGTCATCTACTTGGAATAAAAACGTTGAGAGATAAAGAGCGGATTTTTTTTGCTAAAAATGTAGATTATAAAGCTACCACGAAGGACAAGGAGGAACAGAAATGACATTTGACATGAAGGATTACGCGGAGTGGAAAGAAAAGATTGGCAAGGAGAAGGCAGAGATTTCCAAACTGGAGCTCATCAAGATTTGCAGCAGAATCGCAAGTGCTGCTGCGGGATCGGAAGGCAATGCCGTAGGATTCCTTGCTTCGACGATTGAGCTTCACAAGATTCTCAATGAATTTTTCCCGAAGCAGAACGATAAGGCTAGATCTCCGGAAGAGCCTGATACACCGGAAGAGACAACAGACGAGGAAACTGACGAGACGGCTGAAGGTATGGAATACGCTGACCTGAAAGGCAAGCTGTTCAAACACGCTGCTGACGCTGCTCATGGATTTTCAGCTGAATTCGCAGCAGAGGATCATCTTATAGCAGAATCAATACAAACCGCAAAGCACATGGCACTTCTTTCTCTGATTTCAGACGCAGGGCTGTCTGATGAGTATTACGAGTGGTTGAGGGCGCACGACTATGAATAAACACACCGTGACATTTTCGGATGTCGTCCGCTCCCGGACCGCTCTTGCCGGTCTCGGGGTCGCGGATCTGGTCCGCAAGACGAAGATCCCGGCATCCACCTACCGGAAGCACATGGCAGACGGGAAGTGGACAAGAGAGCAGCTGACAGCACTGCATCGGGTGATCCACTTCGACGAGGCCGACATGAAGGTTTATCTGGAAGGGAGGTGAAAAGGATGAAGGACGTATATGGATTTGCCGGTTTCGCACTCGGACTCGCAGGAATCGTCGCAGAAGCGATCTTCGAGGCCCATTGCATCGGGGCAACGCTCCTGATCATCGCAGTGATCTGCTGCGCAGGAGCGATTGAGCTGGAACAGAGAGCAGAAAGGAGAAGAGCAGATGAACGTAACCGGAAGAAATACAGAAGATATTACAGCGGCGATGATGCGGCGTGAAACAAAAACGGCCGACTGCACTAGCATGCAGCCGACCAAAACATCAGATCAAGGAGAGTATAGCATGGAATCGAAAATTATGGAAACAAAAATGATGGACGCAATCCCGAAAGAAATCATGGCGGAAGAAGTTAGAACCGCTATGGACAGCCTCCGGTACCTCATGGAAGAGGTGGGAGGCGACGAGATCGTCGTGAACTACACGGCGATGGATGCGGTCTTTACGATCTCATCCAACGGAAACCCAGACGTGAGTTTCCGGGTGATGTGATGAAAACACAATATTGCTTTATCTGCGGCGCACCGATGGGAGTCGTGGAAGGTGGAAAGATGATCCCTGTTCCGCTGACTTTCCGGAAGATAGGGCGGCAGGCTACATGGAGATACATTTGCGGGGATTGTCTCGCGAACGCAGAGGATTACGAGGAGGACAAAGAATGATCACGTGGGAAGGACTGCAGAAAGCGAATGCAGGAATTGGCGGAGTCAGCGTAAAGGGCAAGAAATACGCTCTGGTCGCAGAACGTGTCCAGAAGTTCCGCGAGATGTGTCCTGCAGGGTGTATTTCAACGGCCATCCTTGAGATGGCGAATGGATATGTAACGATCCAGGCAACGATCAGCGACGAGAATGGGAACGTCCTCGCGACAGGGATTGCACAGGAAAAGGAAGGATCCACCAACATCAACAAGACAAGCTACGTGGAAAACTGTGAGACCTCGGCGGTTGGAAGAGCTCTCGGAATGCTGGGAATAGGATCGGAATGCTCCATGGCGTCCGCTGATGAGGTTGTGAACGCGATCACCCAGCAGAACGAGGTCAGTCAGCAGCTCTGCAGCGAAGCAGACCTGAACGTGATTGAAGAGATGTGGAATAAATACTGCAGAGGGGACAAGAAGGATTATCCACATTTTGCTCAGTGGCCGAAGGTAACAAAGGAAGACTACGCGATATTCCAGAGAGAGATTCGCGAAAAGCTGGAGGCGAAGAATGGAACTGCGAATGCAGGGAACAATACGCAGCATACAGCAGGAATTTCCAAGCCGTAAAACGCTGGTGACGCTGGAGGTTGGGAAGTCACCAGCAGACGTGGAAAAGCTCAAGGACAAGGTTCTGACGGTGCTTCTCAAGCCATTCCACAAGGACAGGACGAAGGAGGCCAACGCCTACTACTGGCAACTGTGCTGTCAGATTGCGGCAGCCAGAGAAATCAGCAAGACGGAAGAGCATAACCGTCTCCTATCCGAGTACGGACAGGAGAGCTACACGGACGGCGTGCTTGACTGGGTGGTGAAGGCAGAGGACTTCGACTGGACAAGATGTGAAACGGCACATTACAGACCGTCAGGCAGATTTGTCCATCTTGCGGATGGGACGGCGTTACCGATCTACTGGGTGATCCGTGGGAGCCACACTTACAACACGGAAGAGATGGCGCAGCTGATCGACGGGGCCTGCTACGAGGCAAAAGTACACGGAATCGATCCTGCGACACCGGACGAACGGGCGAAGATGATGGCTGCGTGGGAGGAATCAAATGCAAAAGCTAAAAGAGGTCAAGAAGTATGTGGAGGAAGTACTTCGTGAGAAACCATACACGAGAAACAGCGACAATATCCTCTACTCCTGCGTGATCGAGAAGCTGGGAGTTCCCGCTGATATGTCTGCAGTGGAGTTCTTCCGACGGGCGAGAGAGATCGGAGCCCCAAACATGGAGTCGATCCGCAGGGCACGGCAGAAGGTACAGGCAGAGCATCCGGAGCTGAAAGGTGATCCGGACGTGGAAGCGGCAAGAGAGTTGGAAGAAGAAAATTACAAGGAGTTTGCAATCAATGGATAATCAGAGCTTTGTCTTTTACAGGAGTTTCGCGGAAGCAATTCTAAAACTTGATCCGGAAGAGTGCAAGGCATGCCTTACTGCACTGTGCAGCTATGCACTGGACGGAGAAGAGAACGCAAGCACTCCGACGTCAGAAATGTTTCTCACGCTCATCAAGCCACAAGTTGACGCGAATGAGCTCAGAAGAGAAGCGGGACGTCGCGGTGGGAAAGCAAGCCAGAAGCAAACACAAGCAACTATTAAGCAAATTGAAGCAAACGCGAAGCAAACGGAAGCAAAGCACAAGCAAACGGAAGCAGAGCACAAGCAAACGGAAGCAAAGCACAAGCAAACGGAAGCTAATGCGAATGCGAATGTAAATGTAAATGCGAATGTAGAGAATCCCCCCACCCCCTTTACGGTCGGCGAAGCAACCTCGGAGGCACTGCAGGAGCTTGGAGTAGTGCACAGTGTAGCGGAAAAGCTCTCGGAGTGGATCACGTCGAGGAGAGAGCAGGGATCACCTATCACAGAGACAGGGCTGAAGAGTCTTGTGTCTATCACAAAAGCAAAGACAAAAGAGTACGGCGAGGTGGCAGTCGTAAAGATCATCACAGAGAGCATGGCATCCGGATACAAGGGTATCGTCTGGGACAGACTTGACCGCGCAAGGTCAGGCACTGCAGCCAAGCGGATGGGATGGTCTCCAGAGGAGCAGACCGTATATGGTGATATGGGCGACTTGGAGGCTTGCCTGATAGCAAACTGAGGACGGACATGACGGACGAGGAACTTTTGGAAAAGTGCAGGCGCTGCCATCGCAGCTGCTTTGACTGCAGGCTCCCGGTTGAGGATTTTGACCGAGTGCAGGACATCATGGCAGGAAGGCAGGCGAGAAGAAGAGAAAAGCAGCGCCTGAGGGATCAGAGAAGACTGCAGCGGATAGCTGCACAAGGAGGAAAACATGGATTACAGGGTTGAAGAGAGAGCGTTTACGCTCAAGCGGGCACATTTTGACGATGCAGGGATTGATTTCCGAACGCCAGAGGAGTTTACGCTGGGACCCGCAGGGACACCGACAGATCAGTACGTCGTGGATCTGGGCGTGAGGGTGGCCATCCCGATCGGATACTACGGAAAGATGGAGTCAAAGTCCGGGCTGATGGTAAATCACGGCATCTGCTGCATGGGCGGTGTCGTGGACAGCGGGTTCCGCGGGACCATCAAGGTCCGGATGATCAATCACAGCCATGAGCCGTACACCTTCCACAAGGGCGACAAGGTGGTGCAGATGGTCATTATGCCGGTCCTCCTCTGTGAGCTGCGCAGCGCAGCCACCCTTTCCGAGAGTGAGAGCGGACGAGGCGAAAGCGGATGGGGGAGCACAGGAAGATGACAGCACTTGTAAGATCAATCAACTTGCCAGGCATCCCTATGGAGCCGACAAGAGAGTACCGGTATATCCCAGCGGAGCCTGCAGCTTGTAGGGCAGCCAGGACGAAGAAGCAGATGGCAGAGTCCAGGAAGAAAGGCGTGAAAGCCCAGAAGAAGATCGGGCCGGAGGAGATCGAAAAGGGGATCCGTCTCCGACAGATCGGACTCACGTGGAAAGAGACAGGAAAAGAGCTCGGGGTAACCGGAAATGCCATCAGGATCGCAATCGTCAGGTATGAGGCAAAGAATGCAGAGCATCATCGCGAGAGATAGAAAAGACCGCTGCTACATTTGCGGGAGGTACTGCTACACACAAGAGCATCACATGATGCATGGCACGGCCAACCGCAGGAATGCCGAACACTTCGGGCTAAAGGTACACCTGTGTCCCACCTGCCACCACAGAGCCCACTGCAATCCGGAGAGCGGATTTGATCAGGTACTTAAAAAGGTCGCTCAGCGGGAATTTGAACAGCAGTGGGGGCATGAAGAGTGGATGAAAGTATTCGGGAAAAACTATTTATAGGAGAGAAAAATGTATGAGCGATTGGCAATTTATCCGATCGTAACAGAAGTCGGAAATGCAAAAGAATACAAACAGCCAATTCCGTTATATGCAAAATGCGGAGACAGCTGGAGCAAGTACCAAAAAAGAAAAAAGGACTACGAAGATTATAAAAGAGAAAGAGATAAGTGGTTCGGAAGCAGTGCCAGTCTCGTTGATCTTGTAAAAGTTCCATTGCCGAACGGAAGAGGAAAACAATCTTACTCAAAAAGACAGGCAGCAAGGTTTTTTATCAGGGCAGAATGGGCCGAAGTATTTCTGAAATCTTGTTACGGTGGAAAAGAACAGGCATGGCAGAAAACAGACAAAAAGGAAGAGGTTATACAGGACTATATAAATTGGTTTGCAAGAGAAAGAGAGGAAATGCGGAAAGCAATGAAAACAGATGAAAAGATGGAAATCGAAAAAGTGGGTGAAAATGAAAAAGCAGAAGTATACGCCTATAAGAATGTCAGGGGAAATCACGGCGGTGTTGCAAATCTGCTGAAAGTACTCACAAAAACGATGGAGCGACAGGGTGCAGATATTAGGAGCATTGCAAAGGTGCAGTATACGGTATGCAAGCAGGCAGGAATTTTTATTCCAGATGAATTTATTGAGGACGTAGCGACTGTCTTATACGCAGAAAGCGAGGAGAGAAAATGAAAAATTGGGAGGGAAATATCCGAGATATAATGCCTTTTATGGCTGCTGGCATAACGTGGAGAAAAACAGCAAGCGGAGAAATAAAGAAGTGTGAGGGCGAAGACTGCAATAATTGCGACTTTTTCTCCTACAACGGTTCTTGTAGTGACGAAAAGCTTAAGTGGCTTAACTCCGAATACGAGGAGCCGAAAGAAATTGACTGGGACAACGATATTGATTGGAATCGTGTGCCGGTCGATACGCCGGTATTGGTAAGGGACAGGAAAGCCGATAAGCGTGAGAAGAGACATTTTGATAGAAAAGAAGGACGCCTTTATTTGGCGTGGATTGGTGGGAGAACATCTTTTACTAGTGATAGCAAAATTAAACTATATCGCTGGAGATATTGCCAGCTTGCCCGTCTGGATGACATCGAGAAATACCGGAAGAAGGAGAATAGCAATGAGTGAAATGAGATGGATTCCAGTGACAAAAAAATTACCGGATGACTTGGAAGAAGTTTTTATTACGTACATGAACATAGATCCGGAGGAGTATAGCTATGGTGAGTTATACATTCCGTTTTCTGCAGCAGCTGTTTTCTGCGACGAAAGATGGTATTGGTGGACAAGCAATGTGCGAGATATCCTCGAGGAACGCGGAAAATGCGAAGGGCTGCTCATAGATGATTGCGTAAAAATCACAGCATGGATGCCGTTTCCAGAGACGTATAGGGAGAGATGAAGATGAAAACACTGACTGACGAGGAATTTTTAATTTTGACTGCACAAGCTGATTTCCAAAAAGCACGAAAACCGGTTTGGATGGATGGCGGTGGAGTTGCTTGCCAGAGGTGCGGGTGTGTGCTTAAAGAAAGCGACATTTTTTGTCCTGATTGTGGTCAGAAAATCGATTGGACGGAGGAAGAAGATGCGGAATATGAAAGTAATTAAGACATGGATTAAGCAGCTTGCATGTGCCCATGATTGGACGTGCAGAGCAGTGCACTACCATGACGGAGAAGTGACAAGACAGTACTACTGCCCGAAGTGCGG
>ERZ808277.103-NODE-103-length-43145-cov-5.925598_pt1 | contig 43145 bp, 57 predicted proteins | sample MGYA00521240_ERZ808277 | MGnify/ENA primary metagenome ERZ808277 (study PRJEB31516, sample SAMN03275599) | gut metagenome | biome: mammalia-associated habitat; material: feces | host: Papio cynocephalus | place: Kenya | collected 2012-07-17 ... | reverse complement strand
ACGCCGGAGGAGCCGCCTGCCGAACCGGAGGAGAGCCAGCCGGAAGAAACGCCGGAGGACGACGCACCGACGGCAGAGCAGATGCGCATTGACGCCGCGGTGCAGGCGGCGCTGGAAGCTGAGCGGAACAAGACCAACCAGCGGCTGAGCGCATTTTTTGCCAAGGCAGGACTGCGCAACCCCATGGACGGCAACAAGCCCATCGACAGCCTGGAGGCCTTTGAGGCCTACCAACAGGCCTACGACGCGCAGCAGATGCAGCGGCGGCTCAAGGCCGGGCAGCTGACGCCGGAGGACCTGCAGGCCGCCATTGCGGCGACGCCGGAGATGCAGCGGCTGCGCCAGCAGGAGCAGGAGCGCCAGGCGCAGGAACAGGCCGCCCAGCAGGCGGCGCAGAAAGCGCAGATTGACGCAGAGCTGGCCGAAATCGGCAAGCTTGACCCGACGGTCAAGACGCTGGAGGACATTCTCCGGCAGGAGACCGGCAAGGAGTTCGCCGCCAAGGTCCGGCAGGGCTACAGCTTCCTGGACGCCTTCCGGTTGGCCAACTACCAGCGGCTGATGGACGGTGCGGCCGCCGCCGCGCGGGAAAAGGAGACGCTCGCCCGGAGCAAGGAGCACCTCGCCCCCCACGGCAAGGGCAAGGGCCAGGGCGCGCCCAGCGTCCCGGCGGAAGTCTCACAGATGTACGATGCGCTTTGCCCCGGCATGACCGCAGAGGAAAAGCAGAAGCACTGGGCCCGGTACAAGGGCAAGTGACAGAGAGGAGAGAGTAGCAATGGCATTTAAGCTCAAGCGGACCGATGTCAACAAGGTCCCGCCTTTTGAGTTCCTGCCCGCGGGCGCTATCACGCCTAAGTGGGGCATGGCGCTGACGCAGAGCAGCGGCATGCTGGCAATCGCCACGGGGACGACCATCCCCACCTACATCAGTATGATCGAGTGCACCAGCGCGCTGACCGCCGGAGATATTATCCCGGTGATGCGCGTCCTGCCCGATATGGTATGGGAGACCACGGCGCAGGCGGCGCTGACCAGCGTCAACCCCGGCGACAAGGTGACCATCCACACCGACGGGATGCAGGTCACGGCGACCAAGACCAACGGCGTCGCCGAGATTATCGACATGGATGACACGGCTGCTGGCAGCCTGGTCCGCGTACGGCTCAACCCCGTGGTCGTCCAGACCACGACGTCCGGCTAATAAGGAGGAGAGACAGACATGATTTTTTCCGAGGGCAGCGGCCTCAACGACAGCCTGTTTGGCAAGAGTCAGGCCCCGATTCGCGCGTTGCTGGAAAAACGCGGCGAATCTTTCGAGCAGGAGAGCGCCATCAAAAGCCTGTTCAACATGCAAAAATCCAACAAATATGCCGAAAAGCTGACGACGCTGACAGCAATGAACGGCTTCGAAGCCGTGGGCGAAAACGGCGCGTATCCCGTGGATGAGATGCAGGAGGGTTTTAGCAAGACCATCGAGCATATGACCTGGAAGGACAGCTTTTCGATCTCGCAGGAGATGGTGGAGGACTCCACCATCCTCAACCTGCGCTCCCGACCGGAGCAGTTTGTTGCCGGGTACTACCGCACCCGGGAGCGCTTCGCGGCGGCCATGTTCGGCAAAGCGACGGGCGGCAACACTAAGATGACCTTTGCGGGCAAGAGCTTCGACCTCGCCGGTGCGGACGGCAAGGCGCTCTTTGCCTCGGACCACCCGGCCAAGGTCAAGGGCACGGCGCAGAGCAACAAATACTCCAACGAGTTTTCCGTCGACGCGCTGGGCATGGTGGAGACCGCCATGCACCAGTACAAGGGCGACAACGGCGAGGTGCTCAACGTCAGCCCGGATACCATCCTGATTTCCAACGACCACGCGCTCAAAAAGGCGGTCTTCGCCGCGATTGGCGCTGATAAGGACCCGGCGACGTCCAACAACGGCTTTAATTACCAGTTCGGCCGCTGGAATGTGATTATCTGGCCGTATCTCAACGAGTTCGTCGCGTCCAATAAGGCGTGGATTTTGCTGGATAGCCAGTACAACACCTACTACAACGGTGCGGTCTGGTTCGACCGCGTGGAGCTCTCCATCCGCAGCGAGCTGGACGGCAACACGGACGCCAACATCTGGAAAGGCCGGGCGCGTTGGGGCGCGGGCTTCAACGATTGGCGTTTCGCCGCCGTGGGCGGCATTACCGGCGGCACGGCGTTGAGCTGAGGCAAAACAAAAAAGGCCGGGGCGCAACCCCGGCCTTTGGCGAAAGATGAGGTGGGATAGATGACGCTAGCGGAAGCAATCGACGCCGTCGACCGGCTGAAGCCCAACGGCTACACGCCGGAGGAAAAGACGGCGTGGATTAACCAGCTGGAGGCCAACATCCAGCTGGACGTGATGCTGCTGCACTACGACCAGCTTGTGCAGCACGACTTTGCCGCAGAGCCGGACAGCCAGCTGCTGCTGGACGCGGGACACGCAGCGCTCTACACCGCGTGGCTGGGCGCGCAAATCGATTTTGCCAACGGCGAGTACGACAAGTATCAAAACAGCATGGGCATGTATAACGCCCTGTGGCGGCAATTTGTCGCATGGTTTGCCAACACGTACCACCCGGCCAACGGCTACGACACGGACGCACGGCGTCCGGCTCCCGGAGAGGGGGCGGGCGGATGAGCAAAAACACGATGCCGCCCTATTACCTGGACGCCTATGGCGTGGCCGTGCGCAACGGCTTCGCCGGGACGGAGGAGGAGTGGCTGGAGAGCATCCGCGGCCCGGCCGGTCCTGCCGGGCCCGCGGGAGAGCCGGGACCGACGGGCAGCCCGGGCCCCAAAGGTGATACAGGCAGCCCTGGCACGACCCCAAACATCCAGATAGGCACCGTGACTACGCTGCCCGCCGGGAGCGCGGCGACGGCCAGTATGACCGGGACAACAGCAGCCCCACGGCTTAATCTGGGTATCCCAACCGGCGCAACCGGCCAGGGGTTTGCGGTAAAGGGCTACTACGCCACGGCCACGGCGCTCGCCGCCGCGGTGACCGCGCCCGCCGCCGGGGATGCCTACGGCGTGGGAACGGCGGCGCCCTATGATATCTACATCTGGGACGGCGTCAGCAGCAGCTGGATTAACAACGGAGCGCTGCAGGGAGCCAAAGGCGACCCGGGGCCCAAGGGCGACCCGGGGGTCACGGTGCCTGCTTCGACCACGACGCCGCTGGCAGACGGGACGGCCAGCGCGGGCAGCGCAGAGAGCTACGCCCGCGGAGACCACCGGCACCCCACGGACAGCACGCGAGCAGGCATCCCGGTAGACTATACTGCGAGCCTATCTCACTCTGGGTGGATAACAGCCAACGCCTCCACCATCCCCAAAAGTACGGTGTGCAATTACTACCAGCGCGTGACACTGGAGGGCGAGGGGACGGTCACGGACGTCGGACTAAAAAATGACGCAACCATCACGCAAGCGGCAGCATGGCAAGCAGCGCAAATCGACGCTTATGCCGACGGGACAAAGCTGGTTGTACTCTGCCGCGGCACCAAACCCACAAGCAGTTTGCCGGTCTGGTACCGGCGCAGAAAGGACTGAGCACATGGCCATTGCGATTCACGGCCCCAGCGGGGGCGGGACGGACGCCAGCGGCGCGACTGCCGCGGCCGGGCAGGTGCTCAGCCCTTATACGTTTATCGGCGCTGCGGGGACACTACAGACCGGCAGCATCCTGAGTAAGTCTGCACAAACCTACACCCCCGGGACGGCGAGCCAGCAAATCGCCGCCGGGCAGTATCTCTCCGGCGCGCAGACCATTGCCGGAGACGCCAACCTCGTCGCGGCCAATATCGTCAGCGGCAAGAGTATCTTCGGCGTGGCGGGGAGTGCTGCGGCGGTGCAAATCCGCTCTAACAAGGATTTATACCTGATGAGCGAGTTTGACGCAAGTGGCCCCACTTTAACGACTTATACTGATTTTCGCCTTGGTGGCGTTATGTCGGCTTATTATAGCGGCACCACCCTCCCAACTAGTAACGGTCAGGTTGCCGGGTTTAATCTGATAGTCCCATACAATGACTGGGCGTCCCAGTGGTGGGAGATTATCTATTACTCATCGATTGAGGATGGATTGACAGTTGTCACCAGCAGTTTTATGAGTGCAGATAAGTACAAATGTAGCATTACTTATGATAGCGCCAACTACAATTACAAGATAACTGTCCCTGCAATGGAGGGGATGACCATGGAGATTGGCACTAACTCGGGTATGGTATGGGCATATAGCGTTTACACGTAAGGAGGGATGACATGACGCTGACAGAGGAGCCGTCCGGACTGTGGCGGCTGGACACCGGCGGGACGCTCATCGGCTACGACGCCGAAAATCTCGTCTATGTCATGCTGATAGAGACGGACATTGGCACGGACTGGACCGTCTACGCAGACCTGCGATATCGGGACGGGACGGCGGCGGTGCTCCCTCTCGCCCGCGCAGGAGAGTGGCTGACGGCCCGGATTGGCGCGGCCTATATGATTGCGGGCTGGGCGCAGATGCAAATCCGCGGCGTCATGTCGGTTTCGCTTTCGGACGACAGTGACCCGGCAGAGCTCGTCAAAAAGAGCAACGTCGCCCGGGTGCTGATTGAGGACTCCGTCAACGCGTCGGAGGAGCTCCCGGTGCCAGGACAAGCGCAGTGGGACATTTACGCGGCGCAGGTGGCCGGGTACCGCGACGCGGCGGCGGCCGCGGCTGCAGCCGCTCAGGCCGCGACCGGGAAGATGCCGCGCATCGGCGACAATGGGACCTGGGAGACCTGGGACGCCGCCATGGATGCATGGGTGGACAGCGGCGTGGAGGTCAAGGGACAGGACGGCGTGACGCCGGATATCCAGATAGGCACCGTCACGACGCTGCCAGCCGGGAGCGCGGCGACGGCCAGCATGTCCGGGACAACGGCAGCGCCGCTGCTCAACCTGGGTATCCCCAAGGGCGATAAAGGCGACAAGGGCTCGCCAGGTTCCGGCGGCGGGGGCGGAGACAACGGATATATCACCGACGTCAGCGAGGACTTTGACGTCAGCGACGCCGGACGGCTGAGCCTGAACAAGGCGGAGCAGGTGCAGGCGGACAACACGCACCCCATCACCGCCGCGGCGGTCTACGTCGAGGTCGGCAATATCAACGCCCTGCTGGGGACGATTTGAGGAGGAGATAAGCAATGAGCACACAGACGGAGATTACCAGACTCCAAACCGCGCGTAATACCATCCGCACGTGGCTGGTTGGCCTCGGCCTCGCCTCGGCTACGGACAAGCTGGACACGCTGGCCACCAAGGCGGCGGCTATCAAAAATCAGGGCGCGATTGACGCCAGCGTCAAAGAGGGCGAGAGCTACACTATCCCGGCCGGTTACCACAACGGCACGGGCACGGTAAAAGGCGTCGCAGGCGGCGGAAGCTACAACCTGCAGGCCAAGACTGCCACGCCCACCAAGGAGCAGCAGTCCATCACACCAGACCAGGGCTACTACGGCCTGAGCGGTGTGACCATCAGCGCTATCCCGGACAACTATCAGGACGTGTCGGCCACGACGGCCGAAGAGGCTGACGTGCTGGCCAACAAGGTCTTTGTCAAGGCGGACGGCAGCTCCGCCGCCGGTACGATGCCCAACAATGGCGCTGTGACCAAAACACTCGACGCCACGACCGGCAACCAGAGCTACACCGTCCCAAAGGGATACCACTCCGGCACGGGCGCGGTATCCATCACGCTGGAGACCAAGAGCGCCACGCCCACGGAGGCGGCGCAGGACATTACCCCGTCGACGGGCAAGGTGCTGTCCAAGGTTACAGTCGCGGCTATCCCGAGCAAGTACAAGGACGTCAGCGGCGTCACGGCGACGGCGCCCCACGTGCTGGACGGGGATATGTTTGTGACGGCGGACGGCACGCTGACGGAGGGCACCATGGTCAACAACGGAGCCATTAACAGCACCTTTGACGGTCTGACCACAAGCTCAGCGTCTATCCCCGCGGGCTACACCAGCGGCGGCACCGTCAGCTTGACCAACGCCATTGAGACCGCGTTGGCGGCAATCTGACGGGGGGTGCGACATGAGCATCCAGACAGAGATTGACCGTATCACAGGGGCCAAGACGACGCTGGCCAACTACCTCGCGCAAAACGGCGTGACGGCTCCGACCGGGGCCTCCATCGACGAGCTGGCGGTCCTGCTGGCCGATGTCGTCGAAAAGCAGGACAAGATTACCGCGTCTGGTATCCTCAAGGGCGACGGAGCAGGTGGCGTCACGGCCGCCACGGCCGGGACAGATTACGCAACGTCAAGTACGATTGCCGTGGTGCTCAACCGCACCACGGCGGTTGAGATGGCAGACACTAATTATACCAAATACATGGCTCGTGGAGAGAGCCTGAACAGCTCAGAAACGACGCCTACGGCAAACGGCTGTATCGCGTGGATGTATGAGTAGGGGTAGATGGCGTGGCACACAAAACATTAATCGACGGGACAGCCTATGAGATTGGCGGTGGGCGCGTTAAAGTAGGTGGGACCGGCTATAAGATTTCGGCCGGGAAAACAATGTTTAAGGGGACGGGATTTGATATTAGTTTTGCAGGCACGCCGACAGGATGGCTGCTTAATAAGATTATCTCGGTCCCGTCGTCGGAGATATCACTGCGCTTTTTGAGCAATTCTGCGGCGTTTGTTGCAATTGCAAAATCTGGCCGTAACCTACAGTATAAAAAAACAAATGGGACATTGGTGACGGTATATAACGGCTTGAGCGCTTGGACAAATGAGGCATACCGTACCATTACATTTGTTGGCGAGCCAAGTTCGACGGCGCTGGCGTGGCTTGGGGCCAACGGCAAGCCGATTGTTTAGGGAGGTAATATCATGACGTATCTCAAAATTGGAGAGCAGTTGTATTCGGCGACATTCGAGGGGCGCGTCCGGGATGACAACTGGGGTGGGCGGGAGAGCAAGACCGTCCGGTTAGAGATCACTCACGATGCGGCGCTGGCGCTCTTTGTGGGTGGCCTGCAATGGTCAATCGTGGAGCAGGACGGCGAGGATGCGGAGGAGTGGGACAACAGCGACTACAGCGTAGCAGGCAGCATCACGGACAACCGGGACGGGACCTGCTCTTGTAAGATGGGCAAAAAGACGGCCAGTGACATTCTGGCGGAATTGGAGGCGGCATATGACGGAGAGTAAGCTGGCGCAGCTCAAGAGCGCAATCCGGGACGGCAAACTGGTGCAGACGGCGGGCGGTATCCGGCAGGAGCGCACCCAGAGCGACAAGCTGGGCTTTGACTGGCTCAATATCTATGTCAACGACCTGCTCGTCCGGCAGGACTACGTGGAGCAGGACAACCCCGTGGGTACAGCGGACAATCCCTTTGCGTGGCACGCAGAGCTGGCGCTCATCCCCAACGCATATTATTACTACGCTGGGCAGCGCAAGGTCTGGACCGGCGAGGCGGGCGTCACAGCGGCGTGGGACGACGCCGGATTTGTGGTAATGTAAGGAGTGGCGGCATGGACGTGACGATTACCATTCCACAGCTCATCGGCGGCTTTGTGGCCGCGCTGGGTATCCCGTCGGCAATCATGGGGCTGATTGTCTGGCGGATCAAAAAGCGCTCGGACAAGCGCGAAAAAGAGATCGAGGAGCGCGAGGACGCGCGGGAGCGGCTGCTGTTGCTTTTGGTGGAGTCCGTCGGCGCGTCGCTGGCGCTGGGCGAGGCGACGGCCCGGGCGGTGCAGCGCATCCCGGACGCGCACTGCAACGGCGACATGCACGCGGCGCTGGACTACGCCGTGTCTATCAAACACAAGCAGCGGGATTTCCTGCGCACACAGGGCGTGCACAGTACTTTTTAAGGAGGTTACATAATATGGACTGGAAACAGAAACTCAGCAGCCGCAAACTCTGGGCTGCGATTGCAGGTATTATCGTTGGTCTGGTGGTCGCCTTCGGCGGCGACGGCGAGAGTATCCAGCAGGTCGCGGGCAGCGTGATGAGCGTGGTCTCGGCGGTTATCTACATCCTGGCAGAGGCGGGAGTGGACAAGGCGGCTGCGGCCAGCACGGAGGTGCATATTCTGCCGGAGGACAAGGACGATGCTTAAGATTATCGACGTCAGCGAGAGCAACGGCGCAATCAACTGGGCAGCCGTGGCGCCGCACGTAGACGGCGCTGTCATCCGCGTTGGCTACCGCGGATGGGGCAGCGGGACGATTGTCCGGGATGCACGAGCAATGGAAAACCTCAAGCAGGCGAGCCACTACCACGTGCCTGTGGGCGTCTATTTCGTCACCCAAGCCACAACCGAGGTGGAGGCTATCAACGAGGCGCAATACTGCCACGACACAGTGACGCTGGCGGGGGTCAAGCTGACGCTGCCCATCTGCTACGACGACGAGCCCGCGGGCGGCGCGGACGGCAAGGGGCGGCGGGACCTGATTGGCAAGTCGGCCAAGACGCAGACGGCGCTGGCCTTTGTCGACCAGTGTAAGCGGATGATGCAGGTCCCGGCGCTTTACTGCTCCAACAGTTGGTTTCAGCACATGCTGGACGGCGAGGCCGTCCGCAAAGAGGGCGCGGTAATCTGGATCAGCTCCTACCCCGGGCGGCGCGGCGGGCCGTCGGTGCCGCCCACAATGGAGTGGGACGCATGGCAGTTTAGCCCGTGGGAGCGCGTCCCCGGGATCGGGACGGACACGGATATGAGCTATTTTAAGCGGAGCAAAGTGGGAGGCAACGACGATATGACCAATCAGGAGTTCGGCGCGGCGCTGGCCGCGTATCGCAAGACCTTGCAGGACAACGACGCGGGAGACTGGAGCCGCGAGGCCCGGGACTGGGCAATCAAGACCGGCCTGATGCAGGGCGGCGGTGACGGCAACTACATGTGGCAGGACTTTTTGACGCGGGAGCAGCTGGTGACGGTGCTCTACCGGTTTGCCCAGATGATGGGCAAGGCCTGATGGCCAGGCGCAAACGCCGGACGCAGTACAGCAAGCAGCTGGTTTCGGATATCCGGCGGCTGCTGTGGGTGGTCACCTGCGGCGGGCTGGCGCTGGCGGCGCTGTGCATCTGGCGGGGCTATGTTGGTAGCCTGCCGTGGCTGAGCGCCATGGTAGGCCTCCCGTGGACAGCCCACGGCGTGGTCTGCACGGCGTATCTCGGCGTGGCCAAGGCGGACCACACAGAGGGCGGGATTACCTACGAGGCCGCCAAGGCCAGCGGCTGGGAGAGCCCGGAGGTATAAGAGACAGGAGGTGGCGGTATGCCGTCGGACTTTCTGGCGCTGGACACGCAGTTCCCGACTTTTGGCGACGGGGACAGCACCAGTACCAAACTCAACAAAATCATGTCCCATCTGTATCTGCTGCAGGAGGGGCTGCGGTACACGCTGCGCAACCTGGACGGCAGCAACTTTAACCAGACGGCGCTGACGGAGATAACAGAGCCCGTCTACGCGCAGATTGAGGCGAGCGCCGACGGGCTGCGGACGGAGATGGCGCTGGACGCCGAGGGACTGCGGCTGACCGTGGAGAGCCTGGAGTCCCAACTGGGGCTCAAGGTGGACAGCAGCAGCTTTAACGTCTACGTCCAGCAGACGGACAACAAAATCGCGGCGTTGCAGCTGACGGCGGAGAGCTTCGCGACCTTCATCGGTGAGGGCGGGGCATTCTCCCAGCTGGAGCAGCGGGTAGCGGGTATCACGCTGAGCGCCGTGGACGACGGGACCGGGGCGCAGCTCAAGCTCAGCAACGGAGCAGACGGCAGCAGCGTCGGCATTACGCTGAGCGTCACAGACGGCGACGTGGGCAGCATCCTACACCTGGGGATTGGCAACACGACGCTGGTCAGCGACGAGATTGTCATGGTCGGCGCGGTGACCTTCGCGGACTTGGCGGGCAACGGCACGACGACCATCAACGGCGGCAACATCACCACGGGCGAGATCAGCGCGGTCAATTTCGTCGCCGCGGGCGGCACGACGAGCGCCCAGGAGAGCAAGTTTATCGTAAGAGATTTGGGCTCGGACATGGATATCGGCGGTATCGGCTACCAGTATGTCAGCGACGACGGAGACTTCGGCGACAAACTGTATCTCTACACAGAGGATTTCGTGACCGGCGGCAACCGCTACTATCCCAGCGTCAAGATTGACAGCGTGGGGCGTATCTCCATGGAGGCGGACAACAGCGTCCACGGGCTCGTCTACATCTCCGGCGGCGGCGAGGGCGTGACCATACACTCAGGCTACGGGGATATCCGCATACAGGAGAGCGGGACCATCTGGCTGTTTTCGGGCGGCAATCTTTATAAAAACGGGACGGAGGTGCTCTAATGACATACTTTGAGGCAATTCGCGCCGGGCAGGCGCTGAGCAAGCTGGCCGGGGTGCCGCTGCCCTACCAGACGGCGCGGCATGTCCAGCGCTGGCAGGCATACTGCGCCAAGGCGCTGCACGAGGCAGAGGGCCGGGACGCGGAGATATGCCAGCGGCTGGGCGGTAAGGTCGAGGGTGCAGATATCCGGTTTGCGGACAGCGAGATGGCAGCGCAGTACCGCTCAGAGCGCGAGTGGCTGCTGCGGCAGGAGCCACCGCTCCCCCTGCCGGTCAAGCTCGACCTGCGGGAGGTATTGCCCACGCTGCGCATCAGCGCGGACGCCCTGAGCGCGCTGGCGCCCGTGGCAAGGATGGAGGACGACGATGAGACTCCCTGAGCCGGTGTATGCCAGCAAGATTAAAAAGGCGGTGCAGACTAAGTTTGGCGGCTGGCAGCACACGCTGGATGCTCAGGACGGCCAGCTCTACGACATGACCAACCTGAGCAGCCGGGCAGCACCGCTGCTGACGCCGCGCCTGCCGCGGCGGACCGTGCAGACCCTGGCCAAGCCCAACGGCGTCTACGCCCTGGACAAGCTGGCGTGGGTGGACGGGACGGTGTTTTACTATGATGGCGTGGCCCGCGGGGCCGTGACAGACAGCAAAAAACGATTCTGCGCGCTGGGCACCATCATTGTTATCCTGCCGGACAAGACCTACTACGACACGAGAGACGCCGCGGCGGTGGGCATTGCCTTAGAGCCGCAGGACAGTCTCCCCACAGGCGCGGGCGCGGCCGGGACGCTGTGCCTGCTCAAAAACAGCGACGAGAGCAGCACGCTCTATCGCAGCACCGGGACGAGCTGGGTGCTGGACACCACGGCGCGCAGCTATGGCGATATCCTCCGGACAGGGACCATCCCCTATGACCTCTACTATTATGACGGGGCGGTCTGGCGCGCGGTGGGGCACAAGAGCTACGGCGCGCTGGAGGCCGGGACAGCATTACAAAACCTGCGGCTGCAGGACGGATTCTGGCAGGGAGAGCCTGCCGAAGAAAACACGCTGTACCACAGCAATTTTGACTTCCGGACGCTCTTCCGGGCGGGCGACGCCGTGGACATCTCCGGGCTGAGCGGAGACGGCAACCGCAAGAGCAGCATCATCCGGGAGATATCCAAGGACGGACATGCGCTGTATTTTAGCGAGTACGCCTTTGAGATGGAGCCCACGGGGACGACCACGGCAATCAACCCGGAGGAGCAGACCGCGCAGATGACCGGGACCCGGTACGTGGGGACGGAGTACGCCTGGGCAGATGAGCAGCTGCAGTGCGACCAGACGACGGAGATTACCTGCGACGCCGACGGCGCGACCGCCGCCGTGGGAAAGTACTACATCAAGCTCACCAAGGAGAGCTCGGAAAAGGTGCAGGGCAAGGCCGTGTATAAAATCACCAAGGCGGTCTATGAGGGCGAGCAAATCAGCCTGACGTTGCAACAGACCTGCCTGCTGCGGACGCAGGCGCAGAGCGGGACCGTCAGCATCCGGCGGCGCGTGCCGGACATGGATTGGCTGTGCGCCAACGAGAACCGGCTCTGGGGCTGCAAGGGCGACCATATCTACGCCTGCAAGCCCGGGGACCCCTGGAATTGGTACGTCTACGACGGGCTGGCCTCGGACAGCTACGCGGTGGACGCCGGGAGCCCGGGAGACTTTACGGGCGCAACGTCGTACTTGGGCTACCCATGCTTTTTTAAGGAGCGCAATATCTACAAGGTATACGGCTCGCTGCCGTCCAACTTTGAGCTGATGGGCGCGGCGACGATGGGCGTCGCCCGGGACGCGGGCGGAAGCCTGGCCGTGGCCGGGGAGACGCTGCTTTATCTGTCCCCGTCGGGCCCCGTGGCCTACACGGGCGCAATGCCTGCGTCGTTGGCGGAGTCCTTCGGCGGGGAGCGGCTCCAGCGGGCGGAGGCCGGGTCGGACGGGCTCAAATATTATATGAGCGCGCAGCGGGCGGACGGGACGTGGAGCATCTGGGTCTACGACACGCAGCGGGGCATGTGGCACCGGGAGGACAAGGTGCAGGCAATCGGCTGGGCGCGGTCCGCCGAGGGGCTGCACTGCCTGGACAGCGACGGCGCGCTCTGGATGGCAGAGGGCCGGACGCTGGACAGCGACACGAGCGCCTGGACGCCGGAGGAGACCGTCGCATGGACGGCAGAGTTTGGCGACTTTGTCGAGGACGACCCCAACCGCAAGGCCGTATCGCGGATGCAAATCCGCGTGGAGCTGGAGGCCGGGGCGAGCTTTGCCGTGGATATCGGATATGCGGATAGCCCGGCGTGGCACAAGATGATGGAGATCAAGGGGCTGCGCAGCAAGCGCAGCTACACCATCCCGGTGATTCCGCGGCGGACAGACCACTGGCGCCTGCGGCTGCGGGGCACGGGGACGGCCACGGTATACAGCATTGCCCGGGAGTACTACGTGGGCAGCGACCTGAGATAGGAGGGACAGCATGGCAACTTACACCTATGACGACTTTGTAAAAAGAGCCCAGCAGGCGGGCATGATTGACCAGTTTAGCAGTTACGACCTCGACCTTGCCCGGCAATATCCGGAGTTCGGGCTCAGCATGCTGAGCCTCAAGCAAAACTATGCCGGAGCCAACACGGAGCAGGCGCGGCTTCTGGCCAACGAGGAGGCCAACCGGCTGCGCAGCAGCTACGGCAATTACACCGGCGGTCGGGACGGGAGCCAGTATATCTCCAACGGGCTGTCTCCGTCCAGCTTTCGCAGCGGGTATGAGGATGCGTTGGATGAGGCGGTGCGCGGGCTGAGCGGCTACGGCGGGTTTGACTTTACGGGCACGGCGCCGTCGTATCAAAACCGGTATCAGGAGCAGATGGACAGCCTGCTGGGCGAGGTGACCAACCCGCAGCCCTTTGATTATGACCAGGCGACGGACCCCGTGTGGAGCGCCTATAAAAAGCAGTACCGCCGCGAGGGTCAGCGGGCTTCGGCCAACGCCATGGCGCAGGCTGCGGCCGCCACCGGCGGCGTGCCCAGCAGTTACGCCGTCACGGGGGGTCAGCAGGCCGGAGACTACTATGCCAGCCAGCTGAGCGACGCCCTGCCGAGCCTCTACGAGCAGGCGTACAACCGCTACTTGCAGGAGTACGCGCAAAAGCAGCAGGCGCTGAGCGCGGTCACCGCGGCAGAGCAAAACGACTACAACAAGTATCTCAATGAGCTAAACCAGTACAACACTGACAGGGCTTTGGCTTATAATGAGTGGCAGGACCTGTACAACATGCGGCTCAACAGCTACAACGCCATGCAGGGCCGGGAGGACACGCTCTACAACCGGGCGCTGGACCAGATTAACTACGACGCCAACCTGCGCAGCCAGGCGCAGGACCAGGTGACGCAGGCGCAAAGTCAGGCGCGGGAGACTGTGGACGCCATTCTGGCGGCGGGCGGCGTGCCCTCGGCGGAGTTGGTGGCGGCGAGCGGATACCCGCAGGAGTACATCGACACGCTGGCGGCCTATTACGCGCAGCAGGCGGCCGCGGCCAGCTACAGCGGCGGGTATGGTGGCGGCTCCGGCGGCACGGGGACGGGCGAGGACGCGCAGACCGTATCGCTTTTCCAGGCCATGCGGGACAGCGGCAGCCCGTTTGAGTACCTGCTGGGGCAGGGCGTCACCTCGGCGGCGCAGCTCAACCTCTACATGGACCAATATGAGGCGTGGCTAGCCAACGGCGGCGGGAGCAGCGTCAGCGTCGACGCGGGCGCGTTTGCGGATGACCAGTACAACCAGTTTGTCAACGAGCTGAGCAACACAACCAGCGCGGAGACCTTTCTTAACCTGCTGGAGATGGCGCAGACGCGAGGCAAAATCTCGCTGGCGCAGGCGCGGGCACTGGCAAAAAAGTACGGCAAGAGATTTAATATTTACCTTTAAGGGGGCGCTCCTATGGCGATTGAGCAGTACAACTGGGACGAGGCGTGGCGCCGGGTCACTGGCCAGCCGCACCCGTCGAGCCGGACGACCAACACGGACACGGACCCCATCGATTGGGATAGGGCCCGGTATCACGCGCAGATTTTTGACCATAACGCCGCGGCGGGCCAGCGGACGCAGGAGCAGCGCCAGTACATCCAGGAGCGCAAGCAGGTACGGCAGGTGCAACAGAGCCCCCGGACGCAGACCAAACTGCAGGAGACCATTGACGCACTCCACGAGGGCGAGCTCCAAAATGTGCAGCGCACGCCGCCCAAGACCCAGACGTCCCGGCAAATCCAGCAGGCGACCACGCCAACCAAGACCACGCAGACGCAGGAGGTGGCCGTCCCGCGGGACCAGCGCAACCCGGAGGGCGCGGAGTCGGCGCTGGCGCCGGAGAATAACAAGCGCGCCATGGCGGAGCAGCTGCGGACGCTGACGCAGCAGAACGTCATCCCGGCGGTGGACTACGCCAGCATCCCCGGGCAGGCGGACTATCCCAGGCTGAGCCAGTACCAGAGCACGGAGCACGGCGACGGGCAGGTCAGCGCCTGGACCGGCGCTTATAGGGACACTGGATTTGATGACATCACATATGATATCATCAACCGCAATCCCACGGCCCAGCTGCGCGGGACGACGCAAAATGTCTTTTCCGGAGGCGCGCTGCAGTCGGCGGAGCGCTCCTATCTGACGCAGCTGACTGACGCAGAAATCGGGATTTTTAATTACCTCTACGCACAGGACACGGCAGACGGAGACAATACTCACTACCGGGCTTATCGATACATTAAAGATATCAAGCCGCAGCTGACGGCGCGGGCGCGGCAGGAAAGCGCGGAGACTTGGCAGGAGCAGGCGCAACAGGACCCCGTCGGCACCAGCCTCTTTTCTATCGGGCTGTCGCCGCTCAAGGGCGTGGGCTATGTGGGGCAGGTGCTTGACCTGCTGGATGACGACAAGATTGACCCCAACGCAGGATACAATCTTTTTGCCAACGTCAGCGGCGATATCCGCGGGACCGTCAGCCAGATGGCGGAGGACAAGTGGGGCAAGGCTGGCAGTTTTGCGTACAACACAGCCATGAGCATGGCGGACTTTTTGGCCGCAACCCTGGTCTCCGGCAGTTTTTCCAGCGATGCAGAAATGGCAAATCTGGGGAAAAAACTGGCGCTCGGTATCATGTCATCCGGGGCGGCGGCGGACGCCACGACGGCGGCCAAGGAGCGCGGACTGGACGACCAGGAGGCTTTTGCCCTTGGCACGATTGCGGGCGCGGCCGAGATGCTGACCGAAAAATACAGCCTCGACGCCCTGCTGGACCCGAAGTGGAGCGACGGCGCCATTAAATACGTGGCCCGCAACGCCCTGGTCGAGGGCTCGGAAGAGGTAGGCAGTGACCTCATCAACACGGTGGCGGACCTGATTATCGCGGGAGATAAAAACGAGATTAATCAGGCCGTCCAGGCCTATAAAAAGCAGGGGCACAGCGAGGAGGAGTCCTTCGGCCTGACCATGGCCGACATGGAGGCGGCGCTGCTGAGCGGCAACCGCAACGAGTTTTACCGGGCGCTCAACCGTTATCTTGAGCAGGGGTACGACTACAGCGTGGCCTACTGGATGGCTATGGCGGACCAGGCGGCGGCGCTGGGCGCGGACTACGGCGAGATTAACCGGGCCATTCAGGGCGCGTCGGCCACGCCCACGTATAACCCTGGGGCTACGGCCCAGGACGACAACGAGGAGAGCGTCAGCGACGCCGAGGCAATCGGGTTGGCGCTGCGGGACAAGGCGCTGTCGCTGGGCGCGGATTTTTTGGGCGGCGCGCTCTCCGGCGCGGCCACGTCCGGGGCGCGCGTGGCTGTTGGCCGCGTCCTGTCCGACGTGGAGCTGCGGCAGTCCGGCAAGGTGCTGCGCGAGCGTGACGCCAACGCGGCGGAGCTGCTGATACGCAAGGCCCAGGAGGCCGACGTGGACAGCGTTGTCCACAAAAATGCTGCCGCGCTGCAGCAAAAGCTTGACAACGGCGGCAAAATCAGCGATTATGAGATTGGCAAGCTCTTTAGCGAGCTCTCGGGCTATGTGCAGGAGAACGGCCCGCTGAATGGCACGCAGCCCGCCGCGCCGGACACGGCGGCGCAGACGGAGACCCAGCCCACGCTGGCGCGCCCGGGTGGCGACGAGGTGCAGACCACGCAGGCCACGCCGGAGCCCGTGCCCGTGGACAGCGGCAGCACGGAGACGCAGCTGACGCCAGACACGGCGCGGACGGAGACGCCCTCGGCGGAGCCTGCGCAGGAGGACGTAACCATCTATCCGTCCGCGGTGCAGCAGGCCTACAACATCCTGCAGGACCTGCAGGGAGAGGACACGCTGACCGACGTGCAGCAGCAAATGGTCGACGCGGCGTTTGCGACGCTGAACGAGTATTTTGCCGCGGAAGGTGACACCACGCAGCCGGAGGCCATGGCCCCGGCAGAAAGGACGGAAAACAATGGACAACCAGAAGAGCAGCCCGACGTATTACACCTTCGAGGACAGCAACGGGTATCTGCGGCGGATGACGCCGGAGCAGTTCGTACGCTGGAAGCAGGCGGGGAGTCCCCCGCTGGGCGAACCTTTGACGGACGAGGCGGAGCAGGACGGCAGTCTGTCGTCGCGAACGACCGGCTGAGAGAGGCCCAGAACCGCGGCCTGATGCCCGGCTCGACCCGCGAGCTGGGCTGGGCCGACGGCACCAGCGAGCCCCGCGTTATCCTCTATCCGGAGGACGCATGGGACGACGAGCTGCAGACCGTCGCCACGCAGTGGCGCGGGCAGGGCTATCAGGTGCAGTTCGTCATCGGGCCGCTGGAGTTTGCGCGGGACGGCTTTGAGCAGCTGGCGGACTCGGTGGTGCAGGGCAACCAGATTGCAATCCGCGCCAACTCTATCCGCTGGTCCGCGCAGCAGCTGAGCGAGCACGAGGGCGTCCACGTCTGGGGCGGGCAGCAGCCGCAGCAGCGGGCCGCCATGCTGGCAGAGCTGCAGGACACGCTTCGGGACGCGGGCGAGGCCGGAATGCGCATGTGGAGCCGGTATGCCGAGGCCTATGGCGAGGCCTATAACGGAGACCAGGACGCGCTGCTGGAAGAGATTGCGGCGGACGTCTGGGCCGGTATCAACCGCGTGGGGCGGTATGCAGACGACGCCGTGGTGGACCAGCTGCTGCAGGTGGTGGAGCGCTACGTCGGCGGGAGCACGCCCGCGGCCATGCAGCAGATGGCCGGAGACACGGCCCCGGCCCGGGGGCTGGAGCTTGACCGGAGCAACCCCACCCGCGCCGGGCCGGGTGAGCAGAGTCTTGCGCCCGGAAACCCTGAACTCACCGGCGAGACGGACAGCCAGGGACGGCAGATTACGCAGGCGCAGTCTATGTATTTTACGGAATCTGAGGTCCGGGATGGACAGTTCAATCTGCTGGCGGTGTATCCCACAAAGGGGTATCGCTCGGAGCTGGGGCAGTGGTTCAGCGCCGGGAAGACCGGCAGCAACGCATATTATCTCAACATCACGAACCCGTATCTCACCACGCGCGCCGACCTGGAGGACGCGCTGGAGGGCTATGAGAGCAACGCGGCCTATGTGGCCCGGCGGAAGAGCGAAGGCTATGACGGAATGATGATTTCCGACGGAAATGACGAGGTCTATGTGACCTTCGACCCGCAGCAGGTCAAGCGCACCAGCGACAAAACCCCGGCCGAAAACAACCCGCGGTTCAGCATCTCTGAGATTTACGACGAGGCAGAAAAAAACTATGGCCTTGGTGTCTATCTGGACTCGACGCTTTTGGAAAACCTTTCTGACCGCGAACGGGTGCAGATGGTCAAGGAGCGCGTGAAAGAGCTTGGCGGGAAACATTTTATTGCCGTTGAAAGCAACGGAACCCCTGTGGATATTACCATTGCAGAAGCCGGTACCTGGTTTAAAAATAAGAACGGCAAGAAAACTGCTGTCAATAAAGACCTGTCGCAAAAGTACATCGGCAGTGAGGTAAAGCAGGAAGCTGTTGTGTTGGCAGATGAGCTGATAGAAACGGCAAACTATAACCGTAGCCGCCCCGCCGCATATCCGCATGGTTGGCTTGATGATAACGGGAATAACGACTGGGACTATTGGAGAACATATCTTCAGGATAAAAAAGGAGCCATCTGGGAAGCAACTCTGAACGTTGCAACGACCGCAGACGGCGAAAAAATCCTCTATGATATCTGGCCAATAAGAAAGGTAGGGCAGTCCATCAAGTTGGACAATTCCCTACCGAGTCAAAGTATAGCACAGGATGCCGCGGATGTCAAGCCCCGAAAATTCCAGACAAAAGAGGAGCTTTCCACCACCGCCGCAGACGTTTCCGACTTAAGCGATATACAGGAAAGCTCCTCTGGTGAAATAGTAGCACAACAAGCCGCTTCTGTCAAGCCAGAACTTTCCGACGAGGCCCGCTATTCTCTGGCAGGCGACACGGCGGACGGGCTGGATCTGAGCCAGACGAAGCGGCGGCTGGTGAACCGGACGATGAACCACGCGGCGCAGGAGCTGCGCGGGCTCATCAACGCGGACACCCGCGCGGCGCGGGCGGTGCAGCAGAGCCAGCTGGCGGCGCTGGGCCGGGATATCCTGCAGAAGGGCAGCGTGCCGCAGAGCCAGATTATCGACGCCTTCGAGACCATTTGGGCGGCGGGTCGGCAGGTAGACACCACGGCGCGGGACGATGCGGCGGATATCCGGGACTACCTGCGCAAGACCGGCGTGTCGCTGGCAGCGCAGTACCGGGCGGATGTCAACGGCGGCGACTGGAACGGCTTCCGGCGGCGGAATTTCGGCCGGCTGAAAATCACGACGGAGGGCCTGCCGGTGGACCAGGCGTATGCCGAGCTGAGCGGCCAGCGCCCGGACCTCTTCCCGGCGGACATTGTCAACCCGGCAGACCAGATTCAGCGCATGGCCGAGGTGGCGGAGCAGCTGCGCCCGCAGGAGCGCGACATGGATGCGCTCTATGGCAGCGCGGCCAAGGGCCAGATTGAGGCGGCGTTTATCGACATGGTCGAGCAGATGCAGCAGGCCCTGAACCCGCGGGAGCGTGCCTTCACGGCCCCGGCGGAGTGGGGCGACGCGGAGGCCGAGGAGGCCGACGCGCTGTATCGGCTGGATGTGGAAGCCGACGGGCAGCCGGTGCAGGATACCATGGAGGGATTCCAGCAGCCGGTGCAGCCGCGTCCGGCCCCGGTGCGGCTGGACAGCCGCGCCATGGGGCAGGAAGACCTGGCCCAGCAGGTGTGGCAGACGGCGGCGAAATACGGCCAGGAGGGCAGACTCACGCCCAGAGACCCGGACGAGGAATATCACCTGGACTGGGTGGAAGTGATGGACCGCGAGGGCGACGAGAACCAGGCCCAGCTGGAGCAGCGCCGGACCCGCTGGAAGGGCGAGGCGCAGAAGATGCAGGCCGCGGGCGCCAGCCGCGAGGAAATCCTGATGCGCACGGGATGGTACCAGACGCCGGAGGGCGAATGGCGGGACTTTGAGCAGCCGCGGTATAACCAGACCGCTGACCAGGTGCAGCCGGACGCCATGGCAGAGCAAATCCAGAATGAGTATCTGCGCAACCTGACCCGCGACGAATTCCGTGGGAGCAAGTCGCTGGAAAATCTGGGCGTCAAAATCGCGGGCAGCGTGGGCAACTATGCCCAGGTGGACCAGCTGATTGCCAACGACCGCGCGGCGCGGCGCGTGACCCGCGACGTCCGCAAGGCCGAAAAGCGGCTGCGCCCCAACCCGACGGAGGTGCAGCTGGCCCGGAGCATGGCGGATGGGCTGCTGACGTGGGACGACCTCCCGCGGCGGAATGGCGTGGACAAAAACACGGTGGCGGAGCTGGCGGACTACTACCAGATGGAAAAGTCGCTGGCGCTGGACCTGCTGGACGAACGCAAGCAGGAGATGTTTGCGGACGTGGACTACGCCGTGGAGCAGCTGATGCGAGACCACGACGCCGTCCATATCAGTGCCGCGCCCATCATGCATTGGCGGACCCCACGCCGGAACCTCATCCGGATGTTCGGCCGGGCACAGGGCCAGCGGATGATTGACTATCTCATCACGCCGACCGCCGCCAACGAGGCGGAGCGCTACCGCTGGACCAACAAGCAGTACGATATGGTGCGCGAGTTTGAGGGCGAGGACGGCAAAAAACGGCCGCTGAACCGGCCGGAGCGCGCGGCCACCCAGCTGATGCTGGAGGGCCGGGCCATTGAGGAGCAGGCGGCGCAGCTGGAGGAACGCAATTATGTCTACGCTGCGGCAGAGCAGCTGTCTAAATTGCGGCCAACGACCAACGGCAAACAAACGGACAGCGCAGAGCAAGAACTGCAGTGGCGGCAAACAAAGGCGGATATCAAGCAGGCGACCGGGCTCAACGACGAACTGATGGAGATTGCAGACCGGCTGTCCCAGTGGCGGCAGGCGCAGGCGGATATCCTCGCCAATCCGGAGGTCGATAATCTGCGCGTGGAGGCGGCGACCAAGGCCCTGCAGGAGCGCTACGCCAGTTACTACGACGCGATCAACGATTTTCTGGCGGCGCATGGCTACAAGCCCATCGGCTTTATCCGCGGGTACGCGCCGCACCTGCAGCCGGAGGCGCAGCGGAAGGGGCTGCAAAAGATACTGGATGGGCTGGGCCTGGGAGACCAGGTGACGCGTCTACCCGCCGACATCGCCGGTCTGACGCAGCAATTTCGGCCAAACAAGCGCTGGGACCCGTTTTTTCTGACGCGGCAGGGCGACAAAACCAAGCTGGACGCCATTGAGGGATTTGAGACCTACGTCGATTATCTGTCTGATATCCTGTATCACATGGACGACACCATCCGCACGCGGCGCATGAGCAACTACTTCCGCCGCGCCGCGGCGGCGGATGATATCCATGCGCAAATCTCGCAGGCGGAGGATATGTGGCGCGCGACAACCGCTGAGCAGGCTGCCTTTCTGCAGCAGGCCGGGGCGCTGCCGGACGGCGCTGCGCTGTCCAAGGCCAGCACCGGCAAGGCGCTGCAGGATTACATCAGCAAAATGTATGAGAGCCTCGGCGACACCGGCATGTACAGCGATTTTGTCAACTGGCTGGAGGATTATGCCAACCAGCTGACGGCAAAGCAGTACGTCGGAGACCGCGGGTTTGAGACGGTCTTTGGCCGCGAGACGCTCAACCTGGCCAACAAAATCACCAACGCTTTCCAGCGGTCGCAGGTCGCCGGGAATATCTCCAGCGTGCTCAACCAGGTTGCGCAGTCCCCCATTATCGTCCAGGCGTGCGGGCCGCGGAATACCATGCAGGCACTGTATGACATTGCCAACGGCAAGCTGCAACGCGACAACTTTGTGGACCGCAGCGATTTTCTCATTGGCAAGGCCGGTATCAACCGGTTGATTGTCGACCCGACGGAAAAGGCGCTGCACCTGCTCTTTACCCCGGCAGAGGCGATGGACACCTTTGTGTCAACGGTGGCGACGCGAGCGGCCTATATCCAGGCCGTGCGCGAGGGCATGTCGGACGCCGAGGCCATGCGGGCCGCAGACCAGAAGGCGGAGCAGATTATGGGCTCCCGCATGAAGGGCAGCCGCCCGCAGGCATTCCGGAGCAAAAACCCCGTTATCCGGCTGGTAAATATGTTCCAGCTGGAGGCGTTCAATAGTTTTGAGTATTATGTGCAGGACCAGATTTTACAGGTATTCCGGGATATCGGCGAGCTGAAGGATAAAAAAGGTAAATATGCGGCAATTGCAAAGCTTATCTCGACGCTGGGCGGATTACTTGTCAACGCATTTATTGTCAACCGAATTGCCGAGGAGGTCTACGGCGGCACGCCAGCGCCCTTTGACCTTATTGGTTATGCTGTCAGCTTCCTCGGCGCCGGGCGTGGCCTGACGACCAACGAGGAGATTAAGCGCTGGCTCAACGGGGTGTGGCGTAAGATTTCCGGTGGCGACGACCTCTTCGAGGGCGTCGAGCCCCGTAAGGACAGCTTTGACTGGGGCGGCGCTGCCAGCGGCCTGGTCGAGGAGATCGGCAGTGACCTGCCGATGGTGCGCAACATTATGGGCATGATGGGTCTGGGCGACCAGAGTATGCCAATCCCGGATGTCAGCACGGTAAAAACCGCCTGGGAGACGGCACGGGATTCCGGCCTCAGCTGGGACACCGGGCGCGATATCTTCAGCGCGCTGGCGCAAGTCTCTCCCGGCGGGCGTCAGGTCAGTAAAACCTTTAACGGCCTGGAGGTGATGATTCGTGGCGGCAAATGGCGCGGAGACCGGCTGCAGTATCCCGTCGAGGATGAGATTAATAACTGGATTCAGGCGCTGCTCTTTGGTCCGAACGGACTGGAGGAGCAGCGCGGCTATTACGCGGGCGGCGCGGAAGGCCTGAGCGAGTCGGAGAGCAAGGTCTACACGGCGCTCACCGAGGCGGGTATGACCCGCACGGAGGCGTATGACAAAATGCTGGACACACACGACCTGGTACCCGAGGAGGGCTATCAGAGTGTGCGGCAAATCCAAAAATGGGAGATGCTCCGGGATGCAAGCCTCAACGACTCCTATCTCTATGCGGCCGTGGCGGCGACGCTGCCGGATGATCAGCGCGCCAAGCTCGACACCGCGCTGGACAGCGGCGTCGAGATGCCGGTCTACGTCGCCTGGCGGCGTCAAATGCTTGTCGACGGTGGCAAGACACAGGAGGCTATGGAGGACTGGCTCAACAAGCAGCGCGGGCTCTCCAACGATGCCAAGGCTACGCTCTGGCAGCTGACCAACAGCCGCTGGAAGCCGGATAAAAACCCCTACAATGTCTGGATTGGCGAGGATATCTACGACCAATACGGACCGGATGAGGACTGACCGGGCACGGGCAGCATAGCCGCGGGCGCTCCACCGCCCGCGGCCTCCACAAAGGAGGCTGCCATGGCAAAATATCTGTATACCGTGCAGCAGCTGGAGCAGCTGCTGCGGGACCCCTGGCTCACCGACCGCGAGCGGCAGGTGGCGGAGCTCTATTACCGGCGCGGCTGGCACATCGAGGCCGTCGCCGCAGAGCTCGACGTCTGCCGCGGTACCATCAACAATGACCTGCGCCGGATTCGGCGCAAAATGCACTAAAAATGGCCGTCGCCTGACCGTAAATTGGACAGGCGACGGCGCTCTTTTTGTTAGGATATAGGCAGGCCGAGAGGCCAAATCTTGATAAAAGGAGTGGAAAACATGGAAATGAACTATGCCAGCAAGGGTGTGGCGAACGCCGGGCTCACCACGGGTATCATCGGTACCGCGCTCGGCGGCTTGACGGCGCTGGGAGGTCTGGGCGGCCTCTTCGGCGGCGGGCTGCACCCCGCCAACAACGACCCGCAGAGCATGCCAGTGTCCCGGTATGAGCTGGGCCAGGAGCAGACCATCGCGGACCTCAAAGCGCAGGTGGCGTTGAGAGACGCCAACACCTACAACGACCAAAAATCCCTGGAGCTGTACCGCTACATCGACGGCCGCCTGATGGAGATTAGCTCCACGCTGGCGGCGCAGGCCGTCCAGAATCAGGCGACCAAGGACAGCTTCCAGCTGGTGACGGAGCGCCTGGAGTGTGCAAAGTCGGAGCTGGGCGAGGCTATCCGCCGGGAGGCCGACGCGCGCAAGTGCGGCGACAACACCATCGTCAATTACGTTAATGCAACGTTCTACCCGAAGATGGTTGCGGACGTCACCACCGGCACTACCACGGTCGCGCAGACCACCTACAACCCGCTGCCCGTCAGCACCTGCAACTGTTGAGTTCGGCGGCCCGGGGCCATGACGGCCCCGGGCCTATGAGAAGGAGGACATATGGTTACGATTGACCAACTGGAGGCCGGAGTGGCGGCCTACGCGGACCGCGAAATCCTGCCAAAACTGCCGTGCTCCAGCGGCCAGCGGCTGCTGGCCGGGGCAGCGCTGAGCCTGCTTATCAAGGGATATGGCCAGCAGCTGCGCAGCTATAAGCCGTCCCAGCTGGTGGAGACGCTGGGGATTTTGGACGAGGACCACAACGTCGACCTGGACAAACTGCGCGACGCGGTTATCCCGCGCGTGCCGGACGAGGGCGTGGCGCTGGACCTCAATGTGCCACTGATGGCGCCCATCCAGATGCGGATTCGGCGGGATGATATTAACAAACTTTACCAGACCATCATGGGGGTGTAGGTATGCAGGTAGATATGATACAGGCACTGCTGGAGCATTTTGAGGACGAGCTGCACGACGTGCAGACCTATGGCCGGATGGCAAAACAGGCAGAGGCCGCCGGGCACGAGCGGATTGCGTGGACGCTGGGATTGATTCGGCGAGACGAGGAGACCCACGCCGCGGCGCTGCATGATATTTTGGATAGGCATGCACCGGACGTTTTGCGCAAGACGCTGCGGGACAATCCGCAGCTGTCCGAGTTATGGGACAGCCTCTAAAAAGTTTCCCACGCAATTTCCCACACATTAAATGCCGGGACGTGGCATGGAATGGCATGTAACTCTTTCGGCAAGCAAAGAGAGAATATCATAGAGATAAGAAAGGCCCTGAAAACCGACGCTTTTGCGTGATTTTCAGGGCCTTTTGTTGGTACGCCAGAAGGGACTCGAACCCCCAACCCTCAGAACCGGAAGCAGAGTCGCAAGGCGCGAAAACCGTTGCAGCGCAAGCGTTTTTGGCTTTGATAATTTAATTTCCCACGCGTTTTCCCACGCGGCCATTTTGCCGATTTTGCGGCGCGTCCATCATGCTGACGTAGGCGTGTAGCGTGCTGTTGTCACCATGCGTATAAATATTAGCGGTGGTTGCAATGTCGGCGTGCCCCATCAGCTCCTTGGCAATGTTGATTGGGACGCCAGCTTTTTGCAAGTCGGTGCAAAACGTGTGCCGCAAACAGTAGGGGACCAGGTCGGCGGCGACGACGGAGCGGACAATCTGGTTGCGGTAGACCTCGGCTCCCATGGCGATATCCATCGCCCGGAGGATGGAGCCCCAGAGGCGCTGTAGCGTTGTTCCGCTGTGCGGATTACCCGCTTGGTTAGCAAAAACCGGAGACATGGGCTGGCCGCGCAGCGGCCGAAGCCGCTCGGCCAGCGCCGGACGCAGCGGTATTGTGCGCACGCCTGCTGCTGTCTTGGGCTCCTTGAGCGTCGCCCAGGTGCCGGACTCCAGCGCCCGGCAGACATGTATCTCGCCAGCGGTAAAATCGATATCGCGCCACTGCAGCGCCGCCAGCTCGCCCGGGCGCATGCCGGTATAGAGCCCGGCAAACCAGAGGATGCCGCCGGGGACCGACGGCTCCACGGACAAAAAGACCTCGCGTTCCTCGTCGGTCAGCGACCGGCGGGTATTTTTTTGCGTCGCCGGAAGGACAAGCCCGGCGGACGGATCAAAGGGGATGAGCCGGGAGAGATACGCCCGACGGAACAGCTGCTGCATGACTCCGCGGAGCTTGGAGACATGGGAGTAAGACCGCCCCTCCTGTCCGTTGAGTATCCGCTGCAGGTGGACGTCGCGGACGTCCTTGAGCTTAAGCCGTCCAATGGCCGGGCGAATATAACCGTTATATTTTTCGCTGTAGGCGCCCAGGCTCTTGGCGGTCAGACCTGCCGGGGCCTTGTAGAGCTCCAGCCACTGGTCAAACCAGGCGTTGACCGTCATGTTGCCGCCCGCCGTCGCCTCGCCCCGCCGAAGCTCCTCCTGTTTTTTGACCATCTTGGCGATGGCCTCGGCCTCTGTCTTGCCTGAGACCTCATATCGCGTCCCGTCGTGGATAAACGTCTTGCGGATGTATGAGTACCCCTTGGGCATTAAATCGCCTCCTGCCTAAAATCTAGTGCCCCGGGCGAGGCGCTACCGCTGATGGCGCGGCGGCCCATTGCCCGGGGCATGATAACGTATTTAGCCCCGCGGCTCTTTGTCGCGAGGAGTCCGCCGCGCGTAGGCGGACGTAAAAACCCGTCCGCGGGATACTGTCACCTCAGCATATATACCGGCGTACATATTGGGGATTGCAGTAAAAAACAAAAAAATCACGGCAGCAACAATCAAAACAATTTCCCGCGCGTCGAGCGGCAATTTGATGCGAAACAGTGCGAAAAAATAAAAGAAAAGTATCCCCGCAGAGATAACCCCTTGCCGCGGATGCAAGTATGCATTGATTAAAAAAAGCCCGATGCCAATTACTGCCGTCATCAGCCAGGGAACCCCGAAAAACACAAACGGCATGAGGCCGACGGCAATCTGCAGCCCCCACCACAGGAGCACAAAAAGCCAGGAAAAACGCGTGCCAACCTTGCTCCAAAAGCCTCTCATTGCCTACCTCCTCAGTGCCGGAAATATCCGACGGAGCCATTGCTCAAATCGTAGAGCAGCAGCCCGATGATGCCCAGCAGCACTAATAACAGGATGATGCCCAGCGCGTAGGCCAGGCGGCGGTGCTGCTGCACCTGCATACGCAGCTGGTCGATTTGCTCCAGCAGCTGCGCGATCTGAGCGCGCAGCGAATCGGCATTGTCCTGCGCGGCCTCGTGCGCCTGCCCAGCGCTGACGCGCGTGGCAGAGAGCTCGCCCTCCAGGTGATGGACACGATCTCGCAGGGCAAACATCTCCTGCCCGGTTTCGGCGGCGCAGGAGAGTGCAGGCCAGCTCCCACCCAGGAGCACCTGCAGGATGGGAGAGACAGTCTCCAGCCGGTAGTTGCTCCATGTCCCGCTTAACATCCTGTTAATGGATGTGGCCGAAACACCTGCCCGTGCAGCAAGCTCATCAATCGTTAGCCCTAACGCTGCCTTGCGGCGACGAATCCAGCTGGTAAGCTCTGCGGGCGACATGCCCATAAACTGGGGTCCGGAGCAGGACACGCCTAAACGCTCGCAGCTGGTGCAATCAATAGATAACAAGTCATACCCCCCCTTAACGGTAAATTTACAAACTATCATATCTGGCAGGAAAACTGCCACTTGTGGCAGAAGTCTACCGCAAAAGACAGACAACCTATCAGATATGAGTATTGTCATAACCGGGGATAGGTGGTAAGCTCAAACCGTAATCAACCGGCCCGTGCCCGGCCAAGCGGGGGCCGCTGGTGGAGCAGCGTCCCCGCAGTTGATTTGCTCAATGGCAAATCTGGCATGGCTCGTAGCCATGAGCCTCTGCCTGCGCCGCCGAAGCATATTTGATGCGATTGGCAGCAGCTGGTTGGTACTCGCAGTCTGGCGTGTGGTACTTTTTGGTGCCTCTATTGGCATAGCAATAGGTAATACGGGTTGTATCTTCCCACGGCGCGGCCTGCTCGGACACAATGACGCGCGGGGATGCCATTTGAGCCACGTCAATACCTGATTTAACCACCTGCATGGCCAGGAGCAACACCAGCAGCACCAAGCCGATGAGCACCAGCACCCGCACAGCGACGCGATATCCTCCATGTGTTTTGTCCACGGAGCCACCTCCTGCTATCTCAACGCTATCTAGATTATATCACATCTTAACGGATATGCAAGCATAAGGGCGATTTTTGGCGATTGTACACAATGCAGCACATATCAATTTGTGCATATGTAAAAATTGGAAAGGGAGAATACAATGGATTACACAAGAGAGATGCTGACCGAGATGCTGCAGAAACTGATGGGAGAGGCGACGACGAGCCAACTGTTGTTGATTGTCCGTCTGCTGCAGCGGATGGGACGATAACGCTGCATCACAAGGCCCCGGACGGGAATCCGTCCGGGCGCTGTGTTTTATTTGGGCGAAAAAACCTTGACAATATGGGATAAATCACATATAATAAGCGCAGAGAAAGAAAGGTGGATGCATGGACAGATACGAAGTCATATTCTACGAAACGGAAGACGGCGTCCGACCGGCCTACGATTTTGTCGAGACACTATCCCCGAAGATGCAGGCCAAGATATATAAGATAGCCTCCATGCTGGAGATAGACGGGACCCGGCTGCGAATGCCCTATTCGGAGTTTTTGCAGGATGGCATTTTCCAGATTCGCGCCCAGCAGGAGGGGAATATCTCCCGTGTGCTGTATTTCTTTGCGATTGGAAAAAAGATTATCCTAACAAATGGATTTACAAAGAAGACGACAAAGACTCCGCCCGGCGAGATCGAACTGGCGAAGAAATACCGGGCAGACTACGAGCGAAGGGAGGCACAAAAATAATGCTTACGCTCAACGACGCGATTGCGAAAAAAATGGAAGACCCTGAGTTCAAGGCCGAATGGGACGCCCTGGAGCCCGAGTTCCAGATCATCCGCGCCATCATCGAAGGCCGCGAAGAGAATAACTTTACGCAGGCGCAGCTGGCGCAGGCGACCGGCATCCATCAGGCTGACATCAGCCGGTTGGAGAATGGCACCGCGAACCCGTCTCTGCGCACTCTCAAGCGGCTGGCCGCGGGAATGGGGATGAAGCTCAACATCGAGTTTACGCCCATGCGCGGCCAGACACCAGCCAGATAATTGCGACGCCTCCCCTCTGCGGGAGGCGTTTTTTACCGCCTCGACAGCAACCAATGCATCCATATCTTCACCCCGCGCCGGAGAGGCGCGGGGGTATTTTTATCCCATGAGCGACTTACAAAAATCGCTGATGGCCTGCCACTGGGCTGGCCCCATGTGGCTCAGGGCCAGGATAAATCGCTTGCGGATGGACTCCTCCTCGTCGGCCATAATGTCGGCCAGGAACAGGGCCAGCTCCTCGTTTTGGCTCCGCTGCGGGAACATCTCGCCCTCGCCCGTCCGCAGCCATATCTCATCGACGCCATACTCGCGGCATATGGATAGGATAACAGCGTCGCTTGGCTCGCGGATGCCGGACTCATACCCTGTAATCGCGCCCTGAGACAGCCCTATCCGCGCCCCAAAAGCTGTCTGGTTGAGATTGAGCGCCTTGCGGAGCGCTCGAATGCGGTCTCTCACGTTATCACCTCCGGCTGGTAGTATAGCACAGTTGGTACGGCAATGCAATAAAAAAAATAAATCAGCTATTGACAAAGCCACTGTGTTGCAGTATTATATTACTCAACGACGTAAGACGATACTGTAAGGAGGTGAGTTAAGTGCAGTGGGTTAGCGCCATAGGGCTAACCGTGCTGGCGATACAGGCGATCCGGACAATGCAAGCCTGGTACCGCGTCTGCCGACTACTTGAGGAGTGCGAGCAGGGACTCAACCATAGCTCGCAGCGTATCCCACGCAGCAGGCCAATCGGCAAGCAGCCCGATGATTGCACTGACCGCGCCGATAGCAGCGGCTATCGCGGCAAGGATGCGCTTGAGCTTGCGTTTATCCGACTGGCCTTGCGGCTGGTGCTGTTTTGGATGCTGCGCAGTGCGCTGCGCTGACGCGCAAAACAGCCGTTCAGCGTCCGGCTGATGCCGGACGTCATAGCCAAACTCCAGGAGGATACGGCGCCGCTCGTCGTCAGAGTGAGCTGAGAGCCAGTCCTCCAGCACGTCGGGCGGCCACGGCTCGTCGGGAGACGGAGCTGGATACGGGCGCAAGATATCACCTCCCCGCCGGGATTATGCCACGGCGGGGACGGACAACAAGGAGGGGAGACAAAAATGACCGAAATTAAGACGCTGCGCAAGGCGACCAAGCAGCTGGAGCAGCTGCCGCACGCCCAGAAACTGGTAGCGCTGGCCTTTGTGGAGGGCCTGCTGGCCCAGATGCAGATCGAGGCCAGCGAACACAAAAAGCAGGAGGAGGGACAGCGAAATGCCTAAGTGCCGTACATACGGCGGGCCGCCGAAACGGCCCGTACACCCCGATTTGGGGCGGCTGACGGAAGAGGTGCAGCAGCAGTACGGGATTATCCTGAGCTACAAGGACGTAGGCTCCCTGCTGCACATGGCGAGCCACACGGCCGTCAACCGCTGGATACGCGCCAACGCAATCCAGAGCGCCGGACGCCCGGGCTATTACTACAGTCGGGATATCGCCCGGGCCATCCTCGACCCCGCGGAGGCCTCGTGACAAAACGACAACAGGCCGGGCTCTGCGCCGGGGAGGCAATCATGCAAGCAGCCCCGGGCAGACAACTTAATACCCGGGGGCAGGAGACCGGATCCTGTCCCCGGCGGAGAGCCCGGCAGAGAGGAGACAACATGAGCGACATGATTAACCCCTGCACCATCGGGCGCGACGCCGTCCACTGCCGGTTGATGTTCCCGGGGACCTGCGCGTCCTGCGGCTTCGGCCGCGACGAGCAGCGGCGGCGACACGAGCTGCTGCAGCGCTACGGGCTGTCCACTGCCGAGGACGGGCGGAAATACCTGGATATCTCGCGCGACAGGCAAATCCCTGCCGTGCAGAAGGAGACGGAGGATGACGAGTTACTACTCTGTGATACCGAGCCGGGTACTGACGGACCGGAGGCTTAACGCCAACGCCAAGCTGGTCTATGGCATTATCGCGGCGACGGCCTGCGAGGCCGGATACAGCACCATCGGCAACGCTGAGTGCGCCGAGACCCTGGGCGTCGCACTGCGCAGCATCCCCCGGATGCTGGCGGGACTGGAAGAGCAAGACCTGATTTGCGTAGAACTCCTACCCGCCGAAAACGACAACGAGGAGCGGCGCAGAATCTGGCTCCACGATGCGTTTGGCTCTTATCTGTCCGCCAGTGACGGACAGACGCAGAATACGGAAGCCGCATCGCCTGAGGGGGGTCATGACACCAGCGTCATGGGGGTCATGACATCAGCGTCATGGGGTCATGACACCAGTGTCATGGGGGTCATGACACCAGCGTCATCCACCCCCGCCGAAACCGCGGCTGAAGCCGAGGCGGCGAACGCCTGTAAGGAATATATATATAATACCTCCAGTAATACTAGAGGTAATAGTAATAAGAGAGAGAGTCCGCATCAATTAGCAGGCAAAACAAAAAATGCGCAAAAAACGCTCTCTCACTCTCCCGCCGTGGACGATGGATTTGACCGCTTTTGGCGGACATACCCGCGGAAAGTGGACAAGCAGCGGGCGCTGGCCGAGTGGCGCAAGCTCGCCCCCGGGCCGGAGCTGGTGGAGCACATCCTGCAGGCGCTGGAAAAACAGTGCACGTCCAGCCAGTGGCAGGACGTGGAATACATCCCCCACCCCCGGACATGGCTGCACAACCGGCGGTGGGAGGCCGTGGAGACGCAGCCGACGCGCAGCCAACGGGTGACGCCGTCGGGGCTGGACCAGTGGTGACGGAGGTGGAGACATGCCAGGCGAGACCCCGTGGCTGAGCGCTCAGGTGGCAGTGCTGGGCTCGATGCTCATCGAGCCGCGCTGCGTCGGCGAGGTGATGAGCCAGCTCCGAGCGGAGGACTTTAACCCCACGTATCGGACTGTATTCGCGGCCGTCCGGCAGCTGTGGCGGGACGGCCAGGCTGTGGACCCGGTGGCGGTGACTCACGCGCTGGGGCAGGGTTACGCGCAGACCATCGTCCAGCTGATGGAGGCCACGCCCACGGCGGCCAACGTCAGCGGCTATATCACCATGTGCCGGGACGAGGCCAGGCTGGCGGCCCTGCAGGAGCTGGGGCTGCAGCTGAGCACGGCCAACACCTACGACGAGGCGCAGACGCTGGCCGTGCAGGCCGCCGGACTCACCGGCGACGCCAGAAGCGGGGCGAAGCACTACAGCGTGGAGGATCTGATGCAGGCCTTTTACACCCGGCACCTGGGCGACGAGCGGCCGGAGTATCTGCCGTGGCCGTTTGAGGCGCTGGAGCGCCAGCTCTACATCGAGCAGGGCGACATGGTGGTGCTTGGCGGATACCCCAGCGCAGGCAAAACAATGCTGGCGTTGCAGATGGCGGCGTTGTGGAGCCGCGCTGGGAAAAAAGTTGGTTTTTTTACGTTGGAGACCAACGAGAACAAACTGTTTGACCGGTTTATATCCGGTGAAATCGACATCCCTTTGTGGAAGATAAAAAAAAACCTCCTATCGGAGGACGACATGGATCGGCTGGCCGTGGCCAGCACGCGGCTCATCCAGCAGCGGCTGGAGGTAGTCCCCGCCGCGGGAATGACGGTGGACGATATCCGCGCCAAGACGCTCGCCCGGCGGTATGAGATTATCCTGGTGGATTACCTGCAGATTATCCGCAGCAGCGCCCGCAGCTCCGCCAACCGGACGGAGATCGTTGCCCAACACAGCATGGGGTTACACACACTCGCCCAGCAGCACGGTGTGACCGTGATAGCGCTGAGCCAGCTGACCCGGCAGGACAAGCAGACGCGCCGGGCGCCGGACATGTCCGACCTCCGAGAATCCGGGCAGATTGAGCAGGACGCGGATGCAATCTTGCTGCTCTATCTCACGGACCAGCAGGACAAGCGCGGGCCGCGCACCCTCGATGTTGTAAAAAACAAAGAGGGCGAGACGGGGACGCTGCAGCTGGCCTTTGACGGCGCGCATCAGCGCTTTGCCTACACCGCGCCGCCGCAGGCCGCGCCGAAGAGAAGCCCGGTAAAACAGCCGGAAGATGATTTTGTCGACCCATTTATCTAAAAAAAGGAGGAAACCATGAAGGAATATAACAAATCCGAGCGTTTTGCCGTGGTGCTCACCCCGGCGGATGTGGTAACGCTCATCCCCTGCGACCATGGCAAGACGATGCAGCTCAAGACGCTGCAGGAGCTGGTGGGCGGGCCGATTGAGGTTGTCCCCTGCGTGGATGCAGCTGACCCGATGGTGATTATCTGCAACGAGGAGGCCCTGCTGGTAACGCCTCCCCCGATTGCCAACATGACGGCATGGATGATGTCGCCATATGACTGGGGCCATGACATTTATGGCCCGGTGGTGCTGATGCAGGCCGAGGGCGAGGAGCTGGTGGGCTACCCGCTGGAGGAGGCCGAGCGGACGGTCCGGGAGTGGCTGTATGACGACGAGGACTGAGCCAATCTGGAGCGTCCGCAAGGACGGGCGGGTATACGCCCAGAGCACGCTGCCGCGGCTGGGCTACAGCGCAGAGACGCTGCGAGCCATGGCGGCGGCAAGATATGAGCTGTATCGGGACGGCAAGCGCGTCCCGCGAAAGGAGTGGGCAAATGTTTGACAGAAAAGAGTACCACCGTAAGTATTATGAGACGCATCGCGAGGCATATAAGGCGGCCAGCCGTCGGCACTACATGGCGCACCGCGAAGAACGTAATGCGGCCAGCCGTCGGTACTGCGAGGCGCACCGCGAAGAATGTAATGCGGCCAGCCGTCGGTACTACATGGCGCACCGCGCCGAGATTGCTGAAAAAAAAGATGCATACAAATCGCGTCCGCGCGGTGATAAATACGCCTGGATAAAGCGGGGCCGCCTGCAGGCAGGATTGACGCTGCAGATGCTGGCAACGGCCGCCGGATGCAGCGAGTCCCACCTCAGCAGGCTGGAGCGCGGTGAGGGGGACGCCAGCCCGGAGATGCAAGAGCGGATTGCGCACGCGCTGACGCGCCTACTGGCGGGGATTTGAGCCATGACCCCCAGCCAAAAAATCACGCCCTGCTGGGGCTGCGGAGACCGGGAGCCGGGATGCCACGGCAAGTGCGCGGCCTATCACCTGTACCGCACCCAGCTGGATGCCGCCGCCGCGCAGCGGCGGCAAAAGAACGAGCTGGCGGACGGCACGCCCGCCATGGATAGAGCGCAAAAAATCGCAAGGAGGGGGAGACCTTGTGCGCCGACGGATTAATATCAAGCGGCGGCCTATCTATCAGCTGCCCGCGCTGCTGATTTTCGCGGCGCTCTGCCTGAGCGCCGATGCCCTGGTAGAGCACCCCGCCGGGCTGGCCGTGATTGCCGTGGCGCTGGCCGCGGCCTGGGGGCTGCTGACGATTGGGTCGGAGGCGCGCCGGTATGGGTAAGCTCGTCCCATTCCGGCGGCGGGAGCTGCCGGAGGACCCGCTGGCGGGCTGCCGCCTGATGGCGGACTACAAGCGGCCGCCGCCGCGGAAAACCCCGCCCGGCCGGTTGGCGCTGACCATCCTGCTCTGCGCTGCCTGCCTGGGCTGTGCGACGGCCTGCGCCGCCGCACCGAAGCTGATGTATATTATCCCGCTGGCCGCCACGGCGGCCTGCGTGGGAATCTCAAGGAGGTTATAGCCATATGACACGCAAGGATACTCTGGACGCGGCCCTGCGCTGCGTCTGCGGTGACCGGGAGAGCTACGGCACCCCGGAGGACAATTTCGGCCGGATTGCTCGGCTCTGGGAGGATTATCTCCGGCACCCCATCTACCCCCACGACGTGGCGGCCATGATGGCGCTGCTCAAAATCGCCCGGATTGCCAGCGGGGCGCCGAAGGACGACAACTGGGTGGACTTGGCGGGCTACGCCGCCTGCGGCGCGGAGCTGCAAGCGCTGTATTGTGAGGAGGTGGCGGACATTGGCTAGGCGGCTGACGGATGCGGAGTTGTACTGTGCGCGGATAACTTGCCCGGCAGGCCCGCCGGGCGGGAAAAACTGCGAATGCGGCTGGTGCTATCCCCGGGCGCTGTACGAGCGTCTGCGGGGGTATGAGGACTTGGAGGATGCCGGGCGGTATATCGTCCTCGCAGAGCCGGAGCGCGCTGGGGCGGCCCGGCTGCGGGAATTGGCGGAGGCGGATTTGGCGGGGGCCATTGAGCCCGTGGTGCACTGCCGGGACTGCCGGAGCTACCTGCCGATTGCCGAGCGCTGCGGATTTTGCGATGCGGCCGCGGGTATGGCGCGGCCGAATGCGGATGATTACTGCAGCCGCGGGGCACAAAAAGAACCAGAAAGGGATGATAATAATGGCTGATTGTAATAAAACGGTAGACTTTTTGCGCGTGCTGAAGCGATATTGCGCTGAGCAGCACTGCTACGATTGCCCCATCTGCCCACCGGACGGGACGGTGGGAGACACCTGTATTGCCAGCGTAGGAGGCGCCGGATTAGAGCACGCGGAGAAGATTATCCCAACGCTCCAGCGCTGGGCCGATGGGCGCCCGGTGGAGACGTGGCTGCAGCGGCTAAAAAAGGCGCTGCCGGGGGTCAAGGTCGACCGCATCCCCAACATGCACTGTCCGGGCGAGTTTTTCCCGGCGGGCACCGGTCGGCTGTTTTGCCCGTACAAGGACGACGCAGTCCCCGTAGACTGCTGGGACTGCTGGATGCAGGAGGCCCCGGATGAGTTATAATCCTCGGAGATTTCCACGCGTCTGCGCGTGCTGCGGCGTGGACTTTATGGCCGCGGCGCCCGGTGGGAGATTTTGTTCGCGCCGCTGCGCCGCCAAGTGCATCTCCCACGTGGGGGACCGGCGACGCATTAAACCGGAGCTGGAGCGCTGCCGCGTGCGCGTGACGGCGTGGGTGCCGGTGCTGCCGGAGCTGCGGCCGGAGGTGGGCAGCATCCACGAGGCGGAGCGCCTGCCTGGCCTGGACCGGGACCACCCCCATCCCAACTACGCCATTGTAGTGGGCGGCAAGCGGCTGCTCCTGCGGCCCGGCGAGGTGCAGGAGATTGATGAGTAACAATTCACCCCGCGTCCGATGGACGCGGGGTGAATTGTTATCCCAACTGCTGTGCGCGGTAGTATGCGATGCGCTGTGCGTTATCGCTCTTAATCTGCGATATGTATGGCGTGCGCTTGTATGGGGTGTATCTGCAATACGTTGTATTGGAGATACACAGCCTATCGAGGATATCGGCCTTGGACAGCCCCTTGCGCTGCAGCTCTGCAATGGCTGTCGATATCTCGTTGCCCCATGCGTTGCCGGTGATGAGACATTTGCATACGGCATACTCGGAGATTTTAAGCTCCTTGGCGGTCCGTTTGACAGAGCCGACTTGCGAGTAGACCTGGCATACCGTCTTCACCGGGTCGTAGACCCGGCCGGTCATTCCCGCGCCCGGCGGAACTCCAGCAGCTCCGCCGCCATTGCGATAATATATTGCGGGGCCTTGTGCTTGCCAGATACCCACCCGGCCACGGTGGTATATGGTATCCCCAGCGCGTCGGCCAGCTGCGGCGCAGTGTAGCCGCTGGCCTGCAGCAGCTCGGTTGGGGTCATGTGGTACCAGCGCCATATGTCGGTCAGGTAGCGGATGCGCTCCGCCGGGACGCCGGGGTCCGGCGAGTCCGGGTCGTCGCCCCAGACGTAGGCCTGGCCCAGGTCGGTGATATAGGCGTCGATGTCGCCGTACTCTTTCATTTCATTGATGAGTGCGCCGTGGATGCGGGGTGTGATGTTAATCATGGGGGTTGTCTCCTTTGCCTGATGTTAGTTTTGCAGCGCGTTTGCGCCGGTATGGATAATTTTTTCGTCCGGGTGCATGTCATTCCAGCGCAGCTCGATGTCGCACGCATCGAGCTGCCGCCCACAGATAGATATCTTGATGATATCCATCTGGTTTAGGATTGCCACGACGGTCTCACGGCTGAGGCTATCCACCCAGCCGCGGATGACGACGCCCAGCAGCAGCTCATAGAGCTGATCCGCGGCGGCGTTAATCTCCTCCTCGGTGTCACCCTCGCGCGGGATCGGCGCGCCGAAGAGCGCGCCCAGTGCCGCCGCCTCGTATTGGGCGGACTCAAAGGCCGGAAAGCTGTCGCCGCGCGCCCAGCGCTCCTCGTAGATATCCATGAGGCGGCTGGCCTCGGCTCGATTATAAGAGTCCGCCATAATCGCTACATTCCCGGTGTGCCGGTCCCACAAGGCACGATAGACCGGATGATTAAGTGTCATTTTTACGCCCCCTCTCGCTGCTGATGCATTTGGTTGCGGTAACCGTTGAGCATTATGCTCTTATTATTACGGTTATCAATCCACTCGGAGGCGGACGTGGCATGCTGGATTGCGTAGTTGATTGCCTCCAGCGCGGTTTGCGCTCCTGCGCTATTGTCGGCCAGCCTGATGGCGCCCATCCATTTGCGGTAGGCCTCCATGCGGATCGATTCTGCCCACGCAATCTGCTTGGGGGTGCCCAGCAGTGCCGGAAAATCCATTTCGGCGGCCGCCGCTGCATTGGCGGCGTTGACTTTTTTCCGCGCCTGCTCCTTACAGTCCGGGCAGTCGCATGTGGCAAGCCAATCCAGATGCTCGTATCTGGCCGACACCTTGCCAAAAAGCTGTACCGTGCCCGTGTGGCCACAGGCGTAAGTCACATCATACTTAGCCATTACGCATTTCCTCCATCTGCGCTCTCTCTGTGTGACTATATTATACTACGGAGCTCATAGTTGGTCAAGTACAAAAATACGAGATTCGTATATTTTTTTCTCCCGCGGCGAGGGACAAATCCTGTATAATATAGGTGCAATACTGCGCCCGGCGGATGGGAGGGATTATGCCACGATTGATTATCGATTCAGGCGGCCCGCGCTGCCGCCTGCAGCTACTGCCTGATGCGCCGCCGCGCGGACAGACCCGCGGCGTCCGTCAGATGTACACCAACATCTGGAAACAGATGCAGAATGACCGTGCCAGCTGGTTTAAGTTGGAGCTTATCCTTTACGCCAACTTTACGCCGGATGACTTGTTTGTGACGCTGACCTACGCGGGCAACCTGCCTGCCTATTGGAGAGACACCAAATCTAATGTACCGGCCTTTATGCGCCGGTACCGCTGCCACCTGGCGGCGGAAGAACTGCCAGCGCCGCGATATGTATATGTCCACGAGGCGCTGCACGGAGACGGCCGCCCCCATCACCACATGGTGCTGAGCGCGGCGGGCGACGATGCCGCGCGGATAGCGCAGTGCTGGCCTCACGGGAGCGTTGATGTGGAGAGCATCCGGGAGTTCGGCGGTTACCAAAAGCTGGCAAAATACATTACCAAAGAGCCGCGGGAAAAGGGCAAGCCCGTCCCGGGCGAGCGGATGTGGACGCCCAGCCGCAACCTGATACGGCCGGAGCACATCGTAGAGCAAGTCCCGGCAGATTACCGCCTCGCCGCTCCGGAGGGCGCCCAGCCGCTGGCCAGCGGTTTGGGAGTCTCGCAGAGATTGGAGTCTGACTTTGGCGGGGCGGTCCAGCGGCTGGACTTTGTTTTGCCGAAAAAATCTAATATTGCATATAACATTTTGGCTTGATACCATGCATAACTTATGGACGTGGGAGACAAAACAGCTTGATTACTAACGGCAAACATGATATCATATGTGTGCGCGAGGGCAGAGCCGTCTGTCCCGTCTGCGGGCGCCGCACCAACGTGCGGCTCCTGCCGGAGACGAGGCTGCGCAGTTACCCGCTGTACTGCAAGCTCTGCCGCGCGGAGACCGTCGTCGACTACGACGGCAACTGAGAGCCAGCGCCATTGTGCCAGCGCCGATGCATCCAACACGGATGCGTCGGCGCTTTTTTGCGTCCGCCGGAGGTGATAGCCCGGCGGACGCAGGCGACGACGCCAGACGGAGAGGGGAGGCGGCGACATGGCCGCGCAACGCAAGTACACCGCTGGCCAGCTGGCCCGCGCCATAGGCCGCTATTTTGGCTCGATTACGCGCCGTAAACCCCGCATGGAGCGCGTGGAAACCGGCGAGCTGGACGGCTACGGGCACCCGGCCATGGAGAGTCGCCAGGTGGTCGACGGTAACGGCGAGCTGGTGTGGGAGACGGAGTGGCTCCGGCCCCCCTCCGTGGCGGGGCTGTGCGAATACCTGGACATCAGCCGTAACACCTGGGCGGCTTACTGCAGGGAGCCTGCGATGCAGGACGCGACAACGCGCGCACGGGGGCGCATCGATGCCTGGCAGATGGAGCAGCTGCTGAGCCGCCCGGGCAAGGATGTGCGGGGCATTGAGTTTGCCCTCACCGTCAAGGCCCAGCGCGAGGCTGCGCAGCTGACAGAGCGTCCGGCGACGGACGCTGAAGCCGATGACGCGCAGCCGATGACCTATGCAGCCAAGATAGCGCTGCTGCAGGAGCTGCTGGACGAGACGGGAGGCGCGACGGATGCCGGATGACGAGCGGATGGTGGATGCCTCCATCGCGGCGCTGCGCTGGTGGCGAGGACTCAAGGCCACGAGCAACGAGGCGTTTTTACCCCTGTTTTTTGATCAGCACCGCTTTCTTGTTCTTTGTGGCGGCGGCGGCTCCGGGAAATCTATCTTTGCCGGGCGCAAGATACTGGAGCGATGCGCAACAGAGCCGGGACACCGGTGGCTGGTTTGCCGCAAGGTTGGGCGGACGCTGAGACACTCGTGTTGGGATCAACTGGTGGGCCAGTGGGAGCAGGCATTCCCGGGCGAGACGCTCCGGCAGACCCGCTCGGACATGACGCTGACACTGCCCAACGGGAGCCAGATCCTCTTTGCCGGGTTGGATGACCCGGAAAAGCTCAAGTCCATCTACGGGATTACCGGCGTGTGGATTGAGGAGGCCAGCGAGATAGCAGAGGCGGACCTCAACCAGCTGGACATTCGTCTCCGCGACAAAACGCCATATTATAAACAGATTATCATCACATTTAACCCGATTTCGGCCCGCCATTGGCTCAAGCAACGCTTTTTCGATCGGGCGGACGAGCGCGTGCGGACGCACCGCTCGACCTATCTGGACAACCGATTTGTGACGCCGGAGCAGGTGGCGACGCTGGAGAGCTTCCGCGAGACGGACGAGTACTTTTACCAGGTCTACGCGCTGGGCCAGTGGGGCGTCACCGGCCGGACGTACTTCTCTGCGCGGGCAGTCCAGGACCGGATTGTTGCGCTTCAGCGTCAACCTGCCGCGCTGCGGCGCGGGAGCTGGGACTACAGCGAGAGCGACGACGGCATCCATATCTCCGCGCCGCGCTGGGTGGACGATGACAAGGGCCCGATTACCATCTACCGGGAGCCGGAGGCGGGCAGACCCTACGTCATTGGCGGCGACACCGCGGGAGAGGGCAGCGACTACTTTGTGGCGCAGGTCCTCGACAACATCACGGGCGAGCAGGTGGCGACGCTGCGTCAGCGCTGCGATGAGGACGACTTCACCAGGCAGGTCTACTGCCTGGGAATCTACTACAACACGGCGCTGGTGGGGCTGGAGGTCAACTTTAGCACCTATCCCACTAAGTTGCTGCAAAAGATGGGCTACGGACGACAGTACGTACGAGAGGTTATGGACACCTTTGACGGGAGCATCCGGCATAGCTACGGCTTTGCGACGACGCGGACCACGCGCCCGGCGATACTGGGTGCGCTACAGCAGGCGATGAGGACGCAGCTGGACGGCATCAATGACCTGGACACGCTGGACGAGATGCTCACCTTCGTCCGGCCGGACAAGGACCCCGCCCGGCCGGAAGCAGAGCAGGGCGCCCACGACGACACGATTATGGCGCTGGCCATTGCGTGGCATATCCGCGGGCAGCAGACGGCGACGCTGCCGCAAAAGCAGCGGCCGAAAGTCCGATGGACCACGGACATGTGGGAGGACTGGCACAGCGCCAGCGCCAGCGAGCGGCTGATGCTCACCGCACAGTGGGGCGAGCCGCTGCCGGAGCAGTAAGGAGGGATTGGCATCAAGACTGACATCGACAAGCTGGAGCTCTGGCAAGGGCGGTATGCCAGAGCCCGAAGCGCCTACAGCGCAGAGCTGCAGCGCATGGACGAGCGGGAGCAGCTCTACCTCGGTCAGCGTACAATCCGCCCGGTGACGGTTAACGACACGGGCAAGGACGGACAGGCCAGGACTGCCCGTCATGTCCGCAACATCATCGCGGAGAATATCGAGAGCGAGATCAACAGCAGCATTCCGCAGCCCAAGGTCACCGCCCGGCGGCGGGAAGACGAGGACAAGGCACGGATTATCGAGGATATGATACGGGATGAGCTCAACCGCCTGCCCATGGAGCGCATCAATGATATCCAGGAGCGCACGGTGCCGATTCAGGGCGGGGCGCTCTACCTGCTGGAGTGGGACGAGACAGAGCAGGGACCATGCGGCCGGGGCGAGCTGACCGTTACCCCGATACACCCCAAGTGGGTGATTCCGCAGGACGGCGTAGAGACCGGGATAGAGGACATGGACTACATCTTTGTGGACATCCCGCAGACCAAGGCCTACATCAAGCGGCGTTACCACGTGGACGTGGAGGACGAGGGCGAGGAGCTTCCCGGCGCGCGCAGCGCGGACCCGGACGCCGCCAGCGAGGACATGGTGACGCAACACGTCGCCTATTGGCGCAACGACGACGGCGGGATTGGCATCTACAGCTGGGTCAACGACCAGCAGCTGGAGGCCATGGACGATTACCAGGCGCGGCACCTGGAGCGCTGCGCTGCGTGCGGCGCCCAGCGCCCGGCGGACGAGGATGCGCCCTGCCCTCAGTGCGGGGGGACAAAGTGGGAGACCTCGACGGAGGATTACCAGGAGCTGACACAGCCGATTCTGCGCAGCGACGGGACGGTGATTCCCGGGGCGCAGAGCATCGTGGCCACGCTGGACGGCATGGGCATGGCGAGCTCGGAGCCCACGCGGATTCCGTTCTTTGTGCCGCGTGTCTATCCGTTGGTGCTCCAAAAAAACATCAGTAAGTTCGGTTCTTTTTTGGGTGACAGCGACGTGGACAAGATTGAGGACCAGCAAAACACCATCAACCGGCTGTCCACCAAAATCATCGACCGGCTGATTAAGGCTGGCACCCGCATCACGCTGCCGCCCAACGCGCGGTTGAGCATGACGAGCGAGGACCAGGAGTATATCTATCTGGACAACATCGAGGACCGGCAGTACATCGGCATCTACGATTTTACGGGCAACCTGCAATACGAGATGGCGTATATGGCGCAGGTCTACGAGGAGGCCCGGCAGATACTCGGTATCACGGACAGCTTCCAGGGGCGGCAAGATTCCACGGCCACGTCCGGCGTGGCCAAACAGTATGCCGCCGCCCAGAGCGCCGGACGGCTGGAGAGCAAGCGGGTGCTCAAGGACGCGGCCTATGCGGATTTGTTCCGCCTGATTTTTGAGTTCAAGCTCGCGTACTGCGACGAGCCGCGGCAAATCCGGAGCACGGACCCGCAGGGCCAGCCGGTCTACAGCGCATTTAACCGCTACGATTTCCTGGAGCAGGGGCCGGACGGGGAGTGGCGCTGGAATGATCAGTTTTTATTTGCCTGCGACTCTTCGGCTCCGCTGGCCAACAACCGGGAGCAGATGTGGGACAACACAACGGCCCACCTGCAGGCCGGGGCATTTGGCGACCCCACGCAGACGCAGACGCTTATCTTGTATTGGCGCAAGATGGACCTGCTGCACTACCCGGGCGCGGCGGAGACGCTGAGTTACCTGGAGGAGCGCCAGGTGCAAGAGCAAGCAGCCCTGCAGCAGCAGATGCAACAGGCGGCGATGCAGCAGCAGCTGCAGGCCGTGGACCAACAGGCACAGCAGGACGCCCTCCGGGACGCCCAGCAGATGACAGCCGCGCCGCCCGCGGGCGGCTGAATAACAAGGAGGTAAGACCATGGACAAGAGCTACATCGGCCGTATCAAAAACGCAGGCTCGCAGCGCGTCGCCGCCCCGGCCCAGACCAAGGGCAAGCAGACCGGCGGCAAAGTGCACACCGGGAATGACCTGCGGACTAAGGGGGGTAAGTAATGCCGCCGCTGGAAGAGCACGAGTATTACGAGGCGCTGGGGCTGACGCCCCCGGAGCCGGAGGACGACGAGCCCACGCCGGAGGAGCCGCCTGCCGAACCGGAGGAGAGCCAGCCGGAAGAAACGCCGG